>ERZ1034409.39-NODE-39-length-72193-cov-11.077698_pt1 | contig 72193 bp, 62 predicted proteins | sample MGYA00520610_ERZ1034409 | MGnify/ENA primary metagenome ERZ1034409 (study PRJEB33736, sample SAMEA104288480) | Azolla microphylla | place: Ecuador | collected 1982 | study: EMG produced TPA metagenomics assembly of the PRJEB19522 data set (Is there foul play in the... | reverse complement strand
GGTCAATCCCGCGGCGCAAAAAAGCTGACGCCGGGGGCGGCCCTTGCCCCATAATCCGCCCCACAAGCCATGATGACCGCACTTTTCAACTTCCTCGTCGCCTGCGCCTACGCCCTGGTGCGGCCGATCGCGCGCCCCTTCATCGTCTCGATGCGCTACCTGGTGGTGCCGTCGGCGCCGGGCAGCGCGCTCGAACTCGATCCGCACAAGCCGGTGTGCTACGTGCTGCCGCAGCGCAGCTGGATCGACCTGTTCGCGCTCGACCGCATCTGCCGCGAGCAGGGCCTGCCGCGGCCGCAGCGCTCGGAGCGGGCCCTGCCCAGCGCCAACCGCGCCGCGGTGATGTACCTGCCGGCGCTGCTGGAGGCCTTCGTGCTGCGCGGCCGGGCGCGGCGCTCGGAGCTGTCGCGGCTGCTGGAGGTGGCGGCGAAGACGGCGGACTACGACGTGCAGATCGTGCCGGTGTCGATCTTCTGGGGCCGCAGCCCGGGCCAGGAGACCTCGCTGTTCCGCCTGATCTTCGCCGACAGCATCCAGGCCGGCCGGGTGCAGAAGTTCTTCATCATGCTGGCCAACGGCCGCAACGTGCTGGCCAACTTCGGCGTGCCGCTGTCCTATCGCAGCTACCTGGCCGAGGTGGCGGATTCGAGCCGCGCCGAGCGCAAGCTCGTCGGCGTCGTGCTCGACGAGCTCACGCCGGCGGTCGAAACGCGCCAGCGAGGCAGACAATATGCTTGAGCGCCGCGTCAACATTGATGGACGGGCAGCGACGGCCGAGGTCCCGCGGATCACCGTCGGCGGGCTCCGCATGGCCGCAATCGACCTGGAAGCCACCGCCGATTTCATGATCGAGGCGACCGATCCCGACAATCGCATCGGCCGTCCGCTGTTCCTGACCTCGGCCAATGGCGAGGTTCTGGCACGCTGCTCGACCGAGCCGCAGACCGAGCACCTGTTCCGCGCCGCCGACCTGATCAATGCCGACGGCCAGCCGCTGGTGGCAGCTTCGAAGCTGCAATCCTGGTTTCCGTTGCCCGAGCGTGTCGCAACCACGGATCTGTTCCACGTGGTCGCGCGCAAGGCGGAAGTGGTCGGCCGCACCTTCTACATGTTCGGCGCCAGCGAGGACGAGAACATCGCGGCGGTCGAGAACGTCCAGAAGCTCTATCCCGACCTCAAGATCGTCGGCTACAGCCACGGCTATCTGCGCGGCGACGCGCTGCGCGCGAAGGTCGAGGAGATCAACGCGCTTGCGCCTGATTATCTGTGGGTCGCGCTCGGCGTGCCCAATGAGCAGGCATTCGTGAAGGAATTCACGCCGCACCTCACCAATGTTGGCGTTATCAAGACATCCGGAGGCCTGTTCAACTTCTTGTCGGGCAGCCGCTCCCGCGCGCCGCAATGGATGCAGAAGATCGGGCTCGAATGGGCCTGGCGCACGCTGCTCGAACCGCGCCGCCTGTTCTGGCGCTATTTGACCACCAACCCCCGCGCGCTCTATCTTCTCTTCAGCCGCAACCGACCCTTCCGCTAAGAAGAGCACAAGACGACATGACCGATCGACCGACTGTCCTCGTCACAGGTGGCGCGGGCTATATTGGCTCGCATGCCTGCCGCGCATTGACCGCTGCCGGCTACGAGCCCGTGGTTTATGACAATCTCTCGACAGGCCATCGCAGCTTCGTTGCCGGCCCCCTGGTGACGGGCGATCTGCTCGACGGCGCGGCGCTGGCACGCGCCTTCGCCGACCACAAGATCACGGCCGTGATGCATTTCGCGGCGGCGAGCCTGGTCGGCGAGTCCATGACGGATCCGCAGAAATACTATGTCAACAATGTGCAGGGAACCCTGTCGCTGTTGCAGGCGATGCGGAACGCAGGCTGCCACCGCATCGTGTTCTCCTCGACCGGCGCGGTTTACGGCAATGCCGATTCCAAGGAGCTGCCGGAAGACTTTCCCTGCGCACCGATCAACCCCTACGGCGCATCGAAATGGATGATCGAGCGGATGCTGGCCGATTACCGCTCGGCCTACGGCTTCGGCGCGTTCTGCCTGCGCTATTTCAACGCCAGCGGCGCCGATCCCTCGGGCGGCATCGGCGAGCTGCGCGACAATGAAACCCACCTCATTCCCCGCGCCATGATGGCGCTGCAGGGCCATGTCGACTTCGCTGTGTTCGGCGACGATTACGACACGCCCGACGGAACCGCGATCCGCGACTACATCCACGTCACCGACCTCGCGGCGGCGCATGTCGCGGCCCTGAAGCTTCTGGAAGGCGGCCATGCCGGCGGCAGCTTCAATCTCGGCACCGGTGCCGGCTTCTCGGTGCGTCAGATCCTCGACGCGATCAAGCAGGAGACCGGGCGCGAGGTGCCGCACACGGTCAAGCCGCGCCGCGCCGGCGATCCCACCTATCTGGTGGCGGATCCTTCCGCCGCCAAGAAGGTGCTGAATTTCGTGCCGCGCCATTCCGACCTGGCAACGGTGATCCGCACTGCCTGGGCCTGGCACCAAACGGCGCATCCGCTCAAGTCGCGCTAGGCTGGATGCTCTAACGCCTGGCTCGCCGCAGCGGTCAGACCACGGCGCGTTTCAGCCGTGAGGACGCGGCTTCCGTAACGACAACGTCGGACTCCGGCTGAAGCGGCGGGGCAACCGGCAGCACCATCGGCCGCAGCAGCTCAGCCATCTGCCGGGCCGGCAAGGGCTTGGAGATGAGGAAGCCCTGCATCTCGTCGCAGCCATGGGTGCGCAGGAATGCCTCTTGCTCGGCGTTCTCGACGCCTTCGGCGACGACGGTCATGCCGAGCGCCTTGCCCATGCTGATGATCGCCTGTGCGATCGCCTGGTCTTCGGAATCCTGCGGCAGGTCGCGCACGAAGGAGCGGTCGATCTTGATGGTGTCGATCGGGAAGTGCTTCATCAGCGACATCGACGAATAGCCGGTGCCGAAATCGTCGATGGCGAGGCGAATGCCGCGGCTCTGGATGGCGTCGAGCACCTTCAGCGCCCGGCCGACATTGCGCATCATCATGCTCTCGGTGACTTCGAGCTGCAGCAGCACCGGCGACATGCCGCTGGCGGCGAGCGCCTCGTCGACGTCCTGCAGCAGATGTTCGTCGGCGAACTGGCGCGGCGACAAATTGACCGCCATTGACAGCGGAAGCAGGCCGCGGCGCTGCCAGGCCATGGCCTGCGCGCAGGCCTCGTTGAGCACCCAGCGGCCGATCGGCACGATCAGGCCGGTTTCCTCCGCGAGCGGAATTAATTGCGCCGGCGAGATGCTGCCGAGATCGGGATGCGTCCAGCGCAGCAGCGCCTCGACGCCGGTAATCTGGCCGGTCTCCATCTCCACCTTCGGCTGGTAGTTCAGCGAGAACTGCCCGCGCTCCAGCGCCCGGCGCAGCGCGCTCTCCAGCGACAGCCGCTCGATCGACTGCGTCTTCACCTCGTTGGAGAAGAAGCGATAGCCGTTCTTGCCGTCTTCCTTGGCGAGATACATCGCCATGTCGGCGTTCTTGGTCAGCGTCTGCGCATCGGAACCATTCGCCGGATACATCGCGATGCCGATCGACGCCGTGGTGTGGCACTCGTGCCCGGCGAGCTCCATGGGTTGGGCGAGCGCGGTCAAGAGCTCGGTCGCGATGCGCTGAACGTCGTCGATCTCGCCGCACTGATCGAGGATCACCACGAACTCGTCGCCGCCGAGCCGCGCCACCACGTCGCTGGTCCGTAGCGCGCCGCGCAGGCGATTGGCCACTTCGAGCAGGAGCAGGTCGCCGGCCTCGTGCCCCAGCGAATCGTTGATGACCTTGAAGCGGTCGAGATCGATGAACAGCAACGCAAAACGATGATCGTGCCGCTCTGCCGCGTGAATCGCCTCACGCAACAGCGCGTTGAAGGTTTCGCGGTTCGGAAGGTCGGTCAGGCTGTCGTGCGAAGCGAGGTATTCGATCCGCTCGTCCGCCTGGTTCTTGGCGTCGGCGCGATCGAAATTCTCCATCGCAAAGGATACGTTGTCGGCAAGACGCTGTAACAGCTCGACGAACTCGGTCGTGAAGGTGGCCGGCTCGGTCGACATGTAGATCATGACGCCGACCGCCTGGTCGTGAACGATGAGCGGAAACGCCGCGCCCGAGCGCGCGCCGTCGCCGCGCACGACGGCATGGAAGGCGCTCACACGCTGGTCGTTGAGATAGTCGTTGCTGATGCAGGGCTGGCGGGTGCGGAACGCGGTGCCGCTCATGCCGCGCCCCTCGGGCCGCTCCGGATCGACGGAGAGGCGGACGTTCCGCGTCGTGTCGGCGGACGGGCCTGCGCTCGCCACGATTTCCAGCTGATCGCTGTCGGCCCTGGCCAGCGCGATGGTCGTCGAGGTGAACTTGGCGCCATTCGAGGCCGCAAGGCACACGAGATCGAACAGCTCGGCGCGCGACTTCGCCCGCATGATCGCCTCGTTGGTCGCGCTGAGGGCCGCGAACATCCGCGTCAGGCGCTCCTTCTGCGCCTCGGTGCGGGCCTTTTCCTCGGCACGATCGAAATTGTCGAGGGCGAACGACACGTTCTCGGCGAGACGTCCGAGCAGCTGGATCAGGTCCGGCGTGAACGTACCTTCGTCCGGCGAGAGGAACAGCAGCACGCCGACCGCCGCACTGCCGTTGCTGAGCAGCGGGAAGCAGGCGCCGGATTTCGTGCCCTGGGCCCGTGCGATATGGTGCCAGTGCAGGGTGCGGATATCGGTGAGAAGCTCATTGGTAATGCAAGGCGTCCGGGTTCGGAACGCGGTGCCGGTCAGGCCGCGGCCTTCGGGGTCGCCGACCGACGTCGAGAAGCGCCAGTCCTTGATGAGGCCGCAGCTCTCGCCCTTGGTCATGGCGATGTCGAGGTAGTGCCCGCTGTCGTCGACCAGCGCGATCGTCGCGGATGAGAACGTACCGCCCAGCACCGCGGCCTCGCAGACAACCTCGAACAGCTCGGCGCGGGTCTTCACCCGCATGATCGCCTCATTGGTCGCGCTCAGCGCCTCGAGCATGCCGCGGAGGCGGTTGCTCTGCATTTCCGCCTTGGCCTTTTCCTCGGCGCGGTCGAAATTCTCCAGCGCGAAGGCGACATTGGCCTGGAGCTTGCGCAGCAATTCGACGAATTCGTCCGTGAAGGTGCCGCGCTCCGGAGAGTTGAACAGGAACACGCCCTCGACGCGCTCGCCGTTGAACAGCGGCAGGGCCGCTGAGGAGGCGATGCCGGTGCGGCGGGCGCTGGCGTGCCATGGCGCGATCCGCTCGTCGGCGAGCACGTCGTTGCTGACGGCGGGCTGGCGCGTGCGGAAAGCGGTGCCGGTCAGGCCGCGACCTTCCGCCACCTCCTCCGAGATGGAGAACTTGAAGTTGCGAACCTGCTCGGCGTTCGGCCCATAGCTGGCGACGACACGCAGCAGCTCGGCGTCACGGTCGACCAGCGCAATGTTGGCCGAGGTGAATTTGGCGCCCTTTGCCGTCGCCTCGCAGACGAGATCGAACAGTTCGGCGCGCGACCGCGCCCGCAGGATCGCCTCGTTGGTGGCGCTGAGCGCCGCATACATGCGCGCCAGCCGCTCCTCTTCCGCAGCGATTCTGGCCTTCTCGGACTCCGTGTGAAAATTCTCGATCGCGAACGAGACGTTCTCCGCCATGCGCAGCAGCAGTGCAACGACCTCGTCGTCCTTGGCCCATGACTTGCTGATGAAGAACAGGACGACGCCGACGCTCTCGCCAAACCTGACCAGCGGAGCCGCGACGCAGGCTGCGACACCTGCGTTGACATTGGCCTGCTCCCACAGCGTTCCCTTCGTGCGGCTCACGAGGTCGTCCTCGACAAAGGGCTTCTGGCTGCGGAAGACGTTGCCGGAAATGCCGCGGCCATAGGGATTGGCGGCATCGACGGAATATTTGGTCTGGGCAACGAGCTCCAGATTCTGCCCCGAGCCGGCGACGGGTTTAAGCCAGTGGGAGTCCTGCTCCTTCAGCAGGACGATCGTCGCCAGCGACTTGCCGCCATGGACGGAAGCGTCGCACACGAGCTGATACAGCTCCCGCTCGGTCCTGGCGCGCAGAATGGCCTCGTTGGTGGCGCTAAGGGCGCCGAACATGCGGTTGAGCCGGCGCGTCGCCCGCTCGCTGGTCTGCTGCGCGGTCTCGCGCGAGAAATTGTCCAGCACGTAGGAAATGTTGGCCGACATGCGCTCGAACAGCGAGACCATCTGCTCGTTGAGCGAATTTGGCTCGCTGCGGGTCACATAGAGCACGCCGACGCTGCGGCCGTTGCAAAGCAGCGGCAGCGCCGCAGCCGCACCGATATGGGCCGTGGCCGCCCCCGCGCGCCACGCCATCGAGCGCGGGTCATTCAGGTAGTCGTTGCTGATGCACAGCTTCTGCTCGCGAAAAGCCTCGCCTCCGACGCCCGATCCCTCGGGTGCTCCGGCTTCGGTCGTGATCGTGATCGCGCGCAGCCGCGGAAGGTCGTCGCCGCAGCCGGCCGCGAACCGCAATCGGCTGCCGCCCGGCTCGACCAGGAACACGGCCACGGCCAGGAAGTCCCCGCTCGAAAACCCGGCGTCGCAGACCTTCTGGTACAGCTCGTCCGGCGATTTCGCATAGAGAATCGCTTCGTTGATGGCGCTCAACGCCGCAAATGTGCGCGCGAGTGTCGTCGGCACGATCTCAGCTCCCGGGCATTCTGCCTATTTCTCCCGGTAACTTTATGAATGGCGATCGCCTAAGTGGTCGTTATTGCGCGCTGCAAACCGACAATCAAAGTGAACGAGCTGCGAACGAGCTGCGCCAAACTGCAGGAAATACCGCCGCACGGGACGATTCCCGCGCCGCGGCGGGTCTCTTCACGAATTTGCAGCCCTGTATTGGTTTACGGGAGATTGATATCGCAGCCGCGCTTTGAGACGATGGCTTCAACAACCAGCGCCTGCCAAGGGCGGGATATCGAGGGAATGCCAAGGGGAACGCCATGCCGATCGTCAAGGCCGATCGCCTCACGCGCGTCAGCGCCGCCCTGCTTCGCGCCGCCGGAGCCTCCGAGGAAGAAGCCGACGCGGTCGCAAGCGGCTGCGTCAACGCCAATCTCGCGGGCCACGATTCTCACGGCGTGATCGCCGTTCCCACCTATATCGATCGCATCAAGGCCGGTCACATCGTGCCCGGCGCCAAATGGACCATCGTCCAGGAATCGCCGACCACGACCGTGATCGACGGCCATTGGGGCTTCGGCTTCCACGTCAACGCCAAGGCGATGGCGCTGACGATCGAGAAGGCGAAGACGGCGAACGTCGCGGCGTGCACCGTGTTCCGGCAGAGCCATGTCGGACGCCTCGCCGCTTATCCCCTGATGGCAATGCGCGAAGGCATGATCGGCATCGCGACGGCGGATTCGGGTCGCTCGCCGAAGCACGTCGCGCCGTTCGGCGGCAAGGAGGCGCGGCTCGGCACCAACCCGATTTCGATCGCGGTGCCGTCCGATCTCGAGACACCGTTCTATCTGGACATGGCGACCTCGGCGGTCGCCGCCGGCAAGATCCAGCTTGCCGTCGCACGCGGCGAGGAAATTCCAACGGGGTGGATCATCGACGCCGAGGGACGGCACACCACCGATCCCACGCAATATCGCAAGGGCGGCGCGCTGCTGCCGCTCGGCGGCACCGAGGGCTACAAGGGCAGCGGCCTTGCCGCCATGGTCGAGGTGCTCTGCGGCCTGCTCACGGGTCTCGGCTTCGGCGTCGAGCCGACGGGGCGGCACAATGACGGCTGCTTCATGGCCGTGTTCAACGTCGCCGCGTTCCGTCCGCTGCAGGAGTTCAAGCGCGAGGTCGCGGAGTTCGCGCGCTATCTGAAATCGACGCCGCCCTCCGAAGGCAGCAAGGGCGTCTACTATCCCGGCGAGATCGAGGGCCTGCGCGAGCAACAGCGCCTGCGCGACGGCATCGAGATCGAGGACGCCACCTGGGACAAGCTGCGCGCGCTGGCGCGCGACTACCGGCTCGACACCGTGCTCGATCTGAGCTGACGGCATCAGGAGAACAGCAGCATGACGCGACAGATGGTCCTGGTCGGCTTCCTCCAGGCGCAGAATTGCACCAACCTGCCCAGCTCCTGGCGACATCCGGACTCGCGCGACGATTCGATGTCGGCCGATTACTACCAGGAGATCGCGAGAATCCTCGAAGCCGGCAAGTTCCACATGGCGTTCTTTGACGACCGCCTGGCGATGCCGGACCGCTACGGCAACGACCACACCCACACCGTCGAATACGGCATCCGCTGCGTGAAGATGGATCCGCTGATCGTGCTGACCACCATGGGCATGGTCACCGACAAGCTTGGCCTCGGCGCAACCTGCTCGACCACCTATTACGAGCCGTTCGATGTCGCGCGCCGCTTCGCAACGCTCGATCTCATGTCCGGCGGACGCGCGGGCTGGAACGTCGTGACGTCGCTGAACGACGGCGAGGCGCTCAACATGGGACGCGACTCCCATCCCGAGCATGATTCCCGCTACGACAAGGCCGACGAATTCATGGAGGTCGTGCTCGGCCATTGGGACACCTGGGAGGACGGCGCGTTGATCATGGACAAGCAAAGCGGCCGCTTTGCCGATCCGACCAAGGTCAAGCGGCTCGATCACAAGGGACCGGCCTTCAAGTCGCGCGGGCCGTTCACCGTGCCGCGCTCACAACAGGGCCACCCCGTGATCATCCAGGCCGGCGCCTCCGGCCGCGGTCAGCGCTTTGCCGGCCGCTGGGGCGAAGTGATCTTCACCGCCGCGCGCAATCTCGCGGCTGCCAAGGAAGGCTACGCGGCCGTGCGCAACCAGGCCGCCAAGGCCGGCCGCGATCCCGACCAGATGTTCCTCTGCAATCTGACGACGCCGGTCTGCGCGGCGACCAAGACTGAAGCCGAGGACAAGGTGGCGCTGATCAACAAGCTGCCGCTGCAGATCGACGCGCTGTCGCTGCTCGCCGAAGCGCTCAACTACGATTTCGCCTCCAAGGATCTCGACGAGCCGCTGACGACGGACGAGCTGAAGAGCATGCAGGGCATTCTGGGCATCCGCGACGGCGTGCTGAAGAATTCGGGCAAGAGCAATCCGAGCGCGCGCGACTTCGTCACCTTCTCCGGTCGCGGCCAGGTTCAGGATGCGATGGTCGGCGGCCCCAAGGAGATCGCGGACAAGTTCGAGGAAATGTTCGTCGAGCGGGGCTGCGACGGTTTTGTCATCGCTGCAACCTATGTGCCCGGCTCCTACGCCGACTTCGTGCAGCATGTCGTGCCGGAGCTGCAACGTCGCGGCCTGTTCCAGAAGGATTATCGCGGCAAGACGCTGCGCGAAAATCTCGGGCTGAAGCGGCCGGCGGCGGGCGCCTGGAAGGTGCAGCCGCGCGATGCTGCGGAATAGCGACAAGGATACGACATGCGCTGGCTGAAATTCACGGCTTCAGGCAAGACCTCCTGGGGGATCGTCGAGGGCGATCAGGTCGTCGCGGTCGACGGCGATCCCTTCAGCGAATGGCAGCGCACCTCGCGCACATACGCGCTCGGTGCCGTCAAGATCGAGCTGCCGCTGATCCCGCGCACCTTCTATTGCGTCGGCTTGAACTACTTGAAGCACCTGAAGGAGGCCGCCGACAAGGCCGGCACGGTGCCTGCTGTCCCCGACCGCCCGGAGATCGGCTACCGCGCCCAGAACGCGCTGATCGCGCATGACGAGGATGTGGTGATTCCGTCCTTCGCGACGGAGAAGATCCATTATGAAGGCGAGCTCGTCGTCGTCATCGGCAAGAAGGTGAAGCACCTTACCGCAGCGAACGCGATGGATTGCGTGTTCGGCTACACTGTCGGTAACGACGTCAGCGAGCGCAGCTGGCAGAAGGCCGATCGCAGCCTGTGGCGCTCGAAGAACGCCGACACGTTCAAGCCGATGGGCCCGTGGATCGAGACCAAGGCCGATCTTGCGACGATGGAAACGGTGGTCCGGGTCAACGGCAAGGAGACCAACCGCTTTCACACCAACGACATGATCTTCGGCGTGGTGCCGTTCCTGGTCGAGCTGACGAAGTATTTTACGCTGTGGCCGGGTGATGTGATCTGGATGGGCACCGATGGGGCGTCGCCTGACATCAGGCACGGCGACGTCGTGGAGATCGACATTACCGGGATTGGGACGTTGCGGAATCGGTTTGTGCGGGAGGGGCGGTAGCGAAGGTGCCGTAGGGTGGGCAAAGCGAAGCGTGCCCACGACCTCTCTCGATCATTGAAAGATCGTGGGCACGGCGCTACGCGCCTTTGCCCACCCTACGGCAGCGGTGCAAGCCGCTCAAAACGGCAGCGCCACGCTCGTCTTGATCTCCTTCAACACCACGTTGCTGCGGACGTAGCGGATGCCGGGGATGCGGAACATGAACTCGTCGAGGAAGCGGTTGTAGGCCGCCATGTCCTGCACGACGACGCGCAGATGATAATCGGCGTCGCCCGTGGTCGCAAAACATTCCAGCACCTCACGGCGCGTCGTGACTCTGGCCACGAATTCGTCGACGAATTTCGCATCATGCCGCTCCAGCGAGACGTGGAGGATAGCGGACATCGCAAAGCCCGCCTGCTCGCGCGCGACCAGCGCTGCATAGCCCCGGATGATTCCGGCCTCCTCCAGCGCGCGCACGCGGCGCCAGCACGCCGAGGTGGACATGCCGACCTCGTCGGCGAGTTGCTGGTTGGTGGCACGGCCGTCCTTCTGAAGGCAGGCAAGAATCCTTGTGTCCTGGTCTTCGATCACGGGAACCCCCTCTTTCGCTGAAACCTACCAAAACCCGTCATATTTCGCAAAGTTTTTCCAGTTTTGGCTCTCCAAGCGGATAAATAGGTAAGACCTACCAGCTCCCCAGGCATAACCTTCCAACATTCGGCAGGTTGCCGCGCGAGGTCTGCCATGGACGTCATTTCATCACTCGATGCTTACGAGCTCTCGGACCGCTACGACCGCGAGGACGGCCGCGTCTTTCTCACGGGCACACAGGCCATCGTCCGCATCGCGCTCGATCAGGCGAGGCGCGACCGTGCGAGCGGTCTCAACACCGCCGGTTTCATTTCCGGTTATCGCGGCTCGCCGCTCGGCGGCGTCGATCTCGAGCTGTGGCGCATCCAGGACCGGCTGAAGCGGGATCGCATCGAGTTCCTGCCGGCGGTCAACGAGGACCTTGCGGCGACCGCGGTGCTCGGCTCGCAGCAGGTGGAGACGCAAGGCGACCGCGAGGTCGATGGCGTGTTCGGGCTCTGGTACGGCAAGGGCCCCGGCGTCGACCGTTCCGGCGATGCGCTCAAGCACGGCAACGCCTACGGCTCATCGCCGCATGGCGGTGTGCTCGTCGTCGCCGGCGACGATCACGGCTGCGTCTCGTCCTCGATGCCGCACCAGTCCGACGTCGCTTTCATGAGCTGGTTCATGCCGACGCTGCATCCCGCCAGCGTCAGCGAGTATCTGGCGTTCGGCGAGTATGGCTATGCGCTGAGCCGCTTCTCCGGCATGTGGGTCGGCTTCAAGGCGATCTCGGAGATCGTCGAGTCCGGCGCCTCCGTCGCGCTGCGCCCGCCGCGCGCCTTCTGCACGCCGGACTTCGCGCCACCGCCCGGTGGATTGCACTATCGCTGGCCCGATTTGCCGGGCCCGCAGATCGAGGAACGGCTGGAGGCGAAGAAGCACGCGGTCTACGCCTTCGCCAAGGCCAATCCGATCGACCGTCACATCTACGACATCAAGGATGCGACCTACGGCATCGTCACCACGGGCAAGGCGCATCTCGACCTGATGGAGGCGCTGCGGCTGATCGGCCTCGACGAGGCCGCCTGCCGCAACATCGGCATCGACGTCTACAAGGTCGGCATGGTCTGGCCGCTGGCGTTGCATGACGCCATGGGCTTCGTGAAGGGCAAGCGCGAGATCCTCGTGGTCGAGGAGAAGCGCGGCATCATCGAAAGCCAGTTCAAGGAATACTTTTACGACTATCCCGGCAGCAAGCCCGAGCGCATGGTGGGCAAGCACGACGAAGCCGGGGCACGGCTGATCTCGTGGATCGGTGAATTGTCGCCGCGCGCGCTGGCGTCCGTGCTGGCGCGCCGGCTCGACCCGATGTTCCCGGGCCTCAATCTGGCCGCGCGTGCCGCCGCGCTGATGCCGGAGGCCGCGCGCAGCATCAACGTCTCAGGCGCAACGCGCACGCCCTATTTCTGCTCGGGCTGCCCGCACAACACATCGACCAAGGTGCCTGAGGGATCGAAGGCGCTGGCCGGCATCGGCTGCCATTTCATGGCGAGCTGGATGGACCGCGAGACGTCGTCGCTGATCCAGATGGGCGGCGAAGGCGTGAACTGGGCGGCGTCGTCACGCTTTACCGGCAAGAAGCACGTCTTCCAGAATCTCGGCGAAGGCACCTACTACCATTCCGGCTCGATGGCGATCCGGCAGGCGATCGCTGCCAAGGCGAACATCACCTACAAGATCCTGTTCAACGATGCGGTGGCGATGACCGGCGGTCAGCCGGTCGACGGCCCCGTCAGCGTGCATGCCATCGCGCACAGCGTCCGCGCCGAGGGCGTGGTGCGCATCGCGCTGGTGTCCGATGATCCCGCGCATTTCAGCCCGGCGGACCTGCCCGGCGGCGTCACCATTCATCCCCGCGAGGAGATGGACGAAGTGCAGCGCGAGCTGCGCGACATTCCCGGCGTCTCGGTCCTGATCTACCAGCAGACCTGCGCCACGGAGAAGCGGCGCCGGCGCAAGCGCGGGCAGATGGCCGATCCCAAGCGCTTCGCCTATGTCAACGATCTCGTCTGCGAAGGCTGCGGCGACTGCTCGGTCGAATCCAACTGCCTCAGCGTCGAGCCGAAGGAGACGCCGTTCGGCCGCAAACGCCAGATCAACCTGTCGGCCTGCAACAAGGATTTCTCCTGTCTCAACGGCTTTTGCCCGAGCTTCGTCACCGTCGAAGGTGCGACGCGCCGGAAGAAGAGCGCGAGCCAGATCGACGCAGTCAGCCATGCGGCCGCCCTTCCGCTGCCCGCAACCACACCGCTCGATCGCCCCTATGACCTGCTCGTAACCGGCGTCGGCGGCACCGGCGTGATCACCGTCGGCGCCCTGATCGGCATGGCCGCGCATCTCGAGCGCCGCGGCGTGTCGGTGCTGGACTTCACCGGCTTTGCACAGAAGTTCGGGCCTGTGCTGAGCTATATCCGGCTCGCGCCAAACCCTGAGGCCCTGCATCAGGTCCGCATCGACCAGGGCGCGGCCGATGCGCTGATCGGCTGCGATCTCGTGGTCAGCTCCTCGCCGAAGGCTTCGGGTACCTACCACCGCGGCACGCGCGCCGCGGTCAACACCGCGGAGATGCCGACCGGCGACGTCGTCCGCTTCCGCGACGCCGATCTCGCCTCTCCGGCCCGCCTGCGCGCCATTGGCCAGGTCGTCGGCGAGCACGATCTCGACACGCTCGACGCCAATGCGCTGGCCGATCGGCTGCTCGGCGATACCGTCTATGCCAACATCATCATGCTCGGCTTTGCCTGGCAGCGCGGATTGATCCCGATTTCGCTTGCCGCGCTGCTGCGCGCGATCGAGCTCAACGGCGTCATGGTCGAGCGCAACAAGCAGGCCTTTGCCTGGGGCCGGATCGCGGCGTCCGATCCGGACTTCCTGCCGAAGCAGAACGAAGCGCCCGCCGCCGAGACGCTCGATGAGATCATCGACCGCCGTGCCGGCTTTCTCACCGCCTATCAGGACGCCAGCTACGCCTCACGCTATCGAGCGACCGTCGCAAAGGTGCGCCATGCCGAGACTGCCCTGAACAGCGAGGCCCTGACCGAGGCCGTCGCACGCGCCCTGTTCAAGCTGATGGCCTACAAGGACGAATACGAGGTGGCGCGCCTGCACATGCAAAGCGGCTTCCTCGACGAGCTGAAACGCGAATTCGAGGATGGCTTCAGCATCCGGTATCACCTCGCCCCGCCATTCCTGCCGTCGCGGCGTGATGCACGCGGACGTCCGCGCAAACGTGCCTTCGGCCAGTGGATCCAGATGCCGCTCGCCATGCTCGCGCGATTGAAGGGGCTGCGCGGCACGCCGTTCGATCCGTTCGGCTACACTTCCGAGCGGCGCACCGAACGCGAACTGATCGCCTGGTATGAAGGCGTGATCGAACGGATGCTCGGCGGGCTCGATACGGCGCGTCTTGCGAACCTCATCGCAATTGCAAAGGCGCCGATGGAGATCCGCGGCTATGGCGCGGTCAAGGACATCGCGATCGGGAAGACGAAGACGGAGGTCGAGCGGCTGTTTGACGAACTCCGCACGCCATCGCCGGCAAGGATGCGCGCCACCGGCTGACGCAAAGCCGTGTCCACGGCGCAAGCGTGCCCTGCTACTCTCTGGCCTGGCGTCGCGCCGCTCATGAATACGGGTTGATCAGCTTCTGCTGTTCGGCGCTGTGGTGCACGAGCAGGTCGATGAAGGTCCTGACCTTCGCCGACAGATGATGCCGATGCGGATAGACCGCGTTCATGGACAGCTCGACCGTCCGATATTCCGGCAACAGGCGCACGAGGCGGCCGGCTTCGAGGTCGTCCTGAATGAGAAAGCCTGCCATCAGGCACACGGCGGCCCCCTCCAGCGCGACCTTCCGCAACGCTTCCCCGCTGTTGGTGACGAAGCTGCCCGAGATTCGTACCGAAGCCGGTACGCCCTTGCGATCAAGGAAGCGCCATTCATCGCCAAACGGATAGTTCAGGTGACGACCGCAATTATGCGTGGTGAGCTCGTCGAGTTTCTGCATCCGGCCGTGCCGCTCGATGTAATCGTGGGAACAGCACAGCACGTGGCGCCAGGTGGCGAGGCTCCGCACGATCAGGCTCGAATCCGGCGGCGGGGTCATGCGCAGGGCAACATCGTAGCCTTCCTCGATGAGATCGACGTCGGCCTCGCCCATGCGCAGATCGATCTTGAGCTCCGGATAGGTGGACAGCAGCCTCGCCACCACCGGCGTCACGAACGGGACCATATGGGTGGCGACGTGAATGCGCAGCGTGCCGCGGGGCACTGACTGCAATTCACCCGCGATGTCGTCGGCCTGTTCAATGTCCGCGAGGATCTGGACGCAGCGGTCGTAATAGGCCTTGCCGATCTCCGTAAGGTTGACCTTGCGCGTGGTTCGGTGAAGCAGCCTCACCCCGAGCCGGTCTTCCAATGCCTGGACGTGATTGCTCACCATGGTGGTCGACATGTTGAGCTTGCGGGCTGCTGCGGAGAAGCCGCCAGTCTCCACCACCCGGCTGAACACTTCGAGGCTGGTCAATCGGTCCATGGCTGCGTGATTGTCCGCTTTTGATCGATAATCGCTGGGGATTCTCCTCGATTATCTATCAGATCCTGCATACGGGTCCCACCCGCCCTGAGCTTTCGCGTGCGGCAGGAGCCAGACGCGTTAGCAGCAATCGTACGACAGGGACGGCAATCGCTCTGGCGCGGTCGCCGGGCTGTTTCGGTACCACCACGGAGGTCAAGACGAAGCCTCGGACTATCCGCCGCTGGTGGATAATCCTTCCAGCATTTCGCCAATTATCGCTTGAACTGGAAAGACCGATATCCCCGGCGAGCCGAAAAGGAAGACCGCCATGTCCGAGATGCCCCGCACCGATAACTTTCAGCAAGCAACTGAAATCACTGCCGATTATTCCAAGGCAAAGCCGAGTGCCCCGCCCCGGAATATGGTTCGGCGCGCGGCGCTGGTGCTTGCGCTGCTCGCGGGCACGGCGGCCGTGGCCTATTACGGGCACGACTACTGGACCAACGGCCGCTACCTCGAGACGACCGATGACGCCTATGTGAAAGCGGACTCCACGATCGTCGCACCAAAGGTCTCCGGCTATATCGCCAAGGTGCTGGTCGGCGACAACGAGAAGGTCAGAGCCGGCCAGCTTCTCGCCAAGATCGACGATCGCGACTTCAAGGCGGCGCTGGAGCAGGCCCGCGCCGATGTCGCCGCCGGCGAAGCGTCGGTGCGCAACATCGATGCCCAGCTCGAGCTCCAGCAACCGATCATCGAGCAGAGCACCGCCGATGTTGCGGCAGCGGACGCCAATCTCAAATTCGCGCAGGAGGAGCGCGCCCGCTACGACGATCTGATGAAGTCGGGCTCCGGCACGATCCAGCGCGCACAGCAGACAGACGCGGCACTGCGCGCCAGCAGCGCGCAGCTGCAACATGCCAAGTCCGGCCTCGTGGCCGCGCAGCGCAAGGTCGACGTGCTCACCACCCAGCGCGCCCAGGCCGCGGCCCAGCTGGACCGGGCCCGCGCGGTCGCACGGCAGGCGGCGCTGAACCTGTCCTATACCGAGATCACTGCGCCGGTCGACGGCACGGTCGGTGCCCGCGCGCTGCGGGTCGGCCAATACGTCCAGGCCGGCACGCAATTGATGGCCGTGGTGCCGCTCGATGCGGTCTATGTCGTCGCGAACTTCAAGGAGACGCAGCTGACACATGTGCGCCCCGGCCAGCCGGTCGAGCTGCACGTCGACAGTTTCCGCAAGCACACCCTGCGCGGCCATGTCGACAGCCTGTCGCCGGCCAGCGGGCTCGAATTCGCGCTGCTGCCGCCGGACAACGCCACCGGCAACTTCACCAAGATCGTGCAACGTGTTCCCGTGAAGATCGTGCTCGACGACCACAGCCTGGTCGGCCTGCTCCGCCCCGGCATGTCGGCGGTGCCGACGGTCGACACCAAGCAGACGGTGCTGGCAGAGCGCGACACTGCAAAGCGTCTGGCTGACAACGCGCCTCGCCGCAACGGCGGTTGAAGCCGGAAGGCTCCGGCGGGATTGTCAAATCCTGCCGGATGATCCTTCCAGAACTTCCTCGATTATCGAAACCACCTGTCTGACGCATCCTGTCTCCGGACCCGAGACGAGGCTTCCATGAGCACGCTTCAACCGACCGTCAACGCCGCATCCATCGCCAACCTCCCCGCGCCAGCCGCTCCCGCGACGCCGGCCGTGTCGGCAAGAACCTGGATCGCCGTGATCGGCGCGACGCTCGGCGCCTTCATGGCGGTGCTGAACATCCAGATCGTCAACGCCTCGCTCGCGGACATCCAGGGCGCAATCGGCGCCGGTATCGACGACGGCGGCTGGATCTCCACCTCCTATCTGATCGCGGAGATCGTGGTGATCCCGCTCTCCGGCTGGCTCGCGCAGGTCTTCTCGATCCGGATCTATCTTCTTACCAACGCGGTCCTGTTCCTGCTGCTGTCGGCGGCTTGCGCATTGGCGCAGGACCTGCCGCAAATGATCGTGCTGCGCGCCGTGCAGGGATTCACTGGCGGCGTTCTGATCCCGATGGCGTTCACGCTGATCATCACGCTGCTGCCGCGCGGGAAACAGCCGGTCGGGCTTGCGTTGTTCGCGCTGTCCGCGACGTTCGCGCCCGCGATCGGCCCGACCATCGGCGGCTATCTGACCGAGAATTTCGGCTGGGAGTACATCTTCTACGTCAACCTCGTCCCCGGCGCAGTCATGGTCGGCATGCTCTGGTACGCGCTCGAGGCGAGGCCGATGAAGCTGGCGCTGCTGCGCGAGGGCGACTGGGCCGGCATCATCACCATGGCAATCGGGCTGTCCGCCCTCCAGACCGTGCTCGAGGAAGGCAACAAGGACGACTGGTTCGGCTCGCCCTTCATCGTCAAACTCAGCGTAATCGCGGTCGCGGCGCTGACCACCTTCTTCATCATCGAACTCACGGTGAAGAGGCCGCTGCTCAATCTGCGCCTGCTCGCCCGCCGCAACTTCGGCTTCGGCATGCTGGCGAACTTCCTGCTCGGCGTCGCGCTGTACGGCTCGGTATTCATCCTCCCGCAATATCTGGCGCGCATCCAGGGCTACAACGCGGAGCAGATCGGCATGGTGCTGGCCTGGACCGGGCTGCCGCAGCTCGTGCTGATCCCGCTGGTGCCGCGCCTGATGCAGAAATTCGACGCGCGCATCGTGATCGGCGTCGGCTTCGTGCTGTTCTCGGCCTCGAACTTCATGAACATCTATATGACCAACGACTACGCCGCCGACCAGCTGCTGTGGCCCAACGTGGTCCGCGCCATCGGCCAGGCGCTGGTGATGGCACCGTTGTCGGCGGTCGCGACCGCCGGCATCGAAGCCGAGAATGCGGGTTCCGCCTCCGGCCTGTTCAACATGATGCGCAACCTCGGCGGCGCCGTCGGCATCGCACTGCTGCAAACCGTGCTGACCAAGCGCGAGCAATATCACTCCAACGTGCTGATGCAGTCGGTCTCAGTGTTCGAGCAGGCCACCCGCACGCGACTCGAACAGCTTACGCAATACTTCGTCAGCCACGGCATTCTCGACCGTGGAGACGCCGCGCATCGTGCCTATGTCGCGGTCGGCCGCATCGTGCAGAAGCAGGCTTACATCTTCGCCTTCAGCGACACCTTCTACCTGCTCGGCATGGCTCTGATCATCGCTCTGATCGCCGTGTTCTTTCTGAAGAAGCCCGGCCAGACGTCGGCTGGCGGAGCACATTGATCCCACCCTAGGAAGCAAGGAGAACGACCATGAAACCCCGCATGAACTACTACCAGGCCGCGCCGGATACGATCAAAGCGCTGCTGGCGCTCGAGGAGCAGATCCAGTCGACGGGCCTCGAGAAATCGCTGATCGAGCTGGTCAAGATCCGCGCATCAGAGATCAACGGCTGCGCCTTCTGCATCAACATGCACACCGAGGACGCCCGCAAGCGCGGCGAGACGGAACAGCGCATCTACCTGCTCAACGCCTGGCGTGAATCCCCGCTCTACACCGATCGAGAGCGCGCCGCCCTGGCCTGGACCGAGTCCGTCACGCTGATCTCGCAGACGCGCGCGCCTGATGACGTCTATGAACAGGTTCGCGCGCAATTCTCCGATGCGGAGACGGTGAACCTGACCATGCTGATCGGCGCCATCAACGCCTGGAACAGGATTGCGATCGCGTTCCGCGCGGTGCATCCGGTGAAGGTGAGGGCGTCGGTGGCGTGAGCCAACCACAACGACGGTCTTGTAGGGTGGGCAAAGCGAAAGCGTGCCCACCTACTGTGGCTAACAGGAGCGAAGACGTGGGCACGGCGCAAGGGCGCCTTTGCCCACCCTACGGAAGCTGAGCGTGTGGCTAGACCGCGGTCGCCTTGGCGAACTCGACGTAGATCTCGCGCAGGCGCGTCGCCATCGGGCCGGGCTTGCCGTCGCCGACCTTCTTGCCGTCGATCGCGATCACCGGCTGGACGAACAGCGAGGCCGAGGTGGCAAAGGCTTCCTTTGCGGCCAGCGCTTCCTCGACCGTGAAGGAGCGTTCCTCGACGCGGAGCTGGCGCTCTTCGGCGAGCGCCACCACGGCCTTGCGGGTGCAGCCCGGCAGGATCGCGTTGGAGTTCTTGCGGGTGACGATGACGTCGTCCTTGGTGAGGATGAACGCCGAGGACGAACCGCCCTCGGTGACGTAGCCGTCTTCCAGCATCCAGGCCTCGCCCGCGCCGGCTTCGGCCGCCGCCTGCTTTGCCAGCACCTGCGCCAGCAACGCCACGCTCTTGATGTCGCGGCGCTCCCAGCGGATGTCGGGCACCGTGATCACGTTGATGCCGGTCTTTGCCGAGGCGGCGTTGATGATGTCCTTTTCCGAGGTGAACATCACCAGGCTCGACTTGACGTCCCCCTTGGGGAAAGCGAAGTCGCGGCCCTTGTCGGCGCCGCGCGTGACCTGGAGGTAAACGAGGCCGTTCGCGAGCTTGTTGCGCGCGATCAGCTCCTTCTGCAGCTCGGTGATGCGTTCGACCGTCTCCGGCAGCTTCAGCTTGATCTCGCCGACCGACCGCTCCAGCCGCGCCAGATGCGAGGCGTTGTCGACCAGCTTGCCGTCCAGCACGGCTGAAACCTCGTAGATGCCGTCGGCGAACAGGAAGCCGCGATCGAGGACCGAGATCTTGGCTTCCGAGAGCGGGACGAATGAGCCGTTGACGTAGGCGATCGAGTCCAAGGCAGGTCTCCTGGCGGGAATGGGATTACCGGCTTATACGCCGATTGGAGGCGTCGGGCACCCCTCTATTCGTCATCCCGGGGCGCGCGAAGCGCGAGCCCGGGATCCATACTCCCGATCGTGGTTATGGATTCTCAGACGCGCAATTGCGCGTCATAGCTCGCGCTACGCGCGCCCCGGAATGACGGCTAATGCGACAGAATCTTCGACAGGAACTTCTGCGCGCGGTCGCTGCGCGGCTTGCCGAAGAAGTCTTCCTTCGCCGCGTCCTCGACGATCTCGCCGCGGTCCATGAAGATGACGCGGTTGGCGACCTTGCGGGCAAAGCCCATTTCGTGGGTCACGACCATCATGGTCATGCCTTCGCGGGCGAGATCGACCATGACGTCGAGCACTTCGCTGACCATTTCCGGATCGAGCGCCGAGGTCGGCTCGTCGAACAGCATGACGATCGGATCCATCGCGAGCGCGCGGGCAATGGCGACGCGCTGCTGCTGGCCGCCGGAGAGCTGCGCCGGAAATTTCTGCGCCTGCTCCTTCAGGCCGACGCGCTCCAGGAGCTGCATGCCCTTGGTGACCGATTTGTCGTGCGGGCGCCCCAGCACTTTCTCCTGCGCGAGGCAGAGATTGTCGATGATCTTGAGGTGCGGAAACAGCTCGAAGTGCTGGAACACCATGCCGACGCGCGAGCGCAGCTTCGGCAAATTGGTCTTGGGATCATGCACCTTGGTGCCGTCGACCGTGATCTCGCCGCTCTGGAACGGCTCCAGGGCGTTGACGCATTTGATCAGCGTCGACTTGCCCGAGCCGGAGGGGCCGCAGACCACGACGACCTCGCCCTTGGTCACGCTGGTGGTGCAATCGGTCAGCACCTGGAAGCTCGGCGTGTACCATTTGTTGACGTGGCTGATTTCGATCATGAGCGGGGAGCCCTAGCGAATGATGGCGATGCGCGCCTGCAGGCGGCGAACGCCGAAGGACGCGATACAGGAAATGGTGAAGTAGACGACGGCGGCGAACAGGTACATTTCGACGAGGCGCCCGTCGCGCTGCGCCACCTTGCTCGCCGCGCCCAGGAAGTCCGTGATCGACAGGACGTAGACCAGCGAAGTGTCCTGGAACAGCACGATGGTCTGCGTGATCAGCACCGGCAGCATGTTGCGGAAGGCCTGCGGCAGCACGACGTAGCGCATGGTCTGGGCGTAGGTCAGCCCGAGCGCGCTGGCGGCAGCCGGCTGCCCGCGCGAGATCGACTGGATGCCGGCACGCATGATCTCGGAGAAGTACGCCGCCTCGAACATGATGAAGGTGATGAGCGAGGATGCGAACGCGCCGACGCTGATCGGGCGCGAGGCGCCGGTCAGCCACTGCCCGATATAGGGCACCAGGAAGTAGAACCAGAAGATCACCAGCACCAGCGGCAGCGAGCGCATGAAGTCGACATAGAGGCCGGCGATGCGTCCGAGGGTCTTGTAGCCGGAGAGCCGCATCAGGGCGAGTGCCGTGCCGAAGATGAGGCCGCCGAGCGCGGCAAGACCCGTCAAGGTCAGGGTGAACGTCATGCCCTCGTAGAACAGATAGGGCAACGCGCGGCGGATGACGTCGAAATCGAAATTGGCGAGCATCGCTTATTTCCCCGTGATGTAGCCGGGGATCGCGACCCAGCGCTCGAGGAAACGCATCGCGGTCACGACGACAGCGTTGACGAGGAGATAAAGGATGGTCGCGGCGGTGAAGGCCTCGAAGACCTGGAACGAGAATTCCTGCATCGAGCGCGCCTGGCCGGTCAGCTCGAGCAGGCCGATGGTGATGGCGACCGCGGTATTCTTGATCGTGTTGAGAAATTCAGACGTCAGCGGCGGCAGGATGATGCGGAACGCCATCGGCAACAGCACGTAGCGATAGCCCTGCACCGTGGTGAGGCCGAGTGCGGTCGCCGCCATCTTCTGCCCGCGCGGCAGCGACGAGATGCCGGCCTGCAGCTGCACGGCCACGCGCGCCGACATGAAGAAGCCGATGCCGATCGCGGCCGTCCAGAACGGCGCGTTCGGCAGTTGCTTCAGCCAGGTGCCGGCAGCCTTCGGCAACAGCTCCGGCAGCACGAAGAACCACAGGAACAGCTGCACCAGCAGCGGCATGTTGCGGAAGAACTCGACATAGGCAAAGCCGAACCAGTTCGCTCCCTTCGACGGCAGCGTGCGCATCACGCCGACGATCGAGCCGGTGATCAGCGCGATGACCCAGGCCAACGCTGCGGTCTTGAGGGTCAGCGCCAGACCCGACAGCAGCATGTCGAGATAGGTACCGGTCCCCATCGGGTTCGGCTGGAAGAAAATTCCCCAGTTCCAGTTGTAGTTCACGTGTCCCCCGCGCGAACGCGCCCGTCATTGGACGTCTTCAGAGAAGCCTTGAGCGCCTATGCAAATGTCCGGCCACCCCTGTGTCAAGAGTGGCCGGACATGTTCCTCCAATTCTATCCCCCTCTCCCCGCTTGCGGGGAAAGGGCAGGGGTGAGGGGGGCTCCCCGCGAAGGAGGTCGGAGCTGGACTCGTGGAGAGTCCCCCTCACCCGGAATCCGCGCTTTGCGCGAATTCCGGCCTCTCCCCGCAAGCGGGGAGAGGCGAACACTTCGTCTTACTTATAGTCGTCCGGATTCGGCGAGTCCGTGGGCTTCGCGAACTCGTTCTTCAGCTCGGCCGAAATCGGGCTGTTGAGGTTCAGGCCCTTCGGCGGGATCTTCTGGGTGAACCACTTGTCGTAGATCTTCTGGCCTTCGCCGGAGGTGTAGAGCGCGGCGGTCGCGGCATCGACCACCTTCTTGAAGGCCGCGTCGTCCTTGCGCAGCATGATGCCGTAGGGCTCCGGCTTGGAGAACGCGTCCTTGGAGATGACGTAGTCACCCGGCGACTTCGAGCCGGCAACGAGGCTCGCCAGCAGGATGTCGTCCATGACGAAGGCGACCGCGCGGTCGGTCTCGACCATCAGGAAGGCTTCGGCGTGGTCCTTGGCGGGGATGATGTTGGCGCCGAGCTTCTTCTCGACGTTGGCCTCGGTGAGCTGCTTGATGTTGGTGGTGCCGGCGGTCGAGACCACGGTCTTGCCCTTGAGGTCGTCGATCGACTTCAGGCCGCTCGCCTTCTTGAAGACGTAGCGGCTGGCGGTCAGGAAGTGGGTGTTGGTGAAGGCAACCTGCTTCTGGCGCTCGGCATTGTTGGTGGTCGAACCGCATTCGAGGTCGATGGTGCCGTTGGCCATCAGCGGGATGCGGGTCGCCGAGGTCACCGGGTTGAGCTTGACCTCGAGCTTGTCGAGCTTGAGCTCCTTCTTCACGGCATCGACGATCTTGTAGCAGATGTCCATCGCGAACCCGACGGGCTTCTGGTTGTCGTCGAGATAGGAGAACGGGATCGAGGAGTCGCGGAAGCCCAGCGTGATGGCACCGGTGTCCTTGATGTTCTTCAGCGTGCCGGTCAGCTCCTGGGCCCCGGCCTGGCTGACGACGAAGGTCGCGGCGAGTGCGAGCCCGATGCTACGGAAATGTTTCACTTCTTCTTCCCCTTTCAGGATGATGCGGCCGGATGCAAGCACATATCGGCCTGGATTAGAATGTGACTTTCGGCGAGATCGCGCCTCAGGTTAACGGCTCAACTCAGCGGTTTGGGCAACTGGCCGAGATCCCAGAACAGGCCAGCCATCACAGTCAAGGCCTCCTCGGTCAGAGGCAGCAGAATGTGCTCATTGGGCGCATGCTGGGAGCAGCCGGGATAGGAGTGCGGGACCCAGATCGTGGGCAGGCCCAGGATCTCGGAAAAGACGTCGTTGGGCAGCGAGCCGCCGAAATTCGGCAGCACCGCCGGCGCCTTGCCGGTGGTCTCTTGCACCGAATCCGCCGCCCATTTGATCCAGGGGCTGTCGAAATCGGTGCGCGATGCAGCAAAACTCTGGGCAGCCCGCACCTCGACCATCGGAAAACCCTTTTCGACCAGATGGGCACGGATCGCCTCGATCATCCCCTCAATCTTCGTGCCGACCACGAAACGCAGTTGCAGCACGGCATTGGCATGGCCGGGAATGGCATTGGCGGGCTTGTCGATATTGCCCGACGACATCGCCAGCACTTCCAGCGTGTTCCAGGCGTATAGCCGTTCGGCCGCCGACAACCCCTCCTCGCCCCAGTTGTCGGCTAGCGCGGGCTCATCCGCACTCGGCACCACCCGGACGTCGGCGAGATAGGAGCGGATCTGGTTGGTGAGCCGCGGCGGCTTCAGGGCCTCGAGTTGGAGGCGGCCGTGGCCGTCGACCAGCGTTGAGATCGCGTTGACCAGGATGGTTGCGGGATTGGCGAGCACGCCGCCCCAATTGCCGGAATGATGGCCGCCGTCGCGCAGGTTCACATCCAGATGGATGCGGATGCCCCCGCGGCAGCCGAGGAACAGCGTCGGACGGTCGGCGGACAGGCGCGGCCCGTCGGAAGCCATGAACAGGTCGGCCTTGAGCGCGTCGCGATGGAGATCGCAAACCTTGCCGAGATCGGGCGAGCCGATCTCCTCGCCCATCTCGACGATGAACTTGGCGTTGAAGCCGAGCTTGCCGCCGCGGGCCTCACGCACCGCGCGAAGCGCCGCCATGTTGATGCTGTGCTGGCCCTTGTTGTCGGCGGTGCCGCGGCCGTAGAGCCGCGTGCCCGCAACCGTGGTCCGCCAGGGGTCGCGCCCCTCACGCCACTCGCCCTCCATGCCGTCGACGACATCGCCATGGCCGTAGACCAGCACGGTGGGCGCGGATGCGCTCTCGTGATGCTCGGCGAACAGGAACGGCGCCTTGCCGCTGGGGGATTCGACGATACGGCTGGTGAAGTCGAGCGCGGCGAAAGCCGGCTGCATCTCCTGTTCCAGATAGGCGCGCAGCTCGGGACCGCGTGACGGATTCTGGCTCTCGGTCTTGTAGGCGACGCGGCGGTCGAGCTCGGCGAGGAAGGCGCCGGATTTGAAATCCTCACGGGCGCGGGCGATGGCGTCGGCTCTGGTCATGACTTGCATTTCGAGGCTTTGAGACGAGGGACCCTATCCGAGACAGGGTGTCCTTCGAAAGTGGCGGGGAGTTGGATAGTTCTTGTAGTTCGCTTGTACTTCTCTTGTAATTCGCTTGGGATTCCGTCCTTGCATCCTTGAGATCGGCTTGCCAAGAGCGGGGGCGCCGCTGATTTTGGCCTTGCCAAGCACAAGCGATATGCAAGAACTTCGCCAAGTTTCGCGTCAAGTTGAGGCGCACGTCTATCATTCGAAGAGCGCTCAGTACAGGGCGCCGGGGGACCAGCATGGCCAAAGAGATCAGGCTCAACGCCTTTGCGATGAATTGCGTCGCGCACCAATCACCGGGCCTGTGGACCCATCCGCGCGACCGCACCGCCGAATATAACCGCCTGCCCTACTGGATCGATCTCGCCAAGACGCTGGAGCGCGGCCGTTTCGACGGGTTGTTCCTGGCCGACGTGCTCGGGGTCTATGACGTCTATGGCAACAGCCCTGACGCAGCCTTGCGCAACGCGGCACAGACCCCGTCGAACGAGCCGCTGCTGCTGCTCTCGGCGATGGCCGCCGTGACGAAGAATCTCGGCTTCGGCGTCACCAGCAACCTCTCCTTCGAGCCGCCCTACCCGTTCGCGCGGCGGATGTCGACGCTCGATCACCTCACCGAGGGGCGGATCGGCTGGAACGTCGTGACCGGCTATCTCGACAGCGCCGCGCGCGGCGCCGGCAAGGACAAGCAGACCGGACACGACGACCGCTACGACATCGCCGACGAATATATGGAGGTCGTCTACAAGCTCTGGGAAGGAAGCTGGGAAGACGACGCCGTGCTGCGTGACCGCAAGCGCGGCATCTTCACCGATCCGTCAAAAGTTCATCGGATCAACCACGAGAGCGCGAACTACCGCATCAACAACACCATCCATCTCAGCGAGCCGTCGCCGCAGCGCACGCCGGTGCTGTACCAGGCCGGCACCTCGCCGCGCGGGCGGCAGTTCGCGGCCAAGCACGCCGAATGCGTGTTCATGTCGGGACCGTCGGCCAAGATCATCGCGCCGCGCGTCTCGGCGATCCGCCAGGAGGCCGCCGCGCTCGGCCGCGATCCGGCGGAGATCCTGATGTTCAACATGATGACGATCATCCTCGGCAACACCGAGGCGGAAGCGGCGGCGAAATACGCCGACTACCGCTCGCACATCAATCCGGAAGGCGCGCTGGCGCTGATGTCGGGTTGGACCGGCATCGACTTCTCCGGCTACGAGCTCGACCAGCAGGTGCGTCACGTCCAGAACGACGCCGGCCGCAGTGCGCTCGACAATGTCACGCGCGGCGACCCTGACCGTGTCTGGACCGTGCGCGACGTCATCGAGCATGTCGGCATCGGGGGCGCCGGCCCGGTCGTGGTCGGCACGCCAGAAAGCGTCGCCGACAAGATCGAGGACTGGTTCGAGAAGACCGATGTCGACGGCCTCAACGTCGCGTTCGCGATCTCGCCCGGCGATTTCGAGGATATCGCGGACATGCTGGTGCCGGAGCTGACCAAGCGCGGGCGTTACAAGAAGGAATATGCGAAAGGCACGCTGCGCGAAAAACTGTTCGGCAATGGTCGCGCCAGGCTGGATGCGCCGCATCCGGCAGCGGGGTATCGGGTGGGGAAGACGGGGTAGCTCCTCCACCCTCCGCTGTCGTCCCCGCGACAGCGGGGCTACACCTTCCCGTCCACCATCACCTCGATCAGCTTCGTCCCCGGCCTGTTGAACGCCGAGGCCAGCGTCGCCTTCAACTCGCGGGGATCGCTGATCCTGATCGCCTCGCATCCCAGCGCTTTCGCAACGCCGGCGAAATCGACGGGCGGATCGACGAAATCCATGCCGACGTAATTGTCGTCGCCATGGAAGGCGAGCAGGCGCTGCTTGATGATGCGGTAGCCGCCATTGTTGGCGATGACGACGTTGAGCGGCAGCTTGTGATGCGCCGCTGTCCACAGCGACTGGATCGAATACATCGCGCTGCCGTCGCCGGAGAAGCACACCACGGGACGATCCGGGTTGGCGATGCTGGCGCCGACGGAGGCCGGCAGGCCCCAGCCGATGCCGCCGGAGGCAAGACCATGATAGCCGTAGCGGTCGCGATGTGCGCGCAGCGCCGTGACCTGGCGGCTGGAGGTGAGGCCCTCGTCGACGAGGATGGCGTTGTCAGGCATGGCCTCGACCATCTGCAGCACGAGATAATCGGGATCGATGGGGCTACGGCCCGCGCTCTTGCCGATCTGCTCAACCAGCGCGGCACGCCGCGCCGTCCAGTTCTGCGGCGCGAGGTCGGCGAGGCGCTGTTTTGCGCGGCTCGCGAGCGCGGCGCCGCCCATCTCCTTCAGCACCGGGATCAGCGCGCGCAGCGTTTCCTTCAGGTCCGCCTTCAGCGCGATCTCGGCGCCGTAATTCTTGGCGATCTCCCAATCGGCGAGACCGATCTGCACGATACCAAGCCCGTCAGGCAGCGCATCGACCTCGCTATAGACCGACATGCGTAAGGGATCGCCGCCGAGCGCGATCAGCAGATCATGGGGCGCGAGCGTATCGCGCGCGACCTTCTGCACCCGCGCGAGCGTGCCGACGAAGCTCGGGCTCTCCGAGAGGAAGTGCGATCCATACGGCGTCGAGGACTGGTAGGCGGCGGCACCCAACAGCTCGGCAAGCTCGGCGGCTTCCTTCAGCGCATCGCTCTTGACGACCTCGTCCATGGTGACGATGACGGGCCGCTCCGCCTTCAATAGCCGCGCGGCAAAGGCTCTCAACGCCTCGTCCGACGGCTTGACGCGTGCATCGATGCGGGTGGAGCGGCCGAGGTCGATACCGGCCTCGCTGTTGAGGATGTCGCCGGGCAGCGAGATGAACACCGGCCCTGTGGGCGGTGTCGTCGCGATCTTGGCGGCGCGGCGCACGATGCGCGGCAGATCCTCCAGACGCGTCACCTCGACCGCCCATTTCACTAGCGGCTCGGCCATCCGCACCAGCGGACCGTACAGCACCGGCTCCATCAGGCCATGGCCCTGCTCCTGCTGGCCCGCGGTCAGGATCATCGGCGTGCCCGTGAACTGGGCGTTGTAGAGCGAGCCCATGGCATTGCCGAGGCCGGGCGCCACATGGACGTTGCATGCGACGAGCTTGCCTGAGGCGCGGCTGTAGCCGTCGGCGATCGCGACCACGAGGCTCTCCTGCATCGCCATCACATAGGTGAGGTCGGGATGGTCCTTCAGAGCATGCATGATCGGCAGCTCGGTGGTGCCGGGGTTGCCGAACAGATGCGTGATGCCCTCGTCCTTGAGCAGCGCGAGAAAGGCGGAGCGGCCGGTGATCTTGTTCTTCATGTTTCCTCCAGGGAGCGGACGTTGCCGCAAGGACGAGGACATGATGGCCGAAGTCAGAGGCGACGCGCAAGGAAGCGCGGTCATGGCTGCGTTGCGCGGGGGGCCCGCTCTCGTGTCCCGGACGCGACGCAACGTGCAACGTTACGGCGCAGAGCCGGGACCCAGAGTTGGCGCCGAGCTCGCGGCAGCGTGGGCCCCGGCTCAGCAGCGCACCGCCAAAGAGGCGCTGCGCTGCGTCCGGGGCACGAGAGCGGCGCTACATTTCCTCGCGCCCGAGTTCAAACGGGTCCTCGCCGCCTGCGCGCGTCTTCTTTTTCGAGCGCTGCCAGACCACGCCGGGAAAGCCCTTCAGCGGCACCAGCGGCTCGCCGGTGTAGGCCCATTCCTGCAACTCCTCGATGGCAATGTGATAGAGCGGCTGGCGGCCGGTGCGTTCCTTGAACAGCGCGCGGGGAATATTGACCATGTGGGGCCCGCGCGGACGCTCATAGGCGATCGGCGTGCCGCAATGGGAGCAGAAGCTGCGCGTGGTCTTCGTGGCCTTGTCCTCGTAACGGGTCAGCGCGGTCTTGCCGGAGGTGATGCGGAAGCGTTTTTTCCAGCTGCCGACATAGGTGGCGTAAGCGGCACCATGAGCGCGGCGACTTGCCGCGGAATGATCGTGCCAGGCCCAGCGCGCGGGGACGTCGATTTCGAAGGTGACCTTGCCGCAGAGGCATTGGCCGTTGGCGATCCCTGCGGCGGCTGCGGCTTTGGCCATGATACCTCCCGATCGTCATTGCGAGCGCAGCGAAGCAAGCTCGTCATTCCGGGGCGACGCGAAGCATCGAGCCCGGAATGACCAAGAAGGAGAGCCTACGCCGGCGTCAGCTCGTCATACACCGGGTAATCCGTGTATCCCTTCTCCTCGCCGCCATAGAACGTCGCGCGGTTGTACGGCGTGATCGGATAGTCGTGCGCGAGGCGCCGCGGCAGATCGGGGTTGGAGATGAAGATGCGGCCGAACGCGATGATGTCCGCATGTCCCTCGGCGATCGCCGCGTTCGCGGTCTCGCCGGTGAAGCCGCCGGCGGTCATCAGCACGCCGCTGTAGAGCGGGCGGAACAGCACCATCGCCGACGGCACGTTCTCCCAATGGACGTCAGCGCGGCCGGCGCCGCTGGAGCGCGGCTCGATGAAGTGCAGATAGGCAAGGCCGAGCTTGTCGAGCGCCTTCACGACATAAGTGTAGAGCGGCATCGGATCCGGCTCGCCGGAATCGTTGGCGATGCCGTGCGGCGACAGCCGCACGCCGACGCGGTTCGCGCCCCAAACGTCGATCGCGGCCTGCGTGACCTCGAGCAGCAACCGCGCGCGGTTCTCGATGGAGCCGCCATATTGGTCGGTGCGCTGGTTGCTGCGCGACTGCAGGAATTGCTCGAGCAGATAGCCGTTGGCGCCGTGGATCTCGACGCCGTCGAAACCGGCGGCGAGCGCGTTCTTCGCGCCCTGCCGGAACGCCTCGACCACCCCCTTGACCTCATCGGTCTCCAACGCGCGCGGCGTCTCGTACTCCGAGATCTTGCCGTCGGCGGTCATCGCCTTCATGCCTTCGGCCTTGATCGGGATCGCCGAGGCCGAGACCGGCAGCGCGCCGCCGTGGAAGGAGGAGTGCGAGACGCGGCCGACATGCCAGAGCTGGAGGAAGATGATGCCGCCCTTGGCGTGCACGGCGTCCGTCACCTTGCGCCAGCCGGCGATTTGAGCGTCCGAATAGATGCCAGGTGTCGCCGGGTTGCCGCGGCCATGCGAGACCACGGGCGAGGCTTCGGCGATGAGCAGACCGCCCTTGGTCGCGCGCTGGCCGTAATATTCGGCGTTGAGCGGCCGCGGCGCAAAGCTCTCGCGCTCGGCGCGCATGCGCGTCAGCGGCGCCAGCGCGACGCGATGCGCGAGCTTGTACGGTCCGACCTGCAGCGGTCTAAACAACGCCTCGAATTTCATGGGAGCCCCGGATGTCACTGAAAGGATGCAAATCATATAGCGAGGGGCGGCCACCGGAAAAGGCGCCGCCCCTGTAAAAACAGATATTCCCTCGCGCGGAACGCGAGGAGAGTCCTTACGCCGTCTTGATCCAGACGGCCTTCACGTTGAGATATTCCTCGACATGCTGCTTGCCGGACTCGCGGCCATAGCCGCTCATCTTGTAGCCGCCGAACGGCACCGCCGGGTCCATCGCCTGGTAGCAGTTCACCCACACCGAGCCGGCACGCAACGACTTCGCGACCGCATGCGCCTTGCTGACGTCGCGCGTCCACAGGCCGGAGCCGAGGCCGAACGTGGTGTTGTTGGCGCGCTTGACCAGCTCGTCCATGTCCTTGAACGCGATCGCGGAGATGACGGGACCGAAGATCTCTTCCTGCGCGATGCGCATGTTGTCCTGGACGCCGGCGAACACCGTCGGTGAGACGAAGAAGCCTTTCGACAGCGCGCCTTCGGTGGCCCGGCCGCCGCCGGCGAGGGCCTTGGCGCCTTCCTTCTGGCCGATATCGAGATAGCCGGTGACCCGCTTGAGCTGCTCCTCGGACACCAGCGGACCGATCTGCACGTTGGGATCGAGGCCGTTGCCGACCTGCAGCTTCTTGCCGAACTCGGCGACACGTCCGACGAACTCGTCATAGATCGCCTGCTCGACGAACAGGCGCGTGCCGGCGCTGCAGATCTGGCCGGAATTGGCGAACACCGCCATGGCCGCGCCGGGCACGGCGGCATCGAGATCGGCATCCGCAAACACGATGTCCGGCGACTTGCCGCCGAGCTCGAGCGAGACGCGCTTCAAATTGCCGGCGGAGGCGCGGATGATCGACTGCCCCGTGACATGCGAGCCGGTGAAGGCGACCTTGTCGACGTCGTGATGCGAGGCGAGCGCCGCGCCCGCGGTCTCGCCATAGCCGGGCACGACGTTGATGACCCCGGGCGGAATGCCGGCTTCCATCGCCAGCTCCGCGATGCGCAACGAGGTCAGCGGCGCCTCTTCGGCGGGCTTGAGCACCACGGTGCAGCCGGTCGCGATCGCGGGGCCAATCTTCCAGATCGTCGCGGTGAGCGGGCCGTTCCAGGGAATGATGGCGCCGACGACGCCGATCGGCTCCTTCAGCGTGTAGGAGAAGATCTCGCCCGGCAGCGAGTTCTCGATCGTCTCGCCGTGGATCGCGGTGGTCTGGCCAGCGTAATAACGCAGCATGCCGACCGCGCGCAGGCGATAGGCGCGGGTGCGGCTGAGCGGCGCCCCCATGTCCATCGTGTCGAGCTGCGACAATTCGTCGAAATTCTTCTCGACGAGGTCGGCAAGTTTCAGAAGCAGGTTCTGCCGCTCGAACGGCTTGACCTTGCTCCAGGGACCTTCGAAGGCGCGGCGGGCGGCGGCGACCGCACGATCGATGTCTTCCTTGTCGCCCTCGGCGACGGTGGCGAGCAATTCGCCGGTGGCAGGGTTGTGGGTCTCGAAGCGCTTGCCGGAAGCGGCATCGACCCACTTCCCGTCGATCAGCATTTGCTTGTAGGACCCGTTGGCGAACGGATGGCGTGTGATCGGAATAGCCTGCGATACAGCCATGGCTGCACTCCCTGTCAGGTGATTGATTGGTTCGATCTGGGCGGGATCGTTAGGTCGTGAAGAATACAGCGCTGCCCGAGGGGCGTAAAGGCAGCGTGGAACGAAGACCTCCCATGCCGACTTGTGCAGGGTCGCGCGCATGCCATGCTATAGCTCGACCGAGCCCTCCCCGGAGACCTTGCCATGCCACAATCCGCCATCGTCAAAGACAATGTTGCCGTAATCACCGGCGGTGCATCCGGCATTGGCCTGGCGGCCGCCGCAGCCTTCGCACGCGCCGGCATGAAGGTGTGCATCGCTGACGTGGATCAGGCTCGCCTTGCCGAGGCCGCAACAAAACTGTCATCCATCACGTCTGCTGCAAACGTGATGACCCTGGCCGTCGATGTCAGCAAGGTCGAGAATGTGGCGGAACTGGAGCGCGCCGTGCGCGAGCGGTTCGGCGGCACCGACGTCCTCATGAACAATGCCGGCATCCAGCCGGGCAGCACGCTGTTCGGCGAGCCCGATCATTGGCAGCGCATCATCGGCGTCAACATGTGGGGCATCATCAACGGCTCGCGCATCTTCGCACCCAACATGATCGCGCGCGGCAAGCCCGGTCTCATCATCAACACAGGCTCCAAGCAGGGTATCACGACGCCGCCGGGCGATCCCGCCTACAACGTCTCCAAGGCCGGCGTGAAAGCCTTCACCGAGGCGCTGCAGCACGAGCTGCGCAACATCAGGGATTGTCGCATCACCGCGCATCTCTTGATCCCCGGCTTCGTCTTCACCGGTCTCACTGCGAAGGGCCGCACCGAAAAGCCGGCCGGTGCCTGGACGCCGGAGCAGACGGTCGATTTCATGCTTGCGCGGCTGGAAGCCGGCGATTTCTACATCCTGTGTCCGGACAACGACGTGCCGCGCGCGCTCGACGAGAAGCGCATGCTCTGGGCCGCCGGCGATATCGTCGAGAACCGCCCGCCGCTGTCGCGCTGGCATCCGGATTATGCGGACGCGTTCAGGAGATTTGTGGAGGGGAAGTGAGTATGCCCTGCTCTCTCGCTCCCTCGCCCCGTTCTTACGGGGAGAGGGTGGGGTGAGGGGCTGCCTCGGCAAACTGGGACCTAAATTGTGAAGCGAGATTTTGTGACGACGGCCGTGGAGTCGGGCAGGCTTTTTATTGCAGCACGTCAGTGCCATGCCCCTCACCCGGATTGCGTCGGACGATGCTTCGCATCGCCGAGGGCAATCCGACCTCTCCCCGCATAAGGGCGGGGAGAGGTAAGAAAGCTACAGCGTCTCCTGCTTGTGCCCGCAATTCTTGCAGGCGAACTTGACGCGGGTCTGGCCTTTCTCCGCCTGGACCCGGTTCGGCGCGCCGCACTTGCCGCAGACGGCCTCGATGCGGGTCGAGCCCTGCTTGACGACGATGGACTTCTTTTCCATCGATTCGCGGATCAGGCGCTCGGCCTCCTCACGCAGCGATTGTTTCGACAAAGCTCGTCTCCGCCTCTGGAAAGCGCGCGAGCCATATCGCACCTGGGGTCGAAGCACAATGCGGGATGCGTGAAAGCCGCGGGGCGTTCCGCGGCTCTCTTGCTCATGGTCCCGGGTCTGACGCGTTTCTTACGCAGCCTTTCTTACGCAGCCTTGGACACCTCCATCAGCAGGCGCTCGGCCTTGGCGTCCTCGATGCGGTTCACCAGCCGGCTGCTCTCGTGATTGTCGCGCACGGTCTTGGTCAGGGTGATGCAGGTCTGGACCAGCATGACGATACCCATGGTGAGATAGCCCTTCATCCAGACGTCGATCGGCAGGAAGAAAACGCCGATGGCGACGAGGAAGGCGGAGGCTGCGAAGGACGCGTAAGTGAAGGTCACCCAGGCGCCGCTGTGGGGCTGGCCGTTCTGGTTCATGGTGGTCTCCTGTTGGTACGAATGATGTTTGGATCTGGGATCAAGTCGTGGACGTCTGCTTGGACTTCAGCCGCGCCAGCACGTCGTCTGCGGTCGTCTTCAGCCGCGGGCCAAAGCCCTGCTCGGCGAGGCGCTCGGCGGTGGCGAGAGGACCGGTCGCGACATCGAGCTCGACCAGCGCGTCGTCGGCCGCCTGGGCTTCCATCTGCCGGTCGCGCAGACGCCGCAGGGTGCTCTCCGCCTCCGGCAAGGTGGATTCGTAGGGACGCGCGGCCTCGATGCCGCTACGGCGGAGCGAACGCACCGCTTCCGAAGCGCGGGCCAGACGGCGGCCCCGATCGAGCTCGTTGATGCGGGCCTGAGCGCTCGCCACGTGCTGTTTCAGCCGGGCAATCTCGGTTGCGAACAGCGCGCGTGCCGTCATAGCGGCATCGCGATCTGCCTCGAGGCCGGCGATGGCTTCGGCGGCTTCCCTGGCGAGATCCTCGCGGCCGCCCTCGAGGGCCGCCACCGCACGGGTCTCGAGGTCATCGATGCGAGCGATGGTCGCCTCGAGCTTGCGGCCCTCCTGCTGGTCCTGCGCGATCGCCAGCGCCAGCGTTCGCTTGCTGCGCTCGACGGCAGCGGCCGCATCACGCATCTGCTGGTCGAGAATGAGGAGGGCGGTCCGGTCCTCCAGCTCCTCGCCGGTGGCGGCCACGCTGCCCCGGATAAGTGTCACGACGGTCTTGAACATCTGCAGCTCCCTGTTATGAGCATTGCTCATAAATTCTTAGTAGCAGCAATCTTGAACATTGTTCAATAGAAATTTGAGCGCTGCTCAAGAAATTAGGCTACCGATGTCTAAGGCGTTGGAACGTCGAGAGAAACTCCGCTCTGACCTGATCCTGGCGGCAGAGCGGATGATCGCCGAGCGCGGCTTGTCAGGGCTGAAGACCCGGGATCTTGCTCGCGAGATCGGCTGCGCCAATGGCGCGGTCTATAATCTCGTGGAGGATATCGACGAGCTGATCCTGCGCGTGGGCTCGCGCACGCTGCTCCGGCTCGACGAGGCACTCAGCACGGCGGAAGGCGCAGGCGAGCCCTCCCCGCGGGAGACGCTGGTCCGCATCGCCATCGCCTATTGCGATTTCGCGGCCGACAATCTCCAGCTCTGGCGAGCGCTGTTCGAGCACCGCATGGAGGCCGACAAGGTCGTGCCTGACTGGTCGGTTGCGGATCAGTTGCAGCTGTTCCGCCACATCAACAAGCCGCTGACCGCGCTGCTGCCAAAGCGGAGCCCGGAGCAGCTCGGCATCACCGCGCGCAGCCTGTTCTCGGCGGTGCACGGCATGGTGGCGCTGGGCCTGGAGCAGAAGCTGGTTGCCGTGCCGCTGCCGGCGCTACGCAAGGAGATCGCCGACCTCGTGCGCGCGACGATCGACGGATTGATCGCGCGCGAGCGGTAGCTTTTCACGGAAGGAGTTGATTGCCCCGCGCGCATCGACGCGCGGAGCAGTCACGGCGTTGGGTTCAAGCCGCCTTGCCGGCCCGCAGGCGGTCCAGCACCGGCAGCAGCTCCGACGGATCGGGACGCTGCGTGTAGTCCGGGTTCACCTCCGCATAGGCGATGATCCCGTCGCGGCCGACGACGTAACGCGCCGGCATCGGCAACACCCAGGCAGGATCGTCGTTGAAAACAGGCAGGTCGTTCTTGAACGATTTGTAGAGCGCGACGAGCTCGTTCGGCAGCGCAAAGCGGATACCGAAGGCTTCGGCGACCGCACTCCTGACGTCGCTCAGGATTGGGAAGGACAGCTTGTTGTCGCGCTCCGATTTCCGGCTGTTCGGCGCGGTCTGCGGTGAGATCGCGACGAGGCTCGCACCGAGGGCGACGATCTGCGGCAGCGCCTCCTGGAGCGCCTGGAGCTCGAGATTGCAATAGGGGCACCAGGCGCCGCGATAGAACGACACCACCAGCGGTCCCTTGGCGAGCAGGTCACGCAAGGCGACCGGCTTGCCCTCGGGGTCCTTGAGCGTGAAATCCGGCGCGGCATCACCGGCCTTCTTGGCGCGCTGCGCCTGACCGCTCGCGATCAGCTCGGCGGTCGCGCGGTGCATGATGTCGAGCACCTCCCGGCTGGGCTTGAGCGGCAGGCGGCCGCCTTCGAAATCGGCTTTGAAGGCATCGAGCTTGTCTTGCAGGGCCATGGCGAAACTCCATCGATTGCTTGGCCCGGCCTATCTGGATCATTTGCATTTAGAGGGGTATACCGCCCGGACGGAGAAGATCTATTTGGAATACAAATGAGTGATCGGCTTCAGGAAATGGCGGTGTTCGTCCGGGCCGCCGAATGCGGCAGCTTTTCCAAGGCGGCCCGCGAACTCGGCCTGTCCCAGCCCTCGGTATCGCGCATCATCGGCGAGCTGGAGGCGCGGCTCGACGTCAAGCTGCTGCTGCGGACCACGCGTCGCATCACCGTGACCGATGCCGGTGCGCTCTTCCTCGCGCGCGCCCGCGAAGTTCTCGCCGACATCGAGGACGCCGAGGACGCCGCGCGCGGCGTCGACTCGCTGCGCGGAACCATCCGCATCGCCATGCCGATCATGTACGGCATGCGGCAGATCATCCCGCGTCTGCGCAAATTCCTGGCGATGCATCCATTGCTCCACGTCGAGCTGTCGGTGGTCGACGAACGGCAGAATCTCGTTGCCGAAGGCGCCGACCTCGCCATTCGCCTCGGCGAGCTCGACGATTCCGCGTTCGGCGCCCGCAAGCTCGAAACCTTGCAGCGCCTGCTGGTGGCGTCGCCGTCCTATCTCGCCACGCGCGGCACGCCGAAAACGCCGGCCGATCTTGCCTCACATGATTGCATCTTCGGACCCGGTCATTCCGGCCGCGCGAGCTGGGTGTTCACGCGCAACGGCACGGCAACGTCGGTCGACGTGCGCGGCCGCATCCATACCGATTCAGGGCCGGGCGTGTTCGCCTGCGCCCTGGCCGGCCTCGGCATTTCGATGGCGACATCGGTGATGGCCGCCCCTGAAATCAAGTCCGGCGCGCTGGTCCCGCTCTTGAAGGGCTACAGCGCCTCGTTCCTCGACGTCCATGCCGTTTTCCCGGGCGGCCCGCGTCCTTCGACCAAGATACGCGCGCTGGTCGACTTCCTGGTGGAGGAGTTGAGATAGGCGCGGAGCCGCTTGCGGTACCGCGACGCGCTCTGGTGGCACATGCTTTGCCTCTCGATCCCGAGACAACTCTCTCTCTTGGGGGCAGCGATGAGCGACTCAAACTTCCTAATCAACCGACGTCGCGTTGTTCTCGGCGGCCTGACCGCAGCCGGAATGACAGCCATCGCCTCTCCCCGCGCCTCGGCGCAGGGGCGCAGCGAGACGCTGCTGGTGGTGCAGGAGCTCGGGCCGAACTCGCTCGACATGCAGGGCGTCGGCTCCAACCAGACCGTGAACGGCCTGTCCTGGAATTGCTACGACCGTCTGCTGAGCTACGCCTCGAAGACGCTGCCCGATGGCACGCTCTCGTACGACCGCGAGAAGCTCGCGCCCGAGCTCGCCGAGAGCTGGGAGGTCGCCGCCGACGGCATGTCCTGCACCTTCAGGCTTCGCAAGGACGCCAAATTCCACGACGGCACGCCCGTGACCGCCAGGGACGTCAAATGGTCGTTCGACCGCGCGGTGAAGGTCGGCGGCTTTCCGACCTTCCAGATGTCGGCGGGATCGCTGGAGAAACCCGAGCAGTTCGTCGTCGTCGACGACCACACCTTCCGCATCGACTATGTCCGCAAGGACAAGATGCTGCTGTTCAACGTCGCGGTGGTCGTGCCCTTCATCATCAACTCGGAGCTTGCGAAGAAGAACGCGACGGCTGAAGACCCCTGGGCTTTGGCCTGGCTCAGGACCCACGAGGCCGGCGGCGGCGCCTACAAGATCGAGAGCTGGAAGCCCGGCAGCGAGACCGTGCTGACGCGGTTCGACGACTGGAAGAGCGGCCCGCTGCCGAAGGTGAGGCGCGTGATCGCGCGCGACGTTCCCTCCGCCGGCACCCGCCGCGCCATGCTGGAGCGGGGCGATGCGGACATCTCCAGCGGCTTCGCGCCGCGCGATTTCGAGCAGATCATTGGGGAGGGCAAGGTCAAGGTCTCGGGCGTGCCGATACCGAACGCGCTCTGGTACGTCGCGCTCAACACGGCGAAGCCGCCGTTCGACAATGCCAAGCTGCGCCAGGCGATCGCCTGGGCCATGCCCTACGAGCAGATCCAGAGCAGCGCATTCTTCGGACGCGCCGTTCCGATGTATGGCGGAGCGGCGGAGGTCTCAAAGCCGGTCTGGCCGCAGCCGTCTCCCTATGTCACCGATCTCGACAAGGCCAAGGCGTTGATGAAGGAAGCCGGCTTCGCGCAGGGCCTTGAGACGACCTTGTCGCTCGACACGGGCACCGCGACGGTCGGCGAGCCGACCGCCATCCTGATCCAGGAGAGCCTCGCCAAGATCGGTATCAAGGCGGCGATCGAAAAGATCCCCGGCGCGAACTGGCGCACGACGCTGAACAAGAAGGAGCTGCCGCTCGCGCTCAACCGCTTCTCAGGCTGGCTGGATTATCCCGAATATTACTTCTACTGGAATTTCCACGGCAACAACTCGATCTTCAACATCTCCTCCTACCAGAACAAGGAGATGGACGCGCTGATCGACAAGGCGCGGTTCACCGCCGATGCGGCGGAGTACGACCGGGCAGTGAAGGACTTCATCGCGCTCTGCATGCGCGACGTCCCGGTCATTCCGCTCAACCAGCCGATCCACGACGTCGCGATGCAGAAGGCCGTCACCGGCTACGAGTTCTGGTTTCACCGCGAGCCGGACTATCGCCGGTTCGCGAAATCATAGCCTGGCGCGCCGAGAACCCGCCGTGTTCGCATCGTCATGGCCGGGCTTGTCCACGTCTTGCCTCTCTGCACCAAGAACGTGGATGCCCGGGACAAGCCCGGGCATGACGAGACGTTGCAACCGCGCCTCGCTCGCGCGCAGCATTACCGCGTCGAGCTTGCCCTGCCGCGATCCGTCGAGAGCGCAGGCAAAGACGCGGTAGAACTGCGCGCCGTCATAGGCGACCAGCAGCATGTCGACGCCGGCATTGACGGCCTCGACCACGGCCTTGCAGACGTCATTCTGGTAGATCGCGCCCATCACGAGGTCGTCGGTCATCACCATGCCCTGGTAACCCCATTTGTCGCGGACGATGCCGTCGACGACGCGTTTCGAATGCGACGCGGCGTGATCGGGATCGACGGCGGTCAGCGTGACATGGCCCACCATCAGCGCGCTGCGCGAATGCGACAACACCTCGCGGAACGGCAGCCAGTCGGTCACCTCCAGCTCCCTCACCGGCGTGTCGAGATTGGCGCTGAAATGATGCGTGTCGGTGCGGACGCGACCGATGCCGGGGAAATGCTTGAGCGTGGCACCGACGCCCGACTCTTCCAGCCCGCGCACATAGGCGCTTGCAATCGTGCTGACGACCATGGGATCGGTGGCGATCGCGCGCTGGCCGATCAGCGTGTGGAAGTCGAGCCGGTTGCGCCGCCGCGGCGGCTTGAGGTCGAGCACCGGGGCAAGGTTGAGATTGACGCCCAAACCCGAGAGCTCGCGGCCGTGGATGCGGCCGAACTCTTCCGCCTTCGCCTGCTGGTCGTCGGGCGCAAGTCCGGCAAGCGTTGCCAAGGCCGGCACTTTCGTCAGCGGCGGCGCGAGATGCCCGACGATGCCGCCCTCCTGGTCGGCAGCGACGACCAGCGGCGGCAGGCCGGCGGCGCGCCTGACATCCTGGAGCGCAGCGATCTCCGCGCGCAGCGCCTCGATGCCTCGGCCCCGAACGTTGTGCCGGGTCACGTAGACGCCGCCGATCAAGCCCTGCCCGGCGAGGTGCGCGACCTCGGAATAGGAGGAATAGCCGACCATGAAGTGAGGCCCGAGCTGGCGCGCCTCGCCGGCACTGGCGGCCAGGACCTCGTGCTTGCGGAGCTCGAACTTGAGATGCGCCGCCGACATCAGGAGCGGCGGCAGGCACCAGAGCACGACGAGCATCTTGCCGGCGATGCTGCGCCAGCTTCCCCGCCACAGCAGCACGGCGACGATCAGGATACTTGCGACGACAAGCGCGATGTTTCCGGCGCCGCGCAGCACGAGCAGATAGGGATCGTTCTTGTTTGCGGCCGCGAATGCGGCAAGGGGCGCGGCCAACCAGAGCAGGATGAGACCGAGGCGACGAAGGAATTGCATGATGTGCCACATGCGATGAGGGACGAATGCTTCGCACCTATCAAAGCGATTTGCGTTCCGCGAGAGGCAAACGCGCGCCTGCACGAAATCTGCAAAAGACTCCTGAAGCCCTGCAGACGGCGATCCCGCCTTCTGCACAGACGACGTTCAGACTTCGTGATGCCAACCATCATGAAAGGTCATACCGATATGACAAGCCTGGCTTCGACGATCGTAGAAGAGATCAAACCGATCGGTCATTCCTCGATCCCGGCCAAGGTCGGCCTCGCGCTGGTGCTGGCCGCACTCGCGGACTGGCTGTTCTACGGACAGCGGATCGGGCTATCGCTGACGCTGTTTGCGATCGCGCTCGCCGCCGTGTCGGCGCTCTTCAATCGCGACGCTCTCGACTTGCGCCGCGCCATGATCGGTTCGGCCATTCTCGCCGCCGGTCTGGTGCCGGCCATGGAGGAACTCAACACGCTGTCGTTCCTGATCCTGATCGCGTCGCTGGCGATTGCCTTGCTGCTCGTGACCAATGCGGAAACAACCGGGTTCGCTGACCGCCTCCGCGCGCTGCGCAATTTCGTCCTGCTCGGACCCTTCAGGTTCTTCCTCGATGCGCCCCAAGCGTTCAACGCCTCGGCACTGACCCGCAGCATCGCACAGTGGCTGCTTCCTGCGGCACTCAGCGCGGTCTTCGTCGCGCTGTTCGCCGCCGCCAATCCGGTGATCGAGCAGTGGGTGTCCCTCCTCAATCCGAAGCTCATCCTCCAATATATCAGCGTCCCGCGCGTGCTGTTCTGGGCCTTGATGCTGGCACTGGTCTGGCCCTTCATCCATGTGCGCTGGCGGAGCAAGACCATCGTCACCACCGCCATCGCGGATGGCCCCCTCCCGCCGCCGCTGCCGCCGCTGGTCTCAGTGGAATTTCTTGGTCCCTCCACCATCCTGCGCTCGCTGATCCTGTTCAACCTGCTGTTCGCGGCGCAGTCCGTTCTCGACGGCATCTATCTCTGGGGCCATGTGGCACTGCCGGATAATCTGACCTATGCGGGCTACGCCCATCGCGGCGCCTACCCGCTGATCGTGACCGCCCTGCTCGCCGCGGCTTTCGTGCTGGTGGCGATGCGCCCGGGCGGGCCGGCCGAGAAGTCCAAGGTGATCCGGCCGCTGGTCTATCTCTGGGTGGGGCAGAACGTGCTTCTCGTCGCCTCCTCCATCCTTCGCCTCGACCTCTACGTCGACATCTACATGCTGACCTACTGGCGGATCGCGGCCTTCATCTGGATGGGGCTGGTCGCGCTCGGACTGGTCCTGATCGTGACCCGCATCGCGCTCAGCCGATCCAACCAATGGCTCGTGGGCGTCAATCTGATCGCGCTTGCGATCGTGCTCTATGGCTGCGCGCTGGTGAACTTCGACGCCTTCATTGCCGACTATAATGTGGCGCACAGCAAGGAAGCTTCGGGAAAAGGCGTGCAGCTCGACACCAATTACCTCCTCTCGCTCGGGCCGCAGGCGCTTCCCGCGATCGACAAGGCGATCGCACTCCTGGCTGGCGCGAAGGGGAGCGATCTGTCGGCGCGCAGCTACTGCCTTGTGTCACGGCGCGACCGCCTTGTAGAACAGCAGCGCCAGGATCTGGCCTGGCGGAGCTGGGGCTTTCGGAGCTGGCGGCTGCAGCGCCGGCTGGATGCGCAGGCAACAGATCAGTCCGGTAGCCGGCCGGCAGGGTGAGCGGAGAGTTCCTTGGCGCATCGCATTCTCATCGTCGACGACGAGGGCCACATCCGCGAGGTCATCCGCGTCGCCCTGAAGAAGGCCGGCATGGACGTGATCGAGGCGCGCGACGGCAAGGAGGCGCTTCTCCGCGTTGCCGCCGACAAGCCCGATCTGATCGTGCTCGACATCGGCATGCCCGAGTTCGACGGCCTCGACGTCTGCCGCGAGGTCCGCAAAGTCTCCGACGTGCCGATCCTGTTCCTGTCGGCGCGCGATGAGGAGATCGACCGCATCCTCGGCCTCGAGATCGGCGGCGACGACTACGTGACCAAGCCGTTCAGCCCGCGCGAGCTGGTCGCGCGGGTCAATGTCATCCTGCGCCGGCTCAGCCCGCGCAACGGCGATGCCAAGGCGGGGCCGGCCGCGCTTGTCCAAGGCGGCCTGCTGATCGATCCCGAGCAGCATGTCGCGACCTTCGCCGGCACGCCGCTGAAGCTCACCGCGATCGAGTTCGGCATTTTGCGCGCGTTCCTGACCCGGCCGACCTCGGTGTTCAACCGCGAGCAGCTGATGCGGGCGGCCTATCAGCTCAACATCCAGGTCTCCGACCGCACCATCGACAGCCACATCCGCAACATCCGCGCCAAGCTCGCGGCACAGAAATGCGAGAACGTGATCGAGACCATCCACGGCGTCGGCTTCAAGCTCGGCCGCTGCGAGCAAGAGGTATGAGCTCGGCGCCCGACAAATGGCGGCCCTCGCTCGCTCTCGTGATCTTCACGGTGCTGGCGACGGTCGCGATCCTGCCGCTGGTCGGCCTGTTCTTCTTCCGCCTCTATGACAACCAGCTGATCCGCCAGACCCAGGCCGAGCTGATCGCGCAGAGCCGGGTGCTGGCGACGATCTATGCGCAGGAGGTCACGGCGCGGCTCGACAGCGGGCTGACGCTCGGGGCCGAGGTGCCGCCGAACGTGCTGCCCGATCCCGGCGACCAGGTCACGCCGATCCGGCCCGCGCTCGACCTCACCGCCAACGACCTATTGCGGCGGCGGCCCGATGCGCAAGCAGCAAGCCACCCGGCACAAGCGGCCTATGTCGAGATCGGCGCAAGGCTGACACCGATCATCCGCGAGACCCAGAAGGTGACGCTGGCGGGCTTCCGCATCCTCGACCCGCAGGGCGTCGTCATTGCCGGACGACAGGAGGTCGGACAGTCGCTCGCCCATATCGAGGAGGTCGCGGACGCGCTGCACGGGCAGTACCGCGCCACCTTGCGCAACCGCGTGCCGGACAAGCCGCCGCCGCCGATCTATTCCTTCAGCCGCGGCCTCGGCGTCCACGTGTTCTCGGCGATGCCCGTCATCGTCAACAACCGCGTCGCCGGCGTGATCTATACCACGCGAACGCCGAGCAACATTTTCGATCATCTCTACCAGGAGCGGGCCAAGTTCGTGCTGGCCGGGCTTGCCGTCATTCTCGGCACGGTCGCGATCGGCCTCGTGTTCTCGCGGACCATCACCCTGCCGATGCGCGAGCTGATCGACCGCGCGGCCAGAATCGGCCGCGGCGACCGCGAGGCGTTCCAGCCGCTCCGGCATTACGGCACGCGCGAGTTCGCCCAGCTCTCGCACAGCTTCCTCGGCATGGCCGAGCAGCTGGCGCGGCGCTCCGACTATATCGCGACGTTCTCGGCCCACCTCACCCACGAGCTGAAATCGCCGCTGACCTCGATCAAGGGTGCCGCCGAGCTGCTGCAGGATTCCTATCAAGGTAAGGCCGAGGGCCTGACACCGGCGGAACAGAAGACGTTCATTGCCAACATCCTCTCCGACACAAAGCGGCTGGAGGCGATGGCGCAGCGGCTGCGCGAGCTCGCCCGCGCCGAGAGCCTGCCCCAGAACGAGCGCACCGAGCTGGCACCCGTGATCGCCGAGCTCAGGAGCCGGTTTCCCGCAAGCGATATCTCGGCCAGCGGCAGCCTCGACCGCCCCATCGGCATGTCCGGCGAGAAAGCGCTGATCGTGCTGTCGCATCTCGCCGACAACGCGGTGCGGCACAAGGCTGGGACAATCAGGCTGGAGGCGACCTTCGAGCGCACGAGCTTGCGTCTGACGGTGAGCAATGACGGCGAACCGATCTCGGCGCCCAACCGCGACAGGATCTTTGATGCGTTCTTCACCACCCGCCGCGACCAGGGCGGTACCGGGATGGGACTTGCGATCGCGCGCGCAGTGATGGCGAGCCATGGCGGCTCGATCAGGCTCAAGCCGACCGCCGAGGGGGCGGCCTTCGAGCTCCAGTTTCCCGCAGCCTAGATGGCAAATACCCAGGCGGCGACGATGGTGCCGATGGTGACCAGACCGGCGATGGTCCAGCCGGCGGCGTATTCCAGCTCAGGATGACCGGTCGCCCGCATGATCTCTGCCGGATCGGCGGTATGCTTCTGTGCCATGACAGCCTCGCACGTTACTTCCCGCGTCATATGTAAGTCGCATCAGCCGCCAATAGGTTCCATCACGGAAATGCGAGGAATGACGCAGCTTGGTTTGTTCACCGAACCGGAGGCCGGTCCGGCCGGCCTTCGCTATACTGATAATTTTATCGAGCCTGCCACCGAGCAGGCACTGATCGGCCGCATCGCAGCATTGCCGCTGCAGCGTTTCCAGTTCGGGGCGTTCGAGGGCAATCGCCGGGTGGCCTCCTTCGGCTACCGCTACGACTACACGCTGCAACGGCTGACCGAGGCCGACCCGATCCCGGACTGGCTCCCGCCGATCGCGCGTCGGGCCGAGGCATGGGCGGGCCTGCCGGAGGGAAGCGTCCGGCAGGTGCTCTGCACCGAATATGAGGTCGGCGTCGGCATCGGCTGGCACCGCGACAAGCCGCATTTCCGGGAGATCCTCGGCCTGTCGCTCGGCGCGGCCTGCAAATTCCGCTTCCGCCGCCGGAGCGGCGACAAATGGCAGCGCCACAGGCTCGAGGCACAGCCTCGCTCGCTCTACATGATGGAGGACGAGGCACGCTCGCAATGGGAGCACAGCATCCCGCCGGTCAAGTCACGCCGTCACTCCATCACATTCCGGACGATGAAGCCGGTGTGACAGTTGGCCCGGACCAAAATTGCGAAAACAACCCCATGCACAGTAGAAGCCGCCTTCCGGCATGAGACGAGGCCGCGTCGCGCAACGGCTTGACTCATCGGTGCAAAACGGCCGCCTGGCGCAGCCGGCGCGCGGCTCGCACCTTGCCTTCCGAATCCGGTTGCATGCTAGAGTGGACGCATTCCATGGCAGGAGGGAAGCATGGCCGACAACAAGGCAAAGCGCGGCGGAGCCGATCGGGCGCTGATTGCGCTCACCGAGAAATACGAAGTCGCCTACTGGTCGAAGAAGTTCAAGGTGACGCCGGCCAAGCTGAAATACGCCGTCAAGAAGGTCGGCCATTCCGCCAGGAAGGTCGAGGAATACATCCAGCTCCAGAAGCACCGCGCCGCCGACAAGAGCCGGATCGCGCTGAGCCAGCCCTACGAAGTCCGGTACTGGTCAAAGAAGTTCAAGATCACCCCGGCAAGGCTGAAGCTCGTGGTCGGGGTGGCCGGCCATTCCTCCAAGAAGGTCGAAGCCTATCTCGCCGCCCAGAAGGCGGCGAAGAAGAAGGCAGCCAAGAAGACGGTGAAGAAGGTCAAGAAGACCGCCAAGCGCAAGAAGACCGCCTAAGACCTTCCTCCCGGGAGCGCCGACCTGCCGCACGGGGCGGCAGTCTCTGCCGCGGCGACATGTTCGCCGCAGCTGCCCGTTACGTCCTCGAACTAAGCCGCGCGGATATTCGCCAGGAACTGATCGACTTCCGTCTTGAGCCGATTGCTCTCGACCGAGAGCGACTGCGCCGAGGAGAGCACCTGAGACGAGGCCGATCCCGTTTCCGAGGCGCCACGCTGCACGTCGGTGATATTGGAGGACACATCCTGCGTGCCCTGCGCCGCCTGCTGCACGTTGCGGGAGATTTCCTGGGTCGCGGCGCCCTGCTCCTCCACGGCCGCAGCGACCGCTGCCGATATCTCGGACAGACGTCCGATCGTCATTCCGATCGTCCCGATGGCGGTCACGGATTCCTGGGTCGCCGTCTGGATGCCGCTGACCTGCTGGCTGATCTCTTCCGTTGCCTTGGCAGTCTGCTGGGCCAGCGCCTTCACCTCGGAGGCCACCACGGCAAAACCCCGGCCGGCTTCGCCGGCGCGCGCAGCCTCGATCGTCGCGTTCAGCGCCAGGAGGTTGGTCTGGCCTGCGATGGTATTGATCAGCTCGACGACGTCGCCGATCCGGGCGGCGGCTCGCGACAATTCGCTGACACGGTCGTTGGTCTGCCGGGTCTGTTGGACGGCCTCCGCCGCCATCTTGGCGGAGTCCTGCACACGATGGCTGATCTCCGTCACCGACGAAGACATCTGCTCGGTCGCCGAGGCGACGGACTGCACGTTGGTGGAGGCCTCTTCCGAAGCCGCCGCCACGGCCATCGATAGTTGCTGGGTTGATTCAGCGGTGTTCGTCAACGTGCCGGCGGAGGCTTCGAGTTCCGTTGCTGCGCAGGCGACGGTCTCGATGATGTTCCCCACGGCGGCTTCGAACTCGCCTGCCAACCTGTGCATGTCGGCCTGGCGCTGGGCGGCGGCGCGCGTCTCCATATCTCTTTGCGCCTCACGGTCGAAGCCGAGCTTGGCCTGGAGCGCCTGAAGATTGCGCAGTGCCACGCCCACTTCGTCGTCTCGTTCGACATTGACGCGGCTATTGAAGACGCCTTGCGCGATCTTCGACATGATCTCGTTCAAATGAACGAGCGGCCTTGCGATGGCGCGGATGGTCGCGAGCGAGAACCAGGCTGCCGAGAGCAGGCCAAGGCACAGCGCGGCAATCGCGGCCATCTTCGCGACGAAGAAGATGCCCTCCGCTGCATCGTATTCGGACTTTGCTTCCTTGACCTGGATCGCGACCAGCCGGTCCATGTCAGCCTTCGCAGCCTGGAAAAGGTCCGCAGCCCTGCCGGTCATATGGACGTTCAGCTCGTCATATTTTCCGTTGGCCAGCATCGCGAGCGCGGGCTTGAGGCCGTGATCGACATATTCGATGCGCTTCGGGGTGAACGACTCCGCGACCGCCTTCTCTTCCGGGGTCAAGTAGGTGGACATGTAGTCCGACCAGAGCTTGCCGATCCTCTCAATGTTGGCCGAGACGGCACTCTGGACCTCCGCGGGATCGCGACGGTTGCGCCCCTCGATGGCGGATCGAAGCATGACGAGGGAATTGTCCTTCATGCGGTCGTTGATCTCGAAGAGCTGGGCGAGAGGAACCGAGCGGTCCTCATAGATCGACTTCGCACGCTGATTGACCTCGCTCATGCCGGCCAGGCCGACCACGCCGATGATCAGCATCGCCGCTGCCAGGACGCCGACCATCGTGGTCAGGCGTGCCTTGAAAGACCTCGTGAACGGAGCAAGGACGTCGAACATCGAGCGCTTGCGGATCATGCCCGCCTCGATCTTGAAGGCGCCCGCCTTCTTGTCACGGATCGCGGCGTAGACCTGTTCGGCCTGTTCGCGCTGCTCCTGCGGAAGCTTGGTGCGGATCGACATGTAGCCGACGACCCGATCGCCTCCCCAGATCGGCGTGGCGCTCGCCAATACCCAATAATAGTCGCCGTTCTTTCGCCGATTCTTGACGGCGCCAGCCCAGGGTTTGCCGCTCTTCAGCGTCTCCCAGAGATTGGCAAAGGCCTCGGGGGGCATATCCGGATGCCGCACGATGTTGTGCGGCTGTCCGGCGAGTTCCTGCTCGGTGAATCCCGAGGCCTGGACGAACTGGTCGTTGAAGTAGGTCAGCTTGCCCTTGAGATCGGTCTTGGAGACGATCAGGGTCTCATCGGTGAGCGGGTACTCGGTGGCGGTAACAGGCAAATTGGTTCGCATCGTTATCTCTCGGACGAAGAAGGGCGACGGCCATGGTCGGTTGGCGAGCCGAACTGGAGCAGCAGGATTTTCAGTTGCGCGACGTCCAGCAGGCGCTGGGTGAGCTCGATCCGCTCCGCGAAGAGCTGGCGCATCCTTGCATCGTGAATTCGCGGTTCGATGGCGCGCGCGTGCTGAATGGCGAGTTCGAACTGCCCAGTCAGCAGGCTGAGCGCGTCCCGCGCGCTCGCGCATAATGCGGCCGTGAGATGAGCGGCGGACTCGCCGGCCTGTTTCGGCAATTCGGGGGCGCCGTGCCCCGCGTGAAATTGAATGACATTCATCATGCTGCGTTCCCGTGGCGGAATATCCGCCGGCGGGATCGCTCGTATCCTATTCGAGTTATCAGTGTATTTGACCGATCTACGACACTCCGGCCGGATTCTGTCACGCGCGTTAAGCTGATGCTGGCGTTTGACGGTAACGTGGGGCGCTTCTCTAAAACGGAGCTAAGATGACTATCGAAAATCGGCAATCGATCGCGTGCCGGGTGCGTCTGCTTAGGACTAAAGGCCAAAGCTCCGCCAAGCCCGGGGGCAATAATTTTACAGTTGCGTTGCAGTTGGCGGGTGCCCGAATCCGGCGCCATAACCGGCCGAGGGTGACGCCGCGAAATTGCCTCAAGCCGAACTAACTATTGAGGCGAATTGAAAAGACAGGCCACATCAACGAGCCAAAATGAGCCCCGCAAGGCCGGCATCCCCATGAAGAATTGTCTGACATTTTTCCTGCTTCTGACCACGACCGCGGCCTCCGCGCACGGGCCTTTGCCAGCCCGGCTCTCGCCGCCGTCCGATCTCGTGCAAGTCGGCCTCACCGATTCCGACACCACGGCCGGCGGCACCGCTCGGCTGTGCGAGCAGGTCACCTTCTCGCGCGGCCTGCGCTATGGCGAGGGCGAAGCCAATGTGCTCGATGTCGCCACCAGCGCGACCAAGGCGGATACGCCGCGGCCCGTGCTGCTGTTCGTGACCGGCGACACTTTCACTGGCGACCGCGGCGCACCTGAGCTGTCGCGCCAGATCCAGGACCAGGCGATGTGCTTTGCCGCGCGCAACGACATGATCGGGGTCCGCGTCAGCTATCGCCTGGCGCCCGCAGCGACCTGGCCGATGGGGGCGACCGACGTGGCGGCGGCGTTATCCTGGGTTCACGGCAATATCGACCTGTTCAACGGCGATGCCCGCGAGATCGTTGCGGTCGGCTACGGCGCCGGCGCCTTCCATGTCGCGACCCTGCTGGCGCATCCCGAGCTTCAGACCGACCGCGCCGATGTTGCCGCCGTGGTGCTGGTGTCCGGCATCTACCGCGCCGGCAAGGATGCGAGCGACAGCGAGAAGGCCTATCTCGGCAGCGACGCCGGCCAGTACAACAAGCGCTCGGTCTTCCCGGGCATCCTCAACGTCGATGTGCCGATCGTGCTGGCCTGGGCTGCAGACGATTCCGCCGGCACCGTCGCACAGGGCGAAACCTTGAAGAAGACGCTCTGCGGTGCCGGCCATTGCCCGCGCAGCGCGCTGCTGCGCAGCCGCGACGGCATTGCCAGCGCCTTCGGTCTCGACGGTTCCGGCGACAGCCTCGCCGAACCGACCCTGCTGCTGGTGCATCAGCTCGAAGCGCGGGGGCTGCCGTAACGGGGCAAGAACTACAAATCCCAAGCGCGACACAGTCCATCACCGTCATCCTGAGGTGGCCGCTCCTTCAGCGGCCCTCGAAGGACGACGGCCGAGGTCCCTTCCGCGCGGTTGCGGCGGGGGCCGTTCATCCTTCGAGGCTCCCGGCGCGATGCTTTGCATCGCGTCACTCGCACCTCAGGATGACGGGTTGAGATATGGGCGGCCCGGTCAACATGCCTGCCGTTTCGTTCGGCTCAACAAGCCACACGATTGCCAAACGCTTGACCTAGATCAACTCGCCTTGGTGTGGGCTGAGCCGATCTCGTTGGGGGCCAACGACAAGGTGTCGAGCATGCGCGTCACCGGCAGACTGCTATTCGCTTTGATCGCCGCTCTCGCCTCACTTGGGGCGATGTCACAGCAACACGCCGAACAGCCGACAAGCGACAACGAAATCCGCGTCGGCAATGTCATGCCGTATTCGGGACCGCTCTCGGAATTCGGCGCGATCGGTCAGGCTGAGGCGGCCTATTTCGACATGATCAACGCGCGCGGCGGCATCAACGGCCGCAAGATCCGCTTCATCACGCGCGACGACAATTCCGATCCGGCGACGGCGCTGGAGCTGACGCGCAATCTGGTCGAGAAGGACGACGTGCACCTGATGTTCGGATCGTTCGGCACGCCCGGCAATCTCGCCACGCGCTGGTACCTGAACGAGAGGAGGATTCCGCAGCTGTTCGTCGCATCCGGCGACGAGGAACTGAGCCGGGCCGAGAAGTTTCCCTGGACCATGGGATGGCAGCCGTCGTTCCGATCGGAGGGGCGCATCTACGCCAATTACATCCAGGCCTATTATCCCAGGAAGAAGATCGTCGTGCTCTGGCAGAACGACCAGTTCGGGCGCCAGCTCTACAAGGGCATCCAGGAAGGCCTCGGCGACCTGAACCGTCATGTCCTCGTCGACATCGCCTTCGACATCAACGACGCGCATCTCGAGGCGCATGTCTCGATCCTCAAGCGCGCCGGCGCCGACATCTTCGTCTTCCTCGGGGTTCCGTCGACGGCGTCCCAGGTGATCAAGCTGGCCGCGTCACTGAATTGGCATCCGGTGTTCATCGTCAACGATGCCTCCGCCTCGATCGCCAATGCGATGGCGCCCGCGGGCCTGGAAAACTCGGCCGGCGTGATCTCGGCAGCCTTTCTGAAGGATCCGAGCGATCCCGCCTGGAAGAACGATGCCGGCATGAAGGAATGGTTCGCCTTCATGGACAAGTACCACCAGGTCGAAAGCACCAACAACAGCGCCGCGCTCTACGGCTACGCCGCGGCCGAAGCGCTGACGCAGGTGCTGAAGCAATGCGGCGACGACGTCTCGCGCGAGAACATCATGCGGCAGGCGGCTTCGCTGAAGAGCTTCAATCCCTCCGTCGCGTTGCCCGACATCAGGATGAGCACCTCGCCCAGCAATTATCTGCCGATCAAGCAGATGCGGCTGGTGCAGTTCGACGGGCGGTCGTGGCAGCCTTTTGGCGATGTGATCGAGACCGCGTTCACGGAAGGGATGGCACGGTGAGAGTTGGTCTCTTACCCTCCCTGGAGGGGGAGGGTCGGCTCATGTTGAGCAAAGCGAAACATGAGACGGGGTGGGGTGACGGTCCATCCGCACCGAACGCTGCCCGTGGGGAGAGATCACCCCACCCCGCTCGCGCTTCGCACGATCGACCCTCCCCCTCCAGGGAAGGGTGAGAAGCCCTCACGCCGGCTTCAGTGAAGCCAGGGCGCTCTCCAGAAGCGCGCGCACATGGGCGGCGTCGCCGGATTTGACCACGGCGGGATCGAGATAGAGTTCCAGGCCCGGTGCGCGCTCGGTGATGACGCCGCTGCTCTCCGCCGCCGCATCGTTCAAAGCATCGACCGAATACGGAATCACCTCGCGGCTGATGCCTTTCATCGTGATCGCCGGCAGCGCGTGGGCGCGGACGATGTCGCTGACCAGGGCAAAAGTCTCATAGCTCAGCACGATGCCGCCTGGCTCGGCGATCGACTGCAGGCGCGCGGCGAGGTTCGCTTCCGCACCGATGATGGTGTAGTCCATGCGGTCGGTGCTGCCGAAATTGCCGACATTGCAATAGCCGGAGTTGATGCCCATGCGCGAGCGGAACGGCTGCTCGATGCCGGCGGCACGCCATTTCGCGTTGAGTTCGGCAAGCCGCTGCTGCATGCGCCAGGCCATCTGCAGGCAGGCCTGCGCATCGGCGCGATCGCCCCTGGTCTCGGGATCGCCGAAGAAGATCAGCATGGCATCACCGATGAACTTGTCGATGGTGCCGCCATAGTCGTGGGCGATCGCCGACATCTCCGTGAAATATTCGTTGAGGAGCTGGGTCAGTTGCTCCGGCTGCAGCCGCTCGGCGGTCGCCGTGAAATTCTGGATGTCGGAGAAGAAGATCGTGAGCTTCTTGCGCTCGGTGTGGATGGTGACGTCCTTCTGGCCGGAGAAGATGCTCTTGTAGACCTGCGGCGGGATGTAGCGCGAGATCTTCATCGACAGCGAAGCCAGGAAGTCGTTGGCGGATTCCAGCTCCCTGTTCATCGACTTGATGCGGCCGGCCTGCCGGCGCTGCAACGACAGAAACGCCAGTCCACTGCCGGCTGCGACCAGGAAATAGGCCAGCAGGAACTTGAACGAGAAGATGTTGGCGGCGATCGGCTGCGCGATGATCACCTCCTGGATGCCTCTGACGTCGCCGACCTTCCAGTCCTTCTTCGGGCTCTCGGGGTGGCTGTTGTGGCAGCTCACGCAGGCCGGGCCCATCGTGACGGGCGCGACCAGACGGACCTTGTCGTTGAACAGCGAGGTCTCGGTCTCCACGATCTTCTGCTCGGGATCCCTGCGCAGCGCGTCGAGCGCGTCCTTTTCGAACCTGTCGAGCTGATGCGGCGCGCGGTTCTGGAACGGAAAGTCGGAGACGAAGCGGTAGGTGATGTTCTCCTGCTGCGCGCCGATCACACGGCCGAGTTCCAGCGACAGCGTCGCCGGAATCGGGATCGCGCCGGGAACGGATTCGTAATTGTGCACCACCTTGGTGGTGCCATCGGGGTTCGCCAGCACGCGCCCGACCACGTTGGAGGCGTAGTAGCTGCGCACGCTGGTGATCACCGAATTGAGGTCGATCGCCTGCCGGCGCAGCGCGGTCTTGCTGAGCTCGGTCAGGTCCAGCCATACCGCGACCGGCAAAGCGAGCAGGAGGAAGACGATCACGGCCCCGATGAGGATGCCGTTCTTGCGCTGCTCTTCGGAGATCTCTTGTTTCACACTGTGGCTCCGTCGTGTGCGATTTTGTCGCAAATGCCCGGGATTTGCGGCAGGATGCAGCGGCAAGAACCCAGAAAACGCCGGTTCGCGCAACCCCATTTTATGGTGGTCGGACCAGGCGCCTTTTCGTTTCATCACGAACGTCTAAGATCGGCATCAACCACTGTTGATCATCCGGAGCCGCCATGACCGAGACCATCCGCATCAAACGCTTCAACGCGCGCCCCGTGATCGTGCCGATGAACTTGCCGCTCAAGACCTCGACGGGGGCGGTGGCGAAGGCGCCGCTGGTGCTGATCGACTGCGAAACCGACCAGGGCGCGGTCGGGCACGCCTATCTGTTCTCGATCACGCCGTCGGCCCTGAAGCCGCTGGCGGCGATGGTCACGGAAATGTCAGAGCTCATTGCGGGCGACGAGCTGCTGCCGTTCGAGATCGAGCGCAAGCTGAGTCAGCGCTTCACCCTGCTGGGCCTCGCCGGGCTGCAGCGGCTGGCGCAATCCGGCATCGACATGGCGGCCTGGGACGCGCTCGCCCGCGCACGCGGCCTGCCGCTGGCGCGGTTGCTCGGCGGGGCGCCGAAGCCGGTCAAGGCCTACAATTCGAAGGGGCTCGGCATCATGCCGGCCGGTGCCGTGGTCGACGAGGCGCACAAGCTGCTGGCCGAGGGATTCGGGGCTGCCAAGATCCGCGTCGGCCGTCCCGATGCGCGGGAGGATCTCGCCGTCGTCCGCGCGGTGCGCAAGGCCGTCGGCGAAGAGGTCACGCTGATGTGCGACTACAATCAGGCCCTGACGGTCACTGACGCGATTCACCGCGGCGAGATGCTCGACGACGAGGGCCTCACCTGGATCGAGGAGCCGATCCGGCACGACGACTATGCCGGGAACGCGCGCATCGCGGACGCGCTACGGACGCCGGTCCAGATCGGCGAGAATTTTGACAGCGCCTTCGCGATGCAGGCGGCGCTCTCCGCGGAAGCCTGCGACTATGTGATGCCCGACGTGCAGCGCATCGGCGGCGTCACCGGCTGGCTGCGGGCGGCCGCCCTGGCCCATGCCGCCGGCATCGAGATGTCTTCGCATTTGTTCTCGGAAGTCAGCGCGCACCTGCTCTGCGTGACGCCGACTGCGCACTGGCTGGAATATGTCGACTGGGCGGATGCCGTGCTGGCAACGCGACTGAAGATCAAGGACGGCTTTGCGCTGCCGAGCGAGGCGCCCGGCAACGGCATCGCGTGGGACGAGGCGGCGGTGAAGAAGTATCTGGTCGGATAGGCGCTCCTCCGCATGTTCGTCATTGCTGTCGAACACGCACTTCAGGAGGGGCGCTTTCGTCGATCTCCCATCACTGGATATTGAATCGCGCGCCCGGGCATTCGTTGGTCACGGTGGTTGCGATGAGCTGGGCGGCGACCGCGGTTGGCTTCGGGACCGCGACGATCATCCAACGTCCCTGCTTGTTGAGCCAGAACCGTCCCGTCGTGGTCGCGATGCGGCGCTCGGTGTATTTCTTCGTCGAGATCAAGGGGGCCTTCGACTTCGGCGCGGGAACTTCCTTCCAGCCGTCGAATGAATAGAACTCCTGGAAGAAATAGTGCCACTCGATCTTCTGGAATTCATGATGCGAAACGACGACACGGACCAATGAGTTTCCCGTAAGCCATTCCGACCCCATTGGGTCGGGTTCGATCTGCAAGCATCTGGTGTGCAGCGGCTCCTGGACCTGAAGCAGATTCACGCGCTGACTTTGCGTCAGCATCGCGGAGGTCACCGGCTGGCCCACATTTGGGTCGTTGGCAGGCCCCGAGCAGATCGGCACCGTCGCCGGGCCTTGTCCGGTCCATGGGTTGTTGCTGCAATAGACGTAGCGCGACCAGGACGACCAACCGTTGGACGCCGTTTCCTCCGCCTTGCCCGTCTCGCGGTTCCAAACGCCGGTAAACTTGACCGTCTTGCTCGGCGGGCAGGCCGTGATGGGCGGGCCGTCCCACCAATGGGTGGTTTCGAACTCATAGATGGACTGATCCGGGTGCGGGTACATCACGGCCTTGACGCTGGTCAGCGCATGGTGCTCCGAACACCCTTCGCCCTTCGTATCGAGCCAGCAGACGATCGGAAAATTCTCGCTCGGCCAGCAACCCGCGTGCGCCGAGGAGGACCCCAGCATCGTGAGCACGAGAGCCAACGCAAAGAGACAAGCACGCACGGCCGATCCTCCCATTTGCATCCGCTCATTGAGATTGCTCCGTTTGGCCACCACGACCTTGACCAAGATCAACCCGCTGATCCCAGCTGCGCGCCCTCGCCCATGCTGCCGATATCGAGATCAAGCACGGCTTTGCGCTGCCGAGCGAGGCGCCCGGCAACGGCATCGCGGGGAACGGGCGGCGGTTGCCGGATATCTCGTCGGAGAAGGCTGCCGGCTAAAAGCGCGATGAGATTTGGATGAATCGTCACCGCGCTTTAGGTTGTTGTTTGCGCATGATCTCTCCGGAAAACCGCTTCGCACTTTTCCGGATCATGCTTTAGGACCGGACGGCAGCAATCATGTTCAGCTCGACCGGCGCCCCGCGCGGCAGCTCCGCGACGCCGACCGACGTGCGGGTATGGCGGCCGCGCTCGCCGAGACGTTCGATCAGCCGGTCGGAGGCACCGTTCATGACTTGCGACTGCTGGGTGAATCCGGTCGCCGAAGCGACATATCCCACGACCTGCAGCACCTGGACGATCCTGTCCTCTCCGCCCGTTGCGTGATTGATGGCAGCAATGCAGAGATCGGCGCAAAGGGCCGCAGCTTCCTGTGCGGCCGCGACATCGACGCCTGCCCCGACCTTGCCCGCATACAGCAGCTCTTCGCCGCGACGCGGCAGCTGGCCGCTGACATAGGCGAGTCCACCATGGATGATCACCGGCAAGTAATTGCCGCCGGGCTTGTTCACGCTGCTCATTTCAATAGCCTTCTCTTCGCATCCGGCGACGCGACGCATTTCGCGATCGGACTGCGCTCGCCGTGGTGGATGGCCGGACAATGGCAGGCGGCGAGTCGTCGATCAAGGCTGCGAAGCCTGGTCCGGCCTGACAGAGCACGCCTCCGCGCATTGCACAGCGGCAGCGCGCGCGATATCGATCCTCCATGACCCCATGGCGCCCTCATCCGCACATCCGTGTCGTCGCAATCGGCCTGCACCGGCGGGACGGGCGGTTGCTGGCGGCCGAGGTTCGTGACGATGCCGGGCGCATCAAGGGCGTACGCCCGCTCGGCGGCGAGATCGAATTCGGCGAGAGCTGGCGGACCGCTCTGTTGCGGGAGTTCAGGGAGGAGCTCGGCATCGACGTCACCATCACCAGCGAGCCCTTCATGCTGGAGAACATCTTCGTGCACGAGGGATCGACCGGCCACGAAGTGGTGTTCGTCGCGGAGGTCGCGTTTCCAGAGGGCGCCTTCGCCGGGCAGGACCGCATCGACTTCTGCGAGGACAATGGAGAGCAGATCGTCGCGCGCTGGTTCGACCTTGCCGATCTCGACGTGGATGGCGGACCAAAGCTCTATCCGACCGGACTGAAGACCGTGCTGCTCGGGACAACGAACGGAGCTGCGTGAGAGGCTCCCGCACCCGCGCTCAGCCGCCCTCGCCGCCGCGCCGGTAGCGGAAATCGCAGTGCGGCGCGCCTTGCATGATGGTCTGCGTGCGCGTGAGCTTGAGGTCGGGACCAAAACCTTCCGCGGTGGCAAAATCGGCGGTGCAGACCAGGAGGAAGCCGAGCTCGGGTTCGCCGAGCGCCTGGTAGAACTCGGCATAGGCGCAGCGCTTGACGTCGAAGGCAAAAGCATCATGCGACTGCTCGATGACGTCATAGGCGAGCGCGTCGTCGCGGGCGTAGGTCTTGAAGGCGGAGGATACGGACTTGCCGAGATCGGCTTCGCCCCCGCCGGGGTTCCTGGCCTTCCAGAACTCCTCGCCGAAGCCGCGATAGAGCTCGCCGAGCGCCTTGCGCACCAGCGCGTCGGCGCGCGCCGCGCCGAGCTCGGCCTGCAGCGCCTTGACCAGCGGCACCAGCACCTGGGCCTGGATCTTGGCCTGCGCGATGACGGATATGCTCATTGGCGGCCCTCGCGAGAGAGGTACGACCGTAACACATCAGGACTGCAGGGTAAGATTTTGGCTGGCCGAGCCGAAGCTCGCGGCGGCAGCCCGCCTGCGCCCTTTGGGCTTCGGCGCGGCATCGGCACTGAGCAAGGCTCGCAAGTCCGTCTTCGCTCTGCGAGCTACGCCGGACACGCTTCGCCATTTCTGGGCGTGGCTGCGCCACGCGAAGCCCTTTGGCGAAGCGTGGTGGGCACGACAGGGATCGAACCTGTGACCCCTACCATGTCAAGGTAGTGCTCTCCCGCTGAGCTACGTGCCCTAATCGTCCACTTGGGTCGGGTGGGGTCCCTATAACGGCTCAAGGGAGCCGGCGCAAGGACGGAACATGGCCGATTTAGGCGGCCAGCATCTTGTTCACTTCGCTGACCAATTCGCGCAGATGCACGGGCTTGGACAGCACCTTGGCGTTCTTGGGGGCGTCCGAATCCGAGTTCAGGGCGACCGCGGCGAAGCCGGTGATGAACATGATCTTGATGTCAGGGTCGAGTTCCGAGGCCCGGCGGGCGAGCTCGATACCGTCCATCTCCGGCATCACGATGTCGGTGAGCAGCATCTCGAACGGCTCTTCCCGCAACCGCTGATAGGCCGCCATGCCGTTGTCATGGGACGAGACCTGAAAACCGGCATTTTCCAGCGCCTTGACCAGGAAACGGCGCATGTCGTTGTCGTCTTCGGCGAGCAGGATCTTTGGCATGGCAGGAATCGTCGCATCCCCAGAGGATATCAGCAGAGATCACTAAGCCCGACAGAGGGTAAATTTGGGGTGAAAATCTTTACCCTGGGCCGGCTGCGCTGCCGCCCTCTTGTGAACCGGAAAACGGCTCGAATCAATCGAGCCGCGCGGGCCCATCCCCGCCTGCCTGCCCACACGGTTAAGACCTGTTCCAATCACCATCGCATCTTTTCGCTTGGCAGAATGGTTGCGATTCCAGACAATGACGACACATAAGAGCCGCATCATCGGCCGAATCAATGCGGTCTGGCCCCTGCCAGATCCCGGTGCGAAGGGACGAAGCCTGAGAAGATGACCCGGTTTGACGGCGAGACGTCGCCAGCCTTCGAGATCGTGGAGCCCGCGCAATGGCGCGCGCCGGTCATCTTCAACTCGCCCCATTCCGGCTCGACCTATCCGGACGAATTCCTGGCGGCGTCCAGGATCGACCTGCCGACGCTGCGGCGGTCTGAAGATTCCTTCATGGACGAACTGATCGGCCATTTGAGCGAGCGCGGCTTTCCGACCGTGCGGGTCAATTTTCCCCGCTCCTATGTCGACGTCAATCGCGAGCCCTATGAGCTCGATCCCCGCATGTTCAGCGGACGGCTGCCGAGCTTTGCCAATACCCGCTCGATGCGGGTCGCCGGCGGCCTCGGCACCATTCCGCGCGTCGTTGGCGACGGCCAGGAGATCTATCGCGAGCGCATCCTGGTCGACGATGCTCTGGGGCGGATCGAGACGCTGTACAAGCCCTACCACCGCGCGCTGCGCCGGCTGATCAACAAGGTGCACCAGATGTTCGGCACCGTCGTGCTGGTGGATTGCCACTCGATGCCCTCGGTCGGCGTCAGCAGGGACGAGCCGCGGCGGCCCGACGTCGTGATCGGCGACCGCTACGGCACGAGCTGCACGCCACTGCTGCCTGACAGGGTCGAGGAGACCATGACCGGCCTCGGCTACTCGATCGGCCGCAACAAGCCTTATGCCGGCGGCTTCATCACCGAGCATTACGGCAATCCGGCAAGCGGGCTGCACGCGGTGCAGCTCGAGCTCAACCGCGCGATCTACATGGACGAGCGGCGGCGCGAGCGCGGTCCGCGCTTTGCACAAGTGGCGACCGACTTCGGCGTCCTCGCCGAGGTGCTGGCGACCACGATTCCCTTCGGCGATCTCGGCCCGTTCCAGGCCGCTGCGGAATAGAGCTTCTTCCTCGAGCGACGATGTTGTGCGCGCGGGTGCGTTTTCACTTCGCAAGCTTGCGCGCCTCAAAATGAAAACGGCGGCGGCAAGAAAAAAGGGCCGCTCGCGAATGACGCAAGCGGCCCAAGTCTAGGGAGGAAACGCCCAAGGAGGGCAGCGGTAACGCCAAGCGCTACCGCACCGCAACAATATGCGACCGCGCCGCACAAAGTGCAAGGGCTTTTGAGCCGTTTCCCATGCAATAAGCACATGGCTCAGTTGCTTCCATGGAAACCCAGATTCAGTTTCTTTGATAAGGAATTTCAATGGGTTGATTGTCATTTGCATACGAACAAGGCAACCTCGGAACTAAGTTTTCAAGACTGTGATCGGTATTTGGCCAGCGGATGCCTTGGATAGGTCAGCCCATTGCGGCATCCAAAATACCAGGGTGCAAATCAAGACAGCGCTGCCCGCGGAAGGCGAATTGAGCTAGGCAGGAGACGAGCTTCATCCATCTTTCGCTTTGAGGATACGCCGTGACGGTGATCGACTTCTCCGCCTTCATCGGACGGCTCGCGACCGCCTCCGGCGAAACCATCCTGCCGTTCTTTCGCACCTCGCTGTCGATCGACGACAAGAGCAAGACCCGGGAATTCGACCCCGTCACCGAGGCCGACCGCGCCGCGGAGGCGGTGATGCGCCGGCTGATCAAGGCGAGCTTCCCCCAGCACGGCATCGTCGGCGAGGAGTTCGGCAATGAGGGTGAGGACGCCGACTATGTCTGGGTGCTCGACCCCATCGACGGCACCAAATCCTTCATCGGCGGCTTTCCGATCTGGGGCACGCTGATCGCTCTGCTGCACAAGGGCACGCCGGTGTACGGCATGATGCACCAGCCCTTCATCGGCGAGCGCTTCTCCGGCGACAACGGCTCCGCCACTTACAAGGGCCCCTCCGGCGAACGCCGGCTGCAGGTCCGCCGCTGCGCCTCGCTTGCGGAAGCCACGACCTACACCACCAGCCCCCTGCTGATGAACGAGCGCGACCGCGCCATTTTCGGCCGCATCGAGCAGGGCGCGCGGCTGTCGCGCTATGGCGGCGACTGCTATTCCTATTGCATGCTGGCGGCCGGCCACGTCGATCTCGTGGTCGAGACCGAGCTGAAGCCTTACGATATCGCCGCGCTGATCCCGATCGTGACCGGCGCCGGCGGTGTCGTCACCACCTGGGAAGGCAAGCCGGCCCAGGGCGGCGGCCGCATCGTTGCAGCGGGCGACGCCAGGGTGCATGAAGAAGCACTGAAGTTGCTCAACCAATAGCAAACGCGAGCGGGAGGCTTGCATGACCATCTCACGCAGGCTTCTCCTTGGACTATTCCTGCTGCTGCCGTCAGCGGTGGCGGCGCAGAATTTCCCCGCAAAGCCAATCAAGCTGATCGTGCCGTTCCCGGCCGGCGGCCCCAACGACATCATCGCGCGGGTGATCGGCCAGCGCATGTCGGAGCTGTCGGGGCAGCCGGTCGTGATCGACAATCGCGGCGGCCAGGGCGGCGTGCTCGGCACCGACGCGGTGTCCAAGGCCCCGCCCGACGGCTACACCATCGCGATCTCCTCGGCCGGTGCCCTCGCCATCAGCCCGAGCATGGAGAAGGTGGCCTACGATACGCTGGCCGACCTGACGCCGGTGACACTGGTTGCGACCGTGCCGGAAATGCTCGTGGTCGCCACCAATGTGGAGGCGAAGAACGTCGGTGAGTTGATTGCGCTCGCCAAGGCGCAGCCCGGAAAGCTCAACTTCGCCTCCTCCGGCCCCGGCAGCCTGCCGCATCTGGCCGGCGAACTGTTCAAGCTGACGGCCAAGATCGACATCGTGCACGTGCCCTATCGCGGCGCCGCGCCGGCCGTGAACGATCTGCTCGGCCAGCAGGTGCAGATGACGTTCCTCGATCTCCCCGTGCTGCTGCCGCAGGTCAAGGCGGGCGTATTGCGGCCGATCGCGATCGGCTCGAACGAGCGCGCTCCGACCGCGCCCGACGTGCCGACCATGAAGGAGGCCGGCTTTCCCGATCTGCGCATCGAGAACTGGTACGGCATGGTCGCGCCGAAGGGCACGCCGAAGGAGATCGTCACCGCGCTGCATGGCCTCGCGACCAAGGCGATGGCGGATCCCGCGGTGAAGGAGAAGCTCGCCGCGCAAGGCGCGACGCTGGTCGGTGACGAGCCGGATCATTTCCGCGCCTTCATCGCCGACGAAACGAAGAAGTGGGCGAAGGTGATCAAGGACGCCGGGGTCGAGACGGCGAAGTAGGGCTTCCTTACCCTCCCCTGGAGGGGTCGGAAGCCTCACACCGCCGCCGACCGCAAATGCTCCACCAGCATCTTGGCCGGCCGCGGCAGCGCCTTGAAACTGCGCGCGCAGATCACGAGGCGGCGGTTGGCGAAGGCATCGCGTAGCCGAACAACCGACAGCGGCATCAGCCTGGCGCAGCGGCGGGCGGCGGATTCCGGCACCAGGGCGACGCCGACATCGGCCGCGACCATCTGGCAGATCGCGTCGAAATCACGCAAGCGCGCGCGGAAATGCGGACGCATGCCGAGCCGCGCCGCATGCTTGGAAATATGCATCTGAAGCGCGGTGGCGCTGGTCAGCCCGACGAAATCGCAGGCTCCGGCCTCCTGGAAGTCGATCTGACGGCGGCCGGCGAATGGGCCGCGGCGTGCGGTCACCAGCGTGAGGCGATCCTCGCTGAACACGAAGCGCTCGATATGGTCCGGCAGCGCGTGCTCCGCGGCGAAGCCGAGATCGGCGGCACCTGCGGTGATCGCGGCCGCGATATCGGTGCTCTCGCGCTCCTCGATGTCGACGGCGATATCGCGATGCTCGCGCAGGAAGCCGGCGAGCGCCTTCGGCAGGTGCTCCGACAATCCCGAGGTGTTGGCGAGGAAATGCACGCTGGCGCGCACGCCAGAGGCAAAGCCGGCGAGATCGCCGCGCATGGCGTCGACCTGGTGGATCACGAGCCGGGCGTGATCGAGCAGGCTCTCGCCGGCCGCAGTCAGCTCCACGCCCCGCCGTCCGCGCTTGAGCAGGGCGACGCCGAGTGCGTCCTCAAGCCCCTTGATGCGCGCGCTGGCCGAGGCCAGCGCCAGATGCGCCCGCTCGGCGCCGCGGGTGATGCTGCGCTGGTCGGCAACCGCAATGAAGAGCTGGAGATCGACGAGGTCGAAACGCATGGCAGGTCCCATAGCTGTGGTTTGAGCACGGCCTGTCGGGAACCGCTTCGCACGTTGCGCTAACGCGGCCCCTTGGGTCCGGATCGTACAGCCTTCGCCTGGATCGAAGGCTAGCTCCGTAACCTCCAGATTGTGCGGCCGCGCGGCTTCGGTCAATGTGTCGGCATGATCGATCCGCTCCTCATTCTCATCGCCGCCGTCTTCCTGATCGCCGGTTTCGTCAAGGGCGTGGTCGGCCTCGGCCTGCCGACGGTGTCCATGGGCCTGCTCGCGGTGAGCATGGCGCCGAGCCGCGCCATCGCCATCGTGATCGTGCCGGCCATCGTCACCAATATCTGGCAGACCTTCGCCGGCCCCTATTTGCGCGACATCCTGCGGCGGCTATGGCCGCTGATGATCGGCACAGTGATCGGCTGCTGGCTCAATGCCGGCGCGCTGACCGGCCCGCATGCGCGCTACGGCACGATCGTGCTCGGCGTCCTGCTCGTCATCTATGCCGTGATCGGCCTCAACAAGTTCAAATTCCACGTCGCTCCCGCGAACGAGGGATGGGTCGGCGGCGTGGTCGGCGTCGTCACCGGCGTGATCTCGGCCTCGACCGGGGTGCAGGTGATCCCCTCGATGCCGTTCATGCAGGCGATCGGCATGGAGAAGGACGAGCTGGTGCAGGCGCTCGGCGTGTTCTTCACGACGGCGACGCTGGCGCTCGCCTTCAACCTCACCGTCGGCGGATTATTGACGCCGGCCAATGCGGTGCCGGGCGCCGTGGGCATGGCGATGGCCTTCGCGGGCATGTTCATCGGCCAGTCGGTGCGGGCTCGGATGCCGGCGGAAGCGTTCCGCCGCTGGTTCCTGATCGCGATGATTTTGCTCGGGCTCTATCTGGCCGGCAGTGCGCTGCTCAAGGAATTCGCCTAGGATTTCGGCTCAAAGCCCGGCACAAACTTTTCGTATTGAGGCAAATCGTCCTCGATCGTCCACCACGGCGCGCGCGATGAGGTGAAGACGTGCAGGCGGGGCCTGACTTGCGGATCGTCGTCGAGCAGGCCGGCGGGGATGCTGACGGTCGGCAGATAGCTCGCCTTGCCCGGAGTCAGGCAGCCGCAAATCTTGCAGCGATGGCGGAAACTGCCCGGCGCGGGTTCGTAAGCCACGGTCGCGTCCTCGCCCGCCACGAAGCGAAACTTGTCGGCATCGACATGGGCATAGGTCGCGAAGGCCGCGCCGGTCAGCTTGCGGCAATTTGTGCAGTGGCAGTGCGTCAGTGCGCGCACCTGATCGATCTCGAAACGCACGGCGCCGCACAGACAGCCTCCACGAATCATTAAGACCTCCCCTGCGCGACCTCTCTTGGGCCGATTGCGCACCGAACCTCATTCGTTCGAATGAGGCTACCGCGTCTCCAGCATGGCGACGCGGATGCCGAGATAGATGAAGAGACCGCCGAGCGCGCGATTGACCCAGGCGATCGCGCCTTCGGACTGGCGCAACCGGTGAGCGGCCTTCGCCGCAAACGCCGCCAGCACCAGGCACCACAGAGTTCCCGTGAAGATGAAGATCAAGCCCAGCGTCAGGAAGGCGAGCGGCTTGTGCGACGAATCGGCTGCGACGAATTGCGGCAGGAAGGCCAGGAAGAACAGCGCGACCTTGGGATTGAGCGCGTTGGTGAAGACGCCCTGGAGGAAGACCCGCCGCAGCGAGCTCCGCTCGGCTTCGTCCCTCACCGCCGTCAGCACCGGCCGTGACCACAGCATCTGCAATCCCGTGACGACCAGATAGGCTGCGCCGACCAGCTTCAGGATCGAGAAGGCGGTGGATGAAGCCATCAGCAAAGCCGAAAGGCCGATCGCGGCGCCAGCGACATGGACAAAGCAGCCGCAACTGATCCCGAATGCGGCGGCGGCCCCGCCCCGCCAGCCCATCTGCATGCTGCGGCCGATGACGTAGACCGAGTCCGGCCCCGGCGTGATGTTGAGCAGCACGCCCGACAGGATGAACAGCCAGATTTCGTGAATGCCCAACATATGTGACGTGCCCTCACCCTCGGCCCCGGTGAACGGGCTTAGTCGGTTCGTCCCTCTCCGTCCACCATCGGGATTGCGGAGGATTTACCTCGAATTTGCAATGCGGATCCTACTATCGCTCGGCCCCATCTGCTTTATAAAGGTGAGGTTCTTGAAATGCGGGATTCGAGGCGACTGCCACGTCGTGGCCGGTCTGTCCTCCCTTGGAGCTCCGAGAATATGGAAAGACGTCTGGCCGCCATCGTCTGCGCCGATGTCGCCGGCTATTCACGCATGATGGGTCGCGACGAGGCCGGCACCCATGCCGCCTTCAAGGCCCATCGCGCCGCGATCCACCCGATCATCCTCAATCACGGCGGCCGCGTCGTGAAGAACACCGGCGACGGCTTCCTGCTGGAGTTCCCCTCCATCGTCGGTGCCACCGAGGCCGCGGTCGCGATGCAGACGCTGATGGCGGAGCGCAATCACCATCTTCCCGCCGACCGCGCCATGCAGTTCCGCCTCGGCATCCACATGGGCGACGTCATCGCCGACGAGGACGAGGTGTTCGGTGACGATGTCAACATTGCCGTCCGCCTGGAATCGGTGGCGAGCCCCGGCGGGTTCGCAATCTCGGCCAAGGCCCATCGCGAAGCCAGCAAGCATCTCACCGTGCCGCTGGTCGATGCCGGCAACCATCGCTTCAAGAACATCAAGGATCCGCTCGGGGTCTTTACCTGGACGCCCGAGGGCGCACCGGCGCTCGCGCCCGAACTACGGGAGGCATCCGCCCTCTCGCAACAGTACCGCACCGCGATCGTCGGCGTGCTGCCCTTCGCCAATCTCAGCGACGCCCAGGATGAATATTTCTCCGACGGCCTCACCGAGGATCTGATCCACGCGCTGTCGCTGCAATCCTTCTATCGCGTGCTGAGCCGCAACTCGACCTTCGCCTTCAAGGGCAAGAACACCAGCACGCGCCTGATCGCGCGCGAGATCGACGCCACCTATCTGATCCAGGGCTCGGTGCGGCGCGCCGGTGCCAAGATCCGCGTCACCGCCGAGCTGATCGCGCCGGAGACCGGCGAGCAGCTCTGGACCGGCCGCTACGACCGCGACATCGGCGATCTCTTCGCGATGCAGGACGAGATCACCACCAACCTGTCCGCCGCCATCGCCACCGAGATCGTCCGGGCCGAGGCGTCGGCGCCGGCGCGGCTCTCGACCGACGTGAGCGCCTGGGACCGTTTCCTCAAGGGACTGTCGCACTACTACCGGCAGACCAAGGAAGACCTGGCCACCGCGGTCGAGCTGTTCCGGGAGGCCATCCGGCTCGATCCCAAACTGTCGATCGCCCACGCCTATCTCGCCACGATCCAGATCCAGAGCATCCAGTTCGGCTGGGTCAAGGGCACGCGCGAGATGTGGGCCGAGGCGATGAACCTCGCCGAAACCAGCGTCCGGCTCGACCCGCGCTCCTCCTTCGCGTTCTCGATCCTGTCCTGGGCGCATGCCATGGAAGGGCATTACGAGGCCGCGATGGACGCCGCCAAGCGCGCCGTCGCGCTCAATCCCTACGACAATGGCGCACGCGGCGTGCTCGGCATCTGCCATTTCGTCATCGGCGAGCACCGCGAGGCGATCGAGCTGTTTTCGATGGCCGCGCAGCGTGACAACAGCGACCCGCGCTATCAATGGGCGGCCCTGAACGCCTTCAGCCATTATCTGTTGCGCCAATATGACGCGACCCTGTCATGGGCGCGCGAGCAGCTTTACATCAACCCCAACCACATGCAGGCGCTGGCGATCCGCGCCGCGGCGCTGGCCCAGTTGGGGCGGACCGCCGAGGCGAGCGAAGCCACTTTGGTGCTGATGCGCAACTACCCGACCCTCAACGTCGATCGTCACCTGCGCAACTTCCACTGGAAGCGCCCCGAGGACATCGCCCATTATCGCGAGGGACTGCTCAAGGCGGGCGTGCCGCTGGGTCGACTGACCCTGGTGCAGAGCGACGTCAAACGCGCCGCCGAATCCTGACCGGCAGGCTGCCAGTCGGCCGCCGGTTGTCCACGCACTTTCCTGGCCGGAACACGCCTGCTTTTATTGACAGGACAGTGAATTCGGCCACACTTCGCCACACGCTCAAGTAGTATAGCTTGCTGCCAGTTTGTTAGGACTTTCAGCGCTTGATCGGCGCGCCATTTCACGATTCGCCGTTTTCAGGATTTTGGGCCATGCATGACCCCGCTTCGAAACCGCCATTCAATCCCTCGATCCAGGTCTCGCCGAACAATCCCTGCCCCTTCCTGCGCGGCCTCGTCGGCGAAGGCTTCGTCGAGGGCGGCACCGTCCCGCTCGGCAAGCTGTCCGAGACGATCGCGAACGCAACCGGCGAGACCGGGCTGAAAAAGGCCTCGGCGCGTGTCCAGGTCCGCGGGGTGGCGCTGATCGCCAACGGCCTCGGTCACATCTTCAAGAGCATCGTCTCGGGTGCGCAGCTCGACGCGCTGCGCGGCGGCCCGCTGGACAAGCGCGGCGCCGGCTCGCGCATCCTCGGCGTCGACGGCAAGGTCAACGAAGACGAGATCGCGCGGTTTGCGAGCTACGGCCGGACCTACACCGACCCGAACGGCGGCTCCGAGCCGGGCCTCAATGCCTCGGAAATCGACGTCTTCATGCGCGACAACCTCAAGCGCGCCGGCAGCGCTGCGCGCTGGTACTACCCGCTGCTGATGAAGTTCGAATGGCCGATCCTCTTGAAAATCATCGGCAAGGGCACGGGCGAGGATCGCTATCTCAGCGTCGCCGATGTGCGCACGCTGTTCAACGAGCGCCAATTCCCCGCGCGCATCAACCAGCTTCTGGTCCCGCCGGTGCTGTCGACCTGCCAACGCGTGGTGCGGGGCGCCCTCAAGCTTGCGGCCTGGCTGATCGCCATAGGGCTCGTTGGCCTCGTCGCGGTGGCCGAATTCCCCAACCAGATCCGGGCCATGCTGCCGCAAAAGGGCATCCTGGTGAATCTTCTGCCGCCGCCCCTGCCTGCGGCGCCCGCGGCAAAGGCCGCTTACTGGCTCGACCAGAACTGGTCGCTGAAGGACCGGCACTGGTTCCACCATGCGAGCCAGGGCACCGCGACCTTCCCGGTGCCCTATGAATGGTTCATGGCGCTGGAGCAGCCGCGACTGCATCTGCTGTCGAAGCCGGGCATGATGAAGGACAGCGCTTATCTCGAACGCTTCGGCTTCATCCCGAGCCCGCAGTCGATCCAGACCGACACGACCACGTTGCGCCGCTTCGGTTACGCCAATGTCTATGACACGACGCAGGTGCCGGACTGGTCGGCCAGGTGGACGCCGGCGGAGAACGTCGACGGCCTGCCGGTCGGTTTCGCGCGGATGACCGGCGTGGTCGATCCCGCGACCGGCCGTCGCGAGGAAGACAAGATCGGGCTGACCTGCGCGGCCTGCCATACCGGCCAGATCCATTACCAGGGCGTGGACGTCCGCTTCGACGGCGGCCCGGCGATGACCGACCTGAAGAAGCTGGAGCTCTCCACCGGCCTGTCGATCGCCTACACCCTGTACGTTCCGTTCCGCTTCAACCGCTTTGCCGACCGCGTGCTCGGTCCTGATGCCAGCAAGGCGGACCGCGCCGCGCTCAAGCAGAAGCTCAGCGCGATCGGCACATTCCTGATCGACTGGCAGAAGAAGTACGACGACACGATCAAGCACAAGCAGACCTGGGACAAGAAGGTGCAGACGGACACCGAGGAAGGGTTCGGCCGCCTCGACGCCCTCAATCGCATCGGCAACCAGGTCTTCTCGCAGGACCTCGCGCTGAGCGGGGTCAAGGGATTCGAGAAGAACCTGCACGCGCAGGACGCGCCGGTCAGCTATCCTGCGATCTGGACCGTGCCCTGGTTCAAGTTCGCCCAGTATGACGCCTCGATCGAGCAGCCGCTGATCCGCAATGCCGGCGAAGCGCTCGGCGTCACCGCGCTGCTCAATCTGTCCGACGCCTATCCGGACGACAGGATCTGGCGATCCTCGGTCAATATCAGGACACTCGGCTGGATCGAGGACATGCTCCGGGGCCCCGATCCGTTCAAGTCGGCCGAACCGAAGTTCGGTGGCCTGCTGGCGCCGAAATGGCCGTCGCAGATTCTCGGCGACGCCTGGAGGATCGACCAGAAGAAGGTCGAGAACGGCCGCAAGATCTACGCCGAGATGTGCTCCGGATGCCATTTGCCTGATATCAGCACCCCGGCCTTCTGGTCGTCGTCGCATTGGGAGCCGAGCGGCGACAGCAAGGTGCTGAACGCCGTCACGATCCCGCAGAAGGAGATCAGCACCGATCCCGAGCAGTCGCTCGTGCTCAGCAACAGGATCGTCGATGTGCCCAGCTTTCTGAAGGTGAACACCGCCGACCTCCAGACCTGGTGGCAATGCGAGATCCCGACTGCGAGCAAGTCGCCCAATGAGATGGTCTATGCGCTCGGCCTCATGACGGTGGTCGATCTCGTTGCCCGCAAATGGATGGACGACGAGAAGGTGCCGGAGGCCGAACGCGCAAAGATGTGGAATCTGGCGCGCAAGAACTGTCTCAATCCGGCGCCCGATCCGCGCTACCGCGCGCGGCCGCTGAACGGCATCTGGGCCACCGCGCCTTACCTGCACAATGGCTCGGTGCCTTCGCTGTATTGGCTGCTGAAGCCGGCGAGCGAGCGCCCGACCAAATTCTGCATGGGCCGCCGCGACTATGATCCCGTGACGGTCGGCTTTGCCGTTGCCGCCAACGAGAAGTGCAAGACGGGGGAGACCGAGTTCACCGCGACGGGATCCGATGGCCAGCCGGTCCAGGGCAACAGCGTGCTCGGCCATTCCTTTGAGCGCAAGCCCGGTGAGCCCAAGCGCGACGGCGTCATCGGCCGCGCGTTCAAGGACGACGCCGAGCGCTATGACCTGATCGAGTATCTAAAGACGTTGTAGCGGCCTTCTTACCTCGCCCCGCTTGCGGGGAGAGGTCGGATCGCTCTTGCGATCCGGGTGAGGGGGTACAGGTCTCTCGACGATCTCGCGTGTGGAGAGAGGCCCCTCACCCCAACCCTCTCCACGTAAGAACGGGGCGAGGGGGCGCACCGCCTTCGCGGATGTATCCTCACTTGAACAGCGGCGTGCCCGGCACGAAGGCGTCGAAGGCGGCCCAGAACTGGGAGCGGTAGCGGTCCTGCTCCTGCAGGATCTCGTGCTTGGCACCGGCGATCACGAGGTGCGAGCCGGCGCGCAAATGATAGGCGAACTCCTCGATCGCCGCGGTCGAGACCACGGTGTCGTTGGAGGCCGCCAGCATCAGGATCGGCTGGCGGATCTCGGAGGGGTAGTGCGTGCCCTTGAAGGTGTGCATCGCCCGGAAGGCGGTATCGGCCCAGGCCACGGTCGGCGACGCCAGTCCGAGCGTCGGATCCTCCTCCAGGATCGCGGCATTGCGGGCATAGCGGACCGGATCACTGGTCACGGGATTGTTGATGAAGGGATCGAGCCCGGTGATGCGATCGCTGCCGCCAGGGACGTAACGGCCGCCCTGCCCGAGCAAGCGCATCGTCTTCAGCAATGTACGCACCGGAAACGAGGTGGTGCGGCCGGGCAGGTCGATCATCGGTGCCGACAGCACCATGCGGTCGAACCAGCGCTTGCCGGCATGCGCCACCCGCAGCATGACCGTGCCGCCCATGGAATGGGCCAGTGCGAAGAACGGCGGCGGGCAATCCGGCAGCACCACCTGCTGCACGAAGGACTCGACGTCGATCTCGAAATCGGAGAAATCGCGCACATAGCCCTTGCGCGGGTCGCGCAGGCGGCGCGAGGAGTGGCCCTGCCCGCGCCAGTCGACCATCGCCACCGCAAAGCCGCGGTCGCGCAGGTCGCGCACGGTCTCGAAATATTTCTCGATCTGCTCGCTGCGCCCGGTGAAGACGCAGACCGTGCCCTTGCGGTTCGCCGGAGGCGCCCAGCGCGCAAAGCGCAGCTCGACACCATCGGGGGTCTTGATGGTGCCGCTGACGACGTTTTCAGGGACTGGGTTGGACGGGATCGAGACCAGCGTCATAGGTGGGAAGTGCTGCAAATCAAGGGGTTCAAGCGCCGAAAAGGCGCCAATGCCGCCCTCTTGAACGCCGTCTCGCCTCACCCATATCACCTTCGTGCAGGCCGCTACCAGTGTTTCGGAACCGGAACATCAGGCTGCACACAGACGAAAGCCCGGCCCGATTGGCGGGCGGGTTGCCAACAGTCGCTCAATGGAGGACTTGACCATGCGTAGCTACGATCTCACCCCCTTCTATCGTTCCACCGTCGGCTTCGACCGCCTCTTCAACCTGCTGGACCAGGCCGGTTCGGACGGCGCCAGCCCCGGTTATCCCCCCTATAACATCGAGCGTACCGGCGAGAACGCCTACCGCATCACTGTTGCGGTTTCGGGCTTCGCCAAGGACGAGCTCTCCATCGTCGCGAAGGAAAATACGCTGACGATCAAGGGCGAGAAGGTCGCCAACGAGAACTCGAAGTCCGAAGTGCTGTATCGCGGCATCGCCGCGCGCGCCTTCGAGCGCGCTTTCCAGCTCGCCGACTTCGTGCAGGTGAAGGACGCCTCGCTCGAGAACGGTCTGCTTCACGTCGATCTCGTCCGTGAGATTCCCGAGGCGAAGAAACCGCGCCAGATCGCGATCAACACCAGCGCGCCGAAGCCGCAGGTGATCGAGAACTCGGCCGCGCAAGCCGCCGCGTAAGTCACGCGCCACTTCCAGGTTTGAGAAAACGCCCCGGTGCCCCGGGGCGTTTTTTTGCGTGTTCAGTCCACGGCCCCGGTTTTCGGTCGAAACGGAAATACGGGTTCGGCTCATCATCTTACGATGCCCGGGTACTGCGGACACCACGCCTGCGCGCCCGGTGCAAATGTTCGTTCTGGACCTGGCGACAGGTTGCATCGATTGCGCAATCACCACGTACGGGCGCCGGTCACGGCTGAGTGACCAAGCGTAACGCCGCCGCCCCACGTGCCGTCCCTTTGATGTCGACCCATAACAAGACGGAGAACGATCATGTCACTTTGGCGCAGCCTTTTCGTCGCCGCGAGCCTGCTGGCGGCCCCGATCAGCCTTGCTCACGCACAGACGCAGCAAGCCGTGAAAGCGAAGAACGTCGTGCTGGTGCATGGCGCGTGGGCCGACGGCTCCAGCTGGTCGGAGGTGATTCCGATCCTCCAGGCCGCGGGCCTGCACGTCACCGCCGTCCAGAATCCTCTGTCGTCGCTGGCGGACTCTGTCGACGCGACGAAGCGCGCGCTGGCCGAGCAGGACGGGCCGACCGTGCTGGTTGCCCATTCCTGGGGCGGCACCGTGATCAGCCAGGTCGGCACCGATCCGAAAGTCACCGGCCTCGTCTATGTCGCCGCTCGCGCGCCCGATGCGAACGAGGACTTTGTCGCACTGTCGAAGCAGTTTCCGACCGGCCCGGTGCGTGCCGGCATCGTCGAGCATGACGGGTACACCAAGCTCTCGGAGGACTCGTTCCTGAAGTATTTCGCCAATGGCGTGAAGCCGGAGCAGGCCAGGGAGCTCTACGCGGTGCAATGGCCGACCGCGGCCTCGATCTTCGCCGGCCGCACCACGGAGGCGGCGTGGCGCTCCAAGCCGAGCTGGTATGCAGTGTCGAAGAACGACTACACCATCAATCCCGATCTGGAACGCTTCCTCGCCAAGCGCATGAACGCCACCACGGTCGAGCTCGACGCCGGCCATCTCTCGCTGGTGTCGCACCCGAAGGAGGTCGCGAACTTGATCCTGGAGGCCGCGGGGTATCCGCGGAGCTAAAGCAAGTGAGTGATGCGGAAGGCGCCTGATTTTTTCAGGCGCCTTATTGTTTTGCTGTCTCTCTCCCCAACGTCGTCCCCGCGAAGGCGGGGACCCATAACCCCAGGGAGCAGTTTGGCGAAGACTGGTCGTGTCAATGCG
>ERZ1034409.38-NODE-38-length-73450-cov-10.924464_pt1 | contig 73450 bp, 66 predicted proteins | sample MGYA00520610_ERZ1034409 | MGnify/ENA primary metagenome ERZ1034409 (study PRJEB33736, sample SAMEA104288480) | Azolla microphylla | place: Ecuador | collected 1982 | study: EMG produced TPA metagenomics assembly of the PRJEB19522 data set (Is there foul play in the... | reverse complement strand
CGAAATCCGCCGCCGAGAGGCCCTTATTTCCTTGCTTCTGGCCGAAATCGCGCTATATAGCGCGCCATCTCACACGGAAGCATGGCTCGCAAGGCCGTCCGGTGGCAACCGGGGCGACAACGCTCTGTTTTGCTCACACGCTTCCGGAGGAACCAACCGGAGAATTAGAACGATGGCACTGCCCGATTTCACTATGCGTCAGCTGCTCGAAGCTGGCGTGCACTTTGGCCACCAGTCTCACCGCTGGAATCCGAAAATGGCTCCGTTCATTTTCGGCGCGCGCAACAACATCCACATCGTCGACCTCGCACAGACCGTGCCGATGCTGCACACGGCCCTTCAGGCCGTCAGCGACACCGTCGCCAAGGGCGGCCGTATCCTGTTCGTCGGCACCAAGCGCCAGGCGCAGGACGGCGTTGCTGACGCGGCCAAGCGCTGCGCGCAGTACTTCGTCAATTCGCGCTGGCTCGGCGGCACGCTGACCAACTGGAAGACGATCTCGGCCTCGATCAAGCGCCTGCGTCACCTCGACGACGTGCTCTCGGGCGGCGAAGCCAATTCCTACACGAAGAAGGAGCGCCTGACGCTTCAGCGCGAGCGCGACAAGCTCGACCGCTCGCTCGGCGGCATCAAGGACATGGGCGGTCTGCCCGACCTGATCTTCGTGATCGACACCAACAAGGAAGACATCGCGATCCAGGAGGCCCAGCGCCTCAACATTCCGGTCGCCGCGATCGTCGACACCAATTCCGACCCGAAGGGCATCACCTATGTGGTCCCCGGCAATGACGACGCCGGCCGTGCGATCGCGCTCTATTGCGACCTGATCGCGCGTGCCGCGATCGACGGCATCTCGCGCGCCCAGGGCGATTCGGGTATCGACATCGGTGCCTCGACCCGTCCGCTCGCCGAAGAGCTGCCGGCGGCGTCCTCGAGCGGCTTCCAGGGCCTTGCGGGTCCCCGCGGCACCGCCGACGATCTCAAGAAGCTTCCGGGCGTCTCGGGTGCGATCGAGAAGAAGTTCAACGACCTCGGTATCTTCCACTACTGGCAGCTCGCCGAGCTCGACCACGACACCGCGCACACGATCGGCGAAGAAGTCGGTCTGCCGAGCCGTGCGGATGCCTGGGTGGCCAAGGCCAAGGCGCTGACCGCGGAAGCGGAATAGTCAAAAAGAGCGATGGGTTGGCCGGATAGGATCCGGCCACCATTTCAGTTGACGCGAATTCCTGAGATGGACCGCGGCGGGGCAATTGGATGCCACGCCGCGGTAAACCGGCAGGCACAAAGGATTTTCAACGATGGCAACGATCACAGCTGCGATGGTCAAGGACCTGCGCGAGTCGACCGGCGCGGGCATGATGGACTGCAAGGCCGCGCTGACCGAAAACGACGGCAACATGGAAGCGGCGCAGGATTGGCTGCGCAAGAAGGGCCTGTCCAAGGCCGCCAAGAAGTCCGGCCGCGTCGCGGCCGAGGGCCTCATCGGCGCGCTCACCAAGGGCAACAAGGGCGTCGTGGTCGAGGTCAACTCCGAGACCGACTTCGTCGCGCGCAACGGCCAGTTCCAGGGCCTGGTGAAGATGGTCGCGCAGGTCGCGTTCGATGCCGGTGCCGACGTCGAGAAGATCAAGGCCGCCAAGGTCGGTGACGTCACGGTGGAAGCCGCGATCAACGACGCAATCGCCACCATCGGCGAGAACATGACGCTGCGCCGCGCCGCTTCGCTCGAAGTGAGCCAGGGCGTCGTCGCGCACTACATCCACGGTGCCGTCATCGACGGCGCTGGCAAGATGGGCGTGATCGTGGCGCTGGAATCGCCCGGTAAGGCCGACGAGCTCGCTGCGCTCGGCCGCCAGATCGCGATGCATGTCGCGGCCGCCAATCCGCTGGCGCTCGATCCGTCCGGTCTCGATCCGGCGGTCGTCAAGCGCGAGAAGGACGTGCTTGCGGACAAGTATCGCCAGCAGGGCAAGCCGGAGAACGTGATCGAGAAGATCGTCGAGTCCGGTCTGAAGACCTACTACAAGGAAGTCTGTCTGCTTGAGCAGGCCTTCATCCACGACACCGGCAAGTCGGTGGCGCAGGCGGTGAAGGAGGCCGAGGGCAAGGTCGGCGGCGCTGTGAAGATCGCCGGCTTTGTGCGCTATGCTCTCGGTGAGGGAATCGAGAAGCAGGAAAGCGACTTCGCAGCCGAAGTCGCCGCAGCCAGCGGCAAGAAGTAAGCGCCGGAACGATCCTTCCGGCGCGCCGCCGGAAGCGGCGCCCGGACAAGGAAAGTGCTCATGACTGATCCGGTCTATCGTCGCGTCGTGATCAAGCTGTCCGGCGAATATCTCGCGGGGCAGCAAGGCTTTGGCATCGATCAGACGACCGTCGACCGGGTTGCGGACGATGTGATCGCGGCCCGCAAGCTCGGCACCGAGGTCGCGGTCGTGATCGGCGGCGGCAATATCGTGCGCGGCGTCGAGGTCTCGGCCCGTGGCGTGTCGCGGCCGACCGGCGACACCATGGGCATGCTCGCCACCATGATGAACTGCCTCGCGCTGGAAGCGGCGATCGAGCGCAAGGGCACGCCGGCGCGGACGCTGTCGGCCTTCGTCATGCCCGAGATTTCCGAGCTGTTCACCCGCACTGCGGCGCACAAATATCTCGCCGAGGGCCGCATCGTGCTGCTCGGCGGCGGGACCGGCAATCCGTTCTTCACCACCGACACGACCGCGGTGCTGCGCGCCGCCGAGATCGGCGCCCAGGCGGTGCTGAAGGCGACCAATGTCGACGGCGTCTACTCGGCCGACCCGAAGAAGGATCCGTCCGCCACGCGATTTGACCGGCTGACCCATTCGCAGGCGATCGAGGGTGGCTACAAGGTGATGGATGCGACCGCCTTCGCGCTTGCCCGCGAGACGTCGCTGCCTATCATCGTATTCTCGATCGCGGAGCCGGGGTCGATCGGCGCGATTCTACGCGGCGTCGGCCACGGAACCATTGTCGCCGGCTGATGGCTGATCTGGCGCGCCCGAAGGGAAGGGCGCGGGAGCGGTCGCCGGGATTTGAAGGAGAAACGTGATGTCCACGGGTAATTTCGACCTCAACGAAGTGAAGCGCCGCATGCAGGGCGCCGTCGCCTCGCTCAAGCACGAGCTGGGCGGCCTGCGGACGGGGCGCGCCTCCGCCTCGATGCTCGATCCGGTGCAGGTCGATGCCTATGGCAGCCACATGCCGCTCAACCAGCTCGCGACCGTCAGCGTGCCCGAACCGCGCCTGATCTCGGTGCAGGTCTGGGACAAGTCGATGGTCAAGGCGGTCGAGAAGGCGATCGTCGATTCCAATCTCGGCCTGTCGCCCGCGACCGAAGGCCAGGTGCTGCGCCTGCGCATCCCTGAACTCAACGAGGAGCGGCGCAAGGAGCTGGTGAAGGTCGCGCATAAATACGCGGAAGCCGCCAAGGTCGCTGCGCGCCACGTCCGCCGCGACGGTCTCGACGTCCTCAAGAAGCTCGAGAAGAATCACGAGATGTCGGAGGACGACCAGAAGCGACACGCCGACGAGGTGCAGAAGGCGACCGACGGCACCATCGCCGAGATCGACCAGTTGCTGGCCGCCAAGGAAAAAGAAATTCTCACCGTCTAAAGCGCGATGAATGGTCATCGCGCTTTAGGTTATTGTTTGCGCATGATCTTTTCGGAAAACCGCTTCGCACTTTTCCGGATCATGCTTTGAGGCCACCTTCAATGTCCAACGCCGCCGCGCCTGCCACGGAAGGACCCGATCGGTCCGAGGCGCCCGCGCATGTCGCCATCATCATGGACGGCAACGGGCGTTGGGCGGCCGCGCGCGGTCTGCCGCGTGCGGAGGGGCATCGCCGCGGCGTCGAGGCTCTGCGCCGTGTGGTGCGGGCCTCGCACGAGCTCGGCATCCGCTATCTCACCATCTTCTCCTTCTCCTCGGAGAACTGGTCGCGCCCGGCGAGCGAGATCGGCGATCTCTTCGGCCTGCTCCGCCGCTTCATCCGCAACGATCTGGCCAGCCTGCACCGTGACGGCGTCAAGGTTCGCATCATCGGCGAGCGCGAGGGGCTGGAAAGCGACATCTGCGCGCTGCTCAACGAGGCCGAGGAGCTGACGCGCGACAACACGCGCCTCACGCTGGTCGTCGCCTTCAATTACGGCTCGCGGCAGGAGATCGCGAAGGCGGCGCAGAAGCTGGCGCGCGAGATCGCGGAGGGAAAGCGCGATCCTGCGACGATCGACGCCGAAACGCTCGGTGCGCATCTCGATGCACCCGACATTCCAGATCCCGATCTCATCATCCGCACCAGCGGCGAGCAGCGCCTGTCCAATTTCCTGATGTGGCAGGCCGCCTATAGCGAGCTCGTGTTCGTGCCGATCCACTGGCCCGATTTCGACAAGGCGGCGCTGGAGAGCGCAATCGCCGAATTCGCCAGGCGCGAGCGCCGTTTCGGCGGCCTGGTCGCGAAAACCGCCTCGTGAGCGAACACGATTCCGCACCGGCGGGCGCAAAGCCTGCCCCGAGCAATCTGGTGATGCGGGTCCTCGCAGCGCTGGTGCTGGCGCCGCTCACCATTGCGATCGCTTACGCCGGTGGCTGGCTGTGGGTGCTGCTCGTCACCCTGGTGTCGATCGGGCTGTTTGCAGAATGGCTGACGGTGGTCGGCGCAGGCTCCGCCGCGTTGACCGGGGCAGGGACGGTCGTCATCGCCATGATGGGCGCCGCCGTCGCCTTCGGCGGGCTCAAGACCTCCGTCATCGTCGGCCTCGTCGGCGGCGCGATCGTGACGCTGATCGCGCGCGGCAAGTTCGTTTGGGCGGCGACCGGATTTGCCTATGCCGCGGCTGCGCTGCTGGCCTCGATCCTGGTCCGGAAGGATCTCGTCAACGGCTTCTCCGCGCTGATGTTCGTGCTGCTCGTGGTGTGGGCGACGGACATCGGCGGCTATTTCGCCGGCCGCAGCATCGGCGGGCCGAAGCTCTGGCCGCGCGTGAGCCCGAAGAAGACCTGGGCCGGCGCGCTCGGGGGCTTTGTGGCGAGCCTCGTGGTTGCCGCCGGTTTTGCCGCTTGCGGGATCGGGAAGGCGGTTCCGCTGCTGCTGATCAGCGCGGTCCTGTCGGTCGTCTCGCAGGCGGGCGATCTGTTCGAATCCGCAGTGAAGCGGCGCTTCGGCGTCAAGGATTCCAGTCACTTAATTCCCGGCCATGGCGGGCTTATGGACCGCCTGGACGGTTTTGTCGCCGCCATCCTGGTGGCATGGATTATCGGCTTTCTCCGCCATGGTGTGCATAGCGCCGGAAGCGGTCTTATGGTTTGGTGAGGATATGAGCGCAGTCCCATTGCGTAACAACAAGGCTGCGGCGTCGTCCGTCCGCAGCGTCACGGTTCTCGGCGCCACCGGCTCGATCGGCGACAGCACGATGGATCTGCTGCGCGCCTCGCCCGAGCGCTATCGCGTCGAGGCGCTGACGGCGAATGGCAACGTCGCGGGCCTCGCGAAGCTCGCGAAGGAATTTTCCGCCCGTTACGTTGCGGTCGCCGACACCTCCAAGCTCGCCGAGCTGAAGGCCGCGCTGGCGGGAACGAGCACCGAATGCGGCGCCGGCGAAAGCGCGGTGATCGAGGCCGGCGCGCGTCCGGCCGATTGGGTGATGGCCGCCGTGAGCGGCGCTGCCGGGTTGAAGCCGGCGCTGGCCGCCGTCGATCGCGGCGCCCATGTCGCGCTCGCCAACAAGGAATGCCTGGTTTGCGCCGGCGATTTCTTCATGCAGCGCGCGGCCAAGGCGGGTGCCTGCATCCTGCCGGCCGATTCCGAGCACAACGCGCTGTTCCAGGCCCTGGCCTCGGGCAATCGCGACGAGCTGGTCCGCGTCATCATCACGGCCTCGGGCGGCCCGTTCCGCACCTGGAAGCCCGCCGATATCGAGCAGGCCACGCTGGAGCAGGCCCTGAAGCACCCGAACTGGAGCATGGGCCAGAAGATCACGATCGATTCCGCCTCGATGATGAACAAGGGGCTCGAGGTGATCGAGGCCTCCTATCTGTTCGCGCTTGCGCCCGACGAGATCGACGTGCTCGTGCATCCGCAGTCCATCATCCACGGTATGGTCGAGTTCTCCGACCGTTCGGTGATGGCCCAGCTCGGCGCCCCCGACATGCGCACGCCGATTGCGCATTGCCTCGGCTGGCCCGACCGGATCAAGGGGCCGGCGGCGAAGCTGGACCTCGCCAAGATCGGTCAGCTCACCTTCGAGGCGCCGGACTTCGAGCGCTTCCCCGGGCTTCGCCTGGCTTTCGATTCGCTCCGGACCGGGAAGGGGGCGACCACCGTCTACAACGCCGCTAACGAGGTTGCGGTCGCCGCGTTCATCGCCGGCAAGATCCGGTTCGGCGCGATTGCCCGGCTGGTGGAGGCAACTCTGGACGACTGGGTCCGCAGCGGGAACCAGGCGCCCATGACCTCAGCCGATGATGCAATCTCTGTTGACCATGTTGCGCGAAATAAAGCTGCCGCCCTATTGCCTCAAATTGCCTTAAAGGCATCCTAGATGGTTCGGGGCCAGGGCCTTGCGGCGCTGGATGAGGGAATTCGATGATTGACTTTTTTACCCATAGTTTCAATGCGTTGAGCCATGGGGTCTTGGGTTATGCGGTTCCCTTCCTGTTCGTCCTGACGATCGTCGTGTTCTTCCATGAGCTCGGCCATTTTCTGGTCGCGCGCTGGGCGGGCGTTCGTGTCCTGACCTTTTCGCTCGGTTTCGGACCTGAGCTGGTCGGTTTCAACGACCGCCACGGCACCCGCTGGAAGATCTCGGCGATCCCGCTCGGCGGCTACGTCAAGTTTTTCGGCGACGAGAGCGAAGCCTCGACCCCATCGGCCCAGACGCTCGCGGCCATGACGGCCGAGGAGCGCGCCGGCAGCTTCCACCACAAGAAGGTCGGTCCGCGCGCCGCCATCGTCGCGGCCGGCCCAATTGCCAATTTCATCCTGGGCGCGCTGATCTTCGCCGGCATGGCGCTGTATTACGGCAAGCCGAGCACGATCGCCCGGGTTGACGGCGTCGTCGCCGATGGAGCCGCGGCGGCGGCCGGGTTCAAGATCGGGGATGTCGTCGTCCAGATCGACGGCAAGCCGATCGAGAGCTTTGCTGACATGCAGCGAATCGTTGCGATGAATGCGGGTTCGGCGCTTGCCTTCCAGGTGAAGCGGGACGGCGCGATCGTTTCGCTGACCGCAACGCCGGCGCTGCTCGAGCGCAAGGATCCGTTCGGCAACAGCCACCGTCTCGGTGTGCTCGGCGTCGAGCACAAGTCGCAGGCCGGCGAGGCTTCGACCGCACCGGTCGGTGTCGGCGAGGCGCTCAAGATCGGGGTCGAGCAGGTCTGGTTCATTATTACCAGCACCTTCAAGTTCCTGGGCTCGCTGTTCGTCGGGCAGGGAAATCCCAACGAGGTCAGTGGCGTCCTGGGAATCGCGAAGATGTCCGGGCAGGCGGCCAGCGCCGGGTTCCAGTTCGTGATCAATTTGTGCGCAGTGCTGTCGGTGTCGATCGGCCTGTTGAACCTGTTCCCGATCCCGTTGCTCGATGGCGGCCACCTGATGTTCTACGCGGCGGAAGTGGTTCGCGGTCGGCCCCTGTCCGAGCGGACCCAGGAGATGGGGTTCCGAATCGGCCTCGGTTTGGTGCTGATGTTGATGGTGTTTGCGACCTACAACGACATCCTGCGGATGGCGGCTTCCTGATAGGGGCTTTTTTGTGGCGTGCCTTATGGCGTTGCTGATCAGCAACGTCTTGGAATGAAATTGGAATTACGGCGCTTTCGGCCGTTTGCGGCGTCGGTGAAATTGGCTACAAGCGGCCTGAACTTGGGGAATCTCCGGACCGGCGTTGGGGTTGGGTCTGGCACGGAATGATAAGGGCGCGTTGCGCATGAAGTTTGGACTGCGACTCCGGGGGGGCTTGCTCGCAACCCTGATCATGTTCGGCGCGCCGGTGATTGCCCCGGTCGGGGCTGTTTTCGTGTCTTCGTCTGCGTTCGCCCAGACGGTTCAGTCGATTTCCGTCGAAGGGAATCGCCGCGTCGAGGTGGAGACGATCCGCTCCTATTTCAAGCCGGGCCCGGGCGGCCGCCTGGATCAGGCCGCCGTCGATGACGGCCTCAAGGCACTGATCGAGACCGGCCTGTTCCAGGACGTCAGAATCAACCGCGGTTCCGGCGGCCAGATCATCGTCTCCGTGGTGGAAAACCCGGTGATTGGCCGCATTGCCTTCGAGGGCAACAAGAAGATCAAGGACGAGCAGCTCACCACTGAAGTCCAGTCCAAGGCCCGCGGCACCTTCTCGCGTGCCATGGTGCAGTCCGACACGCTGCGAATCGCCGAAATCTATCGCCGGTCCGGCCGCTACGACGTGCGCGTCACGCCCGAGATCATCGAGCAGCCGAACAACCGCGTCGACCTGATCTTCACGATCGAGGAGGGCGCCAAGACCGGCGTCAAGTCGATCGAGTTCGTCGGCAACAACGCGTTCTCGTCCTACCGCCTCCGGGACGTCATCAAGACGCGCGAATCGAACCTCCTGAGCTTCCTGGCCAGCGGCGACATCTACGATCCCGACCGCGTCGAAGCCGACCGCGACCTGATCCGCCGCTTCTATCTCAAGCACGGTTTCGCCGACGTCCAGGTCGTCGCTGCGCTCACCGAATACGATCCGGAGAAGAAGGGCTTCAACGTCACCTTCAAGATCGAGGAAGGGTCTCAATACCGCGTCGGTTCGGTCGACTTCCGCTCCAGCATTCCGAACTTCGATCCGTCCTCGCTGCGCGGCTATTCGCGCGTGTATGCCGGCTCGCTCTACAACGTCGAGTCGGTCGAGAAGTCGGTCGAGGAGATGCAGATCGAGGCCTCGCGCCGCGGCTATGCCTTCGCCGTGGTTCGGCCGGGCGGCGACCGTAATTTCGAGGCGCACACCGTCTCCGTCGTGTTCAACATCGACGAAGGCCCGCGCACCTATATCGAGCGCATCAACCTGCGCGGCAACACGCGCACGCGTGACTACGTGATCCGCCGCGAGTTCGACATCTCCGAGGGCGATGCCTACAACCGCGCGCTGGTCGACCGCGCCGAACGGCGCCTGAAGAACCTCGACTATTTCAAGAGCGTCAAGATCACGACGGAGCCGGGCTCCTCGAGCGATCGCGTGATCCTGGTCGTCGACATGGAAGAGAAATCGACCGGCGACTTCTCGATCTCGGGCGGTTACTCGACCACGGACGGCGCGCTGGCCGAAGTCTCGGTCTCCGAGCGCAACCTGCTCGGCCGGGGCCTGTTCGCCAAGGCGGCGGTGACCTACGGTCAGTATGCTCGCGGCTACTCGCTGTCGTTCGTCGAGCCGTATCTGCTCGACTACCGCGTCGCGCTCGGCCTCGACCTCTATCAGCGCCAGCAGCTGTCCAACAGCTACATCTCCTACGGTACCAAGACGCTCGGCTTCTCGCCGCGCCTCGGCTTCTCCCTGCGTGAAGATCTGGCGCTCCAGCTGCGCTACTCGATCTATCAGCAGGAAATCACGCTGCCGAGCTATCTGGCGAACTGTAACAACAACATCGGGGATGCCAACTACAACCCGAGCCCGGCCTTCATTGCCGCCGGCAATCCAATTGGCGCGAACACGTCGCCGCTCGGCTGCTACAGCGACGGTGAAGCCTCGCTCCCGGTGCGCAAGGAGCTTGCCAACGGCAAGACCCTGACCTCGGCGCTCGGCTATACGCTGACCTACAACACGCTGGACAACAACAAGAACCCGACCGACGGTCTGCTCGTCGACTTCCGCCAGGATTTCGCCGGCGTCGGCGGCGACGTCTCCTATCTGAAGTCGGTGATCGATGCGAAGTACTATACGCCGCTGGTCTCCGACATCGTCGGCCTCGTCCGCGTGCAGAGCGGCATGCTGAACAAGATCGGCAGCGATCTGCGCATGCTCGATCACTTCCAGATGGGCCCGAACCTCGTCCGCGGCTTTGCCCCGAACGGCATCGGCCCGCGCGACCTGAACCCGTTCGGCACGCAGGACGCGCTCGGCGGCACCAAATACTGGGGCGCTTCGCTCGAACTGCAGATGCCGTTCTGGTTCCTGCCGAAGGAAGTGGGTCTGAAGGGCGCGGTCTATGCCGATGCCGGCGGTCTCTACGACTATAAGGGACCGACGAGCTGGACGACGACGAACGAAGTCAATGCGCCCGGCTGTATCCCCTCGACCATCAATCCGTCGAGCACCGGAACCTGTACCGGCCTCGTCTATGACGATAGCAAGGTGGTTCGATCGTCGGTGGGCGTCGGCCTGATCTGGCAGTCCCCGTTCGGTCCGCTGCGCTTCGACTACGCCGTGCCGCTCAGCAAGGGCAAGTACGACCGTACGCAGGAATTCCGGTTCGGCGGCGGCACCACGTTCTAATTCGATCAGCAGGGCATGCGCCGGCCCCCAGTTGGGGCCGGTCTTCAAAAAGATCGTGCTCAATCCATGAGATAAGGCATGATGCGGCCTGACCGCTTCATGCCGAAGCCGGACCGCGACGGGGTGGAATGGCGCAGCCGACCTTCTTCAAAAAGCCGCCGGCCTCAACGCTGGCCGAGATCGCCGCTCTGACCAAGGCGCAGCTGGTCGACCCCGCAAGGGGCGAGCGCGTCATCACGGGCCTTGCTTCGCTCGACGAAGCCGGCCCGATGCATCTGGCGTTTTTCGACAACCTCAAATACGCCGATGAGCTCAGGGCGACCCGGGCCGGGGCGTGCCTGGTGAGCCCACGCTTCGAGGCCCAGGTGCCTGCCCATGTGGCCGTGCTGCGGGTGGCCCAGCCGTTCCGGGCCTTTGTCGGAATCGCGCGGGAATGGCACGGCGATGCGCTGCGTCCGCAATCCTGGTTCGGCATCGAGGGCATTGCGCCTTCGGCCATCATCGACCCTTCGGCCAGGCTCGAGGACGACGTCATCGTGGAACCGCTGACGGTCATCGGCGCGGACGTTGAGGTCGGCAGCGGCACCGTGATCGGCGCCGGCGCGGTCATCGGCCCCGGCGTCAAGATCGGCCGGGACTGCAATGTCGGCGCCCGCAGCGCCATCCAGTGCGCCCTGATCGGCAACAACGTGCTGATCCATCCCGGCTGCTCGATCGGGCAGGACGGCTACGGCTTCATCTTCTTCGGCCCCGAGGGCCATCTGAAGGTGCCCCAGACCGGCCGCGTGCTGATCCAGAACAATGTGGAGGTCGGCGCCGGCACCACCATCGACCGCGGGTCCCTGCGCGACACCGTGATCGGGGAGGGCACCAAAATCGACAATCAGGTCCAGATCGGCCACAATGTGACGATCGGCCGGAATTGTCTGCTGGCGGCCCAGATCGGCCTCGCGGGCAGCCTGACGATCGGCGACAACGTGGCGCTGGGAGCAAAGGTTGGCATCAACAACCACCTCAAGATCGGCGACGGCGCGCAGGTCACTGCGATGAGTGGGGTCAAGGACGACATCCCGCCTGGTGGTCGCTGGGGTGGCTTCTTTGCCAAGCCGACCAAGCAATGGTTCAAGGAAATTATCGCGGTGGAGCGCCTGGTGCGGGACAGCAAGGCCGATCCGAAGGACGAGGGACGGGAATGACGTCGGAATCACCTGTTAAGTTCGAGCTGGTGGACATCAACGCCATCCTCCAGACCCTGCCGCACCGCTTTCCGATGCTGCTGATCGACCGCGTGATCAACATCCGCGCCGACTACAGCGGTATCGGCATCAAGAACGTCACCTTCAACGAGCCGGCCTTCCAGGGACATTTCCCGGAGCGCCCGGTCTATCCTGGCGTCATGATGATCGAGGCGATGGCGCAGACGGCGGGCGTGATCGGCATCAAGTCGGTCGAAGGCACCGAGAAGCCGCGGGCGGTGTATTTCCTCACCATCGACAAGTGCAAGTTCCGCAAGCCGGTGCTTCCGGGTGATACCATCGAGTATCACATGCGCTCGCTCGGCCGCCGCAAGGCCATGTGGTGGTTTCACGGCGACGCCAAGGTCAACGGCGTGGTCGTCGCGGAAGCCGACGTCGGCGCCATGCTGACGGACTGAAGCGGCCGCGGACCAGTCTCACGCGCTGCAGTCGTAGCGGCCGCCGGCGGCCTCGCGCCTGATATGCCGGTTGTAGAACTGGCCCATCGACGGCGCGCCCAGAAGGCGGTCGACCGTCTCGGCCGCGACGCCGCAATAGCGCGTGTAGCCGCCGCTGGTCGCGACGACGAGATCGTGCTGTGCGCGGTCGTAGCAGACACGCCGAAGCACCGTGCTGCGATTGATGTCGCGGCATTCGAATGTCGCGAGGTCGATGGCGCCGCGATCGTTGGTCTCGACCGTCTCGGACACGATCGGCGCGGCCGCAAGCTGTGCGAGCAGGAGTGCCAAGGCCCTGACCACGAGTGCTGAAGCTCCACATGAACTTGCTGGCGAACCGGGACGGCCGCCTCATCCGATACTTGAAACACGGCGAGATGATACGTCACTGGACAGATCGGGCAAAGTCGCGCTAACCACCGGAAAACCGAGCGACTTCAACACATAATCAGAGCTTCCTAACGAGTAAGATTGCTTGATGAGCAAGATTGATCCCACCGCACGGATCGCGGACGGCGCCGTGATCGGCGAGGGCACCGAGATCGGCCCGTTTTGCATCATCGGCCCGAACGTCGTGATCGGTGCCAACTGCAAGCTGATCGGGCATGTGCACGTCACCGCGCAGACGACGATCGGTGACGATTGCACCATCTATCCCTTTGCTTCGCTGGGCACCCCGCCGCAGTCGCTCAGCTATCGAGGCGAGCTGACAAAGCTCCGAATCGGCTCGGGCTGCACCATCCGGGAATCCGTCACGATGAACGCCGGCACCGTCGCCGGCGGCGGCATTACCACGGTTGGCGATCGCGGCTACTTCATGAATTGCAGCCACGTCGGCCATGACTGCCACGTCGGCAATGACGTGATCTTCGCAACGTCAGCGACGCTCGGCGGTCATTGCGAGATCGGCGACTTCGTCTTCATTGGCGGCCTGTCCGCCGTGCATCAGTTCACCCGCATCGGCCCGCAGGTCATGGTCGGTGGCGTGTGCGGCGTCCGCGACGACATCATCCCGTTCGGCTTGGTCAATGGCCAGTACGCCGTGCTGGAAGGCCTCAACCTGATCGGCATGAAGCGGCGCAAGTTCACCAAGCAGCGGCTGGCGACCGTGCGTGGGTTCTACCAGAAACTCTTCCATGGCCCCGGCACCTTCGCCGAGCGGCTGGAGGCCTCCCGGCCGCTCGCGGGCGAAGATCCGGCGATCGCCGAGATTCTCGACTTCATCGGCAAGGGCAAGCGCCCGCTCTGCCTTCCCGCCATCGCGAAGTGATTTTGGGATGGCCGCGGGCATGACATCAGCGGCTTCGGAGCTCTCATCGCCGGTCGGCATCGTCGCCGGCGGCGGGGCGATGCCGTTCGCGGTCGCCGACTCGCTCGCCGCCCGCGGCATCACGCCGGTGCTGTTTCCCCTTCGAGGTGCCTGCGATCCGACGCGGGTGGAGCAATTCCGTCACCGCTGGATCTCGGTCGGCCAGCTCGGTCGCGCGATGCGGCTGTTTCGCGAGGAGGGGTGCCGCGATCTGATCTTCATCGGCACCTTGGTGCGGCCCTCGCTCTCGGAGATCCGGTTCGACGTCAAGACGCTGCGCTTGCTCGGCAACGTCATCCGCGCCTTTCGCGGCGGTGACGATCATCTGTTGTCCGGCGTCGGTCGCATCCTCGAGCAGGACGGCTTTCGCATGGTCGGCATCAAGGACGTGGCGCCCGATCTGCTGATGCCCGAGGGCAGCATCAGCCGTGCCTGGCCGAATGATAATGCCAAGGCCGACATCGCGCGCGGCCGTGCGGTGCTGACCGCGCTCGGCCCGTTCGACATCGGCCAGGCCGCGGTGGTGATCGACGGCCATGTCGTGGCGGTCGAGGACATCGAGGGCACCGACGCGCTGCTCGCGCGCGTCGCGCGGCTGCGCGAGGAGGGACGTATTCGCGCGGCTGCCGGCCGCGGCGTGCTGGTGAAGGCGCCGAAGAGCGGCCAGGATTTGCGCTTCGATCTGCCGACGATCGGCCCGCGCACCATCGAGGGCGTCGCGGCCGCCGGGCTTGCGGGTATCGCCGTCATCGCCGGCAACACCATCGCCGCCGAGCCGCAGGCGATGATCGCGCTTGCCGACGCGAAATATCTCTTCATCATCGGCCTGCCGGCGTGATGCAGTCGCGCGATCCCCAGCGCAAGATCTTCCTGATCGCCACGGAGGAATCCGGCGACCGGCTCGGCAGCGCCTTGATGAAGGTGCTGCGTCAGCGGCTCGGCGACGGCGTCGAGTTCGTCGGCGTCGGCGGCCGCACCATGGCGCGCGAGGGACTCGAATCGCTGTTTCCGATCGAGGAACTGTCGATCGTCGGCTTCGCCGCGGTGGTGCAGCAATTGCCGAAGATCCTGGGGCTGATCCGCAACACCGCGGACGCCGTGCTGGAGGCGGCGCCCGACGCGCTCGTCATCATCGACAGCCCGGATTTCACCCATCGCGTCGCCCGCCGCGTGCGCGCAAAGAATTCCGCGATCCCTGTTATCGATTACGTCTCGCCGCAGCTTTGGGCGTGGCGGCCGGGACGGGCGCGGACCATGCTCGGCTATGTCGACCATGTGCTCGGCCTGTTGCCGTTCGAGCCCGAGGAATACCGCAAGCTCGGCGGACCGCCCTGCAGCTATGTCGGCCATCCCCTGGTCGAACAATTGTCGTCGCTGCGGCCGAACGCCGAGGAGCAGGCGCGCCGCGATGCTGAGCCGCCGGTGCTGCTGGTGCTGCCCGGCAGCCGCCGCAGCGAGGTCCGCCACCATCTCGACGTGTTCGGCGCGACGCTCGCCCGCTTGCAGGCGGAAGGCCACGCCTTCGAACTGATGCTGCCAACCATGCCGCATCTCGAAGCCACCATCCGCGAAGGAATCGCGGACTGGCCGGTCAAGCCGCAGATCGTGATCGGCGAAAACGAGCGGCGCGCCGCCTTCCGCATCGCGCGCGCGGCGCTGGCCAAGTCGGGCACGGTGACGCTGGAGCTCGCGCTGTCGGGCATCCCGATGGTGACAACCTATCGCGTCGGTGCGATCGAGGCCTTCATCCTGCGCCGCGCGATCCGTGTCTCCTCGGTGATCCTCGCCAATCTCGTGATCGGCAAGGACGTGATTCCGGAGTATTTGCAGGAGGAGTGCATACCGGAGAAGCTGACGCCGGCGCTGGCGGAGCTGCTGACGGACACTCCGCTGCGGCGGCAGCAGGTCGAGGCCTTTGCCCAGCTCGATCAGATCATGTCGACCGGCAACAAGTCACCGAGCGTGCTCGCAGCCGACATCGTGCTCGCGACGATGCGGAAGGGGCGGCGATAAGACGACGGTCCCGTAGGGTGGGCAAAGGCGCGTCGCGCCGTGCCCACGATTCGTTGCGATAAGAAGAATTCGTGGGCACGCTTCGCTTTGCCCACCCTACGACACCTTGGACGTTGCGACAGTGTGGCCCATCATGCTCTACGCCATCCCCGCATCCACACGGAAACACTGGCTGGTGATGCGCTGGCTTTCGTCGGAGGCGAGGAACAGCGCCATATTGGCGATGTCCTCGGGCGTGACGGCATCCGGAACGGCCTGACGCGCGCGCATCTCGGTGATGACTTTCTCGTCCGGATACCACAGCCGGCGCTGCCGTTCGGTGATTACCATGCCGGGCGCAATCGCGTTGACGCGGATGCGGTCGGGGCCGACCGATCGCGCCAGAGAGTTGGTGAAGCCGACGACGGCCGCCTTCGCTGCGGCATAGACGGGCAGCGCCGGCGCGCCGCGCATCCAGGCGATCGAGGACATGTTGATGATCGAGCCGCCGCCGCGCGCCTTCATCTGCGGCACCACCGCTTGCGCGGCAAAGAAGACGTGCTTGAAGTTGACACCGGTCATCCAGTCGAACTCGACGGGCGTCACCTCAGCCAGCACCTGACGCTGGTCATTGGCGGCATTGTTGACGAGCACCGCGGCGTCGCCGAGCTTTCGCTGCACGTCTGCCATGGCGGCGCGCAGGGCGTCGATATCCAGGAGATCGCAGGGCACGAACAGCGGCGCCGTATTGGATGCGGCGACGACTTCCGCGGCCAGCGCGGCGCCGGCCGCCTGGTCGATATCGAGGAACGCGACGCGGGCGCGCTGGGCGGCGAAGGCGCGCACGAAGGCGGCACCGATGCCGCTGGCGCCGCCGGTGATCAGCACCACGCGGTCTGCGAGGCTCGAATAGGTCGTCGTGGTCATGCGATCAGTCGCTCCGTTTCGGGGTCGAACAGGCAAACGCGGCGGGTGTCGAGCGCGAAGGAGGCGGATGTGCCCGGCGCGGGACGGATATCGGGCGAGATCCGCGCCATTGCGGGTTCGCCCCCGAGGCGCAGCGACACCATGGTCTCGGCACCGGTCGGCTCGACCATGTCCACCGGCGCTTCGACGAGGACAGGCGCTTCTCCTGAAAACGCGCGGCTGCCCTCGGCAATGCATTCCGGCCGGATGCCGACCACGACGTCGCGTCCGACAAAGGGCGCCGCGCCGTCATAGTCTCTCAGGCGCAGGCGGATTTCGTCCGGCCGGCCTGCGCCGATCACGGCCACCAGCCCGTCCTTGTCGCTCTCGAGCCGGGCCCGCATCGTGTTCATCGGCGGCGAGCCCATGAAGCGGGCGACGAACAGATTGGCGGGATAACGGTACACGGTGTCGGGATCGGCGAATTGCTGCACGCGGCCCTGATGCATTACGGCGATTCGCGTCGCCATCGTCATGGCCTCGATCTGGTCGTGGGTGACATAGACGATGGTGGCGCCGATGCGCTGGTGCAGCCGCTTGATCTCCATCCGCATCTCGACGCGCAGCTTGGCGTCGAGATTGGAGAGCGGCTCGTCGAACAGGAAGAGCAGGGGATCGCGGACCAGCGCGCGCCCCATCGCGACACGCTGGCGTTGGCCGCCGGAGAGCTGCGACGGCTTGCGGGCGAGCAGGGGCTCGATCTGAAGCAGCTTTGCGACGTTTGCAACCGCGGCGTCCTGCTCCGCCTTGGGCACGTGCCGGCATTCCATGCCGAAAGTGATGTTCTGCCGCACCGTCATGGACGGATAGAGCGCGTAGGACTGGAACACCATGGCAATGTCGCGGTCCTTCGGCGCGACATTGTTGACGACGCGCCCGCCGATCTCGATCGTCCCGGCGCTCGGACGGTCGAGCCCGGCGACGATGTTGAGCAGGGTGGACTTGCCGCAGCCGGACGGTCCGACCAGCACGGTGAATTCGCCGCTCTCGATGTCGAGCGCGATGTCCTTCAGCACCTCCAGATTGGCGTAGCGCTTGGACAGGGCGCGGATGCTCAGGGCTGCCATGAGGTCTCCATCATTTCACGGCCCCGGCAGTCAGGCCGCGGACGAAGTATTTGCCGCCGAGGAGATAGATCAGCAGCGTGGGCAGCGCGGCGATGATCACCGCCGCGCTCTGCACGCCATGCTGCGGGATATCGGCGACGGCGGCGGAAAGGGCGATGAGAGCGGCCGTGACCGGTTGCTGCTGGCCGTTGGTGAACGTCACACCATAGAGGAACTCGTTCCAGATATGGGTGAACTGCCAGATCACGGTGACGATCAGGATCGGCCCGGACAGTGGCAGGATGATGCGCCAGAAGATGCGGAAGAATCCGGCGCCGTCGATCCGCGCGGCCCGGATCAATTCATGGGGAATGGCAACGTAGTAGTTCCGGCAGAACAGGGTCGTGAAGGACAGCCCCTGGATGGTGTGGATCAAGACGAGGCCCGCCAGCGTGTTGATGAGGCCGATGTCCCTGAGCACGATGGTCCAGGGCAAGAGGCGCATCTGCTGCGGCAGGAAAAGGCCGAGCGTAACGATGCCGTAGATCCAGGTGTCGCCGCGAAAGCGCCAGAGCGACACGGCGTATCCGGCGATCGCACCGAGCAGGGTCGAGAAGATGGTCGCGGGGATCGTGACCAGCGCGGAATTCAGCATGTAGGGCCGGATGCCGGCGCAGGTCTCGGCGACGCAGAAGCCGCTCCAGGCTGCGGCGTAATTGGCCCAGGCCAGATGCTGCGGCCAGCCGATCATCGACCCCTGTGCGATCTCCTCGTTGGTCCGCAGCGAGTTCAGAACGACGACGATCAGCGGCGCGAGCCAGGCTGCGGCGATCAGTGAGACGACGAGATAGATCCAGATCCGGCTCGGGGCGAAGGTACGGTCACGCATGAGCGGCCCGCCGTCGCTGGATATACCGCCAGGCCGCATACGGGAGCAGCACCGCGAGAAGAATGAGCAGCATCAGCACCGCCGCCGCGGCGCCCCGGCCGAGCAGGCTGCGCTGGAACATCAAGTCGTAGACGACAAGAGCCGGCAGCTGGGTCGCGATTCCCGGACCTCCATTGGTGAGCGCGCGGACGAGGTCAAAGGTCGAAATCGCGAACTGCAGCTGGATCACGACCACCGTGATGGTGATCGGCCACAGCGACGGCAGAATGATGCGTCGGTAGATTCGGACCGGCCCGGCGCCGTCGATCTGTGCGGCCTTGATGATGTCGGCGTCGACGGAGCGAAGGCCGGCGAGGAAAAGCGCCATGGCAAAGCCCGAGGATTGCCAGATCGCAGCGATGACGATGGTCCAGATCGCCATGTCTCGGTCGATCAGCCAGTCGAACCTGAACGTGGTCCAGCCGAGATCGTGGACCAGCTTCTGGATGCCGAGGCCGGGATTGAGCAGCCAGCTCCAGACCGTGCCGGTGACCACGAACGACACTGCGAGGGGATAGAGGAAGATCGATCGCAGCACGTTCTCGCCGCGGATGCGCTGATCGAGCAGGATCGCGAGGATGAGGCCGGTCGCCGCGCTCAACACCACGAAGGCGCAGCCGAACAGCAGCAGATTGTCGAAGGCGATCTGCCAGTTCCGCGACGCCGCGACCGCCGAATAGTTGCGCAAGCCCACCCAGCCCGTCACAGGAACCAGCGTCGACGGCGTGAACGAAATCCAGATCGTCCACAGCGAGAACGATACGAGGTGCGCGGCTGACAGCAGCAGCGGCACCCAGATCATCAGATATTCGGGCAGCCGGCGCACCCATTCAGGGAGCGACGGCGGGCCCGGTCTTAACGCGGCGGCTTTGCTCAACGTGCGCCCTCGATGGCCTCGGCAAGACGAGTGGCCGCTTGCTCCGGCTTGATCGATTTGTTCTTCACGTATTCCGTGATCACATCGATCATCGCGGCCGTCATGCCGTTTTCCTGCGCCATGTTGTGCGCCATGCTGAGCACGGCCTGGTTGCTGGCGATGGCGTCCTTCAGGGCTTTTGCGGTGGTGCGTTGACCCTCCGACCAGCCTTCGCCGGACAGGTCGACGTCGGTGCGCACGGGGATCGATCCCGTGATCTGCGAATACATGGTCTGGATCGCCGGATCCATGACGAGCTGGGCCATCAGCGTCTGGCCGGCCTGCAGGTCCGCCTCCTTGCGCTGCCAGAAGATGAAGGCGTCGGCATTGAGCAGGAACACCGGCTTGCCGTTGTCGCTCGGGCCCGGCGCAATGGTGAAGTCCTCGAACTTGAAGCCGGCATTGCGCAACACGCCCTGCGCCCAGCCGCCCATGATCATCATGCCCATGTCGCCGTCGACGAAGCGCTTCAGATTGGTCGAGAAGTGCTGGGCGCCGACATTGGGGTCCATCCAGTCGGCGATCTTGCGTACCTGCGCGAACGCGGCCTTGATCTCCGGACCCTCCAGCGCCTTCTTCTCGAGATTCATGATGGCGGCGCGATAGGCGAGCGGGCTGATGCTGGCGAGAGCAGCTTCGAATTTTTGCCCGTCGTCGGGGCGGGTGCCGCCGTTGGCGACGGGGAAGGGGACGCCGCCCGATTTCATCTTTTCTGCGAGGTCGTTGAAGTCAGCCCATGTGACCGGGATCTTGTCGGCCTTGGCCTTGTCCATCGCGCGTTTGGACAGGAACAGCATGTTGGTGCTGTAGATCTGCAGCGGCAGCGCGATCCATTTGCCGCCCGGCTTGTGCAGTTTCGCAAGGTCTGGCGCCACGACCTTCTCGTAGCCGGCGGCGGCGACGAGCGCATCGAGATCGACGGTCGGGGCAATCTTCGACCAGGCTGCAATCTCGGGACCCTTGAGCTGCGAGCAGGCCGGTGGATCGCCTGCCATGATCTGGGCGCGCAGCTTGTTCATCATCTCGGTGGTGAAACCGGGGACGGGCGAGTGCTGCCACACGCCGCCCTTCTCCTCGAACTTCTTGCCGAGTGCGGTGATGGCTGCGCCATCGCTGCCCGCGGACCATTGCGAGATGGCGGTGAGGCGCGGCTTGACGGCGCCTTGCGCGCGGGCAAAGGCCGGCAATGCGAGCGTGGCAACGGATCCAGCGAGCAGACGACGCCTTGTTGTTGTGATCGGCATGGCAGTTCCTCCCGGTGTGAAGTCTTTCGCGCATGTGAACGTTCGGGTTCAGCGCATGTCAGGCGGCCTCCGTCGAGGTGGCGGGCATGCCGCCACGGCTGGCGAGACAGAAGGCGGCGAAGGCGAGGGCTGCCTGCGGATCGTTGCCGGTCGACGGCGGCACGAAGGCGAGGGACACCTGCGCCAATTTGCGTCCGCCCAGCAGGCACGCGTCGATGCCCTCGATCACGGCGTTGCGATCGTCGTCGGCGAGCAGCGACGGCCAGCCACTGATCGCAACGCCGCTACACGGCTTCACGTTCAGTGTATTGCCGACCGCAAGGCCAAGGCGGAACAGGCGCCGGCGCAGCTCCTGGCGCACGCGCGAGGTGAGCGGGATCGTGTTCACCCAGTCGCTGCCGAGCCGGAGCAATTCGGTCTCGGCAACGCCGAGGAGCCCGGCCACGGCGGGAAGCGACGTGTAGGCCTCGACGCAGCCGTGGTGGCCGCAGCGGCAACGTGGCCCGTCGGGGCCGAACACCATGTGGCCGAGCTCGACCGGCTGGAGCGCGTCGGCCTCGGTTGGATCGTCCATCCAGGTGCCCGCAACGCCCTGGCTGACCAGGACGAACAGATGGGCGTCGTTGAACGGATAGTTTTCCGTGCGGGAGCGATGGAACGTGGCGTGCGCGACGACCGAATTGGTGAATTCGAGCGGCACGTCGGCGAACATCTCGACGAACATGCCATTGATGCGTCCGACGTCGCAAGGGATGATCGGATTGGCCGAGATGCTGAGACGGCCGAGGCCGGGAATGGAGACGCCGATCTGGGACAGCGTGATCCGGCGGCGCCGCGTCCAGTCGCGCAGCAATGTCATGGCTTCGCGAAACGCACGGCCGACGGTCTCGACGGTCTGTGTCTTCGGCAGCGGCACGCGCTCGGTGTAGCGCAGCTCCCCCGACAGGCTGCCGACGCCGACGCTGAGATGCTGTGCGGTCAGCTCAAACGCCGCGAGCGCAACCGAGCCATCGAGCGACACGAGGCCGGTCGGGCCGCCGACGTAAGGGGCAGGGCGCCGCACCTCCTCGATCAGGCCCTCGGATTTGAGGTCAAACAGGATGCGCGACAGGCTCGCTTCCGACAGCCGCACGGCCTTGGCCAGAGGCGGGCGAAACGAGCCGCCCGACTGAAGCAGATGAGTCAAAATGGCAGCGCGCGTCTGCCGCCGACTTCTCGGCTGCTCCGGCATTTCCATCCCTGTCGTCATTCTTACTTAGTGTAAGAATGCGCGCGGAGCGTTTCTGCTGTCAAGCGTTCGCCGGCGCAAAGCATGGACTTGTTGTTGTGCGCGGCAGCAACGTGGAACAGCACTGCCCAACAAAAACGGCGCCATCTTGCGATGGCGCCGTTCCGAAAGCCGTATCGGCTGAGATCTTACTTGCGATCCTTCATCTGCACGTAGTCGCGCTTGGTGACGCCGGTGTAGAGCTGGCGCGGACGGCCGATCTTCTGCTGCGGATCCTCGATCATCTCGCTCCACTGGCTGATCCAGCCGACGGTGCGGGCGACCGCGAACAGCACGGTGAACATCGAGACCGGGAAGCCCATCGCCTTCAGCGTGATGCCCGAATAGAAGTCGACGTTCGGGTACAGCTTGCGGTCGATGAAGTACTGGTCGCTGAGCGCGATCTTCTCGAGCTCGAGCGCCACCTTCAGCATCGGATCGTCGCCATGGCCGGTCTCCTTGAGCACGGCGTGACACATCTTCTGCATGATCTTGGCGCGCGGATCGTAGTTCTTGTAGACGCGATGACCGAAGCCCATGAGGCGGACTTCGGAGTTCTTGTCCTTCACCTTGGCGATGAACTCGGGGATCTTGTCCACGGTGCCGATCTCGGCGAGCATCGCGAGCGCGGCTTCGTTGGCGCCGCCATGCGCCGGGCCCCAGAGGCAGGCGATGCCGGCGGCGATGCAGGCGAACGGGTTGGCACCCGAGGAGCCGGCGATACGCACCGTCGAGGTCGAGGCGTTCTGCTCGTGGTCGGCGTGCAGGATGAAGATCTTGTCCAGCGCGTCAGCGAGCACCGGGTTGATCTTGTAGTCCTCGCACGGCACGGCGAAGCACATGTTGAGGAAGTTCTCGGCGAAGGAGAGCGAGTTCTTCGGATACACGAAGGGCTGGCCGACCGTGTACTTGTAGGCCATCGCCGCCAGCGTCGGGATCTTCGCGATCATGCGCATGGAAGCGATCATGCGCTGCTTGGGATCGTTGATGTCGGTCGAGTCGTGGTAGAACGCAGCGAGCGCGCCGACCGAAGCGACCATCACGGCCATCGGATGGGCGTCGCGGCGGAAGCCCTGGAAGAAGCGGGCCATCTGCTCGTGCACCATCGTGTGACGGGTCACGCGGTCGTCGAAATCCTTCTTCTGGGCGGCGGTCGGCAGGTTCCCGTAGAGCAGGAGATAGCAGGTCTCCAGGAAGTCACCGTTCTCGGCGAGCTGCTCGATCGGATAGCCGCGGTATTCCAGCACGCCCGCGTCACCGTCGATATAGGTGATCTTGGACTGGCAGCTCGCGGTCGAGGTGAAGCCGGGATCGTAGGTGAACAGGCCGGACTGGCCGTACAGCTTGCCGATATCGATGACATCAGGTCCGACGCTGCCGCTGTAGATCGGAAGATCGTAATTCTTGTTTCCGACCGTCAGCGTTGCGGTCTTGTTGCTTTGTTTTGCGTCCATCGTAGGTCCCCGATGTGTGGTGAAACGGGCCAGAGCCGGAGGCCCCTGGGAAGTTCATTGGGGGCAGGCCGGAAGTTCCAGAATGTACGGGGGAGATGGGTATATTATTGCTGTGTGCGCTGCAAGATCGCCGCACGCATGATCGACTTACGTCGTAGACTGATCCTTAAGCCGGCCAAGGCTTTCCTGGCGTCCCAGGACGTCCAAAACCTCAAATATACCAGGCGACGTGGTCCGCCCGGTCAGCGCCGCCCGCAAGGGCTGGGCGACCGCGCCGAGCTTGAGACTATTTTCCTCGGCAAACGCGCGCAGCGCAGCTTCCGTGGTGGCGCCGCTCCACGTCTCGACTTTCTCCAGCGCGGAATGAAGCTGGCCGATCAGCTTGCGGTTCTCTTCCGTCAGCAGTGCTTGCGCCTTGGCGTCGAGCTGCAGCGGCCGGTCCGCGAAGATAAAATAGGCGCCGTCGATCAGCTCGAGCAGCGTCTTGGCGCGCTCTTTCAGCGCCGGCATGGCTTTGACGAGCTGTGCCCGGGTGGTGTCGTTTAACTTGGCCTTAATCTCGTCGCGGGCGGGCACGACATGGTCGAGCACGTCCTCGAACATCTTCACGAGCGATTGATCGTCGGCGTGGCGGATGTAGTGGCCGTTGAGGTTTTCCAGCTTGGCGAAATCGAAGCGGGCGGCGGCGCGGCCGACGCTGGCGAGGTCGAAGGCTGCGATCATCTCCTCGGTCGAGAAGATCTCCTGGTCGCCATGGCTCCAGCCGAGCCGGACGAGGTAGTTACGGAGCGCGGCGGGGAGGGATCCCATGGCGCGGTAGGCATCGACGCCGAGCGCGCCGTGGCGCTTCGACAGCTTGGAGCCGTCCGGGCCGTGGATCAGCGGGATGTGGGACATGCTCGGCAGGGTCCAGCCCATCGCATCGTAGATCTGCTTCTGGCGGGCCGCGTTGATCAGATGGTCGTCACCGCGGATGACATGGGTGACGCCCATATCGTGGTCGTCGACCACCACAGCGAGCATGTAGGTCGGGTTGCCATCGCCGCGCAGCAGCACGAGGTCGTCGAGGTTCTCGTTCTGCCAGACCACGCGGCCCTGCACCTGGTCCTCGATCACGGTTTCGCCGGTCTGCGGTGCGCGCAGGCGGATGGTGGGCTTGACGTCGCCCGGCGCCGTTGCCGGATCGCGGTCGCGCCACATGCCGTCATAGAGGCGGGTACGCCCTTCGGCGCGCGCCTTCTCGCGCATCGCGGTGAGCTCCTCGGCGGTGGCGTAGCAGCGATAGGCCTTGCCGTCGGCGAGCAGTTGCTCGGCGACCTCGCGGTGGCGCGCGGCGCGGCTGAACTGGTAGATGACGTCGCCATCCCAGCCGAGCTCCAGCCATTTCAGCCCGTCGAGGATGGCGCCGATCGCAGCCTCGGTGGAGCGCTCCCGGTCGGTGTCCTCGATCCGGAGCAGCATCTTGCCGCCATGCTTCTTCGCATAGAGCCAGTTGAACAGCGCCGTGCGGGCGCCTCCGATATGGAGGAAGCCGGTCGGCGAGGGGGCGAAGCGGGTGACGACGGGGGAGGTCATTCTTGGCAGGGCCTATGCATTGGAAGCGGTGGTATATAACAGGACCGGAGCATAACTAAAGCCCGGCAGCGGTCCCTCAAGCACGTGCTTAAGCCCTTGGCTCAGCCACGCGAATTTGGCACACAGCTACTTGAGAACGCTCCAAAACTTCGAGCGTTGGTCGACGGCGGAACTAGGACCTAAATATGGAAGAAGCGGCAAACGTGGTCGGCACACGAGATATCAGTAGGGTCGTCTCTGACTATACGATTGGCTTCGTGAGGCTTGATAACAATCTAGATGTCAGAGCGCTAGGCTCTGGATCGCTTGTTACAATTGGCCCGATACATGGTGTTCTTACCGCAGCACACGTAGCGGATGCGCTTCCCGAAGGCGGTAATTTCAAGATATTCATTGCGAACGAAAGCCAGGCAGATTTTAGAAAGCGCCTGATAGAGATCGAGCACGCTGATCTCGTAAAGATTCGCGGCAAGTCGTATGGACCTCTTGGTCCGGACTTGGCATTTATTCGCCTTTCCGAGAATAGTGTGGCGAAACTATCTGCTACAAACTCATTCTTTAATTTGCTCAAGCGTCAGAATGACGTTTTGGCTGAGAAAATTCCGACCGAAAGATACGTGGATGCGTTGGTCGGAATCGTAGATGAATTCACCAAGGATTTTTCGACTCCAGCGAAGCCACTCCAGAAGGAGTTTGGTGGGATCTTCTACGGCGGTGAAGCAGATTTCATTGCGAAAAGCGATCGAGGGTTCGATTTAATCGAATTCAAGGTTGCTAAGGATGCCGATGTGCCGCGTCCGTCTAGCTTCGGGGGCGTCAGCGGAGGAGGTCTTTGGCGTTTCTATTTTGATGAGAAGAATAGTGTAGTCGAACGAAGGCTCATCGGAGTTCCATTCTTTGAGAAGCTAGTGGGCGCCAGTCAGGTCGTTGTGTGCGATGGGCCAAACAGCATTTACAAAGCCCTAATTGATTCGGTTCTGGCAAAGTGGCCCGAGAAGCGGCCCGACAAGGACGATGAGGTTGGGCGCGATTTCATTCGTGACATCATTCAGGCCGACCTCGACCAGGGCAAATACAGGGAGATCGTGACCCGGTTCCCGCCGGAGCCGAACGGCTACCTGCATATCGGCCATGCCAAGTCGATCGCGCTCAATTTCGGCATCGCCCAGGAGTTTCCGGGCCGCTGCCATCTGCGCTTCGACGACACCAATCCGGTCAAGGAAGAGCAGGAATACATCGATTCCATCCAGGCCGACGTGCGCTGGCTCGGCTTCGACTGGGGCAAGAACCTGTTCTTCGCCTCGGACTATTTCGACCGCCTGTATGAATGGGCCGAGAAGCTGATCGGCGACGGGCTCGCCTATGTCGACGACCAGACCCAGGAGGAGATCCGCCTCTCGCGCGGCACCTTGACCGAGCCCGGCAAGAACTCGCCGTTCCGCGACCGCAGCGTGGCCGAAAACCTCGACCTGTTCCGGCGCATGAAATCAGGCGAATTCCCGAACGGCGCGCGCGTGCTGCGCGCCAAGATCGACATGGCGGCCGGCAACATCAATTTGCGCGACCCCGTGCTGTACCGCATCCTGCATGCGCACCATCCGCGCACCGGCACCAAGTGGCACATCTATCCGAGCTACGATTACGCCCACGGCCAGTCGGACGCGATCGAAGGCATCACGCATTCGATCTGCACGCTGGAGTTCGAGGACCACCGGCCGCTCTACGACTGGTTCATCGAGAAGCTGCCGGTGCCGTCGCAGCCGCATCAGTATGAATTCGCGCGGCTGAACCTCACCTACACGCTGCTGTCCAAGCGCGTGCTGACCCAGCTCGTCCGCGACGGCCATGTCGCCGGCTGGGACGATCCGCGCATGCCGACCATGGCGGGTATGCGCCGCCGCGGCGTACCGCCGGCGGCTTTGCGCGAATTCGTCAAGCGCATCGGCGTCGCGAAAGCCAACAGCGTGGTCGATGTCGGCATGCTGGAGTTCTGCATCCGCGAGGAGCTGAACCGCACCTCGCAGAGGCGCATGGGTGTGCTGCGGCCGCTCAAGGTCGTGATCGAGAACTATCCGGAAGGACAGACCGAGGAGCTCGAGGCGATCAACCACCCGGATGATCCCTCCGCGGGCACGCGCAAGATCACGTTCGGCCGCGAGCTCTATATCGAGCAGGACGACTTCATGGAGAACCCTCCGAAGAAGTTCTTCCGCCTGTCGCCGGGCAACGAGGTGCGGCTGCGCTACGCCTATTTCGTCAAGTGCACCGGCGTGATCAAGAACGACAAGGGCGAGGTCGTGGAGCTGCGCTGCACCTACGATCCCGCGACCAAGGGCGGCAACGCGCCCGACGGCCGCAAGGTCAAGGCGACGATGCACTGGCTGCCGGCGGCGACGTCGGTGCCCGCGGAGATCCGCATCTACAACCAGCTGTTCTCCAATCCGAGCCCGGACGCGTCGAACTTCGCGGCCGATCTCAATCCGAATTCGCTGGAGGTCCTGCCCGACGCGCGGATCGAGGCATCGGTGGCCGAGAGCAATGCGACCGAGCCGATGCAGTTCGAGCGCCAGGGCTATTTCGTCCGCGACAAGGACTCGACGCCCGGCAAGCCGGTGTTCTCACGCACCATTGGCCTGCGCGACACCTTCGCGAAGGAAGTCGCAAAGGGGTGATGCGCACATGAGCAACGAAGCCGACGCCATCGTTTCCGCCATCATCGCGAAATGGTGCGCCGGCTTCGCGACGCTCGACGCGGCTGCGCTGTCCGCGCTCTATTCGAAGAATGCGTTCTTCTTCGGCTCCAATCCGAAACTGTATCGGGGCAGGGACGGCGTTGCCGACTATTTCAACGGCCTGCCGCGCTGGCGCAAGCCGAGCGCGACCTTCTCCGAGGTAAATGCTGCACAGGCCGGCCCTGATCTGATCAACATGGCTGCGACCATCTCGTTCGACCTCGCCGGCGAGCGGGACGATCTCGTCGTCAAGATGAGCTGGGTCCTCATCCGCGAGGACGGCGACTGGAAGATCGTCAATCACCACGCTTCGGCGCAGGCATCGCTGATTTAGCCGTCGCGCTACTCCATCCGCTTCGTCATTCCGGGGCGCGCCACTTGGCGCGAGCCCGGAATCCATACTCACGATGGTGGTTATGGATTCCGGGCCTGGCCCTGCGGGCCATCCCGGAAATGACGAAGCAACGAACGCGCTCCCGACGCGTTGACGTGGATTCCAATCAAGGATCCCACCATGCAGAACATCGCAGAGCATATGGAAGTCATCGGCGCCGACGGCGTCCATGTCGGAACCGTCGACAAGGTCGAAGGCAATCGCATCAAGCTGACCAAGAAGGACAGCGGCGAGGGCAGCCACAAGGGCCATCATCACTTCATCGACAAGGGACTCGTCGCCGGTGTCGAGGGGAACAAGGTGCGGCTGTCCGCCAAGGCGGATGTGGCCGTGACCATGGAAGAGGAAAAGTAGGGGCGCCTGTTCGCGTTCCCGATCTGTACCGCTATTCGCATGGTCGCACGTTCCGGTAGCCTCGGCGCTCGTCACGTCGCGTAGGGTGCAGGGATATGGCGGAGCCGGGCCGGCCGGTACGGTCCCAGGGAGTTGCCGGGACGTGGCCGGTCGGCCGTGCTGCGCCCGCCGGCGGCTTCGTCCCGTCGAGCTTCGGCATCTGGCCCGCGATCGTCGAAACGTTACGCGCATGGGTCCGCGCCGAAGCCGGCCCAGGGCGTCTGCTGCCGTGGGTGCCGGTGGCCTTCGGCGGCGGCATCGCGCTTTATTTTGCCGCCGACCATGAGCCGGTGCTGTGGGTTGTCGCGGCGACGGCCGTTGCACTCCTGCTCGGCGCGATCCTGTTGCGGCGGAGCCGGCTGTTTGCGCCAGCGCTCATGATCGCGGCGGTCGCGGCGGGCTTTGCCGTGGCGACCTGGAAGACGGCGCGGATCGCGCACACGGTGCTCGCAAAACCGCTCTATTCGGTGTCGCTGTCGGGCTTCGTCGAAACGCGCGACATTCGCGAGCGTACTGATCGTTTCGTGCTGCGCGTCACCGCCATGGAAGCCCAGCGCACCGACGTCAAGCTCGAACGCGTCCGCCTCTCCGTGCGCAAGGGCACTGCGCCCGAAGTCGGCAGCTTCGTGCAATTGAAGGCGCGGCTGATGCCGCCGCTCTCGCCGGTGCGCCCGGGCAGTTATGACTTCTCGCGCGACATGTTTTTCCAGGGCATCGGCGCCTCCGGCTTCGTGATGGGTGCGATCACGGCGTCGGTGCCGCCGGACGCCGGCGGCCTGCGGCTGCGCTACGCGGCGTTCATGCAGGTCCTGCGCGATGCGATCGACGCGCGCATTCGCGCAACGCTGGAAGGCGACAACCGCGCGATTGCAACGGCGCTGCTCACCGGGCGGCGCGATGCGATCTCCGCGCCCGTCAACGATGCCATGTTCATCTCGGGGCTCGGACACGTGCTCTCGATCTCCGGCTATCACATGGCGGTGGTCGCGGGTGTCGTGTTCTTCGCGGTGCGGGCGCTGCTGGCGCTGATTCCGGGCCTTGCCGTCGGCTTCGCCATCAAGAAATGGTCGGCGGCCGCCGCATTGGTTGCGGCCGCGTTCTATTTGTTGCTCTCGGGCGCGGAGGTGGCAACGCAGCGATCGTTCTTCATGACCGCGGTGGTGCTGATCGCGGTGATGGTCGATCGCCGCGCCATCACCTTCCGCACGCTGGCCGTGGCGGCGCTGATCGTGCTTGCGGTGGCGCCGGAGGCGCTGGTGCATCCGAGCTTCCAGATGTCGTTCGCGGCAACGCTGGGTCTCGTCGCGCTGGTGCAGATCGGCATGCCGAACCTGTTTGCCTCGCCCGATCATTCCGCGACGGCGCGCATCGCGCTGTGGGGAGGCCGTGAGATCGCCATGCTGTTTCTGGCCTCGCTGATCGCGGGGCTCGCGACCACGCCCTACGCCGCCTTCCACTTCCATCGCGTCACGCCCTACGGCGTGCTCGCCAATCTCGGTGCGATGCCGGTGGTCTCGGCGCTGGTGATGCCGGCCGGGCTGCTCGGTCTGCTGGCCGCGCCCTTCGGGCTCGACGGCGTGTTCTGGTGGCTGATGGGGATCGGTATCGACTGGATGGTCGCGGTGTCGCGCTGGGTGGCGGCGCTGCCGGGCGCGGTCGGCCGCATCCCGGCGCTCGGCATCGCGCCGCTGATCGCGGCGAGCCTCGGCATCATCCTGATGGGCCTGTTGCGCACGCCCTTGCGCTGGTGCGGTGCCGTGGTGCTGCTGGCCTCCATCGCAGGGGGATTGTCGGTGCGGCAGCCCGACATCCTGATTGCCGGAGATGGCGCGAGTGTCGCCGTGCGCGGCGGGGACGGGCGCCTGCACCTGATCAGGACGGGCAAGGACAATTTTGTGCTGAAGGAGTGGCTCGCGGCCGACGCCGATCCGCGCGATGCCGCGAATGCCTCGCTCGCCGACGGCGTATCGTGTGATGAGTCCGGCTGTGTCACGCCGCTCGCCGATGGACGGCTGGTGGCGCTGGCCTCGCGCATCGACGCGTTGGCGGACGACTGCAGCCGTGCCGCGCTGGTGGTGACGTCGCGGCCCGCGCCGCCCGATTGTGCGGCGATGGTGGTGGATAGGCCGCGGCTGGTTCGTCAGGGCGCGTTGGCTCTGACGCGGCGCGGCGACGGCTTTTCGGTCGAGGCGGTGAGGGCGAGAGGCACGAACCGGCCCTGGTCGCCGGCGGCGGCCGGCGAGGGAGATTTCGAAACAGCCCTCATGCCGAGGGCGGCAGCTCCGCGCAGCAAGGATGCGACCCCGTCGGATGCCGATCTTCAGGCGGATGACTGAAGTCTCTGTCAGCCGATCGGCAGCGGCGTGATCGGCGACGCACTGACCGCAGTGATCTCAGGCTTGTGCTCGCGTTCGCCGAGCGGCTGGGTCACCGGCAGCTGCAGCACGGTTGCGCGCTGGCCTTCGACGAGCTGCGTCACCAGCACGTACTTGCCGTCAGGGAATTCGATCGCGTCATGATGGCGATCGGGAATGTGCGGATCGATCTTGCCGAACTTGCCGACGCGGGAATTGACCGTGCGCGTCCAGATCCAGCGGTTGTCGTAACGAACGTTGTCGGCGAAGGCGAGCTCCGTTCCCGGCAGCAGGCAGACCGCAACGGACAGGTCGGCTTCGGAGGCGAAGCCGCGCGTCGAGGTGCCGCGGAACGTTGTCGTGACGATCGTCTCGCCGACTTCCGCGGGACGCGTCGCGACGGCATGCAGGCTGTAGTCACACATCGGGTTGCTCCTCATGCGAAGATGACGACCCGCGCCTCTCTTGGAGGCACAGGCCTCGGAGTGGAAGCACGCAACGCTCTGCTTGGTTGTGGGCAAATCTACGGCTGTAATCCGCGCGCTGCGATCACATTATCTTTCCCGACTCGCATAGGAACAATCCCGGTTTCCGTGCATTCGGCAGGCATGCCTCGCGAAGGTGTCCTGATATCGCCAGCGCGATTGCGGGCTGCGATAGCGATGCGCATTTGCCCGCTCGCTGCCACCTCACGGCGAACGGTTCGACCAGCGAACGGCTTGCGACGCCGATGCTGCGATCAGCGCCGGCGCGCTACCTTCAAGACGCGATCTGGCGCATAGCGGTCGCCTCGATCCGGAGCGGCCGCAACGCGACATCGCTTCGCGCGGCCTGCCGCGGAGGTCGCCGTAGAAGAGGGGCCGGATAGTCTGTGCAAAACCAGAAGGACCATCCAGCCGGAGCGGACACATCATCCGCTCCAATCTCTGATCGGCATTGCCGACCGAAGGCGCGTAACCGGCGCCAAGGACTTCCGTTTCGAGTTCTTTCGGACTCAGTACTTGCGGTAAAGACCGATCAGCTTGCCCTGAATCTTCACGCGGTTCGGCGGCAGGATGCGCACCTCGTAAGCTGCGTTGGCGGGCTCGAGCGCGATCGAGGCGCCGCGGCGGCGGAAGCGCTTGAGCGTGGCTTCCTCATCGTCGATCAGCGCCACCACGATGTCGCCGGTATCGGCGCTCTCGTTGCGCTGGATCAGCGCCATGTCGCCGTCGAGGATACCGGCCTCGACCATGGAATCACCGCGCACTTCAAGCGCGTAGTGCTCGCCGGAGCCGAGCATGTCGGGCGGCACGCTGATGGTGTGGCTGCGGGTCTGCAACGCCTCGATCGGGGTGCCGGCCGCGATGCGGCCCATCACGGGCACCGCCACGGGCCGTTCGCCCTCGTCCGCGGGCAGGCTGGAGCTCGCGCGGACCTTGCCGAGATTGCCCTCGATGACGCTCGGCGTGAAGCCGCGCCGGTTGCTGGCGGCAGCCTGCAGCTCCGGCAGCTTGATCACTTCGATGGCGCGGGCGCGGTTGGGCAGGCGGCGGATGAAGCCGCGCTCTTCGAGTGCGGTGATCAGGCGGTGGATGCCTGACTTCGAGCGCAGGTCGAGCGCATCCTTCATCTCGTCGAAAGAGGGCGGCACGCCGCTTTCCTTCAGACGTTCGCTGATGAACCGCAGAAGCTCGTATTGTTTGCGCGTTAACATCTCGACCAAAGTCCCCCGGTTGATGTCGTTCGATTCCGAGACGATGAATTCAGCGATAAGCCGCTACATCCTCGAAACAAATCATGAACGGACACTATATGTTCGATACATGTTCCGCAACTGCTTAATTTACCGTGAACGAAGCGAAACTCGCGGAATGCGTGTGTCACGCAGTTCAGGCGGGGAGCCGCAGCACCTCGCAGGGGCTGCCGGCTTCGGCCTTCGGCGCAAACGGTGGGCGCACGAGAAGTACCTGTGCTGCAGCAAGATTCGCAAGCAGAGAGGAGTCCTGGTGGTTGACCGGAATGGCGATCTGCGTGCCGTCCTCGCGCAGCTCCAGGCGCGCGCGCAGATAATCCTCGCGCTGGTCGTTGGCGCCGAGATCTTTGCCGAGCACGGCGCGCTCGCGACGATGATGGATCACTGAACGCCCCGATAGCGCGCGAATCAGCGGCACCATGAACAGGAAGGCGCACACATAGGACGACACCGGATTGCCGGGCAGGCCGATCACGCGCATGGCGCCGAGCCGTCCGTGCATCATCGGCTTGCCGGGCCGAATCGCGATCTTCCAGAACGACATCGCGATGCCTTCGTCCCGAAGCGCCTGCTGAACCAGATCGTGATCGCCGACCGACGCGCCGCCGGTGGTGATCAGGATGTCGGTACCGCTCTCGCGGGCGCGCCGGATGCCGGCGGAGGTGGCTGCCAGCGTATCGGCGGCGACGCCGAGGTCGATGGTCTCGGCGCCCTCGCTGCTGGCGAGCGCATGCAGGGCATAGCCGTTCGAATAGACGATCTGGCCGTGCCCGGGCGTTGTGCCTGGCCTCACCAGCTCGTCGCCGGTGCCGAGGATCGCGACCTTCGGACGGCGGCCGACGGCAAGGAGCGGGTGATTCATCGCCGCGGCCAGCGCAAGATCGCGCTCTGTCAGGCGGGTTCCCTTGCGCAGGAGGACGTCTCCCTCGCGGAAATCGACGCCGGCCGGGCGGATGTGCCGTCCGGTGATCGCGGCCTCCTTGATCGTGACGCTGTTGCCTTCCGCAACGGTGTCCTCCTGGATCACGACCGCGTCCGCCCCGTCGGGGACGACGCCGCCGGTGAAGATCCGCACGGCTTCGCCGGCGCAGACCGATCCCGCGAACGGACGTCCCGCTGCGACCTCGCCGATCACCGTCAGCCTGGAATCGATCTTCGCGGCATCGGCCGCGCGTAACGCATAGCCGTCCATCGCCGACATGGCTTGCGGGGGCTGCGTGCGCCGCGCCGCGACGTCCTGGGCGAGCACGCGGTGATAGGCTTCGTCGAGCGAAACCATCTGCTCGGGCAGCGGCTCGGCACCCGCCAGCACCGCAGCAAGGGCGTCGGAAACGGGCATCAAGGCCACGGCAAAACTCCTGCTGAGCACGTCGGTGATGGGCGGCGAGAGTTCTAGCCGAGTGCAGGCGCAAGGCAAAGCAGCACGCAGGATGATTTATCCTGCGTGATCTCCGTGGAGGAGGAGCTCAACTCCGCCGGGGCATGATCCAAAAGGCGAGACGGATCGGGAGGAGGGCGGCCATGGCCAGGACGAGAATGCCGAGCGCCATGGTCGGCATGGGTCAACCTTCCGACGGTCCATCCGGTCCGACGTTCAGCGCGACGTCGGGCGCCTTGGGATCCTTGTCGGGGAGCGGATCGGCCTGCGACTTCAGGTCGGCGGCCTTGCTGATCAGCTTGGCGGAAAGGTCAGAATCCGAGGTGGTTCTTGCGAATTCAAGCAGGAGAGAGGCTTGCTTGGTGAGATAGGTTTTGCCCAGCACGTCATTCAGTCCGGTGTAGAAGTCCCAACAGACTCATGAGTCCGAAGGGTGGCATTCCGTTCCCGGAACTTTGTACAAAAATGCACAAAGGGTTTGGGTTCCACCGTTCCGCAAATTTTGTTCGGGGATCGCTCGCGGCTATCGCTGGGCAGGGCAGACTAACCACAGATGCCCAATGCCTTCAAGGTATTCCCCACATCGCGCGGCGTCGTCACGTGCACTGCCATCAATCCACGCGCCCGCGCTCCCTCGATGTTCTCGGCGAGATCGTCGAAGAACACGATGCGCTCCGCAGGCACGCCGATCTCGGCCACGACATGGTCGAAAGCCTCCGCGTCCGGCTTGCGCAGGCCGATGCTGGACGACAGGTACAGCTTTCGGAAATGACCGAGCAGATCGGCATATTCCCGAGAGAAATAGTCGACATGCGGCCGGTTGGTGTTGGAGAAGGCGTAAAGCGGCATCTGCCTTGCCGCACGCGGCAACAGTTCGGCGATGTCAGGCATCTCGCCGGCGAAGATCGCGTTCCAGCCCTCCAGGAACTGCGCGTCCGAAATGCCGATCCCGAGCGAGCTGCGGAGCGAGGCGAAATATTCCTCGTCGCTGAGCTTGCCGACCTCGTGCAGCCGGTAGGCCTCGTCGCGCACATAGCGCGCGACGATCGACTGAGGCTCGCAACCGGCATGTCCCGCCCAGCAGGCGATCGCCTTGGAGAAATCGATATCGAGCACCACGCGCCCGAGATCGAACAGAAGCGCATCCGCGCTGCCGGGGGAGAGCGATGTCACCTGCGTCCTTTCACTTCAGATCTGCCAATCAGTACCGGTAAGGATCGTGGTCGAACAGCGGGAACGCGCTGAACACGCTCGGCGCGTTGGTTGCGGTCGCCGGGTGCAGGCAGGTCTTGTCGACTTCGGCAAACGACGTGGCACCGAGCAGGCCGAGGCAGCGCAGCACCTCGTCCTCCAGCAGCTCCAGCATCCGCGTGATGCCGGCTTCGCCGGCCGCCGCCAGCGCCCAGCATTGCAGCCGGCCGATGCCGACGAGGTCCGCACCTGCCGCGATCGCCTTGACGATGTCGGTGCCGCGACAGATGCCGCCGTCGACCATGATCTTGGCGCGGCCCTTCACGGCATCGACGATCTCCGGCAGCACGTGCATCGCACCGCGGCTATGGTCGAGCTGGCGGCCGCCATGGTTGGAGACATAGATCCACTCGACACCGTGATCGACCGCGATCAGGGCGTCCTCGGCTGTGGCGATGCCCTTGAGGATCAGTGGGATCTTGAACTTGTCCTTGATCATCTTCACGGTCCGCCACTCCAGGCCCTTCTGGTAGTCGCCGCCGGTGGCGCGCAGGCGGCTTTCGCGAACGTAGCGCTTGGCGATGTCACGTTCGCGACGGCTGTAATGGGCGGTGTCGACGGTCAGGCAGAAGCCGGCATAGCCGTTCTTCTCGGAGCGGCTGACGACATCCGCAACGAAGGCGTCGTCGCCGCGGACATAGAGCTGATAGAGCCGGAGCGCATCAGGGGCGGCTTCGGCGGTCTTCTCCAGGCCCGGCTCGGACACCGAGCTCAGCATGTGCGCCGCACCGAAAGCGCCGGCCCCCCGCGCCACGCTTGCCGCGCCGTCCGGATCGAAGATCTCGAGCGCGCCGACGGGGGCGATGACCACGGGCAGACGCATGTTGCGGCCGAACTGCTGGACCGAGCCGTCCACCTTGCGGACGTCGCGCAGCACGCGCGGGCGAAAGGCGATCTCGTCCAGCGCCATGCGGTTGCGGCGCATCGTGGTTTCGGTCTCGGCGGCGCCGACGATATAGTCCCAGGCGTTCTGGTTGAGGTTGGCCCGCGCTTTCCGGATGAATTCGTGCAGATTCTGGAACGGCTCGTTGCTGGCGCCGAGTTCGACGTTCCGGTCCGGCCGGATGCGGGGTGCTTCGTTCATTGTTATCCTCCCGAGAATTTGAAGCCTTATGTCATCGCCTAACCCGTCCAGCCCTCCAAAACCATCCTAAAATCGCATAGCTGCGAGGCATGGACCGGCCCACCGATTCCCCTTGCGGGCGGACCAGTCCGGCAACGTTGCCAAAAGTTTAGGTCCGAACGAAGCGATTTCTGCGGAGGACACGCCGGCAGGGCATCCCGGCCTTGAAGAAACCAGAATGGTATTGTGAGAAGCGGACTGGATCGCCAATTGCATGGGCGACTTCCAAGTCCCAAAAAGCAAGTCCCAAAAAGCAAGTCCCGAAAAGCAAGTCTCGAAAGACAAGCGAACCGCCAAGCAAAAAGGCCAGTCCCTCCATGCGGAAATCCCTGCTGTTCCCACTGGGCGCGCTCACCGGAGCGTGTCTGACCCTTCTGGTAGCCAGCCCGCACGGCGGTGTCTGGGCGGCACGGGCGGCGGCGAGCGCGGACGACGCCTATTCCCAGCTCAACCTGTTCGGCACGGTGTTCGAGCGCGTCAAGGCGAGCTATGTCGAAAAGCCCGACAATGCCAAGCTGATCGAAGGCGCGATCACCGGCATGGTGACCTCGCTCGATCCGCACTCGCGCTACATGAACGCGAAGGCCTGGACCGAAATGCAGGAGACCACGTCCGGCGAGTTCGGCGGCCTCGGCATCGAGGTCACGATGGAAGACGGTCTCGTCAAGGTCGTCTCGCCGATCGACGACACGCCCGCCTCGAAGGCCGGCCTGATGTCCGGCGACCTCATCAGCAAGATCGACGGCGAGGCCGTGCAGGGCATGACGCTCGAGCAGGCCGTCAACAAGATGAAGGGTCCGGTCGACACCCAGACCAAGCTCACCATCGTGCGCAAGGGCGCCGACGCCCCGCTCGACGTCGCGCTCAAGCGCGAGATCATTCACGTGCGTCCCGTGCGCTTCCATGTCGAAGGCGGCGACATCGGCTATGTCCGCATCACCTCGTTCAACGAGCAGACCACCGACGGCCTGAAGAAGGCGATCGCCTCGATCACCAAGGACGTCCCGCAGGAGAAGCTCGCCGGCTACGTGGTCGACCTGCGCAACAATCCGGGCGGATTGCTCGACCAGGCGGTGTCGGTGTCGAGCGCCTTCCTGCAACGCGGCGAGGTCGTCTCGACCCGCGGCCGCAATCCGGAAGAGACCCAGCGCTTCACCGCCCATGGCGGCGATCTCACCAAGGGCAAGCCGCTGGTGGTGCTGGTCAATGGCGGCTCGGCCTCGGCCTCGGAAATCGTCGCCGGCGCCCTGCATGACCACAAGCGCGCGACCATCATCGGCACACGCTCTTTCGGCAAGGGCTCGGTGCAGACCATCATTCCGCTTGGATCCGGCAACGGCGCGCTGGCGCTGACCACGGCGCGCTACTACACGCCGTCGGGCCGCTCGATCCAGGCCCAGGGCATCGCGCCTGACATCGAGATCCTGCAGGACGTGCCGCCCGAGCTGAAGGGCCGGATGGACACCATGGCGGAGTCCCAGATGCGCGGGCATCTGTCGGCCGCCGACGGCACCGAGCAGACCGGATCGCAATCCTACGTCCCGCCGAAGCAAGAGGACGACAAGGCCCTCCACGCCGCCTTCGACTTCCTGCACGGCGTCAGCGCCAACGCGGTTGCGGCCAAGCCCGCGCCGAAGGCTGCGGTGCCGAACTAGGTCTTGCTGGTTCGAGACATCGATTGTCGCCCGGAAGTGCATCGCCGCTTCCGGGCGATTTCGTTTGGGGACCTCAGCGGGGATCCGTAGCCGGCACTAACCGGCCTCGCGTCGCCGGCTCTCGCTGCCGCCGCGCTGCGCCAGGCGGCTGCGATGCAGCGCGAACAGCTCCATCACCTTGTCGGCGGGCTTGGCGGCGCTGAACAGATAGCCCTGCATCTCCGAGCAACCGAGCGCGCGCAGCAGGCGCTGCTGCTCCTCGGTCTCGACGCCCTCGGCTGTCGTGGTCATGCGGCGCGCGGCCGCCAGATTGACGACGGCCTGGACGATGCTGGCGGAGCCGTCGGGACCGGCGATGTCGTCGACGAAACAGCGGTCGATCTTGATCTTGTCGAACGGGAAGCGGTGCAGATAGCTCAGCGACGAGTAGCCGGTGCCGAAATCGTCGAGCGCGATGCGAACGCCGATGGCCCGGAGCTGGTGAAGGATCGTAAGCGCAGCATCATCGTCGCGGATCAGCACCGCCTCGGTGATCTCGAGCTCCAGCCGGCTCGCCGGCAGGTTCGACGCGGCGAGCGCAGCCATGATCTTCAGCGCCAGCGTGCCGCTCTTGAACTGCACCGGCGAGACGTTGACGGCGAGGCGAATGTCGTCGGGCCATCCAGCGGCATCGCGGCAGGCGGTCGCCAGCACCCATTCGCCGATCTCGTTGATCAGGCCGGTATCCTCGGCGATCGGGATGAACTCCGCCGGCGAGACCATGCCGCGCACCGGATGACGCCACCGCACCAGCGCCTCACAGCCGGTGATGCGATCATCCTTCAGGCTGAGGCAGGGCTGGTAATAGACCTCGAGGCCGCCTTCGCGACCTCCTTGGGCGATGGCGTGGCGCAGGTCGCTCTCGAGCTGCCGGCGCTCGCGCACCTTGGCATCCATCTCCGGCTCGAAGAAGCGATAGGTGCGGCGTCCGGCCGACTTGGCGGCGTACATCGCCATGTCCGCGTTCTTGAGGATCTGGTCGAGCACCGTGCCGTGTTCGGGTGCGAGCGCGATGCCGATGCTGGCATCGGTGGTGAGATGATGGCCCATGCAGTCGAAGGGGGCACGGATGGCCTCGAACACCCGCGCGACGAGGTCGTCGACCTGGTCGCGCGACGTCACCGCGCTCTGGACGATGGCGAATTCGTCGCCGCCGAGGCGTGCGACGAAATCTGCCGGGCCCGCACAGCGCCGCAGGCTCGCGGCCACCGATTTCAGCAGCTCGTCGCCGACGAGGTGGCCGAGCGCGTCGTTGACGCCCTTGAACTCGTCGATGTCGATGTAATGCACCGCGATCTCTTCGCCCTTGCCGACAGCGGCCAGCTCTGAGCGCAGATGTTCGTGGAACATGGTGCGGTTCGGCAGATCGGTCAGCGCGTCGTAGTGGGCGAGGTGGGTGATGCGTTCCTCGATGCGGCGGCGCTCGGTGATATCCTCATGGGTCGCGACCCAGCCGCCATCCGCGAGCGGCTCGTTGAGAATGTGGATCGAGCGGCCGTCAGAGGTGTCGACCACCATGGAATTGCGGACATGAATGTCCCGCAGCACGAGCCCGACGTAAGCGTCGACGTCGCCCGTGAACGAACCGGTCGCCTTGCGATGGGCGATGATGTCGTGGAAACTGCAGCCGGGCTTCACGACCTCGGCGGACAATCCGTACATCTCGATGTAGCGCTGGTTGCAGACCACCATCCGCCGCTCGGCGTCGAACAGCAACAGGCCCTGCGTCATGTTGTTGACGGCGCGGTCGAGCCGCTGCTTCTCCAGCGTCAGCCGTTCGCGTGACGCGCGGTGCTGCTCCAAGAGCTTGCGCACGACCGCGATCAGCACGCCCGCGATGGCCAGCGCCGAGGCGCCGGCGACCGAGATCAGCATGCCGATCTGTTCGCGCCAGTCGGTCAGGGCCGCCGCACGCGTCGTGGTGGCCATCATCAGGATCGGGAAATGGGGCAGGGCGCGCGAGGAGATCAACCGGTCCTCGCCGTCGACCGGGCTGACGAAGCGGCCGGCGAAATGATCGAGGCCGAAGACCCTCTGCTGCTCGAACGAACCGGTCTTGAAATTCCGCCCCATCAATTCGCTGGAATGGGGGTAGCGGGCGAGCAGCGTGCCGTCGCGATGCAGCATCGAGATCGTCGCGCCTTCGCCGAGCGCGACGGTGGCGAAGAATTTTTCGAAGTTGGCGGGTTCGATCCCGCGTCCGACCACGCCGAGGAATTCGCCGTTCGGGGCGACGAGCTTCCGGGCCACCAGGATGGTCCATGCGCCGGAGATCCGGCTGTGCAGCGGTTCGATCAGGACATCCGGCGCGTTGGGGTCGTATTTGAACGTGCGGAAGTAGGCGCGGTCGGCCATGTTGGTCTTGGGCACCGGCCATGCCGTCGATGAATTGATCAGATTGCCTTCGGCATCGATGATGTTGACGCCGCCGATATAGGGCAGCGCCTCGATCTTCGATCGCAGCATCTGGTGGACGCTCTGATCGGAAAGGCGTTTGCGGAAGTCCTCGACGCTGGTGATGCCGATGGCACGCACGTGATCGACGAAGTCTCGCTGGATGACCGCGAAGTCCTGCAATTGCTGATCGAAGTGATGGGCGAGCATCAGCACGGTGTTCTCCAGCTCGCGGCTGGAGTTGCGCAGCGCTCGTTCGCGGAAATTCTGCGCCATCAGGACGGAGCCGATGGCGATGGCCGCGATCAGCAGCGTGCCGCCCACCACCAGCCAGCGGATCGGTCCGCTGCGCACGAAGGCCTGGTCAAAGAGGCGACTGCCGAATTTCGTCATCATACTGGATCATTGCCTGCGCACGTCAGGGTCAATTCTTGGCCCCGAAAGCATCCGTTGGTTTACGGAAACGGTATGGAGGCGAAGTTAGGAAGCGCGGTTAATGCGATGTGAACGGCCGAGCACAAATGCAATCGATGCGCGCGATTCAAATCGTGCATGAGGAGACATGCAAAATTTGCCGCAAGCGCCGGCGTTGCCGGTCAATTCCTGCCGGTCGTGCCGCGATCAAGGAAGGCTTAACCATCTAAGGTGTTGGCGAGCCTTGCGCGGGCATTGGCACGTGATTTGCGAACACGTTGCCGGGACACCGAGAGGACAAACGATGAAGAAGACTTTGAAGAACTTTCTCGCCGACGAGCGTGGTGCGACGGCGATCGAATACGGCCTGATCGCCGCCGGAATTGCGCTTGCCATCATCACCGTCATCAACGGCCTGGGCACGAGGCTCAACACGAAATTCACATCGATCAGCTCGGCGCTGAAGTAGCGCCGGTCAGACGCGGTAATGGCCGGACTTGCCGCCGAGCTTCTCGACCAGATGAATGCCCTCGATGCGCACGCCGCGCTCGACCGCCTTGATCATGTCGTAGATGGTGAGGCAGGCCACCGACACCGCAGTGAGGGCCTCCATCTCGACGCCGGTAGGTCCCGTCACCTTCACGCTGGCGCGGACGCGGCAGCCCGGCAGCTTTGCATCGGGCTCGATGTCGACAATGACCTTCGACAGCGCGAGCGGATGACAGAGCGGAATCAGCTCCGAGGTCCGCTTCGCCGCCATGATGCCGGCGATGCGGGCCGTGCCGAGCACGTCGCCCTTCTTGGCGTTGCCGGAGACGATGAGGTCGAGCGTTGCCTTGGTCATGACGACGCGGCCTTCCGCGACCGCAAGCCGCTCGGTGGCCGGCTTGTCCGAGACGTCGACCATGCGCGCCTCGCCGGAGGCGCCGATATGGGTGAGGGCGGGGCCGGCCTTCCTGGCCGCCTTCGCCTTGGCAGGCTTGCGTGCCATCAGCGCGTGCCCGTCGCGCGTGCCGCATTCTCGCGCGCGAGCAGCGTCCGCGTGGCGGCGGTAACGTCGGCCTGCCGCATCAGGCTCTCGCCGACCAGGAAGGTCGACATGCCGACGCGCTCGAGCCGGGCGAGATCGGCGGGCGTGAAGATGCCGCTCTCGCCGACCATCAGACGCTCCCGCGGGATCAACGGCGCCAGCGTTTCGCTGGTCGCGAGCGTGGTCTCGAAGGTGCGCAGATTGCGGTTGTTGACCCCGATCATCGGCGAGCGGAGCTTGAGCGCCCGGTCGAGCTCGGCGCGGTCGTGGATCTCGATCAGTACGTCCATGCCGTAGGCGATCGCGGCATCTTCGAGATCCCGGGCGGTAGCATCGTCGAGCGCGGCCATGATGATCAGGATGCAGTCGGCACCGTGCGCGCGGGCTTCCGCCACCTGATAGGTGTCGAACATGAAATCCTTGCGCAGCACCGGAAGCGACGTCGCCGCGCGTGCCGCGACCATGAAATCGAGATGGCCCTGGAACGAGGGCGTGTCGGTCAGCACCGACAGACACGCGGCGCCGCCGGCCTCATAGGCCTTCGCAAGCTGAGGCGGGTCGAAATCGGCGCGGATCAGCCCCTTCGACGGCGAGGCTTTCTTCACCTCGGCGATCAGTGCGTAGTCGCCATCGGCGTGCTTGGCCCTGATCGCCCGCACGAAGCCGCGCGGGGCGGCTTGCGCCCTGGCCCTCGCCTCGATCGCCGACAGCGGCTGCGCGCGCTTGGCGGCGGCGATCTCCTCGCGCTTGTAGGTTTCGATCTTGGTCAGGATATCCGACATGGAGCGCTCAGCCGTTCGAGACCGCGATCAGGTGCTTCAGCCGCGCACTGGCCGCACCGCTGCCGATCGACTTCGTGCCGATCGCGACGCCCTCCTTGAGGTCCTTGGCGCGGCCGGCCACGACCAGCGCGGCGGCGGCGTTCATCAGGGCGACGTCGCGGTAGGGGCTCGGCTTGCCGTCGAGCACGCTTTGCAGCGCGATCGCATTGGCGTCGGCGTCACCGCCCTTGAGGGCGCCGGCTTCGCAGCGGGGCAGGCCGGCGTCCTCCGGCGTGACCTCGAAATTCCGGATATCTCCATTGTGGAGCGCCGAGACGAAGGTCGGGCCGGTGAGGGTGATCTCGTCGAGGCCGTCGGAGCCGTGCACCACCCAGGCGGACTGGGAGCCGAGATTCTTCAGCACCTGCGCCAGCGGCTGCACCCATTGCCGGGAGAACACGCCGACCATCTGCCGCTTCACGCCGGCCGGGTTGGAGAGGGGACCGAGCAGGTTGAAGATCGTGCGCGTGGCAAGCTCGACCCGGGTCGGGCCGACGTTCTTCATGGCGGGATGGTGGGCGGGGGCGAACATGAAGCCGATGCCGCATTCACGGACGCAGCGGCCGACTTGATCGGGCCGGAGGTCGATCTTCACCCCGAGCGATGCCAGCACGTCGGCGGCGCCCGAGCGCGACGACAGCGCGCGGTTGCCGTGCTTGGCCACCGGCACGCCGGCGCCCGAGACGATGAACGAGGCGCAGGTCGAGACATTGACCGAGCCGGAGCCGTCGCCGCCGGTGCCGACGATGTCGACGGCGTCCGCGGGCGCATCGACCGTGAGCATCTTGGAGCGCATCGCCGCAACCGCGCCGGTGATCTCGTCCACGGTCTCGCCGCGCACACGCAGCGCCATCAGCAGGCCGCCCATCTGCGAGGGCGTGGCCTCGCCACTCATCATGGCGTCGAAGGCGGAAGCGGCTTCGTCACGCGACAGGCTGGCGCCGGTCGCCACTTTTCCAATGATCGATTTCAGGTCGTCCATCGCGTGCTTTCAACTCACTGGTTCGCGCCGGTCACCTGCGCGAAGGCGGCCTGATTAATGGTGGTCCCGATGTCGGTTTCAAGCCTGTTGACGTAGGAAGCAACCTGCTCCTCGGTCTGGGCACGGTCGAGGCTCTCCTTCAGCTTCTTGACCGCGTCGGAGGCGGCATCGACCACGGGGTCGACGATGTCGGTGACGCGGAAGACGATCACCTCGGTGCCGCCGGTGACCGGCGTCTGGCCGACACCGTCCTTGGCGGCGCGGAAGGTCGCCGACACGACCGCTGCGGGCACGCTGGCCGGCGTGTCGTCGCGCTTGAAGCCGTTTGCGGTCTCGACCTTGGCGCCGATCGCTGCGGCTTCGTCGGCGAGCTTGCCGCCCGCTTCGAGCTTCTGCACCATCTCGGTGGCCTTGGTCTTGAGCCTGGCCGCGATCTGGTCCTGGCGCCAGCGCGCCTCGACCTGGTCGCGGACCTCGTCGAGATTGCGGTCGCGCGAGGGCGTGATGGCGAGCACGTCGTACCAGACATAGCCGCCCTTGTACGAGATCGAGTCGTTGTCGACGCCGACATCGGTGTTGAAGGCCTGCGACACCACGTCGAGGCCCTGCGGAATGTTGGCGACCGGCTGGCCGTTCGGGGCGCGGCCGGAGCGGTCGACGGCGTCGATGGTCACGGCGGTGAGGCCGAGCTTCTGTGCCGCGTCGATCACGCTGGCGCCGCCGCCGCGCTCGTCTTCCATCTTGTCGCGAAGGTCGTTGACCTTGACGCGCGCACGCTCGGTGGCGAGCTCGCGCTTGATGTCGCCGGCAAGCTTCGCATAGTCGGCCGCGGCGCCCGGCTCGATCTTGTCGACCTTGACGATGGACGTGCCGAGCGCGCCCTGGATCGGCTGGCTGATCTCGCCGGCGGGAAGCGCGAAGGCGGCTTCGCCGACCGCAGCATCCAGCGCGGACTTGGTGACGAGGCCGAGATCGACATCGGAGGCACTAAGCCCACGCTCCTTGCCGAGGTCCTCGAACGACATGCCGCCGACGAGCCGCTCCCGGGCGGCCTGCGCTTCAGCGGCGTTGGGGAAGACGATCTGCTGGATCTGGCGCTTCTCCGGCGTGCCGAGCCGGTCCTTGCGCTGCTCGAACACCTTCCTGGCGTCCTCGTCCGAGACTTCAGTCCATTTTCCGATTTCTTCCGGCGAGACCACCACGAAGGAGATCTTGCGATATTCAGGCGCGCGGAACTGGACCTTGTGATCCTCGAAATAGGCCGCGAGCGCTTCGGGCGAGGGCGCGTCGATCTGCCCTGCCTGGGCGGCATCGAGCCTGACGAATTCAATGGTGCGCTGCTCGTTCTGGAAGCGCGTCAGCACGTCGAGCATGGTTTTCGGCGGCTCGAGGCCGGCGCCGATCGTGCCGGTGATCTGCCGTCGCAGCGACACCTTGCGCTGCTCGGCGACGTAGCGCTGCTCGGTATAGCCGAAATTGCGGATCATGGCCTGGAAGCGGTTCGCATCGAAATTGCCGCCGACGCCCTTGAAGTTGGGGTCGCTCATGATGACCTGGCGGATCTGGTCGTCGGACTGGCCGAGCCCGAGCCGGCGCGCCTCCTCGTCGAGGGCGGCTTCCGCGATGGTCTGCTGCAGCACCTGGCGGTCGAGGCCGAAGGCACGCGCCTGGTCGGGCGTGAGGGGGCGGCCGAACTGGCGGCTGATCTGCTGCAGGCGGTCGGTGTAGATCTGGCGGAACTCGTTCAGCGAAATCTCGGTGCTGCCGATCTTGGCCACCGTGGACTGCCCGAAGCCCTTGAAGATGTCGGCGATTCCCCAAATGCCGAAACTGATGATCAGCACGCCCATCACGATCGCCATAATGGTCTTGCCGACCCAGTTTGATGAGGCCTTGCGCATTCCTCGAAGCATTTGGTCCAACTTGTTTTGGTCAGGAGGGGAACGGGAGCGCGTCCTAATGCAGATTCCGCAAAAGCGCGTCACCAAATTGATCAATCATCATAAAGTGGCGGCTTTCCCCCCGCAACCTCGGGTCAGGCGACCACTGGAAGCTGCGGTTAAAGGCCTCTCCTCTCTGGAACTGCCACGGCAGCTCTGCTAGCGCATGCGCAAACCTCATTTTGCTGGACATTGACATGACCGATGCCATCCGCCCCCTGATCGCCGGCAATTGGAAGATGAACGGGCTGAAGGGCTCGACTGCCGAATTCGACGCCATGCTCAGCGGCGCGGCAGATGTCGCCGCCAAGGCCGATCTGCTGGTCTGCCCGCCGGCGACCCTGATCGCGGCCTTTGCCGACAAGGCGCGCGGCAAGAAGGTCGCGGTGGGCGCCCAGGATTGCCATCCCAAGGCCTCCGGCGCCCATACCGGCGATATCGCCGCGGAAATGCTGGTGGACGCGGGCGCGAGCGCCATCATTGTCGGTCATTCCGAGCGCCGCGCCGACCACGGCGAGGGCGATGCCCTGATCCGCCAGAAGGCCGAAGCCGCCTGGCGTGCCGGGGCGACGGCGATCGTCTGCATCGGCGAGACACAAGCCCAGCGCGACGCCGGCCAGACCCTCGACATCCTGCGTGGGCAGCTTGCCGGCTCGCTGCCTGATGGCTCGACCGCCGCCAACCTGATCGTGGCCTATGAGCCGGTCTGGGCGATCGGCACCGGCCTGACCCCGACCGCCCAGGATGTCGAGCAGATTCATGGGTTTATCCGGGAATTCCTGACCTCCAGGTTCAAGGCCGATGGTGGCCGGATGCGGATCCTCTATGGCGGCTCGGTCAAGCCCTCGAACGCGACCGAGCTGATGGCCGTCAAGAACGTCAACGGTGCCCTGGTCGGCGGCGCCAGCCTGAAAGCGGCCGATTTCCTTGCGATCGCGAAGGGGTGTCCCTAGCTAACCCAAAGCTTTGGTTCGGGGCCGATCGGGGGTGGCAATGCCACCTCCGATCGTGTAACACCGCGCAACTTCAGGAAAACCCGCGAAGCGCGATCGGCCGCCGTCAGGCGCCGTCCGCTTGTGACGGAAGGGCACCATGCAGACCGTTGTCATCGTCATCCACCTCATGATCGTCGCCGTGATGATCGGCGCCGTCCTGCTCCAGAAGTCGGAAGGCGGCGGCCTCGGCATGGGCGGCGGTGCGGGCTTCATGTCCAGCCGCGGCACCGCGAATCTGCTGACGCGGACCACCGCAATCCTGGCTGCGGGCTTCTTCCTCACCAGCATGTTCCTGTCCTGGCACGCCGGCTACAGCCGCGCGCCGTCGTCGATCATCGGCACGCCGGCGTCGCAGGGCCAGCCGGCCGGCGGATCGCCGGTCGCGCCGCCGACCTCGGGCGGCATCCTGGATTCGCTGAAGAAGGCCGACGAGCAGCAGCAGGCGCCGGCCCCGACCGGCCCGCAGGTGCCGCGCTCGCAATAAAGCAGGGGCGCCATGCAGGGCGGCTGCTACCGTCCTGCATCAAGAATCCCCATCAAGGCACTGTCACCACTCTTCGTTTTGGCTCACCCACAGGCCCGCAAAATCTTTGGGGCGGAATACGAATCGCTTTGGCGAATCGAATTCGAGGGATTAGAGGTTAAGTCCCATGGCGCGGTACATATTCATCACCGGCGGCGTGGTTTCTTCGCTCGGCAAGGGTCTGGCTTCAGCGGCACTCGGTGCGCTGTTGCAAGCCCGGGGCTACAAGGTCCGTCTCCGCAAGCTCGACCCCTATCTCAATCTCGATCCCGGAACGATGTCGCCGTATCAGCACGGCGAAGTGTTCGTGACCGATGACGGCGCGGAGACCGATCTCGATCTCGGTCACTACGAGCGCTTCACGGGCCGGCCTGCGACCAAGCAGGACAACATCACAACGGGGCGCATCTACCAGGACATCATCTCCAAGGAGCGCCGCGGCGATTATCTCGGCGCGACCATCCAGGTGGTTCCGCACGTCACGAACGCCATCAAGGAGTTCGTGCTGTCAGGTAATGACGATTACGATTTCGTGCTGGTCGAGATCGGCGGCACCGTCGGCGACATCGAGGGCCTGCCGTTCTTCGAGGCGATCCGTCAGCTCAAGAACGAGCTGCCGCGCGATCACGCCATCTACATCCACCTCACGCTGCTGCCCTACATCCCGAGCGCCGGCGAATTGAAGACGAAGCCGACGCAGCATTCGGTGAAGGAGCTGCGTTCGATCGGCATCCAGCCGGACATCCTGCTCTGCCGCACCGATCGCGAGATCCCGAAGGAAGAGCGGCGCAAGCTCGGCCTGTTCTGTAACGTGCGCGAGAGCGCCGTGATCGAGGCGCGCGACGCCGACAGCATCTATGCCGTGCCCGAGGCGTACCACAATGCGGGCCTCGACGACGAAGTGCTCGCCGCCTTCGGCATCGAATCGCGCATCCCGCCGGTGCTCAAGAGCTGGCACCAGATCAACGAGCGCATCCGCAACCCCGAGGGCAACGTCACCATCGCCATCGTCGGCAAGTACACCGGCATGAAGGATGCGTATAAGTCGCTGATCGAGGCACTCTCGCATGGCGGCATCGCCAACAAGGTGAAGGTCAATCTCGACTGGATCGAGAGCGAGATCTTCGAGAAGGAAGATCCCGCGCCGTTCCTCGAGCACGTCAACGGCATCCTGGTGCCCGGCGGATTCGGCCAGCGCGGTGCGGAGGGCAAGATCAAGGCGGCGCAGTTCGCGCGCGAACGCGACGTGCCGTATTTCGGCATCTGCTTCGGCATGCAGATGGCGGTGATCGAGGCTGCGCGAAACCTCGTCGGCATCGAGGACGCCAACTCCACCGAGTTCGGTCCCACCAAGGAGCCCCTGGTCGGCCTGATGACGGAATGGCTGCGCGGCAACGAGCTCGAGAAGCGCTCGCAGGCCGGCGATCTCGGCGGCACGATGCGCCTCGGCGCATACCCGGCGGCGCTGACGCGCGGAAGCCGCGTCTCGGAGGTCTATGGCGGTGCGACCGAGATTTCGGAGCGTCACCGCCATCGCTACGAGGTCAACACCGCCTACAAGGACCGCCTCGAGCAGCACGGCCTGAAATTCTCCGGCCTGTCGCCCGATGGCGTGCTGCCTGAAATCGTCGAGTACGAGGATCACCCCTGGTTCATCGGCGTCCAGTTCCACCCCGAGCTGAAGTCACGGCCGTTCGAGCCGCATCCGCTGTTTGCTTCGTTCATCGAGGCGGCGGCGAAGCAGAGCCGGTTGGTGTAACCGGCTCAAGGCGCAAGCCTTCTTACATTCTGAGTAGACTTGTTACATTCCAAGTAGACTTGCTCGCGAGTGTCGTTTCGGGGCCTTTCTTCCGCTTATTTTGATTGACTACCGATGATTGTGAGCTAGCCTCATGTTCTTTTAGATTGTGCATGGGGTCGAAGATGAGCACGATCAGAATAGTTGGCGAGGCGATGGTCTGGACAGGCAAGGTGCTGCAGACCGACATTGCGACAGTTGTCGCGGATTATGCGAAAGAGCTACTCAAGAAGCAGGCCGAAGAGACCACGCGGTCTTGGATCGAACGGCTTGTGCGAAGCAAAGAAGCGAGTGGAGCGCGGCAAATAGGTCGAGAATTTGCCGCTGTATATCAGCGGCAGAACTTCAATGCAGTAATGGCATTTCAAGTTCAGCAATTTGACAAGAACGTCTTAGTTCCGCTCGTTGAATGGATCGAAGAATACAAGGCGATTTCCGACGATCGCTTCTACGCGCTTCCTAAATTCATTGTGCGGGATCAATTTGAGAGCATTTTACGAAAGACTCTCAGAAGTGCCGAGGGGCTTCCCCAGGTCTTCGACGATGTATTTGGAAGAGAGCAGGAAGAACCAGAGAAGCATCAGACGGAGGAATTAAGGACGGAGAAAATCTCGAAATTCATCGAGTTTGCGTCGGATGAGGCGGCCACGGCCGCAATCAAGGAATTTGACAGAATTTGTGAGCCGTCCAAACGATTCATGAGGCCACTGAAAATCAAATCAGTGAGGGGCGATGTGTTTTTTTGGGGGCAGAACCCATCCATGGAATGGAAAGAAGGCAAGGTTAGAGGGCACTATTACTTCGACAAGAGGAGGGAGTTTCCTGCAGGTTCGAGCCTTGCAGACGTCAAAAATCTCCAAGTGAAGCTTGAGGCGAGCCTGTTTCAAGCGGGAACTCTCGGCTTAGCATCCGAGTTAGAGAATGCTATTGGTTCAGCTCAAATTCCGTCTTCGGTTCGGAATCACCTAAGCGTAAAAATTTGATAGCTTTGGATTCAGGCATCTCTTCTCTCTCGCGAGCCGCCCACCAATTGATGTATTTGGCGATCATGCTGGGGCGCGGCCATAGAGCTTCGCGGCGGATCCTTTCTCGTACATCTGCAAGTAGATTGTGCTCGGAGCGCGACGTGCGCCCTCTTGCGGGCACGGTAGGATAAGGTGCCGAGCGCTGGCATGACGGGCGATACCGCACCGGACGATCTCCTGGCGGTTGCAGGAATGAAGACGCGGTTCGTTGGATCGGCTCCGCGCTTCCCGATTCAACCGAGAAGGTTTTTGCATCGCGGACCGTGGTCGCCTTCTGCAATCTTTATCTCAGGTCCGATCTCCTGCCTTGGCCGAAGCGGTAGATCAAGAAGCCATGCGCGAAACGCCACGGGGGCGGCCGGCGAGCGCTCAAGACAGCGCTTTTGGCAGCCATTATAACCGCCGGACCTGTTTTGGGAGAAAACAACAATGATCTACGAAATGCGCGTTTATCGTTGCGTGCCCGGCCGGCTGCCGGCGCTGTTGAAGCGGTTCGAGACCGCCACGCTGAAGATCTGGGAGAAGCACGGCATCAAGCAGGCCGGGTTCTTCACCACGATGATCGGTGAATCCAACCAGGAGCTGACCTATTTCCTGGCCTGGGATTCGCTCGCCGATCGCGAGAAGAAGTGGGGCGCGTTCATGACCGATCCGGACTGGATGAAGGCGCGCGCCGAGAGCGAAGCCGACGGCCAGATCGTCGGCAATATCGTCAGCCAGCTGCTGACGCCGACCGCGTTCTCCGCGGTCAAGTAACCACCGTCCTGCAAGTGCAAGGGGCGCGCCGGGAACCCCGGCGCAACCCTGATATTCTGACAACCCGGGCCGAATAGGGTTGATCCGACCCTCGTGGCGGCTATGGTCGCGCCGAAACGAGGGAAATTGTCTTGAGCTCTTCGCATTCAGCGGCGCCGGTCGTCACCATCGGAAAGGTCAAGTTCGGCAACGATCTGCCGATCTCGATCATTGCCGGACCCTGCCAGCTCGAAAGCCGCCAGCATGCGCTGGAGGTCGCCTCCGCGCTGAAGGAGATCGCGGCGCGGCTGAACATCGGGCTCGTCTACAAAACCTCGTTCGACAAGGCCAACCGCACCAGCGCGTCGGCGGCGCGCGGGCTGGGGCTTGCGCAGTCGCTGCCGATCTTCGCCGAGATCCGCGCCTCGCTCGGCCTGCCCGTCCTGACCGACGTGCACGATGCCGCGCAGTGCGCCGAGGTGGCGCAGGCCGTGGACGTCTTGCAGATTCCCGCCTTTCTGTGCCGTCAGACCGATCTGCTGCTGGCGGCGGCTGCGACCGGCAAGGTCGTCAACGTCAAGAAGGGACAATTCCTCGCGCCGTGGGACATGACCAATGTCGTCACGAAGATCACCAGCGCGAACAATCGCAACGTGCTCGTCACCGAGCGCGGCGTGTCGTTCGGCTACAACACGCTGGTCTCCGACATGCGCGCACTGCCGATCATGGCGCGCACCACCGGTGCACCCGTGATCTTCGATGCCACCCATTCGGTGCAGCAGCCGGGCGGGAAGGGGGCCTCGTCGGGTGGCGAGCGCGAATTCGTGCCGGTGCTCGCACGCGCGGCCGTGGCGGTCGGCGTTGCCGGCGTCTTCATCGAGACCCATCCCGATCCCGATCGGGCCCCTTCCGACGGACCCAACATGGTGCCGCTGCGCGAGTTCGAGGGGCTGATCGCCAGGCTGATGGCGTTCGACGTGCTGGCGAAGAACCCGCGCTGATGCCGAACAGCGAGGCGCGGCCGCACGATCACGGCCTGCCGACAGCACTCTACGTCATCTCAGGCGCAAGCTTCGCAGCGGCTTTGTCGGCGCGCGCGCTCGACCCGGTGCTGCCGCACGTCGCCGAGGATTTCGGCGTCAGCATCGCGACTGCCGCCGGCTTTGCCGCGGTGTTCGCCTTCACCTTCTCGATCATCCAGCCGATCGTCGGCGCCGCCGCCGACCTGTTCGGCAAGACGCGGCTGATGATCGGCTGCCTCGCGCTGCTCGGCCTTGCCAACATCCTGGGCGCATTTTCGTCCTCGTTCTCGGTCCTGTTTGCGACCCGCATTCTCGCCGGCATCGGCTCGGGCGGCGTGTTTCCGGTAGCGCTCAGCCTGACCAGCGATCTCGTCGGCCCCGAGAAACGCCAGGTCGCGATCAGCCGCACGCTTGCCGGCGCCATGACGGGCAATCTGCTCGGTGCCTCGGCTTCGGGTCTGATCGGCGACTTCCTCGGCTGGCGCGGCGTGCTCGCGGTGCTCGGCGGGCTCGTGATCGTGGCCTCGATCGCGGTCGCCGCCGGCTTTCACGGCGCCAAGGTCCAGCATCCGCCGAAGACCAGCCTCTCGGCGCTCAAGGCCGGCTACCGCACCATCTTCACCAACCCCAATGCCTATGTCTGCTACTCTGCGGTGTTCATCGAAGGCTGCTGCGTGCTCGGCCTGTTTCCCTACATCGCCTCGTTCCTGTTCGAGCAGGGGCAGACCTCGCTCTCGATCGCCGGCCTCGTCATCGCGGGCTTTGCGGTCGGCGGCCTGTTCTACACGCTGACGGTGTCGCGACTGCTGCCGTGGCTCGGCGTCAAGGGCATGATGATCGCGGGCATGACCCTGGTTGCTTCGCAACTCATTGCCGTTGCGTTCGGTCCACGCTGGGAAGTGCAGGCACTCAACCTCATCGTGATGGGCTGGGGCTTCTACATCGCCCATGGCTGTCTGCAGGTCTTTGCCAGCGAGCTCTCGGTCGAGGCGCGCGCCACCGCGTTGTCGCTGCATTCGTTCTTCTTCTTCATGGGCCAGACGGTGGGACCGCTCGCCTACGGCTTCGGGCTCCAGCATGCCGGCAAGATGCCGACCCTGTTCGCGAGCGCCGGGATCATGGTGGTGCTTGGCTTCGCCTGCGCCCGGTTGCTCAAGCAGCGGGCTCCGGCCGACGCGCGCTGACACACGCGCGAGGAAACTGCACGATCGATCGCTTGATCTCGCCGGCTCTTCAAAAGGCTTCGCCGGGATAGACCCCCCACAGTCTGGACTGCCTGACGTAACCTGAGAATGCCTGAGCGCGCACGTAACACCACGTGCCGGCGCACGTCTTCACCCCCACCAGAACGCGCGGCTCGACGATTGCATTGACCGGCGCATTCGGCCGGGATTGTTTCAGAAGCCGCACCGGCTTGGCCGCCGACCAGGGAGCCGACCAAGGCAGTCCTCCGACCGGACAGCAATGCCGCCAAAATCCAACCTTCTTCGCCGTCGGCGTCGCGAATGCGTCGCCAATTGCCGAACTCGGCGAGGATCTCGACGGGGAGATGGCGTCGAACGAATGTCCATCGCAGCGGGTAGTCGACGCCCGGCCCGGTGCGGACATTGGCAGGCTTGCTCTTGACCGAGACGAAGCGGGGTATCGGAAGGCCGCTCCGATCGCCGAACTCGGCGCCGGACGCCGAGCCGAGCAGAGCTCCGAGCGAGATCGACGCGAGAATTGCTTCGGCTGCCATGAGGTTGCGTCGGGGTCGTTGCCACATGGAGTGTCTTGATCGTGCTGGATCGTTCACGTGCCGGTCCTTGTACCTGTGATGACGCGAGGCTTTCGAGTGTTGAATGGACTCTTGGCGTGACCTCCCGGACGTCGCAACGAGAACGCACCGCCTGCGCGGAAAGACTCGATACACTGCGAGCGGATGAAACGGGATCGAGCTTGGTACGGTAGAGGACAAACGACGCGCCAAATCGAACGAGTCGTGGCTTGTAGTTAACCATCATCGCCGACGCGCCAAGCTTTTGCCGTCGTTCGACATTGGAATCGAGCACTCCCGGCTCCTCACTCTCCAAGCGGATATTCATGCAGCTGATGCGTTGCCCTGGCCTCCTCCGCACCTCGTCCTTGGCGGGAATTGCTCTGCTCGTTGCCGGTTCGGCAGTTGTCGGCACTCCCAAATCGCAAGCCGCTCCTTCCGATGCGATCGGCGAACTTCTGTCGTCGACGGCAACGACGGCGAGTTCCGGGGGCGTTGGCGCAACGTCGCGCGGTCGTCCTGCGACGTCGAAGTCTGCTTCTCGTCCGAAGGCAGATGCGCCGGCTTCTGCAGGTCTCGCCAGCTTGAAGGAGACGATCCGCCTTGCCCGTCAGGGCAGGGTGAAGCTGGCTCTGGAACGCAGCGAGCGAATTGGCGATCGTGCAGGCCGAGACCTGGCGGTGTGGGTCATCCTGCGTTCCAATGACGATGCGATCGGCTTTAAGCGTTATGCCTCATTCGTGCGTACCAATCCGTCCTGGCCTGGCCACGATGTTTTCCGAAGACGGGCGGAGGCCAGGCTCTGGTTCGAGCAACACGACGCCGGAACAGTTCTGGCCTTCTTCTCCCAGCGGGAACCCTTGGGGCCTCTGGGCAAGCTTGCACTTGCGCGAGCGTTGGCGGAGCGGGGCAATCAAGCCGCAGCCCGCAAATACGTCCGATCAGCCTGGCACGAAGGCAGTCTCTCCGCAGCGTCCGAGGCGCAGGTGCTCGCGCGGTTCGGACACTTCCTTGGCGCCGCCGATCACAGGGCCCGTATGGATTCGCGTCTTTACGCCGACGACATCAGCGGGGCTATGCGTGCGGCAAACCGCCTCGCCCCAGCCGACCGCGCGATCGTGAATGCGCGCGCAGCCGTCATCGGCAACGCCAAGTCCAGCGGCGCGCTGCTCGATGCCGCGTCCGCGGCTGCGGGCGCCGACTCCGCCCTGCTGTTCACCAGGATCCAATGGCTTCGCCGCAACGACCGCATTGCCGAAGCTGCACGATTGCTGCTTTCGGCCGACCGTCGCATATCCGTTGCCGATCATGCCGACGCATGGTGGAGTGAGCGCCGCGTTCTGGTGCGCCGACTGCTCGACGCCGGCAGGGCGCAGACCGCCTATCAAATCGCCCGCGATGCCGCTCCTCCTTCCAGGGAGAGTTTCCGCATCGATCATTCGTTTACAGCGGGCTGGATCGCATTGCGCTTCTTGAACGATCCGGATCTGGCCGCACGGCACTTTGCGCGCATTCCGGCGATCACGACGCATCCGACGTCGCTGGCGCGCGCGGCGTATTGGCTCGGACGCGCAGCAGAAGCGGGTGGGCACGGCAAGAAGGCGCGCGACTACTATGCCGCCGCATCGAAGCGGGGTGCCGCATATTATGGTCAGCTGGCCGGCGCCAGATTGGGTCGTCGCGAAGTTTCGCTGTCACAATCGCCGAGTCCTGGTGCGAGAGAACGCGCAAGGTTGTCCAGGAACGATCTCGTTCGCGCGGTTGAATTGCTCTATGCGACCGGTAACAGCGATTTGGTGATTCCGTTCGTCGCGGATGTCGGACGTACTGCCGATGTCGGCTTGCTGACGCTGGTGGCCGAAACCGTCGCCAAAAGGCGGGATGCGCCCGCCACGCTCGCGATCGGCAAGAGCGCGCTGGCGCGTGGCTTCGCGCTCGAGCGCTATGCGTTTCCGGATTTCGGCCTGCCCAGTCATGCTTCCGTCGGTCCGAAGGCAGCTGCAAGTCTCGTTTACGCGGTGGCGCGGGCGGAAAGTGCGTTCGACAGGCGCGCGCGATCTGCGGCAAACGCCTCGGGGTTGATGCAGGTCACGCCTGCGGCGGGCCGCACCATCGCCCGCCGGTTGGGTATTGCGTTCGATCCCGGGCGGCTGCACGCCGATCCCGCCTACAATGTGCAACTTGGTTCGGCCGAGCTCGCCGATCTTCTCAAGACATATGATGGCAACCACGTCCTCGCTTTGGTCGGCTACAATGCCGGGCGCGGGCGCGTCAAACGATGGATCGCGCGCTACGGCGATCCTCGCGATCCCAGTGTCGATGTGGTCGACTGGGTCGAGCGTATTCCTTTCACGGAGACGCGCATCTATGTACAGCGCGTGATGGAGAACCTTCAGGCCTATCGCTCGCGTTTCGGCGAGCGCGCGCCTCCCGGTCTCGAAGTGGACATGCGGGGGACCCGAAGGTGAGCGTGTGAATGGTCAGGCCATTCGCGCGGCGGCGTCTAGCCCCGTCCACGATACGGCGCGACGCCTTGCTCCGGCACCCACAGGCCCTTCGGCACGCGGCCGGTCTGCCAGAACACGTCGATCGGGATGCCGCCGCGCGGATACCAGTAGCCGCCGATGCGCAGCCATTTCGGTTTGATCTCGGATGCGATGCGCTTGCCGATCATGACGGTGCAGTCCTCGTGGAAGGCGCCGTGATTGCGGAAGCTCGCGATGTAGAGTTTCAGCGATTTCGACTCCAGCAGCCACGCACCCGGCGCGTAGTCGATCATCAGATGGGCGAAATCCGGCTGGCCCGTGACCGGGCAGAGCGAGGTGAATTCCGGCACGGTGAAACGCACCAGATAGTCGGTGCCCTTTTGCGGATTGGGCACGCGGTCGAGCTGGGCCTTTTCGGGCGCATCCGGCCATTCCACGGCGTGGCCGAGCTGCAGGGCAGCCGGATCCAGGCTTGAGTTCTTCGATTTGCTGGGTTTTTTCGACATGAGGCCGCCTCCGAGCGGCCCTCTTAGCCAATCATCCGGCGGCCGTCACCCGGCCTTTTCCACTTCGATGCATTGCGGTAGAAGCACCGCCAACTGCCCCCCTTTGTTTCTCGAAATGAGGCTCTCATGACCGCCATCATCGACATCATCGGCCGCGAAATCCTGGATAGCCGGGGCAATCCCACCGTCGAGGTCGATGTCGTGCTGGAAGATGGCGCGCTCGGCCGCGCCGCGGTGCCGTCGGGCGCCTCCACCGGCGCCCACGAGGCGGTGGAACTGCGCGACGGCGACAAGGCCCGCTATCTCGGCAAGGGCGTCTCCAAGGCGGTCGGTGCCGTCAACGGCGAGATCTTCGAAGCCCTCAGCGGCCTCGATGCCGAGCAGCAGGCCCAGATCGACCAGATCATGATCGACCTCGACGGCACGCCGAACAAGAGCCGGCTTGGCGCCAACGCCATCCTCGGCGTCTCGCTCGCCTGCGCCAAGGCGGCCGCGAACTCGCTCGACATGCCGCTCTACCGCTATGTCGGCGGTACCTCGGCCCGCCTGCTGCCGGTGCCGATGATGAACATCATCAATGGCGGCGTGCATGCCGACAACCCGATCGACTTCCAGGAGTTCATGATCCTGCCGGTTGGCGCCTCGTCCTTCGCCGAGGGCCTGCGCTACGGCGCCGAAGTCTTCCACACGCTGAAGTCCGAGTTGAAGAAGGCCGGCCACAACACCAATGTCGGCGACGAGGGCGGCTTTGCCCCGAACCTGCCGTCGGCCGACGCTGCGCTGGAATTCGTCATGAACGCGATCGGCAAGGCCGGCTTCAAGGCGGGCGCCGACATCATGCTCGGCCTCGACTGCGCCTCGACCGAGTTCTTCAAGGACGGCAAATACGTCTATGAAGGCGAGGGCAAGACCCGCTCGATCTCCGAGCAGGCCAAGTACCTCGCGGATCTCGTCGGCCGCTATCCGATCGTGACCATCGAGGACGGCATGTCGGAAGACGACATGGACGGCTGGAAGGAGCTCACCGACCTCATCGGCAAGAAGTGCCAGCTCGTCGGCGACGACCTCTTCGTCACCAACGTCAAGCGCCTCGCCGACGGCATCAAGACCGGCCGCGCCAACTCGATCCTGATCAAGGTCAACCAGATCGGCACGCTGACCGAGACGCTCGCCGCCGTCGAGATGGCGCACAAGGCCGGCTACACCTCGGTGATGTCGCACCGCTCGGGCGAGACCGAGGATTCGACCATCGCCGACCTCGCGGTCGCCACCAATTGCGGTCAGATCAAGACCGGCTCCCTTGCGCGATCCGATCGCACCGCCAAATACAACCAGCTCCTGCGCATCGAGCAGCAGCTCGGCAAGCAGGCGCTGTACGGCGGCAAGGCGGCACTGAAGGCGCTGGCATAAGCCAGCGCCTCGACTCGCGACACAAGACGCACAGGGGAGGATCGACATGAGCGACGGCACATCCGGACTGCAACTGCGTTCGCTGCTGAAGAAGAGCGGCGAGCTGGAATTGTCTCTCGTGAATGTCCCGACGCCGGAGCCGGCCGACGACGAGGTCGTCGTTCGCGTCGAGGCGACGCCGATCAACCCCTCCGATCTCGGCCTCCTGATCGGGCCCGCCGACATGTCGGCCGCCAAGGCTTCCGGCACCAAGGAGATGCCGGTCATCACCGCGACCATGCCGGAGGCGGCAATGCGGATGATGGGAGGGCGGCTCGATCAGTCGCTGCCGGTCGGCAACGAGGGCGCCGGCACGGTGATCCGGACCGGATCGTCGGACGCGGCGAAGGCGCTGATGGGCAAGACCGTGTCGATGATCGGTGGCGCCATGTACGCGCAGTATCGCGTGCTCAAGGTCCGCGACGTCATGGAGCTGCCGGCGGGCACCACGGCCGCGGACGGTGCGTCCTGGTTCGTCAATCCGCTGACCGCGCTTGGCATGACCGAGACGATGCGGCGGGAGGGCCACAAGGCGCTGGTGCACACCGCGGCCGCGTCCAACCTCGGCCAGATGCTCAACAAGATCTGCATCAAGGACGGCATCGGCCTCGTCAACATCGTCAGGAGCAAGGAGCAGGCCGACATCCTGCGCAAGATCGGCGCCAAGCACATCGTGGATTCCAGCGCGCCGAGCTTTACCGACGATCTCACCAATGCGCTGGTCGAGACCGGCGCCACGATCGCCTTCGATGCCATCGGCGGCGGCAAGCTGGCCAGCCAGATCCTGACCGCCATGGAGGTTGCGGCCAACAAGACCGCGAAGGAATACAGCCGCTACGGCTCCAACGTGTACAAGCAGGTCTATATCTACGGCAGCCTGGACAATCGTCCGACCGAATTGAGCCGGTCGTTCGGATTGACCTGGGGTGTCGGTGGTTGGCTGCTGACGCCGTTCCTCCAGAACATCGGCCCGGCCGAGATCGGCCGCCTGCGCCAGCGCGTCGCCTCCGAGCTCAAGACCACCTTCGCCAGCCACTACACCAAGGTGGTGTCGCTGGCCGAGGTGCTCGATCCCGCCAACATCGCGGTGTACGCCAAACGTGCCACCGGCGAAAAATTCCTCATCAACCCAAATAAATAATCGTGATGTGCGAGGGCACGTCGCCGAAGGAAGGTCTTGCCTTCTGAGCCAAGCGGGAGACTATTCCGCCGCCATTTGAATGCGGAAAACCGCAAGGCTCAGAAGGGGACCTCTCCATGACCGATCTCAATCGTCGTCATCTGCTCGCTGGCGCCGCCGCCGTGGGCGCGGCTGCCGTCACCGGCCTTCGCCCGGCCGCCGTCAATGCCGCAGTGCCGCAAGCCGGGACGCAGGCGCCGGGCTTCTATCGCTACAAGGTCGGCAGCTTCGAGTGCACCTCGATCAATGACGGCGCACGCACCTTCCCGATGCCGGACAAGTTCGTCGCCAACAAGCCGAAGGAAGAGGCGCTGGCCGCGGGCGAGGCGGCCTACATGCCGAAGGGCATGGTCACGGTGCCGTTCAACCCGCAACTGATCAACACCGGCTCCAAGCTCGTCCTGATCGACACCGGCAACGGCGTTGCCAATTTCGAGGCGAGCAAGGGCGCGGTCGGCCGCACCCTGCAAAATCTCCAGGCTGCCGGCGTCGACCCGAAGAACATCGACGTCGTGCTGCTGTCGCATCTGCACCCCGATCACACCAATGGCATTCGCCTTGCCGACGGTGGGCTCGCATTCCCCAATGCCGAGATCATGGTGCCGGGCAAGGATTGGGAGTTCTGGACCAGCGAGGCAAACACGGCCAAGGCCGAGTCCAATCCGATGATGAAGAACTATTTCGCCAACGTGAAAAAGACCTTTGCCGGGCTCGAGTCCAAGGTCACCAGGTTCGAGTGGGGCAAGGAGGTCGCGCCGGGCATCACCTCGATCGCAACCCCCGGCCATACGCCGGGCCATACCTCGTTCGCGGTCGCTTCGGGTGATGCCAAGGTGCTGATCCAGTCCGACGTCACCAACATTCCGGAGTTCTTCCTGCGCAACCCCGACTGGCACGTGATGTTCGACAACGATGCTGCGCTGGCGCAGGAGACGCGCCACAAATTCTACGACATGGCGGCGGCGGAGAAGGCGACCGTGATCGGCTTCCACTTCACGTTCCCGTCGGTCGGCCATGTCGAGAAGGACGGCGCCAAATACCGTCTGATCCCTTCGGCGTGGAATCCGACGATCTGAGCTGGGTTAGACATTTGCGCGAAGATCGGGCCGCCGCATGGCGGCCCGATTGTTTGGGCGACCATCTGCTTTCGCGAAACGCTGCGTTTCCAAATCGGACCGGTCCATGCACTTGCATCAAATGGCCGGGATCGCTTAAGTGCCGCCGGCACTTTCCTCAAGGGTTCAAGGACACCTCATGGCCTACAACATCGTCGTCATCGCCGGCAGCCTGCGCAAGGAGAGCTTTTCGCTCAAGATCGCCAATGCGCTCGCCAAGCTCGCGCCTTCTTCGCTCAAGCTCGAGGTGATCACGCCGGCGGGCATCTCGTTCTTCAATCAGGACCTCGAAGGCGCGCCGCCCGCGGACTGGCTGGCCTTCCGCGACAAGCTTCAGAAGTCGGACGGTGTCATCTTCGTCACGCCCGAATACAACCGCGCCATCCCGGGCGTGCTGAAGAACGCCATCGACGTCGCCTCGCGTCCCTACGGCAAGAGCTCGTTCAACGGCAAGCCGGTCGGCATCATCTCGAACTCGCCGGGACCGCTCGGCGGCGTCAGCGCCGCCAAGACGCTGCAGAACGTCCTGCCGGGCATTGCCGGCCCGATCATGCAGCAGCCCGAGACCTATCTGAACGCGGTCGGCGACGCCTTCGATGCGGACGGCAATCTGACCAAGGAATCGCTGAAGCCCGTGCTCCAGGCCTATATCGACGCCTTCGCCGCGCACGTCGCCAAGCACCACGGCTGAGCAGGCGCTCTCTCCGTCATGGCCGGGCAAAAGCGCGAAGCGCGTCTTCGCGCCGGATGTCCCGGCCATCCACGTCTTGGCCCCGAGCGAAGAACGTGAATGCCCGGCACAAGGCCGGGCATGACGTCGGGTCGCGGAGGGGCAATTAGGACTCCCTTAACCAACCTGTCCCATCTTCCCAGGATGGTCTCCCGCGCGCGCCTGAAATCGATCCTGACCGGCCTTGCCCTCTATGCGATGGCGGCCGCCATCGTCGGCTATTTCGGCGTCAACGCCTATACCGGCAAATACGGCCTCAACGCCCGCCAGGAACTCGACCAGGAGATCATTGCGCTGACCAGCGAGCTGGCCCAGCTCAAGCGTGAGCGCGCCAAGAGCGAGCAGCGGGTGTCGCTGCTGCGGTCCGAGCGGATCGACCCCGACATGCTGGACGAGCGGGCGCGCTTCCAGCTCGACTACGTCAATCCGCGCGATCTGGTTCGGATGATCCCGGCCAAGTAACGTTTGCCGCGAAGCTCGAAACCGACACGAAAGCCGTTGCCAAATCCGATCGATGCGGCCCCTCGCTCCTGCGAAGGTCGTAAGTCTGGAACCCGCCGGTTGCCTTGACGGCGGCGCCGCGGCGGGCTCATGCCTTCTGTGAGGCTCTTCCGAAGTTGACGCAGATCAAGCGGGCGGCGCCGGCACGTTCTAGTCTGTCATCCGGAGGAAACTGTGATGAATGGGTCGATGCCCCGGCATCACGCGGCCCGTGTCGAGGCCGCCATTGCGTCAGGCCAGGCGGCTCGGTCCGCGCTCGTGGCCTCGTGGCGCCGTTCCTCCCGACTGCATCATCTCGATCCCGGTGGTCGTACCTCGCCGATGCGGCTGACCGAAGCCGAGTTGCTCCAGGCGCGCGAGCGCATCGCGCCGCTGCTGGCCGCGGCGCAAGGGGCGATGGATCGGCTCTATCAGGCGGTTGGCGCCAGCGGCTGCTGCGTGCTGCTCGCCGACGGGGAGGGGGTGCCGGTCGATCGCCGCGGCACGCCGGCGGACGATGCGACGTTCCAGTCCTGGGGTCTGTGGACCGGTGCGCTCTGGAGCGAGGAGCACGAGGGCACCAACGGCATCGGCACCTGCCTCGTCGAGCAGCGTCCGCTGACGATCGACCGCGACCAGCATTTCTTCACCCGCAACACGCTCCTGAGCTGCACCGCCGTTCCGATCTACGACCATGAGGCCGCGCTCGCGGGCGTGCTCGACGTCTCCTCCTGCCGAGCCGACCGGACCGACGCGTTTTCCAGTCTGATCGCGCTTGCGGCAGGCGAGGCGGCCCGGCGCATCGAGGCCGATCTGTTCCGCAGGGCGTTCGCCCATGCCCGCATCGTGCTGACGCAAGCCGCCGACGGCCAATGCGGAGGCCTCGTGGCGGTCGATGCGGACGACCTCGTGATCGGCGCAACCCGCTCCGCCCGGGCGGCGCTCGGTCTTGCTCCCAGCCGGGCATTGCAGCCGGTGCCCGCGGCCGATCTGCTCGGCGGCGATGCCGCACGCGATCATCTTGCCGGCGGTCAGCGCGCGGTGGTGCAGCGGGCACTGCTCCGTGCCGGCGGCAACGTCTCGGCGGCCGCCAAGGCCCTCGGCGTCAGCCGCGCCACGCTGCACAGGAAGCTGAAGCGGTTCGAGCTGAACCATTAGATCTCCGTCATCGCGAGCGTAGCGAAGCAATCCAGAATCCCTCCGCGGAAGCAGTCTGGATTGCTTCGCTGCGCTCGCAATGACGGTGTGGAAGCCGCTCGCGCCCCAATTGCTCTTTGCTCATAGCGGGCAAGTACGACTGTCGCAGAACTGCGACAGGTCGGCTCCGCCATCGCTTTCCCCCGGGCTGACAGAAAACACCTCCCGGATCATCGTCCGCGCAAGTCGCGAGCCACGCGACGAATTGCGCAAACAGCAAACATCGGGAGTGATCAATGAACAAGGTCGAATTCCTCAGCGTCACCAAAGTTCCCTTTGCCGAACGCTATGACAACTTCATCGGCGGTAAATTCGTCGCACCGAAGTCCGGCAAATATTTCGACAATGCCTCGCCGGTGACCGGCCAGGTCGTCTGCAAGATTGCGCGCTCCGACGCGCAAGACATCGAGGCCGCGCTCGACGCGGCGCATGCGGCCAAGGGCGCCTGGGGACGGACCAGCGTCGTGGAACGCGCGATCATCCTCAACAGGATCGCCGATCGCATGGAAGAGAACCTCGAGCGCCTCGCGATCGCCGAGACCTGGGACAACGGCAAGCCGATCCGCGAGACTCGCGCCGCCGACCTGCCGCTCGCCATTGATCATTTCCGCTACTTCGCCGGCGTCGTGCGCGCCCAGGAAGGCTCGATCGGCGAGATCGACCACGACACCATCGCCTATCATTTCCACGAGCCGCTCGGCGTCGTCGGCCAGATCATCCCCTGGAACTTCCCCCTGCTGATGGCCTGCTGGAAGCTCGCGCCCGCGCTCGCCGCCGGCAATTGCGTGGTGCTGAAGCCCGCCGAGCAGACCCCGGCCTCGATCATGGTCTGGGCCGAGATCATCGCCGACATCCTGCCGCCCGGCGTGCTCAACATCGTCAACGGCTTCGGCATCGAGGCCGGCAAGCCGCTGGCGTCCAGCCCGCGCATCGCCAAGATCGCCTTCACCGGCGAGACCTCGACGGGCCGGCTGATCATGCAGTACGCCAGCCAGAACCTCATTCCGGTCACGCTGGAGCTCGGCGGCAAGTCGCCCAACATCTTCTTCAACGACGTCACCGCCGAAGACGACGATTACTTCGACAAGGCGATCGAAGGCTTCGTCATGTTCGCGCTGAACCAGGGCGAGGTCTGCACCTGTCCGAGCCGGGCGCTGGTCCACGCCGACATCTACGACCGCTTCATGGAGCGGGCGCTGAAGCGAGTCGCCGCGATCAAGCAGGGCGACCCGCGCGATGCCACCACCATGATCGGCGCGCAGGCCTCCGGCGAGCAGCTGGCGAAGATCCTGTCCTACATCGACATCGGCAAGCAGGAGGGCGCCAAGGTGCTCGCGGGCGGCGGACGCGCCGAGCTCGGCGGCGATCTCGCCGGCGGCTTCTACGTCAAGCCGACCGTGTTCGAGGGCCACAACAAGATGCGGATCTTCCAGGAGGAGATCTTCGGGCCCGTGGTTTCGGTCACGACCTTCAAGACCGACGACGAAGCGCTCGAGATCGCCAACGACACGCTCTACGGCCTCGGGGCCGGCGTCTGGAGCCGCGATGCCAACCGCTGCTACCGCTTCGGCCGGGCGATCCAGGCCGGCCGTGTCTGGACCAACTGCTACCACGCCTATCCCGCCCATGCCGCGTTCGGCGGCTACAAGCAGTCGGGCGTCGGTCGCGAGACCCACAAGATGATGCTCGATCATTATCAGCAGACCAAGAATCTCCTGGTCAGCTACAGCCCGAAGAAGCTCGGCTTCTTCTGATCGGGCAGAGCGGGCGGCGCTGTTTTGGCGCCGCTCGTTCCGGCAAATGGGAGCCGGCCCGCGCGGCGTTAGATTTGTTGCCCGATCAGCGCCAAAGATTTTCCAATATTTCGACCACGTTGCACTGCGGCATAATGAAAGTCGTGGCATGCCGTAGTGGTGCTTTCCAACGGTGTTTGACTTGGGTTAGAGAGGGCGAAAGTTTTCTCTGACCCGGAATTCCTATGGCCGCACCCAAGAAAGCCGCCGCAAGCACTCCACAGGACAAGACCGACGGCGGTTCGCCACCGGAATTCACCAGGGAGCAGGAGCTCAAGGCGCTCCGCGACATGCTCCTGATCCGGCGGTTCGAGGAAAAGGCCGGCCAGCTCTACGGCATGGGCGCGATCGGCGGCTTCTGCCATCTCTATATCGGCCAGGAGGCCGTGGTGGTCGGCATGCAGATGGCGCTGAAGCAGGGCGATCAGGTCATCACCGGCTATCGCGATCACGGCCACATGCTCGCCACCGGCATGGACGCCAACGGCGTCATGGCCGAGCTCACGGGCCGCCGCGGCGGCTATTCCAAGGGCAAGGGCGGCTCCATGCACATGTTCAGCAAGGAGAAGCACTTTTACGGCGGCCACGGCATCGTCGGCGCCCAGGTCTCGCTCGGCACCGGCCTCGCCTTCGCCAACCATTATCGCGGCAACGACAATGTCAGCGTCACCTATTTCGGCGATGGCGCGGCCAACCAGGGCCAGGTCTATGAGAGCTTCAACATGGCGGAGCTCTGGAAGCTGCCGGTGATCTACGTCATCGAGAACAACCGCTACGCCATGGGCACCGCGGTCTCGCGCGCCTCGGCGCAGCAGGACTTCTCCAAGCGCGGCGCGTCCTTCAACATCCCCGGCAAGCAGGTCGACGGCATGGACGTCCGCGCCGTCAAGGCCGCCGGCGACGAAGCCGCCGCCTGGTGCCGCGCCGGCAAGGGTCCCTTCATCCTGGAGATGCAGACCTACCGCTACCGCGGCCACTCGATGTCCGATCCTGCAAAATACCGCACGCGCGAGGAGGTCGAGAAGGTCCGCCACGACCAGGACCCGATCGAGCAGGTGCGCAACCGCCTCTTGGCCGCCAAGGTCAGCGAGGCCGATCTGAAGGCGATCGACGCCGAGGTGCGCGACATCGTCAACGCGTCCGCCGATTTCGCCCAGCATGATCCCGAGCCGGATGCCGCCGAGCTCTGGACCGACGTTTACCGCTGAACGCGCGCAAGCTTTCTTTTGGAGTCGATATGCCAATTCAAGTGCTGATGCCCGCGTTGTCGCCCACGATGGAGAAGGGCAACCTCGCCAAATGGCTGAAGAAAGAGGGCGAGACGATCAAGTCGGGTGACGTGATCGCCGAGATCGAGACCGACAAGGCGACCATGGAGGTCGAGGCGACCGACGAGGGCACGCTCGGCAAGATCCTGATCCCCGAGGGCACCGCCGACGTCGCGGTGAACACGCCGATCGCGACCATTCTCGCCGATGGCGAGAGTGCCGCCGATCTTGCCAAGGCGCCCGCGCCGGCTGCGAAGGCTGCGGAGTCCGCGCCGCCGGCTGCTGCAAAGGCCGAGGCACCTGCGCCCAAGGCTGCGCCGGCGCCGCAAGCCGTCGCCGAGCCCGATCCGGAAGTGCCTGCGGGCACCGAGATGATCACGCAGACCATCCGCGAAGCCTTGCGCGACGCGATGGCCGAAGAGATGCGCAGGGATGCCGACGTCTTCGTGATGGGTGAAGAGGTCGCCGAATATCAGGGCGCCTACAAGGTCACGCAGGGCCTGCTGCAGGAGTTCGGCGCCAAGCGCGTCATCGACACGCCGATCACCGAGCACGGCTTTGCCGGCGTCGGCGTCGGCGCGGCCATGACGGGCCTCAAGCCGATCGTCGAGTTCATGACCTTCAACTTCGCCATGCAGGCGATCGACCAGATCATCAACTCCGCGGCCAAGACGCTGTATATGTCCGGCGGCCAGATGGGCTGCTCGATTGTGTTCCGCGGGCCCAACGGTGCGGCTGCCCGCGTTGCCGCCCAGCACAGCCAGGACTATTCGGCCTGGTACTCGAACGTTCCCGGCCTCAAGGTCGTCGCGCCGTTCTCGGCCGCCGACTACAAGGGCCTGCTCAAGGCCGCGATCCGCGATCCCAATCCGGTGATCTTCCTCGAGAACGAGGTGCTCTACGGCCACACCGGCGAAGTGCCCAAGCTCGACGATTTCATCGTCCCGATCGGCAAGGCGCGCATCGTGCGTTCCGGCAGCCACGTCACCATCATCTCCTGGTCGAACGGCATGACCTACGCGCTGAAGGCCGCCGACGAGCTCGCCAAGGACGGCATCGAGGCCGAGGTGATCGACCTGCGCACGCTGCGCCCGATGGACACCGAGACCATCATCAACTCGGTCAAGAAGACCGGCCGTGCCGTGACGGTGGAAGAGGGCTGGGCCCAGAGCGGCGTCGGCGCCGAGATCGCCGCGCGCATCATGGAGAACGCCTTCGATTATCTGGACGCGCCGGTCGCGCGCGTCTCCGGCAAGGACGTGCCGATGCCCTATGCAGCCAACCTGGAGAAGCTCGCGCTGCCCTCGGCGGCTGAAGTCGTCGAGGCCGCCAAAGCCGTCTGCTACAGGTAGACCATGGCGGGCCCGAAGGAGCAGCCACTGCCGCCCGACGTCATGACCCGCGATGACGCGGTCGAGATTCTGCGCGTGTTCGTGCTGGACGGCGGGCTGTCGATGGCGTTCCAGCGGGCTTTCGAGGAGCCCGACATGTGGGGCTTGCTGCTGGTCGATCTCGCCCGCCATGCCGCACGCGCCTATGCGCGCGAGAGCGAATACACCGAAGAGGACGCGCTGAACCGGATCCTGGAGATGTTCCAGGCCGAGATCGAGCGTCCGACCGACACCGGCACCACGACGCCGCGCGGGAAGGGACACTGACCGTGGCCGTCGAAGCGCACCATTACGATCTCATGCTGGAGGCGATCCGCGAGGCGGAGGCCTCGATCGCGCAAGGCGGCCTGCCGATCGGTGCGGTGCTGACGCGCGACAACAAGATCATCGCCCGCGGCCACAACAACCGCGTGCAGGAGAACAACCCGATCCTGCACGGCGAGATGAGCTGCCTGCGCGAAGCCGGCGCAATCTCGTTCCACGACACCGTCATGTACACCACGCTGTCGCCATGCGCGATGTGCGCGGGCGCGCTCTCGCTGTTCAAGGTCAAGCTCGTGGTGATCGGAGAGTCCGTCACCTTCGAGGGCTCCAAGGACATCCTCGACAAGTTCGGCATCCCCTGGATCGATCTTGCCGACGACCGCTCCATCACCATGATGAAGAACTGGCGTTCCATCCCTGCCAATGAGCGCCTCTGGCAAGGCGACATCGGCAACTAAACCTGGTCTGTTCGTCTTCGCTGTCGAAGACGGATTTTTGCAAAGCTTGTCTTGAGGTCAGCATGCCCATCAACATCCTGATGCCCGCTCTCTCGCCGACGATGGAGAAGGGCAACCTCGCCAAGTGGCTGAAGAAGGAAGGCGACAAGGTCAAATCCGGCGACGTCATCGCCGAGATCGAGACCGACAAGGCGACCATGGAGGTCGAGGCCATCGACGAGGGCACGATCGCCAAGATCCTGGTGCCCGAAGGCACGCAGGACGTTCCGGTCAACGACGTGATCGCGGTGCTTGCCGGCGAGGGCGAGGATGTGAAGGCCGCAGGCAGTGCCAAGCCCAGCGCGTCGGCCGCGCCGCCGAAAGCTGCTGACAAGCCTGCCGACAAGCCCGCTGAAGCTCCCGCCGCACCGCCTGCTGCCGCGCCCGCACCGAAGGCTGCTGCGCCCGCCGCGGCACCTGCGCCCCAGGCCGCGGCTCCCGCTGCGCAGAGCAACGGCCATGCCGGCCGCGTGTTCTCCTCGCCGCTGGCGCGGCGTCTCGCCAAGGAAGCCGGCATCGATGTCGGCATGGTCACCGGCACCGGTCCGCACGGCCGCGTCGTCGCGCGCGACGTCGAGCAGGCCAAGTCCGGCAAGGGCCTCAAGGCGCCCGCCGCGGCGCCGTCCGTTGGTGCGCCCTCGATCGCGCCGACCATGTCCGACAAGCAGATCCTGTCGCTGTTCGAGCCCGGCTCCTACGACATCGTCCCGCATGATGGCATGCGCCGCACGATTGCCCAACGTTTGACCGCGTCGATCCAGAACGTCCCGCACTTCTACCTGACCATCGACTGCGACATCGGCAAGCTGCTGGCCGCGCGCGAGGAGATCAACGCCGCCGCGCCGAAGGACAAGGAGAAGAAGCCGCTCTACAAGATCTCGGTCAACGACTTCGTCATCAAGGCGATGGCGGTGGCGCTGCAGAAGATCCCGAACTGCAACGTCAGCTGGACCGAAAGCGGCATGGTCAAGCACCATCATTCCGACGTCGGCGTTGCCGTCGCAATGCCCGGCGGCCTGATCACCCCGATCATCCGGAAAGCGGAGACCAAGACGCTGTCGACCATCTCCAACGAGATGAAGGATTTTGCGGCGAGGGCCCGGTCCCGCAAGTTGAAGCCCGAGGAATACCAGGGCGGCACCACCGCCGTCTCGAACCTCGGCATGTACGGCATCAGCCACTTCACCGCCGTGATCAACCCGCCGCATGCGACGATCCTTGCGGTCGGCACCAGCGAGGAGCGGCCTGTCGTTCGCGGCGGCAAGATCGAGATCGCGCACATGATGAGCGTGACCTTGTCCTGCGATCACCGTGCCATCGACGGCGCGTTAGGGGCCGAGCTGATCGGCGCCTTCAAGCAGCTGATCGAAAATCCCGTGATGATGATGGTCTGACGGGGAGGCGCAGGGTGAATGCGGACGCGCTGGCCCTGGATCTCCCTGTTGCTCTCGACCGCGCTCGTGCTCAATCCGGTCGGGCTCGATGTTCTGCATTCCGCGTTCTTTGCCGGCGAGCAGCTGGCAAGGAGCATCGGCCAGGCGGTCGTGATGATCGCGCTGGCCGGCATGGCCGGCGCGATCCTGCTCGAATGGCTGGTCCGGGGTTTGATTTTCAGGCGCCGCGCCCGCGGCGCGTCCACGTGACTTGAACGGGAGCCGTCATGGCCGACACATCCTTCGACATCATCATCATCGGCTCCGGTCCCGGCGGCTATGTCACCGCGATCCGGGCCGCGCAGCTCGGCTTCAAGGTCGCGATCGTCGAGAAATCCTATCTCGGCGGCATTTGCCTGAACTGGGGCTGCATTCCGACGAAAGCGCTGCTGCGCTCGGCCGAGATCTATCACTACATGCAGCACGCCAAGGATTACGGCCTGTCGGCGGAGAAGGTCTCGTTCGATCCCAAGGCGGTGGTGCAGCGCTCGCGCGGCGTCTCCAAGCGGCTCAACGACGGCGTCGGCTTCCTGATGAAGAAGAACAAGGTGAGCGTGATCTGGGGCGCCGCCTCGATCGACGCGCCCGGCAAGGTCACCGTGAAGAAGTCCGACGTCGAGGCGCCCAAGGGCACGCTGGGCGAGGGGACCTATCAGGCCAAGCACATCATCGTCGCCACCGGTGCGCGGCCGCGCGTGCTGCCCGGGCTCGAGCCCGACAAGAAGCTGGTCTGGACTTATTTCGAGGCAATGGTGCCGGAGCGGATGCCGAAGTCGCTGCTGGTGGTCGGCTCCGGTGCGATCGGCATCGAGTTCGCCTCGTTCTTCCACACCATGGGTTCGGAGGTCACGGTCGTCGAGGTGTTGCCGCAGATCCTGCCCGTCGAGGACGCCGAGATCGCCGGCCTTGCGCGCAAGCGCCTGGAGAAGCAGGGCATCAAGATCATGTCCTCGACCAAGGTGACCAAGCTGGAGAAGAAGGCCGACAGCGTCGTCGCCACCATCGACGATGGCAAGGGCAAGCCCGTCACGACCGAATTCGAGCGCGTGATCTCGGCCGTCGGTGTCGTCGGCAACATCGAGAACCTCGGCCTCGAAAAGCTCGGTGTGAAGACCGACCGCGGCTGCATCGTCATCGACGGCTACGGCAAGACCAATGTCCCCGGCATCTACGCCATCGGTGACGTGGCCGGTCCCCCCATGCTCGCGCACAAGGCCGAACATGAGGGCGTGATCTGCGTCGAGGCCATCAAGGGCTTGCATCCGCACCCCATGGACAAGAACCTGATCCCGGGCTGCACCTATTGCCAGCCGCAGGTTGCCTCCGTCGGCCTCACCGAAGCCAAGGCGAAAGAGGGCGGCCGCGAGATCCGCGTCGGCCGCTTCCCCTTCGTCGGCAACGGCAAGGCGATCGCGCTCGGCGAGGACCAGGGCCTCGTCAAGGTCATCTTCGACAAGAAGACCGGCCAGCTGTTAGGGGCCCACATGGTCGGCGCTGAAGTGACCGAGCTGATCCAGGGCTATGTCGTCGCCATGAACCTGGAGACGACCGAAGAAGAACTGATGCACACGGTATTCCCGCATCCGACCCTGTCGGAGATGATGAAGGAAGCCGTGCTGGATGCGTACGGAAGGGTGCTGAATATTTGAAGCCGGATCCGTCAATCCTGAGGTGCGAGGCCAGCGGTGCAAAGCACCGTTGGCAGAGCCTCGAAGGATGAAACGGCCGAGCTGCCGCAGCCGGGCTCGTCGCCCTTCGAGGCTCTCCATCCGGCGCGTCGCGCTGGATGAAGAGCACCTCAGGGTGACGGGTCTGAGAGTGAAATACGAGAACAAGAAAAGGGAAGAGAACCCATGCACGACAACGACAACCTCACCATCGAACGCCCGACCTTCGTCACCCATCTCGAATGCGCGATGGAGGGCGACCATTACGCCGCCGACCAGGTCCACAACCTCTCCAAGGCCGGCAAGCCGCTGCTGGTGCGCTACGACCTCACGGGGGTGAAGAAGGCGCTGACCAAGGATGCGCTTAAGGAACGTCCCGCCGACATGTGGCGCTACCGCGAGCTGCTGCCGGTGCGTAAATGCCAGGACATCGTCTCGCTCGGCGAGGTCACGACGCCGCTGATCCGGCTGCCGAAGCTGGGCAAGAAGCTCGGCGGCGGCGAGATCATCGTGAAGGACGAAGGCCGCCTGCCGACCGGCTCGTTCAAAGCGCGCGGCCTGGTGATGGCGGTGTCGATGGGCAAGGCGCTCGGCATCAAGCACATGGCGATGCCGACCAACGGCAATGCCGGCGCGGCGCTCGCGGCCTACGCGACCTCCTGCGGCATCAAGACCACGATCTTCTGCCCGGCCGACACGCCGGAAGTGAACGTCAGCGAGATCGAGCTGCAGGGCGCGACCGTCTACCGCGTCAACGGCTATATCGACGATTGCGGCAAGATCGTCGGCGAAGGAAAAGCAAAAGTCGGCTGGTTCGACACCTCGACCCTGAAGGAGCCGTACCGCATCGAAGGCAAGAAGACGATGGGCCTCGAACTCGCCGAGCAGCTCAATTGGGACGTGCCCGACGTGATCTTCTATCCGACCGGCGGCGGCACCGGCCTGATCGGCATGTGGAAGGCGTTCGACGAGCTCGAGAAGATCGGCTTCATCGGCTCCAAACGTCCGCGCATGGTCGCGGTGCAGGCCTCCGGCTGCGCGCCGATGGTCCGCGCCTATGAGGCCGGCACCGAGCACGCCACGCGCTGGGAGGACGCCCACACTATCGCATCCGGCATCCGCGTGCCGCAGGCGATCGGCGACTTCCTCATCCTGCGCGCCGTGCGCGAGAGCAAGGGCTTTGCCATTGCCGTGGACGACGACAAGATCTCTGCGGCGCTCAATGAAGTTGCGCGCGAGGAGGGGCTGCTGCTCTGCCCCGAGGGCGCCGCGACCTACGCCGCCTACAAGGAGAGCCTTGCCGACGGCCGCGTCTCGAAGAGCGACCGCGTCATGCTCTTCAACTGCGCGACCGGCCTGAAGTACCCGCTGCCGCCGGTCACCCGCACGCTCGACCGCCACAGGCCGATCGACTATTCGCAGTTCTAAAGATCTCTCCCTCTCCCCGTTCTTACGGGGAGAGGGTCGGGGCGAGGGGCTGTCTCCGCGAATGAGATATTCGTGAGACCTGTACCCCATCACCCGAATTCGCGCTGCGCACGAATCCGACCTCTCCCCGCAAGCGGGGCGAGGTGAAGACAAAAACAACAATGACATCGCTGGGGAGAAGACAATGACGAAGGCCGTCTGGGCTGCGCTGTTTGCTGTTCTCGCTGTGACCGGCGCCGCGCGCGCCGATGACTATCCCACCCATCCCATCACCATCATTGTGCCGTTCGCGGCCGGCGGCCCGTCGGATGCGATGGCGCGCGTGCTCGCCGAGCGCATGCGCGTCTCGCTCGGCCAGGCCGTTGTGGTCGAGAACGTCACCGGCGCCGGCGGCTCGATCGGCGTTGCCCGTGCCGTGCAATCGCCGCCTGATGGCTACACCATCTCCTTCGGCCATCTCGGCACCCACGTCGCCAACGGCGCCGTCTACAAGCTCAAATACGACCTCGTCACCGATCTCGAGCCGGTGGTGCTGCTGCCGAGCAATCCGATGATCATCGTCAGCAAGAATGCGGTGCCCGCGACGTCGCTGAAGGAGCTGATCGAATGGCTGAAGTCGCGCACCTCGCCGCCGACGGCAGGCACTGCCGGCGCCGGCTCCGGCAGCCACATCGCCGGGGTCTATTTCGAAAGCGTCTCCGGCATCAAGCTGCAATATGTGCCCTATCGCGGCACGGCGCCCGCGCTGAACGACCTGATCGCCGGCCAGATCGACATCATCGTCGACCAGACCTCCAACTCGATCGCGCAAGTTCGCGCCGGCACCATCCGCGCCTACGCCATCACCGACAGCAAGCGCCTCGCCTCGGCGCCCGACATCCCGACCGCGGAGGAGGCGGGCCTGAAGGGCTTCAACATGACGCTGTGGTCGGGCATGTGGGTGCCGAAGGGCACGCCGAAGGAGATCGTGGCCAAGCTCAACGCCGCGGCCGTCGAGGCGCTGAACGATCCCGGCGTGAGAAAGCAGCTCGAAAGCCAGGGCCTGGAGATGACGCCGAAGGACCAGCTCACCCCCGAAGCGCTCGGCGCCCGGCAGAAGGCCGAGATCGCAAAATGGTGGCCGATCATCAAGGCGGCGAACATCAAGGTGGATTGAGGGCGATATCCGTAGGGCGGATTAGTCGTACTGCGTCATGGGTTTCTTCGCGTGCGTGAAGCTGC
>ERZ1034409.35-NODE-35-length-76586-cov-11.153885_pt1 | contig 76586 bp, 76 predicted proteins | sample MGYA00520610_ERZ1034409 | MGnify/ENA primary metagenome ERZ1034409 (study PRJEB33736, sample SAMEA104288480) | Azolla microphylla | place: Ecuador | collected 1982 | study: EMG produced TPA metagenomics assembly of the PRJEB19522 data set (Is there foul play in the... | reverse complement strand
TAAGCTCCGGAAGAGACTCGGGATTTCCACATGCGATAGCCCTGCCCTCCAGGGGAGGGTAAAACGAAACACCTAAATCAGAAACACCTCACCTCGGCTTCCGCCTGCGCGCGCCTGAGATCGTTCACCGCGGTGTTCGCCTGCTCGGAGGTGCGGAACTGGACGCCGAGATTGCCGCGGACCTGGGACATGCTGAGCGCGGTCTCCGCGGTAACATAGCGCTCATAGGGGACGATCGAGGCAACCACGTCGATCGAGCAGGAGCATTGCTCGATCGATTGCCGGCTTTCGCCATTGGCCTTCATGCAGCCATAGACGTACTCAGCGCGCGCGGCCGTCGGATAATCATTGGCCTCCTCGGCCCGCGCCACGCACGCGGTCGCCGCCAGCACCGTCAATGCGGCGACAATCGGTCGTAGCTGTTCGGCCAGTTTCATGCGCATCCTCCCGCGGGTTGCGGCCAAAGCTATGCTATGCGTATTGTCCTGAAAAGCATTCTGTCAGAGGAAACGGCTCACAAGGTGATGAGAGCACGTGGAGTGATAAGAGCACTTGGTCGAACATTGGCGATCGCGACGACGCTGGCGCTGACATTGGCCGCACCAGGCCGCGCCGCGGATACGATCCGCCTGGCGGTGCAGAAAACCGGAACATTCTCCTGGGAGCTGGCCGCGATCCGCGCGAGCGGTCTCGACAAGGAGGCGGGCCTCTCGCTCGAGGTCGCCGAGCTCGCCAGCACCGAGGCCGGCAAGATCGCGATGCGCGCAGGCAGCGCCGACATCATCCTGTCGGACTGGCTCTGGGTGTCGCGCGAGCGGGCGCTTGGCGCCAAGCTCACCTTCTATCCGTATTCCAGTGCGCTCGGCGCCGTCATGGTGCCGGCCTCGTCGCCGATCAAGACGCTGGCCGACCTCAAGGGCCGCAAGCTCGCCGTCGCCGGCGGGGCGATCGACAAGAGCTGGCTGCTGCTCCAGGCCCGCATGAAGCAGGACGGCATCGACCTGAAGTCGGATGCGACCATCGTCTATGGCGCTCCGCCCCTGATCGCCGCCAAGGCGCTCGACGGCGAGATGGAGGCGAGCCTGAATTTCTGGAATTTCTGCGCCCAGCTCGAAGCCAAGGGTTTTCGGCGCCTCGCCGGAATCGAGGAGATCCTGCCGAAGCTTGGCGCCAAGGGTGCCGTCTCCGCGGTCGGTTACGTCTTCGACGAGAGCTGGGCGGCAAGCCACAAGGACGCCGTGGCGCGCTTCATCGCGATGACCCGCAAGGCCAAGCAATTGCTCATTAGCTCCGATGCGGCCTGGGACAAGATCGCACCGCTGACCGGCACGAGCGACGCCACCCTGCTCAAGACCTATCGCGAGCGCTATCGCGACGGTATTCCGCGCCGAAGCATCACTGAAGAGGAACAGGACGCGCGCGTGCTGTACCGCGTGCTGGCCGAGATCGGTGGCCGCGACCTCGTCGGCCCCGCGACCGAGCTCGACCCCGGCACGTTCTATCACGCAGTCCCCGGAGATTGAGGTGCTGCGCCTTCTGTCGTTCGCCCTGTTCCTCGTGATCTGGTGGATTGCCGCGCTGTTCGTCGGCGGCGCGAAGCTGCCCTCGCCGCCGGCCGTGCTGCAGGTGATGATCGCGGAGGCATCGAGTGGAGCTCTGTTCCTGCATCTGGGTGCGACGCTTGCGCGCGTTGCGCTCGCTTTCACGCTGGCGATGTCGCTCGGCAGTGCCATCGGCTATCTGATGGGACGGGTCAAGCTCGCCGACCGGCTCGGCGATCCCTGGCTGATCCTGCTGCTCAACCTGCCGGCGCTGGTCGTGATCGTGCTGGCTTATATCTGGGCCGGTCTCACCGAGGCCGCGGCGATCGCGGCGATCGCCATCAACAAGCTGCCGACGGCGGTCGTCACCTTGCGCGAGGGCACCCGCGCGCTCGACCGCTCGCTCGACGAGATGGCGAGCGTGTTCGCGATGCCGCGCTGGCGCGCCTTTCGCCACGTCGTGCTGCCGCAGCTTGCGCCCTATATCGCCGCCGCCGCGCGCTCCGGGTTGTCGCTGGTGTGGAAGATCGTGCTGGTCGCCGAGCTGCTGGGTCGCCCGAACGGCGTCGGCTTCGAGATCGGGGTCGCCTTCCAGCTGTTCGACACGCCGCGGCTGCTCGCCTATTCGCTCACCTTCGCCGCGGTCGTGCTCGTGATCGAAACCTTGCTGGTGCAGCCGTTCGAAGCCCGCGCAACACGGTGGCGTCCCCGTGCGGCTTGAGGTCGAGATCACAGGCAAGACGTTCAGAAGTGCCGCGGGCGGAACGCACGAGGTGCTCGCGCCACTCAAATTCGCGCTTTGCCCCGGCGAGGTCGGCGTGCTGATCGGCCCGTCCGGCTGCGGCAAGAGCACGATGCTGCGCATCATCCTCGGGCTCGACCATGAATTTCAGGGCCGCATCGCGCGGCCACCGCAGGCGCGGATCGGCATGGTGTTCCAGGAGCCTCGGCTGTTGCCGTGGCGCTCGGTCGAGCAGAACGTGCGGTTGGCGGCGCCCGATGTGACAGATGCCAAGCTGTCGGAGCTGTTCAGGATCCTGGAGCTTCAGGCCCATCGCGACCACTTCCCCGGCGAATTGTCACTCGGCCTTGCCCGGCGCGTCGCGCTCGCCCGTGCCTTCGCGGTCGATCCCGATCTCCTGGTGCTCGACGAGCCCCTCGCCTCGCTCGACGACGCGCTCGCCGGCCGCCTGCGCGACGAGATCGCGACGCTGGTGGCGAGCCGTCCGGTGATGACGCTGCTCGTCACCCACAGTCTCGACGATGCGATCAGGCTCGGCGACCGCCTGTTCTTTTTGTCGCCACGCCCCGCGCGCATCGTGCAGGACGTGCCGATCGCCATTCCGCGCGCGATGCGCAGCGAAGCCGATCTCGGCAGGATCCGGGCCGAGCTCGCGGCGTTGCAGCTTGAATCGAAATGAAAACTCGTGATCAACTGGACCGACCTGTCGATGGAGATTCACCAATGCGGCGTACGCTGATTGCGATCGGCCTCCTCTTGGTAGCGGTGCCGGGCGCCGCGCTGGCACAGACCAAAGGCAAGGGCGTCAGGCTCTGGAACCTGACGACGGAGACGATCTCCGGCTTCCAGCTCTCACCGGCCGGCAAGACAGACTGGGGCCCGAACCAGTGCTTGAACGACAAGGACAAGGAGGTCGACCACGACGAGCGGCTGCGCATCACCGGCGTCGAGCCGGGCCGCTACGACGCCAAGGTCGGCTATCCCAACGGACGCCAATGCGTCGTCCGCGACATCGAGATCAGGGCGGATGCCGTATTCTCGATCGCCGACAAGGACCTGAAGGACTGCACCAAATAGCGAGGCGCGTTACGCCTTGTCGTTCGGGTGCGGATATTCGCAGCGCCACCGCACCGCCTGCCATTTCGGATGCTCGCCGACCCATTGCGCGATATAGGGCGGCGCGGCCATCGCGCATTGCCGCGGCGACCCACCGTAGTTGAACATCAGATGCTGCTCCTCGCAGGTCGCAGGCGAGAGCACCGCACACACGGTCACCACCAGGTCAATCGGGTTCATGCCGGGATCCTCTCACGGGGACGATGGAGCTTAGCACAAGGAGCTACGTTCCATGGAGGGTGAAGTTTCAAACGGGCGTGAGGGATTGGGGCGGAACTGGCTCGCCCCCTGTTCTCAGGCATAGCGAACCCAAAAAGCCTCTCCATCGTCATGGCCGGACTTGTCCCGGCCATCCACGGCTTGCCATGCAGCACCGAGAACGTGGATGCCCGGGACAAGCCCGGGCATGACGACCTGTTAGAAATTCACCCCGAACACCATCCGGGCCTGATGCCGCTCGAAATTGACGAGGTCGAGATTGCCGCCCGATCCGGCCGGGCGGCCCCAGGCCTGCATGCTCCAGCTCAGGGTCAGCCGCGAGCGCTCGGACAGCTGGAAATAGGCGGTCGGACCGACGAACAGGGCCTGGCCCGCAAACTCCCCGAGCCCGATGCCCTCATATTGCCTGAAGTAGCGCAGCTCGCCACCGAGCAGCATGTTGGGCCGCACCCGCGCCAGGCCCGCGAACGCCGCACCGATCGTCGAGCTCTTCTCCGACACCCCCGCCACCTCGAAGCGCGCCCATTCCGGCTGATAGATCAGGTTGAGGGCGCCGATGGCGAAGTTCGGGATGAGCTCGCGGTCGAAGGCGATGGTGAAATCGGTGCCGTACATCCGCCCTTTGGCGCCGGTGGTCTCGTCGATGCGGTCGCCATGAAGCTCGGCGGCGATGGTGAGGCCGAACGGCGCACGCTCGCGGTCGAGCAGGCGGTAACGCAGGTCGAGCGAGGCGCCCTGGAAGTTGAACTGGCGACGGTCGTCGATGTCAGGAACGCCGGTGATGTCGTGCAGGCTGGCGGTGCCGCCGACCTCGATGCGGAAGTTCGGCAGCGGCACGATCTCGATCTCGACCTCCTTCTCCAGGGCGCGATAGGTTCCGCCGCCCTTGCCGAAGCGGCCCGTCGTCTGGCTCTGGAATTCGCGCTCGCCGGGATTGCCGACATCGGTGCCGATCATGAAGCCGAAGATGTGCTCGGTGTCGAAGCCCTCCTCCGCACCGGCGCATGCCGGCATCAGCGCGAATGCGCAGGCAGCCATCAACCTAAATCGCCAAGCTCCGCCGCGCATCCCGCACTCCAATCGCGCGCGCCGCATCAAGCGGCAGCAGCGCTGACAGAGCGTCAGCGTAACACACTGCGGTCGATCAAAGTCGAGATTCTGATGGGGGAAGAGCGCGGCCTTCGCAGCGCATCGCATCAATGACAAAGCGCGAAGCCGCGCGGGAAAGTGCGAAGTCCGACACTGCCACGGCTTCGACGGTGTTCACCGCCGAAGCCGCGGCAGGTCGCTGGTCTTACTTGCGCGAAGCGCAGGCGTACATGTTGATTTCCATGCCGACCGACACTTCCACGATCTTCGGAGCTTTCCAAGCCATTCGGGTCTCCCAAGGTATTGAGCGCGACATCGCGCGGCGCAAAACCTAGGGCTGCGTCAGGTGCAGTTCAAGCCTCGATTCGGTCTGCCCGCACGTCTGTGTCGATTCTTCGCGTCCGCATTTCTCTCTCGGGCAAAGCCAGTTCTCTCTTGGTCAAACACGACCCGCGAGACGCCGGCTTTGTGCGACGCACCGCAGGTCGAATCGACACGAACGGCAGCGCTCCATCAGCTCACCGCAACAATCGCAGCAGCGCGCGTCCGGCACGCGCATTGAGCTCCTTCGCATCCAGCGTTCCATCCCTGTCGGGATTGGCTGCATTGAAGCGCTGCTCGACCACCGACAGATATTCGTCGAGCGTCAGGGTGCCGTCGCGATCAGGATCCGCCGCGGCGAGCTCTTTGGCCGTCAGCCGTCCGCGCAATTCGCGCGCATCGAGCGTGCCGTCGTGATCCGGGTCGAGCTTTGCGAACAAGGCGGCCGCGGCCTTCTTCACTTCGGCCAGATCGAGCGTGCCGTCATTGTCGGTATCGAACATTTTGACCGCATTGCCGGAGGCGGACCATGCCGGAGCGGACATCAATGCAATGGTGAGCGCAAGCGCGACTGAACGACGTGAAATCATCAAGACCTCCTCGACAAAGAGCCCCCGTTCGGGCTGGACAGAAACGAGATAAATCCACAAGAGGTCCCCGGTTCAAGCCCAGAATTGCAACTTGCACGCGCGACAACCTCGGGAACTCGAACACCAGGCACCGGCGCCTCGGTCCGGGGCATACGTCGTGGCGCGGAATTTTCGCAGCGTCTCCGCACAAGTGCCGCTCCACCACAGTCAGGTTTCCGTCAGGTGACCCGCACCTGCGCTCAGCGATATCGTCGCGACACTTGCGACTTTCGTATTGACGCGTTTTGGTTTCCGACGGAGTGTTGCTTCCGCAGCGTCAAAAGGCGCGCATATTGGGAGGAACGGATGAAACGCTTTGCGATGGCCGCGAGCCTCGTCATGCTTGCATCGAATTGTGCAAGCGCACAGACCACCGAGCAGTTGGTCAAGGGCGCGACCGATACATCGAACGTTCTCAACTACGGGATGGGCTACAATCTGCAGCGCTTCTCGACGCTGAACCAGATCAACAAGGACAGCGTCAAGAACCTTGTCCCGGTCTGGAATTACTCCTTCAACGACGATCGCAGCGAGGAATCGCAGCCGCTGGTGTACCAGGGCGTGATCTACGTGACCTCGCACAACGCAACCATGGCGGTCGATGCCAAGACCGGCAAGCAGATCTGGAAGACCAAGGTCGAATATCCCGCCGAGACGCCGCGCATCGTCTGCTGCGGCATCATCAACCGCGGCGCCGCGCTGTTCGACGGCAAGGTGTTCCGCACCACACTCGATGCCAACGTGATCGCGCTCGACGCCAAGAACGGCAAGGAGCTGTGGCGGCAGAAGGCAGCCGACATCAAGGAAGGCTATTCGATGACGATCGCGCCGCTGGTCGCGGACGGCGTCGTCATCACCGGCGTCTCCGGCGCCGAGTTCGGCACGCGCGGCTTCATCGACGGCTGGGACCCCGCAACGGGCAAGCATCTGTGGCGCACCCATTCGATCCCCTCGCCGGACGAGCCCGGCGGCGACACCTGGAAGGGTGACACCTGGAAGCTCGGCGGCGGCTCGACCTGGATCACCGGCTCCTACGATCCCGAACTGAACACGATCTATTGGGGCATCGGCAATCCCGGGCCGTTCAACGCGGCGGTGCGTCCCGGCGACAACCTCTACACCTGCTCCGTGCTGGCGATGGATCCCAAGACCGGCAAGATCAAGTGGCACTACCAGTTCTCGCCGAACAATCCGTTCGACTACGACAGCGTGGCCGAGATGGTCCTTGCCGACATGAATGTCGAGGGCAAGCCGACCAAGGTGCTGATGGACGCCAACCGCAACGGCTTCTTCTACGTGCTCGACCGCACCAACGGCAAGCTGCTCGCGGCCAATCCTTACGTGAAGGTCAATTGGGCGACCGGCGTCGACATGAAGACCGGCAAGCCGATCGAGACCGACGTCGCCAAGGACGCGCGCGAGGGCAAGAAGGTGACCGTCTATCCGTCGATCCTCGGCGGCAAGAACTGGGAGCCGATGTCGTTCAATCCGCAGACCGGCCTCGCCTACGCCAACACGCTCAACTTCGGCGGCAAGTACAAGGCCGAGCCCGTCACCTTCAAGCAGGGTGAATGGTATCTCGGCATGGATCTGACCGATCCCTGGGAGTTTGGCGACGGGCCGCGCGGTCATCTCAAGGCCATCGATCCCATGACCGGCAAGTCGAAATGGGAAGCGCCGAGTGACATTCCGCGCTTCTCGGGCGTGCTGTCGACCGCAGGCGGCGTCGTGTTCTCGGGCGCCCTGACCGGCGAGTTCGAGGCCTTCGACGCCGACACCGGCAAGAAGCTCTGGCAATTCCAGACCGGGTCCGGCATCGAGGGCCAGCCGGTGACCTGGCAGCAGGATGGCGTCCAATATGTCGCGGTGACATCAGGCTATGGCGGAGTCTACTCGCTGTTCTCCGGCGACGAGCGGCTTGCCAAGGTGCCGCCCGGCGGCTCGCTGTGGGTCTTTGCGGTGAAGCAGTAATCGCCGGCATGATGCTGAGAGAAATGTCTCACAGGACGGCGGCGATCTTCGCCGCCGCCCTGGCGCTGACGGTCGCGCTTGCGGCGACCGTTCGCGCCGCCGACGAGCCGACCGCCAATCCCATGCAGGCACAGATCGACCACGGCAAATCGACCTATGCCGAGAAGTGCTCGCACTGCCACGGCCCGAACCTGATGAATTCCGGCACCATCACGCCGGACCTGCGCGTCTTCCCTGACGACAAGCCACGCTTTGTCACCACGGTGAAGAACGGCAAGAACAACAGGATGCCGCCCTGGGGCGACATTCTCAGCGACGACCAGATCGGGGATCTCTGGGCCTTCATCTCCAGCCGGAGGAAGCCATGAAGGGCCGGACCGTTGCGTGGTGCGTTGCTGCGCTTCTTTCGACGATGGCGTCGGTCGCTGTGGCGGCCGACGGTCCCTTGCGGATCTGCCTCGACGAGGACCGGCCGCCGCTCTCGATGCACCACCGCGGCAAGCCGGATGCCGGCTTCGACGTCCTGCTGGCGCAGGCGATCGCGGAGCGGCTCGGGCGGCCGCTGGCGATCCAGTGGTTCGAAAGCAAGCTGGACGAGGATTCCAGCCCGCAACTCGAGGCCAACGCGCTGCTCTCGGATGGGCGCTGCTCGCTGGTCGGCGGTTACGCGCTGACACGGGATTCACTGGTCGTCCCCGGCATGAAGACGGCGCGCTTGCCGGATTTCGCCGGCGCCACGCGCGACGATCGGCGGCGTCGCGTTGCGCTCGGCGTGCTCGCGCCGAGCCAGCCTTACGTCTATTCGCCCATGACGGTGGTGCTTGGGCCGAAGGCGAGCGGCCGCAAGATCGGCGACATCGGCGATCTCGCCGGCCTTCGTCTGGTCATTGAAAGCGGCTCGCTCGGCGATGCGATCCTGATGACCTTCGACAAGGGACGGCTGATCGACAACATCACCCATCTCGTCCCCGGCCGCGACGATCTCCTGGGCGCGCTCCAGCGCGGCGATTATGACGCAACGCTGATCGACCTCGGCCGCTTCGATGCGCATCACGCCGCGCACCCCGACACCGCGCTCTCCGCATCCGGCTATTACTATCCGATCGGCGCCAATCGCGGCTATGTCGGCCTCGGCAGCGATCCCGCGCTGATCGAGGCCGTCAACAAGGCGCTGAGCGCCCTTGCGGCAGAAGGCAAGATCGCCGAGTTCGGCAAGCAGGTCGGTCTCACCTATCTGCCGCCACGCGAGCCCGCTGTCCTGGGCGACGTGTGGACGAAGATCATTCAGCGGTAGCAGCGTCATACCTTTCGAATGCGCCAATCTGTCTCGCCCGAGACCCATGGCAGCGCCTGCGAGGTGCAGTAACCTTCAGGGAACCGGGAGAGAATCATGTCTGCAAGAATCAATCGCCGCCACTTCATCGCCGCCGGAGCCGGCGCAATCACGCTGCCTTTCGTCTCGCGCGGCGCATCGGCGCAAGGAGCTGCACAAGGCACCTGGCCGGCGCGGCAGATTCGCATGATTTGCAGCTATCCCGCCGGTGGGCAGACCGATTTGCTCGCGCGCGCCTACGGCGAATTCATCTCCAAGCAGGTCGGCAAGACCGTGGTGGTCGAGAACAAGCCCGGCGCCTCCGGCGCGATCGGCACGGCGGAGGTCGCCCGCGCCGAGCCCGACGGCCACACCATCCTGTGCTCGATCTCGACCACCTACATCATGAACCGCGTGGTGATGAAGAATCCCGGCTACGACATGGACAAGGATTTGACGCTCGTCAGCGTCATTCCGGGCGCCGGCCTGTTGCTGGTCGCGAACCCGAAAACCGGGGTCAAGACGCTGGAGGATTTCGTCGCCTTCGCGCGCAAGAGCGGCAAGGTGAATTTCGGCACCTACAGCGCAGGCTCGGCCCCGCACATGACGATCCACGAGCTCAACAAGCAGTACGGGCTCAACATCGAGCCGGTCCATTACCGCGGCGAGGCACCGATGTGGACCGGCATGCTCGAGGGCACGCTCGATGCCGCGATGGGAAGCTACACGGCCGCACAATCGGTCCTGCAGAGCGACCGCGGCACCGTTTTCGCCGTGCATTCGAAGAAGGTCGACGCGATCCCTGCGATCAAGACCCTTCCCGAGCAGGGCGCGACCTCGAAATTCTTCACCGTCAGTGGCTTCTCGGGCTGGGCCGTGCCCAAGACCACGCCGCAAGCCGTGGTCGACCGCCTGGCGGAGCTCTGCGTCGCCGCCAACAGCGATCCCAAGGTGAAGGAGGTTCTCGCGACCTTCGTGCTCGAACCCGCAATCGGCTTCAAGGAGACCAACGCCCTCTATCAGCGCGAGCTGCCGATCTGGATCGAGAGCGCGAAGTCGCTCGGCCTCGAGCCGGCCTAGGCGTCGAGCTGAAGGCCGGCGCGCCAACCGCCCCTTCCCGCCCCGGAATCCGACCGAAGCCTAGTGTCGGACGTGCATTTTCCCGCTATGATTGCCCGCCGCACGCTGACAAGAAGGGCCGATCGCATGACACCGGATGCAGTCGCCGTCGCCGTTATGGTCATCCTGCTCTTTCCGATGAGCTATTTCACGCTGGCCTCGCCCGCCTTCCTGCTGGTGAAGCTCGACATTCAGCCCGTCGCCCAGTTGCTGCGGGGAATGTTCAATGCCCATTTCCTGGTGATGCGCTTTGCCGGGATCATCGGAACGGTGATCCTCCTGCTCGATGGCCGCCTGCTCGCCGCGACGGGCGTCGGCCTGCTCGCTGCACTGGCGATCTGGGGACGCCGCTGGTTCATGCAACGGATGGACGACCAGCTCAGCGCGAGGGACGCCGGCGATGCCGAGGCTCCGCACCGGCTGCGCCGGTTGCACTGGAGCGGCATGCTGGGCAACGCGGTGCTGCTGGTCGCTCTCCTGATCAGCATTCCCTACATTGCCGCATCGGCGTGAGCGGCATCTGGTCGCCAAAGCGACTTGATCGCCGGGACGACTTCGGCCCGGTCTGACCTAGTGCTCGTTCGAGTTCGCCGCGCCCTGCTGCGCCTTGTGGATCGAGGACGGCACCACGCCGAAATATTTGCGGAACACCCGGCTGAAATGCGACGAGCTGGAGAAGCCCCATGAGAACGCGACGTCGGTGATGGTCTTGCCGGCGTGAGCCTCGAGCTCCTGGCGGCAGTTCTGCAAGCGCGCCTGCCAGATGTAGTCGCTCACGGTGGTGCCACGCTCCGAGAACAGCATGTGCAGGTAGCGCTTGGAGCAGCCGAGCTCGGCCGAGATCTGGTCGATGCACAGATCGGGATCGCGCAAGTGCTCGCGGATGAAGAACTGCGCGCGCACATACATCGCTTCGGGCCCGACACGGTCGAACATCGTGTCGGCTTCGCGCAGCGGCAGCAGCAGCAGGTCGATCAGCGAATCGGCAACGCCGACCGCGCTGTTCGCCGACAGCTTCGCCGCTTCGTCGAAGGTCGCATGGACGAAATCGTGAGCGATCCGCCCCGTCCCCGTCTTCGCCGACAGCTTGCAGGCGGGCATTCGCTGTGACGGGAATCCGCGGTCACGCAGCAGCGCCTTCGGCACGATCACGACGTCGTGACGCGTGAAGGCGGGGCTGATGATCGAGTGCGGACAGGAGACGTCATAGGCGATGATGTCTCCGGGATTGATCTCGATGTGACGGCCTTCTTGTTCGAAATAGGACACGCCGTAGGTCTGGAAGTGAATCTTGATATAGGGGTGCTCATTCGCCTTGGCGCGCGCCAGCGTGTGCGCGATGCGATGCTGGCTCACCTCGATCTGGCAGAGCTTCAGGCGCGAGACACTCGTGTAGTCAATGCGGCCTTCGAGCGAGGACGCCTCCAGCGGATCGACATCGAAATGCCCACACAGGCTCGTCAGCCCGTCGATCCAGCTCTGGATCTGGCGCTTCGGCGTCATGCCGGTCGTCGAGAGCTTTTGAATGGTGTCGGACATTAATCCAGCCACTGGTTTGATCCGGAGATTCGACGCGAATCGCGACCCAGCGCTGCCGGAGCCCTCAGCCGTGATTGCGGTGACGTTTACCTCGAATTTGAGTGGTCTTTTGGCACGAGCGCCATCGTTCCATTGCCACCCTTGAAAGTTAATCCTCCGCCTTAGTTGCAGCGCCGTCAAGGGGAACCTGAGCGTTGAGAGTGCTACCAAAGCGGCGTGGAAGCCGCTGAATTCGCTACTGCAAAATCAAAATCTTCGCGTCCGTGCGCTATCAAGCAAACCGGCTTCTCTCTTGGGCAAGTTTCCCGATGACGAAGTCGTTAGGGATTGCGACAGGAACAACAAGAACGGGCCGCTCCTGCAGGTGGACCCGTGGCTCTCATCAGGAGGAGGAAACAGCACAGCATCGTTTCTGGTCCGAAACGTGACCGCCCTGCACGAGCAGACGCCGGACGAGAAGCCCGGCGAATTACCAATGCTTCGGGAAAAATAAACGAGACCAACGGAGGAATGACTATGCGCAAGGTGCTACTGGCGACCTTTCTTGGCTCAGCGGCGGCTCTCGCCGTCGGGAGCGCCTCAGCCAATGACGAAGTGCTCAAGATGTCGCAGAACCCGAAAGACTGGGTGATGCCGACCGGTGACTACGCCAATACTCGCTATTCCAAGCTGAACCAGATCAACGCACAAAACGTAGGCAAGCTCCAGGTTGCCTGGACCTTCTCGACGGGCGTGCTGCGCGGCCACGAGGGCGGCCCGCTGATCATCGGCAACATGATGTACGTCCACACGCCGTTCCCGAACAAGGTCTACGCCATTGACCTTTCCAACGAGAACAAGATCGTCTGGAAGTACGAGCCGAAGCAGGACCCGAACGTCATCCCGGTGATGTGCTGCGACACGGTCAACCGCGGCCTGGCCTATGGTGACGGCAAGATCTTCCTGCATCAGGCCGACACCACCCTCGTCGCGCTCGACGCCAAGACCGGCCAGGTGGCCTGGTCCAGCAAGAACGGCGATCCGAGCAAGGGCGAGACCGGCACGTCGGCGCCCATGGTCATCAAGGACAAGGTGCTGATCGGCATCTCCGGTGGTGAGTTCGGCGTCCAGGCTCATATGTCGGCCTACGACATCAAGACCGGCAAGCTGGCTTGGCGCGGATACTCGGAAGGTCCGGATAATCAGATCCTGGTCGATGCCGAGAAGACCACCGCGCTCGGCAAGCCCGTCGGCAAGGACTCGAGCCTCAAGACCTGGCAAGGCGATCAGTGGAAGATCGGCGGCGGCGCGACCTGGGGCTGGATCTCCTACGATCCCGAGCTGAATCTCGTCTACTACGGCTCGGGCAATCCCTCGACCTGGAATCCGAAGCAGCGTCCCGGCGACAACAAGTGGTCGATGACGATCTGGGCACGTAACCCGGACACCGGCATGGCCAAGTGGGTCTATCAGATGACGCCCCACGACGAGTGGGACTATGACGGCGTCAACGAGATGATCCTCTCGGATCAGTCGATCAACGGCCAAGCGCGCAAGCTGCTGACGCACTTCGATCGTAACGGCCTCGGCTATACGCTCGATCGCGCCACCGGTGAGCTGCTGGTCGCCGAAAAGTACGATCCGAAGGTGAACTGGACCTCCGGCGTCGACATGGACAAGAACTCGCCGACCTACGGTCGTCCGAAGGTGCTCGACGCAGCTTCGACCGACAAGGCGGGCGAGGACCACAACGTGAAGGGCATCTGCCCGGCCGCGCTCGGCACCAAGGACGAGCAGCCGGCAGCCTACTCGCCGGACACGCAGCTGTTCTACGTTCCGACCAACCACGTCTGCATGGACTACGAGCCGTTCAAGGTGAGCTACACCGCGGGCCAGCCCTATGTGGGTGCGACGCTCTCGATGTATCCGCCGCAGGGTGAAACCCACATGGGTAACTTCATCGCCTGGGACGGCAAGACCGGCAAGATCGTCTGGTCGAACAAGGAGCAGTTCTCGGTCTGGTCGGGTGCGCTCGCAACCGCCGGCGGCGTGGTGTTCTACGGCACGCTCGAAGGCTACCTCAAGGCGGTCGACGCCAAGACCGGCAAGGAGCTCTACAAGTTCAAGACTCCCTCCGGCATCATTGGCAACGTCACCACCTATGAGAACGGCGGCAAGCAGTATGTCGCAGTGCTCTCCGGCGTCGGCGGCTGGGCCGGCATTGGTCTGGCCGCGGGCCTGACCGATCCGACCGCAGGTCTCGGCGCAGTCGGCGGCTACGCGGCCCTCAGCAACTACACGGCTCTCGGCGGTACGCTGACCGTGTTCTCGCTGCCGAACTAGGCCCCTCAGCATCGCTCCGGCGCGTGGATCAACTCCACGCGCCGGCTCGTCTCCCCCTGATGCCTTCGAGGATGAATCTCTTGCGTAAAATCTGCTCTGTCATTGCTGCGATGATCTTGGTTGCGTCCGGAGGAATTGCTGTTGCTGACGGCTCGGGCGACCCGACTGCCGTCAAGCAGAACGAAACTGGTGAATGGCTCGATAAGGAAGGAAATCCGACCTACAAGATTACCGACGGATCCGTGGACTGGTACACCTATTCCGGATACCGCCGCTATCACTCCGACTGCCATGTCTGTCATGGCCCGGACGGAATGGGTTCGACCTACGCGCCGGCGCTGAAGGATTCGCTCAAAACGATGAGCTACGCCGATTTTCTCGGCGTCGTCGCCTCGGGCCGCAAGAATATCTCGACGGCCTCGGAAAACGTGATGCCGGCCTTCGGTGATAACCCAAACGTCGCCTGCTACATGGACGATCTCTACGTCTATCTGCGCGCCCGCTCCAACGAGGCCTGGGGCCGCGCTCGACCGAGCAAGCATGAGGACAAGAACGACGCCTATACCAAGAACGAAGACTCATGCATGGGCAAGAAGTGAACGTTCGAAAGCCCGCCTGAGACTTAGTTTCAGGCGTCCCTTCGAGAATTTGAGGAGCTACCGATGAAGACACGTGCCGCCGTCGCTTTCGAGGCCAAGAAGCCGCTCGAGATCGTCGAGCTTGATCTGGAAGGACCGAAGGCCGGCGAAGTGCTGGTCGAGATCAAGGCGACTGGCATCTGCCATACCGACGCCTATACGCTCGACGGCTTCGACAGCGAGGGAATCTTCCCCTCGATCCTCGGTCACGAGGGCGCAGGCATCATCCGTGAGATCGGCCCCGGCGTGACATCGGTGAAGCCGGGTGACCACGTCATCCCGCTCTACACGCCGGAATGCCGGCAGTGCAAAAGCTGCCTCAGCCAGAAGACCAATCTGTGCACCGCGATCCGCGCGACGCAAGGCAAGGGCGTGATGCCCGACGGCACCAGCCGCTTCTCCTACAAGGGCAAGCCGGTCTACCACTACATGGGCTGCTCGACCTTCTCGAACTTCACCGTGCTGCCGGAGATCGCAGTCGCCAAGATCCGCGAGGACGCCCCCTTCGACAAGAGCTGCTACATCGGCTGCGGCGTCACCACCGGCGTCGGCGCCGTCGTCAACACCGCGAAGGTCACGCCGGGCTCCAACGTGGTCGTGTTCGGCCTCGGCGGCATCGGCCTCAACGTCATCCAGGGCGCCAAGATGGCCGGCGCCGACAAGATCATCGGTGTCGACATCAACGACGCCAAGGAGGATTGGGGCCGCAGGTTCGGCATGACCGAGTTCGTCAATCCGAAGAAGGTCACCGGCGACATCGTCCAGCATCTCGTCGGCCTCACCGATGGCGGCGCCGACTACACCTTCGACTGCACCGGCAACACCACCGTTATGCGCCAGGCACTGGAGGCCTGCCATCGCGGCTGGGGCACCTCGATCATCATCGGCGTTGCCGAGTCCGGCAAGGAGATCGCCACCCGTCCGTTCCAGCTCGTCACCGGGCGCAACTGGCGCGGCACCGCCTTCGGTGGCGCGCGCGGCCGGACCGACGTGCCCAAGATCGTGGACTGGTACATGAACGGAAAGATCCAGATCGATCCGATGATCACCCACGTGCTCAAGCTCGAAGAGATCAACAAGGGCTTTGACCTCATGCATGAGGGCAAATCCATTCGTTCCGTCGTCGTGTACTGAACCGGAAGACGTCACCCCCAAGGAGGATCGACCCATGACTGTTGCACTCCATCCATCGATCGACAACGGCCTCAAACAGGGCAGCGGCAGCTTCGCCGGCGGCACGCTGGTCTGCAAATGCAAGGACCACCCCGTCAAGGTCGGCATCAAGGGCGACGTCGCCCACAATCATGCCTGCGGCTGCACCAAATGCTGGAAGCCGCAGGGCGCGACGTTCTCCGTGGTCGCCGTGGTGCCGCGCCAGAACGTCACCGTGCTCGAGAACGGCGACAAGCTCCAGGTCGTCGATCCCTCCGCGGTGATCCAGCGCCACGCCTGCAAGGCCTGCGGGACGCACATGTACGGCCGCATCGAGAACAAGGGCCACCCGTTCTACGGTCTCGACTTCATCCATCCCGAGCTGTTCCAGGAGCAGGGCTCGCAGGCGCCGCAATTCGCCGCCTTCGTCTCCTCCGTGATCGAATCCGGCGTGAAGCCGGAGCAGATGGCGGGCATCCGTTCGCGGCTGAAGGAAATCGGCCTCGAGCCCTATGATTGCCTGTCACCGGCATTGATGGACGCGATCGCGACCCACGTGGCGAAAGCCAAGGCAGCCTAGGAAAGCCCTCCGAGCTGGCCGGGCCCGAGCTTCGGCCAGACCTCCCCGGCTCGCTGGCGACGACCTCCGCCAGCGAGCCGGACCGGTCCGCACTTTAAGACCATGGCGGCGATGCCGCCGCTTCGTACCATGCGTCTGTGAGGGCATCAGCTCCTCAGTCCTGGTCTCTGAATGACTGCGCAGTGCCGCCAACTTCCGACTCGAAGTCCCCGGCCCGCTGCGTTTCTCCCTCCCTCGACTGAGGCATCCTGCTTCGTCCGCGCAATCATTCTGGCGGACGAAGCCTTTTTCGCTGCACTCGCCGTCAGCGAACGCGCGGGTTCACGCGGCGTGATGCCGCGCCCTGCTTTTGACAAACCATCGATGCAATCTTTTCCCGGTGAGAACACCCGGCTGTGAACACCGGGCCGGCGCGATCCCTGCTACGGTCGCGCCGTCACGATGCCGCGCGAAATACAACCAAGAACAAGCACGGGAGGTATCGAACACATCCGGACATCGAGATTCGCGTTCCTGCCCCCCTGCCGGGATCTGCCCGTGCAGGCTCATCGGAGGGGATGCGACGACACGACGCAACTTGCACGGCGCCGCCCTGCATCGGCGCGTTTTGAATTTGGCATGCTTATGAAGAGCGAGGGACGATCATGATCAAGGTAAAGATCAACGGCCAGGAACAGAGCTGGGATGGCGACCCGGATCTCCCGCTACTCTGGTTCCTGCGTGACGAGGCCGGACTGACCGGCACCAAGTTCGGCTGCGGCCAGGCCCTGTGCGGCAGCTGCACCGTCATCGTCGACAAGGAAGCCGTGCGCTCCTGCATCACGTCGATCAACGACGTTGCCGGACGCGAGGTCACGACCATCGAGGGACTGCATCCGAACGGCGATCATCCCGTGCAAAAGGCCTGGCGCCAGGTCAACGTGCCGCAATGCGGCTTCTGCCAGGCTGGCCAGATCATGCAGGCCGCCGCGCTTCTGATGGAGAACCCGAAGCCCTCGCATGACCAGATCCGCGAGGCGATGTCCGGCAACATCTGCCGTTGCGGTTGCTATCAGCGCATCGAGAACGCGGTCCATCTCGCATCGACGGGAGTGTGACATGAATTTCATCGACAATCCCGGCAAGCTCCGTGACTTCCAAAAACGTGGGTTCGAAAAGCACATCAAGGTCGAGAAGGTCTCGCGCCGCAGCATCCTGAAGGGGCTCGGCGTTACTGGCGGCTTCGTGCTCGCCGCCCCCGTGATGACGCGCCAGGCATTTGCCTATGAGACCGGCGCCGGAAAAATGCCGCACGGCGTCGTGGTCGATCCGCGCGTCTTCGTTTCGGTCGCGCCTGACGGCGTCGTCACCATCGTCGGACACCGTTCCGAGATGGGCACCGGCGTCCGCACCAGCCTGCCGCTGATCGTGGCCGAGGAGATGGAAGCCGACTGGTCCAGGGTCAAGGTGCAGCAGGCCCATGGCGACGAAGTCAAGTTCGGCAATCAGGACACCGACGGCTCGCGCAGCACGCGGCATTATCTGCTTCCGATGCGCCAGATCGGCGCTTCGGCCCGCACCATGCTGGAACAGGCCGCGGCGAAGCGCTGGGGCGTGCCGGCGACCGAGGTCAAGGCCGTCAATCACGAGGTCGTCCACAGCGCCAGCGACCGCAAGCTCGGCTTCGGCGAGCTCGCCGCCGATGCCGCCAAGGAATCGGTGCCCGCGATCGAAGGCCTCAAGCTCAAGGACGCCAAGGACTTCCGCTATTTGACCAAGGGCCAGATCGGCATCGTCGATCTCCACGACATCACCACCGGCAAGGCGCGTTACGGCGCCGATGTGCGGTTGCCGGGGATGAAATACGCCGTGATCGCGCGTCCGCCGGTGACCGGCGGCAAGCTGGTCTCGTTCGATCCAGACGCGGCGCTGAAGGTTCCCGGCGTCGAGAAGGTGATGAAGGTCCAGGGATGGCCGTGGCCGTCGAAGTTCCAGCCGCTCGGCGGCGTCGCGGTGATCGCCCGCAACACCGGCGCGGCGATCAAGGGCCGCAACGCATTGAAGCTGGTCTGGGACGACGGCGCCAACGCCAAGTACGACTCGGTCGCCTTCCGCAAGGAGCTCGAGGAGGCCTCGCGCAAGCCGGGCCTCGTCGTGCGTCGGGAAGGCGATGCGGATGCGGCCTTGAAGGGCGCCGACAAGGTCATCGTCGGCGAGTACTACATCCCGCATCTCGCGCATGTCAGCATGGAGCCGCCGGTGGCGGTCGCCGACGTCAAGGGCGACAAGGCGGAGATCTGGGCACCGGTGCAGAGCCCGGGCGGAACCCGTGACGACGTCGCCAAGACGCTCGGCATTCCCGAGGGCAACGTCACGGTCAACGTGACCCTGCTCGGGGGCGGGTTCGGCCGCAAGTCGAAATGCGACTATGCGCTCGAGGCCGCCCTGCTGTCGAAGGAGCTCGGCGCGCCGGTGAAGGTGCAGTGGACGCGGGAGGACGACATCCAGAACGGCTTCCTGCACACGGTCTCGGCCGAGCGCATCGAGGCCGGTCTCGACAAGAGCGGCAAGGTGATCGCCTGGCGCCACCGCAGCGTGGCGCCCAGCATCGCCTCGACCTTTGCCGCCGGCACGGTGCACCAGGCGCCGTTCGAGATCGGCATGGGCCTCGCCGACATGCCGTTCGAGATCGCCAACATCTCCTGCGAGAATCCGGAGGCAGCCGCGCATACCCGCATCGGCTGGTTCCGCTCGGTCTCGAACATTCCGCGCGCCTTCGCGGTGCAGTCGATGGTCGGCGAGATCGCGCAGGCGACGGGGCGCGACCAGAAAGACATGCTGCTCGAGCTGATCGGCTCGCCCCGCATCGTCGAGCCGAACGTGAAGGACCTCTGGAACTACGGTGAGCCCCAGGACAGCTATCCGATCGACACCGCGCGCCTGCGCAAGGTGGTCGAGCTGGTCGCCGAGAAGGGCGAATGGGGCCGCAAGGTCCCGAAGGGCCACGGTCTAGGCATTGCCGTGCACCGCAGCTTCGTCAGCTATATCGCGACCATCGTCGAGGTCGCCGTCGACGACAAGGGCAAGCTGACGGTGCCGAGGGTCGACACCGCGATCGATTGCGGCACCTATGTCAACCCCGAGCGCATCGCCTCGCAGATCGAGGGCGCCGCGATCATGGGGCTGAGCCTCGCCAAATACGGCGAGATCAGCTTCAGGGACGGCAAGGTGCAGCAGAAGAATTTTGACGACTTCCAGGTCGTCAGAATCGACGAATCTCCTGTCGTGACCAACGTCTACATCGTGCCGCCCGCATCGGACACGCCACCGAGCGGTGTCGGCGAGCCCGGTGTCCCGCCGTTTGCGCCCGCGCTGATGAACGCGATCTTCGCAGCGACGGGAAAACGCATCCGCTCGCTTCCGATCGGCAAGCAATTGGAAGCGTAGCTCGGAACACAAGCGGCCTCGCGCCGTTTCCATCGATCTGACAGGAGCAGATCGATGACCAACATCTCAAGGGCGCTCGCAGTGTCGCTGTCGAGCGCCTTTCTTTTGACGGCCGCAGGCGCGTTCGCCCAGGGCAATACGACGCCGCCGACCACCGCGACGCGCCCCGCCACGCCCGACCAGAACTCGCTGCCCAACGCCGACGCCCCGCCCGCCTCGACCACCCAGACCACGGGACAGCACAATCCAGATCCGAAGGTTCAGGAGATGAACCAGAAGGAAAAGGACAAGGTGGAGCGGACGGGGAAGTAGCGGGCCTAGCGCACAAACCGCCCTACATCGTCATGGCCGGGCTGTCCCGGCCATCCACGACCTTTGCCGCGGCACCAAGAACGTAGATGCCCGGGACAAGCCCGGGCATGACGAGTTCGTGGTGCGGGAGCAATCGCATTCCGTCGCAAAAAATGCGGCGGACGTTGCCGTCCGCCGCATTCGCCACCCCCCTGCTGCTCCGCCGTCTTCGATCCGCCCGCGGAGCTACTTCTTGAGCGCGAACACCCAGATCACGCCGCCTTGCGGCACATTAGCTTCGATGCCGATGTTGTTGGTCACCAGCGCGTCCTGGATGCGCTGGGCGTCCACGCCCCATCCCGACTGGATCGCGATGTATTGGGTGCCGTCGATCTCATAGGACACCGGCATGCCCATGATGCCGGAGTTGGTCTTCTGCTCCCACAACAGCTCGCCGGTCTTGGCGTTGAACGCGCGGAAGTTGCGGTCGTTGGTGCCGCCGACGAAGATGAGATCGCCCGCGGTCGCCGTCACCGAGCCGAACAGCTGCGACTTCGGGAAGTTGTGCTGCCACACCTTCTTGCCCGTCGCAGGATCCCAGGCCTGCAGCTCGCCGAAATGGTCCGCGCCCGGCTTGGTCTTCAGGCCGATGTCCTCCGGCTTGGTGCCGAGCCAGAGCTCGCCCGGCTTGAGCGCGACCTTCTCGCCGGTGAAGCCGCCGCAGAAGTTCTCGTTGGCGGGCACGTAGACGAGACCGGTCTTCTGGCTGTAGGCCGCCGACGGCCAATCCTTGCCGCCCCACAGCGACGGACAGAACTCGACGCGTTTGCCGATGACCGGCTTGTGCGCGGGATCGACGATCGGCTTGCCGCTCTCTGGCTCGATGCCTTTCCAGACGTCGGTGGAGACGAACGGCCAGCCGGCGACGTAGTTGATCTTGGTCGGCGTGCGCTCGAGCACCCAGAAGATCGCATCGCGCCCCGGATGGACCAGGCTCTTGATGGTCTTGCCGTCGCGCTGCAGGTCGATCAGCATCGGTGCCTCGACCTCGTCCCAGTCCCAGGAATCGTTCTGGTGATACTGGTGATGGGTCTTGATCTTGCCGGTGTTTGGATCGAGCGCGAGCACCGAAGAGGTGTAGAGATTGTCGCCGGGATGGGTCTCGCCGGGCCACGGCGCGGCATTGCCGACGCCCCAATAGACCGTCTTGGTGTCCTTGTCGTAATTGCCGGTCATCCAGGCCGAACCGCCGCCGTTCTTCCAGTCGTCGCCCTGCCAGGTCTCATGGCCCGGCTCGCCTTCGCCCGGAATGGTGAAGGTCCGCCACAGCTCCTTGCCGTCCTTGGCGTCATAGGCGGCGACGTAGCCGCGCACGCCGAACTCGCCGCCGGAGCCGCCGACGATGACCTTGCCGTCGACGATCAGCGGCATCAGGGTCATGTACTGGCCCTTCTTGTAGTCCTGCACCTTGGTGTCCCACACCACCTTGCCGGTCTTGGCATCGAGCGCGACGACGTGATCGTCGGTGGTGGCGAGATAGAGCTTGTCCTCCCAGAGGCCGACGCCGCGGCTGGTCGGGTGCAGCTGGAACAGATCGTCGGGGAGCTGCCGCTTGTAGCGCCAATATTCGTCGCCGGTCTTCGCATTCAACGCGATCACCTGCCCCATCGGGGTCGCCACGAACATGACGCCGTTGTTGACGATCGGCGGCGCCTCGTGGCCTTCGACGACGCCGGTGGCAAAGGTCCAGACCGGCGTGAGGTTCTTCACATTGGAGGTGTTGATCTGGTCGAGCGGGCTGTAGCCGTGGCCGTCATAGGTGCGTCGATAGAGCATCCAGTTGCTTGGCTCCGGATTTTCCAGCCGCTGCGCGGTGACCGGCGAATAACTCTCGATCGGGCCGGCCACGGCGGCGGTCGAGGCAAGACAGGTAAAGGCGACGAAGCCGGACAGTAGCCATTGCTTTCTGGTCATGAAAGTTTTCATGGACGTTCCCCTTTTTCATCCGTTTGAATTCTTGTGTTGAATTCTTGTCGTTCGTCCCGCCGTCCGCCCATCGGCGGATGCGGCCTCTCGTGACGCGGGCAGATCCCGCACCGTCCATCATCCCGGCTGCGCGCCACCTACCTTTCCGATGAAGTTGCCGGCGACACTGAGCGAGCCGTCAGCGAGCGCCAGCGGTAGCGCGGCGAGCCGTCGCGGCGCCGGCCCGAACACGACCTGTGCGCCCGCACGAGGATCGTACTCGGAGTTGTGACACATGCACTTGAACACCTCCTTGTCGCCGACATCGCTCTTCACCCAAGCGGTAACTGGACAGCCGGCATGGGCGCAGATCGCCGAATAGGCGATGATGCCATCGACGGCGCGCTCGCGCGTCTTGTCGTCGAGCTCGGCGGGATCAAGCCGGATGATCAGGATCTCGTTGAGCCGGGAAGCGCTGCGCACCACCGATGTCTTGGGATCCTTCGGCCAGGCATGCACCGGCGGTCCGCCGGCGGGCAGGTCGGCCGCGGTGATCAGCTTTCCCTCCTTGTCGCCTTCGGAGAAGACGAGCACATCGCCTTTCTGGGGCCGTTGGTCGGACCCAGGCGGATCCTCGTCCGCGCGTGCGTGCGCGGAACAACCGAGGCAGGCGGTGGTGGCGATTGCGCCAAGCAGAATCGTTCGCCGCGTCTGTTCGGCGCGCGCATCGGCTTCAGGTTCCGTGATGCTTTCGGACGATGAGGAATTGGTCGTGAACGATGCGCGGGACATGTCCACAAGCAGGCGCTGGAACTCTGCCGAAAACAAGGCGAAGAATTGGCGCCGCAGCGCATCAATATGGCTTTGCTCGTTTTGATTGAACGACGATCAACGCATTCAAGCGAGTTTTCGCAATTTCAACATCACACCGCGCGATCAGCATGATGATTTTGCAGGGCAGACCGAAGATGTCGGAATTGGTGCAGCGCGCTATCCATCACGCTGTGCGAACGCAGCGCGATATCGCTGCATCATTTGCAGGCAACCGGTTGAGGTCAGGACCTCAGCACGTGACGCGGCGCAGCGATTGAACCGGCGACGGTTGCCGATGCCATCTCGAAACTGTCGGCGATGCGGCGGGCCTTGTCGATGAACAGGCTGGCTGCCGGCGGCGGGCAGACCTCGCGCGCGGTCTGCTCGAACAGATCGAGCCAACGGTCGAAATGGCCGGCAACCAGACTTAGCGGCAGATGCGCCCGCATCGGCGAGCCATGATAGCGGCCGCTCATCAGCACGACCGAGGACCAGAAATCCCTGAGCCTGGCGAGATGCTCGTCCCAGTTCTGCACGGCGGCGAACACCGGCCCCAGCTCTGCATCCTCGCGCACGCGTCCGTAGAAGCGGGTGACCAGTTCCCCGATCATCTCCTCGCTGATCCCGGTGCGCTCGATCGCATCCTGGGTCAACAGGTTCCGCCGTGCGGCCGCAGCTTCGCGCTCGGCCTTCAGTCGATCCGACATGAGCTCAGTGTCCGTTCCGTTGTTCCCGTAGGGCCGCCCGCTCGACATTGTCGGGCCGATTGCGCGCGGCGTCTTTGTCGCAGCGCAAAGTGCGGGATCGGGCGGCGGACGCGAACAGGCCCGCCGCCGGCCGCCCTGATCAGGCGCTATAGCTGTAGAAGCCCTGCCCGGTCTTGCGACCGAGATGGCCGGCATCCACCATCTCCTTCAGCAGCGGCGCTGGCCGATATTTGGGATCGTTGAAGCCCTTGTAAAAGACCTCCATCACCGAAAGCATGGTGTCGAGCCCGACGAGGTCGGCCAGAGCCAGCGGTCCGATCGGATGGTTGCAACCGAGCTTCATGCCGGCGTCGATCTCCTCCGCCGTCGCGATGCCCTCCTGGAGCGCGAAGATTGCCTCGTTGATCATCGGGCACAGGATGCGGTTGACGGCGAAGCCCGGGCTGTTCTTGGCGGTGATCGCCACCTTGCCGACGCGCTTGGCGAAATCGAGCGCCTTGGCATGGGTGTCGTCGGAGGTCTGCAGGCCGCGGATCAACTCCAGCAGCGCCATCACCGGCACCGGGTTGAAGAAGTGCATGCCGATGAAGCGATCGGGGCGGTCGGTCGCGGCGGCAAGCTTGGTGATCGAGATCGACGAAGTGTTGGTCGCGACCAGCGTGCGCGGCGACAGGGTGGCGCAAAGGTCCTTCAGGATCTTGACCTTGAGCTCCTCGTTCTCGGTCGCGGCCTCGATGACGAGGTCGCAATCCGACAGCTTGGCGCGGTCGGTGGTGCCGGTGATCCGCTTGAGCGTGGCGTCGCGATCGGCCGCCGACATCTTCTCCTTCTTGACCAGCCGCTCGAGGCTGCCGCCGACGGTCGAGAGCCCGCGGTTCACGGCCGCTTCGGAAATGTCGACCATCACGACCGAGAGCCCGGCCGCCGCGCAGATCTGCGCGATGCCGTTCCCCATGGTCCCTGCCCCGATGATGCCAACGGTCTGGATCATTGCCTCGTATCCTTCTCATCCTTGCGGGCGTGCCGGCGCGGCACAGCCCATTGTTCCTGCGTCAGGGTCTAGCACCGCCGGCGGGCGGCGACGACCTGATCCGCCTTCTCCTTAAAGCATCCATGGCCGGAATAAAGCCGCCGCCGGGCCCGAAAAGGCCCGATTTGGCCGCCGGGCAAGGCAATTTGTCCCGAATCCCGCCTCGCCCGCCCGGGAGCCCCATAGCGGGGTGGACGGCCGCTCCAGCACCCATCGGTGGCTCTCGATTTACATCAATCGGATGACGCGGCGCCGCGACCGGCGTGATGAGGTCGCGGCGCAATGGCCCGCGCGAATGCCGCGCGGCGCGATTGTGAGATCGACCACATCGGCATCGTGCCCCACCCGTTAGCGTCGCGCAGATGAAGAAACATATTGCACTCCCGATCATCCTCGCCGTCCTCCTCGTCGCAACGCAAGGCCTGGCAGCCGAGATCAAAGGCGCCGGCTCGACTTTCGTCTCGCCCGTGATGACGAAATGGACCGACGCCTACAAGGCGAAGACCGGAAACATCGTCAGCTATCAAGCGGTCGGCTCGAGCACCGGCCTCAGCCTGATCAAGACCGACGCCGTCGATTTCGGGACCAGCGACATGCCGCTCGACCCCAACGAGCTCGACAGGCTCGGCCTGATCCAATTCCCGATCGTGATCGGAGGCGTCGTGCCCGTGGTCAATATCGGCGGCGTCAAGCCGGGCCAGATCCGCTTCACCGGGCAGGTGCTCGCCGACATCTATCTCGGCAAGCTCAAATCCTGGAACGACCCGGCGATCGCCGCGATCAATCCCGATATCAGCCTGCCGAAGGCGCCGATCATTGTGGTCCATCGCATTGACGGCTCCGGCACCACATTCAACTGGTCGAACTATCTTTCGAAGGTCAGTCCGCAATGGCAGAGAAGCGTGGGGGAAGGTACTTCGGTCGAGTGGCCGCTCGGCCTCGGCGGCCGCGGCAATGACGGCGTCGCCTCGCTCGTCGGTCTCATTCCCGGCGCGATCGGCTATCTCGAATACACCTACGCGCTGCAGCGGCTCGACAGGATTTCCTTCGGCATCGTGGAGAACAGCGCCGGCAATGACGTGGTGCCTGATGCCGCGTCATTCCAGGCCGCGGCTTCGAGCGCGAACTGGAAGGCGGAGCAGGATTTTCACCTGGTCCTCACCAACGCGCCGGGCGAAGACGCCTACCCGATCACGGCCACGACCTTCGTGCTGATGCCCAAAACAGCAAAATATCCGGAGCGCTCCGCAGCTGCCATCGACTTCCTCCGCTGGTCACTCGGGAACGGCAAGTCCGAGACCCAGACGCTCAACTACGTCCCGCTCCCTCCCGCCCTGATTGAGCAGATCGAGCGCTATTGGCGGGACAGCATTGGGACAGCGCCGACGGTTTCGGCATCTGCCATTGGCAAGCGTTGATGCCGAGCAGGCCGCGCGTCCGCCCGCCCGCGACTTGAATTCCAGCCGAATTGGGTTTGCAAACCGCTCCACCTGAGTATTCTGTGATTGGCCTGCTGCGAGGAGAGCCCCTCCCGTCGCAGGCCAAAGCACAAGTGCCTGCGGGACGCGATCGCGCCACCGCATTGCACTGCGCCACTCGCAGGAAATCCTCCGTGAAACGCCTCTCCATTCCCGACACCAACGCCCCCGCGGCACTCCGCCTGGCGCCGACGCCCAGGCTCGGATGAGCGATTTCACCCAATCCGTTGGCGCTGCGATCTCACTCATCGGCGAAGCCGACGCCGAGCTGCTCGGCATCGTCGCATTGTCGGTGCGCGTCAGTCTGACCGCGAGCGTCATTGCCCTCATGGTCGGCGCACCGATCGGGGCCTTGCTCGCGATCACCCGTTTCCGCGGGCGGCAGGTGATCATCGTCCTGACCAATGCGCTGCTCGGGCTTCCACCTGTCGTGGTCGGGCTCGCGCTCTATCTTCTGCTGTCGCGCTCGGGCCCGCTTGGGGTGGCCGGACTGCTGTTCACGCCGGCCGCCATGGTGATCGCCCAGACGCTGCTGGCGACCCCGATCGTGGTGGCGCTGGTGCACCGGCCCGCAAGTCTTTTGTGGGCGGAGTACGGCGATCTCGCACGGATCGACGGCCTGTCGGCCTTCCGCAGCATGGCGCTCCTGTTCGCGCTCGGCCGGACCTCGCTGCTGACGGCCTTTCTCGCGGCGTTCGGGCGCGCGATCGCCGAGGTCGGCGCTATCATCATCGTCGGCGGCAACATCCGCGGCTTCACGCGCACGATGACGACCGCGATCGCGCTGGAGACCAGCAAGGGCGACCTGCCGCTGGCGCTCGGCCTCGGACTGATCCTGCTGGCGCTCAGCGTGGCGGTGTCGACCGTCGCCTTCGTGCTAGTGGGACGCGTTGGGGAAAAATAGCTGCTCGCCGCCGACCTTGTAGCCGGCGATCGCGTTCTGCCCCTTCGACGACACCAGCCAGTCGATGAAGGCCTGCCCGTCCTTCACCTTGACGTTCGGGTGCTTCTCGGGATTCACCAGCATGACACCGTACTGGTTGAAGAGGCGCTTGTCGCCCTCGGTCAGGATGGCGAGTTCGCCGCGGTTCTTGAATGACAACCAGGTGCCGCGGTCCGACAAGAGATAAGCGTTCGACGACGAGGCCATGTTCAGCGCCAGGCCCATGCCCTGACCGATCTCCCGGTACCAATTGTCCTTGCCCGCACTGAGATCGACGCCCGCCTCTTTCCACAGCCTCAGCTCGGCCGCGTGCGTGCCGGACTTGTCGCCGCGCGAAATGAACGGGGCCTTGGCCGCCGCGATCTTGCGCAGCGCGTCCGTGACGTCCTTGCCGCCGGCGATCTTCGCAGGGTCGCTTCTGGGGCCGACGATGATGAAGTCGTTGTACATGACGTCGAACCGCTTCACGCCCTGCCCTTCCGACATGAATTTGTCTTCGGCAGCCTTGTCATGGACGAACACCACGTCGGCATCGCCGCGCCGTCCGATGTCGAGTGCCTGCCCGGTGCCGACGGCAACGACCTTCACGCTGATGCCTTCGGCCTTCTCGAACAGGGGCAGCAGATAGCCGAACAGGCCTGATTGTTCCGTCGACGTGGTCGAGGCCACCGTGATGGCGCGATCCTGCGCGAACGCGATGGCGGACCAGAGCAGAACCGCTCCGATGGCGACTATTCGTTTCATGTCTCGTCCTTGCAGATGCCGGGTGTCCCGAAACTACCCTGCGAGAACGGTGCAGGGAACCCTACATTCGGCGCACGCACTCGCCTGCGGTGCGGTTGGCCAGGAACGTCCGTCCCGCGCGGAGGTTGTCCTGACGATGAACCCAGGAGGACGGGATGCAGAAGATCATCTTGGCATCGGCATGCATCATGGCGTTGGCGACCGGTGGCGCTTTCGCACAGACACAACCTGCGCCGGGCGCGTCCGCTCAGAGCGCGGTCGGCCCCTCATCGCGAGGCCCCGCGACCAAGGGCATGACCACCGGACGCGCGTCGAATATGCAGAATGAGGCCAGCGACAGCAAGGGTGCGCAGCAACCTTCAGCCGGCGGCACCAACACCAATAACATGGGCAGCCAGGCCGGCGGCTCCGCGGGCTCCGGCAAATAGCCGGAAGAGCAAAATTGCGGGAGCGGATGGCGATCCCCTCCCGCATGCCCAGCAGCGTCGATCAACGACCCGGGCAATAGCGCATCACACGGCGGACGCCCTGCGGTTCCGGCTCCTTCATCCAATCGATCTTCCAGGCCAGCCAAAGCTTGTCATCATCGATGACATAGGCGAAGGACGACGTCGAAAGGCCCCGGTCGTTGCGAACCGTGACCTCGCCGCAGACCACCTCGATCGCACGGCCCTCGGGGTCGGACGCGGGGCTGGTCCAGGAGATGTGGATTTCCGCATTGGGCGGAATAAGGTGAGCGGCGATTTTCGGCGTCAGTTCGTCTGCGAGCGCCGGCATGCTGATGAAGGCGGCGATGGCTGCAGCCAGGCAAGTCCTGTGGATCACGTTTGCTCTCCTTCGCTTTGAAGAAGAGCGTGTCGATTTCCAGGCGGCTTGACTGTGGTCGCTGTCACATTGACTGTCACCCCGTAGAACCCACGGCCATCACCGGCCTCGTGGTGATGGCTGACACCTCATGCGGCACACCGCACATGCCTGACATTGCGGATGTTCTGCAATTGATCTCGCCTGCATTGACAGGGGTGTGACGGGCGGGGCAGTTTTTCACATTGCTGACGAATCAGCGATTGCCCTCACGCCGAGTACCGCTTGGACAACTCCTAGTGCTTTCGAGACTGATATCGTTGCTGCGCCGTATCCCGGCGGTGAAATGGGCATTCACCCGGCTTCGGCCCGTGCCGCATGACGGCAGCCTTGACGCCACGCCGGTCGCCGAAGACGTCTCGCCCGTCATCGCCGAAGAGAGTGTGGCTGAGTGCATTGCGGCCCAAGACGTCGTGGCCCCGGACATCACGGCCCAAGACACGACAGCCCAAGAGACGACAGCCCAAGACACCACGGCAGAGCGCACTGAGCTCGAAGGTCTTGCGGAATCCGCACCGACCGACATCAGCGAGACCAGCACAGTTTCAGTGCAGGACGATGCCGAGATCGCGGCCGTCGCGCCCTCTGCCCAGCATGATGCCGCGATCGCCGTCATCGCGGAGAGCCCGCCGGCAGCACCAACCCATGCCGGCGTCAGCGAGGGGTCCTCCCGCGAGGCGCCATCCGACATCGCGGGAGTCGCCGAGGAGGAGACTGAGGTCCCGGCCATCGAGGTCGCCGAGATCGAAACTGCTGCAGAGGCCGTTCCCGATCCTGCCACGAGCATCAATTCTGTCGCGGAGATCTCGGCTGAGGTCGAGTCCCCCGACGCGGAACCTGTCGATGTCGTCAGCGAAGTGATCGACGCCGCCGACCTCGTCGTCAGCAACGATCCCCTTCCGGCCGAAGCCGGGCCCGTCGTCACGGCGGAAGCGTCGCCGTTGCCCGTCGAGATCGAGCGTGCGCCGCTTGACGTCCCCGCCCTCGTGATCGTTGATGATCATTCCTCCGACGTCATCGTCGACGTTGAGCCGGCCATGATCGAGCCGTGCGTCACGCCGGCCGATGCCGGAGTTGTGGCAGAGGCCGCTCCGGAGGATGATCTCGACAACGTTCCCTCGCCAGCCGACGCAGTCATCATCGAGCCGGCAGCAGTGGAGATCGTGGCGCCCGTCGCCACGGTGGAGGCGGGTTCCACCAATGCCGCCAGCATCGTCACCGACATCGCGCCGGCTACGGCACTCGTGTCGCTGTCCCCCGAGGTCCGCAGCGCACCGAAGGTTCGCACGCGCCCCGCCGAGCCTGCCGATCGCGCCGCGCTGATCCGGCAGCGCTGGGCGGAAAGCGGGATCAGGATGTGGAATCCGCGCCTTCACGGCACCGGCGAAGCCACGCTGAACATCCAGGGCAGCGTTGGACTGCTGCCGCCCGAGCCCGGCGAGACGATGCCGCGCTACGACAAGCTGGAATTCAAGCTGCTCGGCGGACAGATCGTCTGTGAGGGCGTCATCGTCGAGCCCCCCGCACAGGCGAGCCATCGCAGCTTCACGCGGCTCGCCGAGCCTGGGAAGCCCGAGCGCGCCCGCGAGCCGGCGCGCGAACGCCGGGCCGCTCTCGCCTGATCCTTTCTCCTGCGACTGCCGTTCGCGATGTGCTAGGCTGTTATCCCGACATGGGAGATCGCCTATGCGCGCAAGCCCGTTGCTTCTGGTCGTGATCGCCGCCGTCTACATCTCACAGCCGGCCATCGCCGCGGACAAACGGCCACCTCATGCAGTCGCCGCGGTTCCCGCAACCGATGCAGCCGCGCCCTACAAGACCGATCGGCTTTCGTCCTCGCGCGGAGAGCCGATCTTGAACACGCCCGGCCAGACCACCGTGCTGACCCGGCAGGTCCTGGACGACATGAAGGCGACCAGTCTGCGGGATGCCATGCGCTCCACCGCCGGAGTGACGATCGGGCGCTAGGCTCGCGCGCGGCCGACACCATACGCGCCGATACGCCCACCCAACGATGATTTCTTGCGAACGCAAGGCTGTTGCCCTGAACACCGGCCACGACGTAACTTACGCACCGCTCGGACCACGAGGCCCGTGCCCGATGAAAACGACAAGAACACTGCGGGAGGCAAACTATGAGAACGCTGACGGCCGCGCTGTGCGCACTGACCCTGCTCTCGACTGGCACGCAGGCGCAAACCATCAAGGATTTTCTCGCAGCGGTCATGCAGAAATGGACGGCGCCATTCGAGCCGTTCCAGCTCATCGGCAACATCTACTATGTCGGGACCGAAGGCATTGCCGTCTACGTCATCAAGACATCGCAGGGACTGATCCTGATGGACACGGCGATGCCTCAGTCGACCGGCACGATCAAGGACAGCATCGCCAAGCTCGGCTTCAAGGTCGCCGACATCAAGATCATCCTCAACTCGCACGCGCATCTCGATCACACCGGCGGTTTCGCCGAGATCAAGAAGGAGACGGGCGCGCAGCTCGTGGCGGGTGAGCGCGACAAGCCGCTGCTCGAAGGTGGTTATTATCCCGGTGACGAGAAGAACGAGGACCTCGCTTTCCCGCCGGTGAAGGTCGACCGTGTCGTGAAGGAAGGCGACAAGGTCACGCTCGGCGACACCACGCTCATCGCGCATGCAACACCCGGCCACTCACCGGGCTGCACGAGCTGGGAAATGACCGTCAAGGATGGCGGCCAGAACCGCGAGGTGCTGTTCTTCTGCAGCGGCACGGTGGCGCTGAACAGGCTGGTCGGCCAGCCGACCTATCCCGGCATCGTCGACGACTACCGCGCGACCTATGCCAAGGTGAAATCGATGAAGATCGACGTGCTGCTCGGGCCGCACCCGGAGGTCTATGGCATGCAGGCCAAGCGGGCGCAGATGAAGGACGGCGCGCCGAATCCGTTCGTCAAACCGGACGAGCTGGCCACCTATGCGACCGGCCTGTCGGAGGAATTCGACAAGCAGCTCGCCAAGCAGACCGCGGCCCTGGAAAAGAAGTAACCGCCGCCGGATGGGGGCCTGTTACCTCTCCCCGGCAGGGGAGAGGTGCGGCAAGACGTTGCGCCGGCGCGCATGGTTAGCAAAGTGTAGCGGCAGCTCAACCGCATCGCGCGACTGATACTGCTCGCGTCCGCGGCCTGATATCGTTAACACGGCCTCACCAAAGCACGCGGCCGGACCTGATGCGGTAGCGCGCAACCCACGCCCGCCTTGCTCGCGGAACTCGTCTAACGAGCCCTTTACCCCCGCCGTGCAAGATCCCCCTCGTTTTTGAAGGGATCCGGGGCGCGTATTGCAATGCCTGTCGCAAATTTGAAGTCTCATATCGCCGCCGCAATGCGGCTGTTTCACGTTCCGGCCGACAATCCGGATCTGATGCGCGCGCAGTTCGACGCCTTCTCCAAGCAGGTCCCGCTGCTCTACTTCATCCTGATGAGCAACACGATCGCCGTCGCCTACACCTACGTGAACGTGGCGCCGGACTGGCTGACGCTGATCGTGCCGAGCGTGCTGACAGTGCTCGCAGGCCTGCGAACCTATTGGTGGCTGCGCCAGCGTCACCTGGTGCGCAGCGACGCCGACATCCTGCGCAATCTGCGCGCCACCAACTGGCTGACCTTGCCGATCGGCGCCGGCTTCACCGCCTGGTCCTTCGCGCTCTACCCCTATGGCGATCCCTTCGCCAAGAGCCAGGTCGCCTTCTACATGGCGGTCACCGTGATCGGCTGCATCTTCTCGCTGATGCATCTGCGCTCGGCGGCACTGATCGTGACGCTGATCGTCGACGTGCCCTACGTGCTGTTCTTCTTCGCCACGGGGGAGCCGACACTGAAGGCGATCGCCGTCAACAATTTGCTGGTGTCCGGCGCGATGGTGACGGTGCTGTTCATCTACTACCGCGACTTCGCCGACCTCGTCGCCAGCCGCAAGTCTCTGCTCGCGCAGCAGGCGGCGACGCAGGCGCTCTCGGACGAGAACTTCCGCCTCGCCAATCTCGATTCCCTCACCGAGCTGCCGAACCGCCGCCGCTTCTTCGCCGAGCTGTCCAGCGCCTTTGCCGACGCCGAGCGCAGACACGTTCGCGTCGCCGTCGGCATCATCGACCTCGACGGCTTCAAGCCGATCAACGACAATTACGGCCACTCGGTCGGCGACCGCGTCCTGATCGAGGCGGGCAAGCGCATCCGCGAGGTCTGCGAGGGCTTCGGCCCGCAGCGCGTCGAATTCGCCCGGCTGGGCGGTGACGAGTTCGGCCTCGTGGTGTGTGGCGATCCTGAAGACACGGACCTGATGCGGCTCGGCGAACGCATCGGCAGCCAGGTCAAGCTGCCCTACCAGCTCGACACCGCCCATACCGGGTTGTCCTGCTCGATCGGCTTTGCCTTGTTCCCGGACTCGGCGACGACGTCGGAAGCGCTCTATGAATGCGCCGACTACGCGCTCTATCACGCCAAGCGCCATCAGCGCGGCCGCACCGTGATCTTCTCGAGCGAGCTCGAAGCCGAGATCCGCAGCCGCGGCGTCATCGAGAACCTGCTGCGCACCTCCGATTTTGGCGCCGAGATGGAGCTGGTGTTCCAGCCAATCGTCGATGCCATGAGCGAGCACACCGCGGGTTTCGAGACCCTGGCACGCTGGAATAGCCCCCGCCTCGGCTGGGTCTCCCCCGCCGACTTCATTCCCGCCGCGGAGCGCATCGGCCTGATCCGCCCCCTGACGCAGGTGCTGCTGGCGCGCGCGCTGGCGACGGCCAGAACCTGGCCCGACCATATCCGCCTGTCGTTCAACCTCTCCGCCCATGACGTCTGCGCCGCCGAAGGCATATTGCCGCTGATCTCGATCATCGAGAAAAGCGGACTGTCGCCCCGCCGGATCGATTTCGAGATCACCGAGACGGCCGTTACCTTCGATTTCGTGCGCGCGCAGCAGTCGATCGCGACGCTGAAGGCAATGGGTTGCGGCATTTCGCTGGACGATTTCGGCACCGGCTATTCATCGCTGAGCCACGTGCACCGGCTGCCGCTCGACAAGATCAAGGTCGATCGCAGCTTCGTCGCCGAGATCAACGAGAACCCGGTGAGCCACAAGATCATCAAATCGCTCGCGGGCCTCTGCGACGACATGGAGATCGCCTGCGTCGTCGAAGGCGTCGAGACCAGCGCACAGCTCGACAGCCTGCGCCGGCTCGGCTGCGAATTCATCCAGGGCTACCATTTCGCAAAACCCATGCCGGCCGATGCGATCGCCGATTATCTTGCGAACGAACGGCGGCGCCTCGACGGCACCGGGGCCAAGGTGGTGGCCTGACCTCAGACCGCGCAGTAGCGCTCCTGGATGTCTTTGTCCGCCAGCAGCGCCGCAGCGCTGCTCTGGTGCACGACCTCGCCCTGATCGATGATCACCGCGCGGTCGGCCAGCCGCAGCGCCCATTCGACATTCTGCTCCACCAGCAGCAGCGTCTTGCCCTCGTCGCGCAGGCGGCGGAACAGCATGCCCATCTCCTCGACGAGCACGGGCATGATACCTTCCGACGGCTCGTCGAGCAGGATCATTTTGGGATCTGCGATCAGCGCGCGGGCGATTGCCAGCATCTGCTGCTCGCCGCCCGAGAGCGTGACGCCCTCCTGGTCGAGCCGTTCCTTCAGGCGCGGGAAGGTTTCGGCGATCTCGTCGATCGCCGCCCGTTCCTCGATGCCGCTGCCGGCCGCGACGAGCCCGAGCCGCAGGTTCTCGCGCACGGACAGCCCGGGAACGATGCGGCGCTCCTCGGGCACGTAAGCGAGGCCGAGGTGGAAGCGCTGATGGGCACGCAGCGGCAACAGCTCCTGGCCCGCAAAGCGCACGCGTCCCTCGGCCTTCGGCATCAGGCCCATCATCGCCCGCAAGGTCGTGGTCTTGCCGGCGCCGTTGCGGCCGACCAGGGCGACCACCTCGCCCTCCTTCACCTGCAGCGAGATGCCGTGGAGGATGTGGCTTGCGCCATACCAGGCGTGGAGATTCTCGATGTCGAGCAGCGCGGTCTCAGCCATAGCCTTCACTCTGTCCGAGATAGACCCGGCGGACTTCCGGATTGCTCCTGATCTCGTCAGGTGCGCCATCCGCAAGGAGCCGGCCGTGATGCAGCACCACGACGCGCTTGGACAGGCCCAGCACCATCTTCATCTTGTGCTCCACCAGGAGCACAGTGCGCTTGTCGGCGAGCCGCTCCAGCAGCGCGACCATGTCCTTGGTCTCCTCCGGGCCCATGCCGGCGGTCGGCTCGTCGAGCAGCAACAATTCCGGCTCGGAGACCAGTGCGATCGCGATCTCCAGCGCGCGCTGCTGGCCATGCGAGAGGAACTTAGCCAGTTCACCCCGTCTGCCGAGCAGCCCGACCGCATCCAGCGCCGCATCGGCCCGCGCATGCAGCTCGGTGAGCCGCGTGCGGTTACGCCAGATGTCGTAGCTCACGGTCAGCGCCTGCACTGCGACGCGGACGTTCTCGTGCACCGACAGGTCCGGAAAGATGTTGGTGATCTGGTAGGAACGCGAGATGCCCTGATGCACGAAGCGGTGCTGCGGCAAGCCGTTCAGCTCGCGCCCCCTGAAATGCAGCTTGCCGGACGTCGGCGTCAGCGCGCCGGAGAGGATGTTGAAAAAGGTGCTCTTGCCGGCACCGTTCGGCCCGATGATCGAGGTGAGCTGTCCCGCCGCGAACGACACGCTGATGCCTTCGAGCGCGACGAAGCCGCCGAAGCGTTTGCCGATCCCCTCGGCGCGGAGCAGTTCGCCGCTCATGTCACTCTTCATGGCCGCGCCTTTCCGACGCCGAGTGCATCCAGCATCGTGCCCCAGATGCCCTTGGGCAGGAACAGCACGAACAGCACGAAGATGGCGCCGACGAAGATCTGCCAATGCGGCGTCCAGAGCGAGATGACGTCCTCCAGGATCAGGAAGCTCGCCGCGCCGACGAAGGGCCCGAAGAAGCTGCGGGCGCCGCCGAGCAGCACCATCATCACGATCATGCCGGAGGTCTGGTAGTGCAGGATGTCCAGCGGCACGATCGACAGATGCAGCGCCAGCATGCAACCGCCGAGCGAGGAGATCGCACCCGACAGCATGAATACGACCAGCTTGCTGCGCTCGACGTCGTAGCCGCAGGCCCGCGCCCGTTGCTCGTTCTCGCGGATCGCCTCGATGACGGCGCCAAACGGCGAGTTCAGGATGCGCGACTGGAACCACATCGCCAATCCCGCGAAGGCCATCAGCACGTAGTATTTGTTGACGGGGTCGAGGAAATTGACATGCAGGCCGAACAGGCTGATGCGGTCGACCGTGAAGCCGCGCAGGCCGTTCTCGCCGCCGGTGAAGGACGCCGCCTGCAGCGCGACGTAATAGACCAGCTGGGCCAGGGCCAGCGTCACCATGGAGAAATAGATGCCGCGGGTGCGCGTCGAGACGATGCCGATCGCGGCAGCGAGGCAGGTGCTGAGGAATACTGCGATCGGCACCGCCGCGAACCACGGCACGCCATAGCGGCCGATCGCAATGCCGGTGAAATAGGCGCCCGCGCCGAAGAACGCGGCCTGGCCGAACGACAGCAGCCCGGTGTAGCCGAACAGGAGATTGTAGCCCATCACCACGACGCCGTAGATCAGGACGTTGACGGCCAGCGCCTTGGACGGCAGCAGCCACGGCAACAAGGCCAGCACGACGATGGAGAGCAGGACGCGATGGTCGAGAATCCGGCTGAGCCCGCTCGGCGCTGGTTCGGCGATGACCTCGCCGCTCGGTGGTGACGTCACGCCGTCCTCCCTCTCACGCCGAACAGGCCTTGCGGGCGGATCAGTAGCACCACGGCCATCAGCGCGAACATCACGATGGTCGCCATTTCAGGGGCGAACAGCGCCACCAGGCTGATCGAGATGCCGACCATCAGGCCGGCGACGACCGCCCCGACGATCGAGCCGAGGCCGCCGATCACGGTCACCACGAAGGCTTCCGCGAGCACGAGCGAGCCCATCTCCGGATTGACGCTGCGCATGGGTCCCGCCAGCACGCCGCCGAGCGCGGCCAGTCCGACACCGAGCCCGAAGATCGCAAGCCAGACCCGTCCGATATCGACGCCGAGCACCTGCATGATGGTGGGATCGCGGGCGCCCGCACGGACGATCAGGCCGATGCGGGTCTTCTCCAGCGTCAGCCAGAGCGCCAGCAGCACCACCGCCACCAGCGCGATGACGAACAGGCGATACCGCGGAAAGAAGCCGATGCCGAGATCGAGCACGCCGATCAGCTGCGGCGGGGTCGGAAACGGAATGCCGTCGCTGCCGAACACGATGCGCACGCCCTCGACCAGGATGTAGCTGAGGCCGAAGGTGAGCAGCAGCGGATCATCGATTGAGCGTCCATAGAGCCGGCGGATCAGCACGAACTCGATCAGCATGCCGAAGGCGCCGATCAGGATGGGCGCCAGCAGCAATCCCCACCAGAAGCTGCCGGTGAGGGAGGCCAGATACAGCCCCGCATAGGCTCCGATCATGAACAGCGCGCCATGGGCGAAATTCACCACCCCGAGCATGCCGAACACGATCGTCAGCCCGAGCGCAGTGATCACCAGGACCGCCCCAAGGGCGATCCCGGAGAGAAGCTGCATGATGATCAGCGACAGGTCCATCGTCACAGGTCTTAGGTCGCGTGGCCGAGCTCGCTGCAGCTGCGCAGCATGTCGTCCGAGCCGGTGTCGTTGGCGAGAATCGCGAACAGGTCGTTCTCGCCCCCCATCGCCGACTTCTTCTTTGACTCCAGCACCAGCACCGACTGCACCGACTGGTGGTCGCATTTGCGGTAATGCTGCGGGCCCTTGGTCAGATCATATTGCAGCTTCTCCAGCGCATCGACCACCTTGTCGATGTCGGTGCCGCCGGCGGTCTGCATCGCCGCCAGCAAGGAGCCGACGCCGGAATAGCCGTAGGCGCCGTAGTCGGTCGGAATGGCGCCGCCATTGGCGGCCTTGAACGCGGCGTTGAAGGCGGCGGCCGACTTGCTCTGCGCCTCCAGGCCCCAATAGTAATTGGCGCCGCCGACCACGCCCTCGAACACGTCGGGGCCGACCGCCAGGCGCTGATTGTGCAGGATCACGGGCACCACGATCTTCATCTGCTGCTTGACGCCGAAATCCACGGCCTGCTTGATTGCATTGGCCTGATCGCGGCCGAAATTGGAGATGCAGAGCACGTCCGGCCGCATCGACATCAGGCGCGGCATGAAGGTGGAGTAATCCGCCGCGCCGAACGGATGCAGTATCTCGCCGACATTGTCCGCGCCGATCGCAGCCTGCGCGCGCTTGAAGCCGCGCAGCATCTCATGGCCATAGGCATAGTCCGCGACGAGGTGCGCGACCTTCATGCCCTTCTTCAGCGTCTGCCGCGCCACCGCCGCCGTCGTCATGTGCGGGTTCAGCGCCTCGTGGAAGGTGTATTTGCTGAAATCCTTGGCCTCGTTGATGGTGTCGGACTGGCTGATCGAGACGTAGATCACGCCGCGGGCGCGGGTGACCTCGTTGACCGCGAGCTGCACGGCGCTGGAGAGCGCGCCGACCACGGCGTGAACCTTGTCCTTCTCGATCAGCTCGAGCGTGCGGGTCGCCGCTTCGCCGGCATTGAGCTTGTCGTCGCGCACCAAGAGCTCGACCTTGCGGCCGCCGATGCCGCCCTTGTCGTTGACGAGCTTGACGGCGAGCTCGGCGCATTTGACCTGATCACGGGCTTCGGCGGCGAACGGGCCGGTGAGCGGCGTCGGAAAGCCGATGCGGATGGTCTCGTCGGCAGCGCGACCCAGACGGGGCATGGCGAGCAGCGCCGCGCTGGCCGATAGGCCGGCGAGCGCGGTGCGGCGGGATATCTTCGACATTGAACCGGTTTTGGACATGATTTCCTCCAATGGTCTTTTTCTAGAAACGCTTCAGGGCTTTCAGGACTTTGGCAGGCGTGATCGGGATCGAGTTGATCGTCGCATCGAACGGCATGAGCGCATCGTTGACGGCGTTGAGCACGCAAGCCGAAGCTGCCGCCGTGCCGGCTTCGCCAACACCCTTGGCACCCAGCACGGTGTCGGCGGTCGGCGTCTCGACATGGGCGATGACGATGTCGGGCATCTCCATCGGCATCGGCACGAGATAGTCGGCGAGCGAGCCGTTCATGAGCTGGCCGGTGTCGCCGTAACGGCACTCCTCGAACAGCGCCGCGCCCAGCCCCTGCACGATACCGCCGCGCAGCTGCTCCTCCACCAGCATCGGATTGATGACGCGACCGCAATCCTCGACGATGAAATGCTTCAGCAGCTTGATGAGACCGGTCTCGACATCGACCTCCAGCGCGCAACCCTGAATGCCGTTGGTGAAGGCAAACGGATAGCCCTGCGGCGCGAAATGGTGGCTGACCGTGAGCTGCGCCTGCGTGCCCGGCGGCAGCGTGTCGGAGCGGAAATAGGCGATGCGCGCGATCTCGGCGATCGGCAGGCGCGGCTTGCGCGTCGCGGCGTCCACGACCTCGCCGTCGACGATGTCGAGCGCCGAGGGCTGCTGCTGCAAAATGAGCGCGGCGATCTCGAGGATGTTGCGCTTGAGCGCCCGCGTGGCCTGCAGCGCGGTTTCACCGCCGATGCCGGCGCCGCGGCAGGCCCAGGTGGCGCCGCCATGCGGCGTCACCTCGGTATCCCCGGTGACGACCTTGACGTGCTCCTGCGCGAGGCCGAGCTGATCGGCCACGATCTGGCTGATGATGGCCTCGGTCCCCTGCCCCTGCTCGGTGACCGAGATCAGGCAGCGCACCTCGCCGGACGGCGTCAGGCTGAGGATCGCACCGTCCTGCGAGGAGATGCGCGCGCCGCCGACGCCGTAGAACGCAGGGCTCGGATTGGTGATCTCGACGAAGGTGGCAATGCCAATGCCGCGATAGCTGCCGCGCTTGCGCAGATCCACCTGCTCGGCGCGGAGCGCGTCGTAGTCCATGATCTCGTGCAGGCGCTTCAGGCAGGCCTGATGCGACAGTGCCTCGAAGCGGTAGCCGGTCGGCGAGGTCTGCGGATAGGCATCGTCGGGGATCACGTTCTGCGCACGGATTGCGAAAGGATCGAGGCCGACTTTGCTCGCGGCCATGTCCACCAGCCGCTCGGTGACGGCGCAGGCGATGGGATGCCCGACGGCGCGGTACTGGCTGGTCTGCACCTTGTGCTGGAAGATGACCTCCAGCGTGGCGCGATAATTCTTGAAACGATAGGGTGCGCCGATCAGGCGGATCACCTGGTTGCCCTCGACCACGCTGGTGCGCGGATAGGTCGAGAACGCGCCGATCGCGGTGAGGTCCTCGACGTCCATCGCCAGGATCTCGCCCTTGGCATCGAGCGCCATGCGGGCGCGGACGCGGTGGTCGCGGGCGTGGATATCCGAGACGAAGGACTCCATGCGGTCGGCAACGTATTTCACGGGCCGACCGAGCAGGATCGAGAGGCCGACCACCGCCATGTCCTCGTGATAGACATGCAGCTTCATCCCGAAGGAGCCGCCGATGTCGGTGGCGATGACGCGGACACGCGCTTCCGGAATGTTGTAGTGCCGCGAATAGAGATCCTGAAACTGATACGGCGTCTGCGTGCCGTGATGCACGGTGAGCATGCCGGCGGCGGGGTCGTAATCCGCGACAATCGCGCGCGGCTCCAGCGTCACCGCGGTGTGGCGGCCAAAGGAAAATTCCTCCTCCACCACATGGGCCGCATGCGCAAAGGCATCGTCCACGGCGCCGTTGTCGAGCTGGCTGCGGAAGCAAATGTTGTTGGCGCTGCCGGGATTGACCAGCGCACCGCCGGCCTCTCGCGCGCCGTCGATGTCGACGACAACGGGGAGGTCCTCGTAATCAACGTCGATCAGCTCCAGCGCATCCTCGGCGATCGCCCGGCTCTCGGCGACGACGGCAACTACCGCCTGTCCGGCCCAGACCACGCGGTCGAGCGGCAGCGGCCATTGCGGCGCCGAATTCATGCCTTTGAAGTGATCGAGCGTTCCCGTCCACGGCGTGCAGATTTTCGCGAGATCCGCACCCGTGGCGACGAGATGCACGCCCTCGTACGCACGGGCCGCGTCGGCCTTGATCGAGGCGATCTTCGCATGCGCATGCGGGCTGCGCAGGAACGCGGCATGGAGCATCCGCGGCAGCTTGAGATCGCTGATATAGCGTCCGCGCCCGGCCAGCAGCCGCTTGGCGTTCGGACGCGGCACGGAGCGGCCGATATAGGAATTCGGGCGATCGAGCGAGGTTAGCGGTGCGCTCATGAGGCGCCTCCGCCTGCGTTGCGCGACTTCGAACGCTCCTTGGCCACCGCGTCGATGGCATCGACGATCGCCTCATAACCGGTGCAGCGGCAGTAATTACCCGACAGCGCGTCTCGGATTTCGTCGCGGTTCGGCTGCGCCAACTGCGAGAGCAGCTCTTGCGCGTTGACCAGCATGCCCGGCGTGCAGAAGCCGCATTGCAGGGCGTTACGGCGATGGAATTCAGCTTGCAGGTCCGCGATCACACCGCTTTCCGACAGCCCTTCGATGGTGTCGATCCTCGCGCCATCGGCCTGCACCGCGAAGACCAGGCAGGAATGCACGGCTTGGCCGTCGAGCTGAACCAGGCAGGCGCCGCAGGCGCCCATCTCGCAACCGGCATGCGTACCCGTCAGCTCGAGCTTGTCGCGCAGGCAATCGACCAGCGTGTCGCGCGGCGCGACCTCGCAGGCGACCTTGCGGCCGTTGACGACGAAGCGAACCCGCAACGTCTCGTCGACCTCATCCAGCAGGGTTTCGCCGAGGCCGTTCATGCGCCCTCACCCAGACGTCCGAGCAGGCGGCCAAGCAAGACGCGGGCGAGGTGCAGCCGCATCGCCGGCGGCACCTCGTCACTCTCGGGCGGGGCGAGATCACCTTCAAGCGCTCCCTGCGCGGCCGCGATACGTTCCGCATCGAGACTCGAGCCGATCAAGGTCGCCTCGGCCCCCTTCACCCGGATCGGCGTATTGCCAACCGAGAAAAAGGAGATGCGGATGTCATCGATACGCTCACCGGTAAAGGTTGCGAGCATCCCGCAGCCGACCAGCGCATAATCCCCGCGCCGGCGCGCCAGCTCGTCGAACGCAAAGCGCTGGTCGGCCTTGAACAGCGGGACGTAGATCGCGGTGATCAGCTCGCCGGGCTGCAACGCCGTCTCGAACAGGTCGATGAAGAAATCGTCGGCCTTGACCCGCCGACGGCCTGAGGGGCCGACGATCTCGATCTCGGCATCCAGCGCCAGCGTCATCGCCGGAAATTCGGAGGCTGGATCGGCGAGCGCGACGCTGCCGCCTAACGTGCCGCGGTTGCGGATCGCGGGATGGGCGACGAAGGGTGCTGCCGCATGCAGCAGCGGCGCGAACTCGGCGATCAGCGGCTCGCTCAGCATCTCGCAATGCCGCGTCAGGGCCCCGATGCGCAAATAACCGCCATCGCGCCTGATGCCGCGGAGCTCGTCGATGTGGGTGATGTCGATGAGGAGCCGCGGCGCCTGCAGCCGCAGCGACAGCGCCGGCACCAGGCTCTGGCCGCCGGCAATGAAGCGCGCCTCGTCTCCGGCGCGTGCGTGAGCATCCAGCGCCTGGTCGATCCTCGCCGCACGAAAATAGCTGAAAGCCCTCGCCTTCACTGCCGTTTCCTCGAGATCCATCGGCTCATCAGCCGGGATGCCAGATTTGTAACCATCTGGTCTCAAAATCCTGACACGACGCCCAGGGCCGGTCAACAGGAAATGACCATTTGGTCACAAATGCGCCATGGGCTATGAAGGTTCGTAAACACGCGATTCAGCGACGAAATGGCCCGAAAGACGCAGAAAACGGCAAAGCGACCGGTTCGGAAGCGAGCCGAGACCGACAGCAAGTCCGCGCCAAAGCGTCGCAACATGCGCGCGCCTGACCGCGAGCGCACGATCGTGGAGGAAGCCATCCGCTTCTTCGCCGAGCGCGGCTTCGAGGGGCAGACCCGCGAGCTTGCAAAACGCATGGGCATCACCCATTCGGCGATCTACCGCCATTTCCCGAGCAAGGAAGCGCTGATCGAGCGGGTCTACCAGGAGGTCTATCTCAGCCGCTGGTCGCCCAATTGGGGCCCGATGATCCGCGATCGTTCACTGTCGCTCGAAGCGCGGCTGACACGCTTCTATCTCGACTATGTGGAACGCGTGTTCGAGTATAATTGGGTGCGGATCTTCGTGTTCTCCGGCATGAAGTCGTTCGGCATCACCGGCCGCTATCTCGACATTATCCGGCGCGAGATCATCGAGCCCGCGGCGGCCGAGCTGCGCTTTGAGCTCAAGCTGCCCGACGCGAAGGCTCATGCATTGAGCGAGCGCGAGACCGAGCTGTTCTGGGGCCTGCACGGCCGCATCTTCTATCTCGCTATCCGCAAGTTCATCTACGGGACGCCGATCCCGTCCGACCTCGACGCCATCGTCCGCGACGCCGTCCAGACGTTCATGGACGGCGCCAAGACGACGATGCCGAAGCTGCTGGTGAGCGAGTAAGCGTCGCTATTTCGCAACACTCGGCAGATCGAGCCCTTTCTCGCGGGCGCAGTCGATCGCGATGTCGTAGCCCGCATCCGCATGGCGCATGACGCCAGTGGCGGGATCGTTCCAGAGCACGCGCTCGATACGCTTGGCGGCCTCGGGCGTGCCGTCGGCGACGATCACCATGCCGGCGTGCTGCGAATAGCCGATGCCGACGCCACCGCCATGATGCAGCGACACCCAGGTCGCGCCGCTGGCGCAATTGAGCAGCGCGTTCAGCAGCGGCCAGTCGGACACCGCATCCGATCCGTCCTTCATCGCCTCGGTCTCGCGGTTGGGGCTCGCCACCGAGCCGCTGTCGAGATGATCGCGCCCGATCACGATCGGCGCCTTGAGCTCACCGCGCGCCACCATCTCGTTGAAGGCAAGACCGAGTCGATGGCGGTCGCCGAGGCCGACCCAGCAGATCCGCGCCGGCAGGCCCTGGAACTTGATGCGCTCCTTGGCCATGTCGAGCCAATTGTGCAAATGCTTGTCGTCAGGCATCAGCTCCTTGACCTTGGCGTCGGTCTTGAAGATGTCCTCGGGATCGCCCGAGAGAGCTGCCCAGCGAAACGGGCCGACGCCGCGGCAGAACAAGGGGCGGATATAGGCGGGCACGAAGCCGGGGAAATCGAACGCGTTCTTCAGGCCCATGTCCTGCGCCATCTGGCGGATGTTGTTGCCGTAGTCGAGCGTCGGAATGCCCTGCGCGTGGAAATCGAGCATCGCCTGGACGTGCTCGACCATCGACGTCTTGGAAGCGCGCTCGACCCCCTTCGGATCAGACGCGCGCTTGGTTTCCCAATCGGCCAGCGTCCAGCCTTTCGGCAAGTAGCCATTGACCGGATCGTGCGCGCTGGTCTGGTCGGTGACGACGTCAGGCTTGACGCCACGGCGCACCAGTTCCGGGAAAATCTCCGCGGCATTGCCGAGCAGGCCGACCGAGACCGCCTTCTTGGTCTTTGCGGCATCCTCCATGATCGCCAGCGCTTCATCGAGCGTTGCGGCCTGCCGGTCGAGATATCCGGTGCGCAGGCGCATCTCGATGCGGCTCGGCTGGCATTCGACCGCGAGCATCGAGGCGCCGGCCATGGTCGCGGCCAGCGGCTGCGCGCCGCCCATGCCGCCGAGGCCGGCGGTGAGGATCCATTTGCCGGCGAGGCTGCCGCCATAATGGCGACGGCCGACCTCGACGAAGGTCTCGTAGGTGCCCTGCACGATGCCCTGGCTGCCGATATAGATCCAGGAGCCGGCCGTCATCTGGCCGTACATCATCAGGCCCTTGCGATCGAGCTCGTTGAAATGGTCGAGCGTCGCCCAATGCGGCACGATGTTGGAATTCGCGATCAGCACGCGCGGCGCATCGGCGTGGGTGCGGAAGACGCCGACCGGCTTGCCGGACTGGACCAGCAGCGTCTCGTCGCCCTCGAGCTTGCGCAGGGCCGCGACGATCCGGTCAAAACTCTCCCAGTCGCGCGCCGCACGGCCGATGCCGCCATAGACCACGAGCTCGCTCGGGCGTTCCGCAACATCAGGGTCGAGATTGTTCATCAGCATGCGCAGCGGCGCTTCCGTCAGCCAGCTCTTGGCGCTGATCTCGCTGCCGCGGGGGGCGCGAATGGTGCGATCGTTATCCAGTCGGCGGTTCATGGGAGCCCCTTTAGTCAAGTCTCGGAAACGGATCGGATGAAAGTGCGGCAATCGCGACGGCCGGCAGCGTATCGGCTTCAATCAGCGCGGCAGCCTTGGCGAGATCGCCGGCCATATAGCGGTCGGCCCCGAGCGCCGGCACCTGCTCGCGCAACATTGCGATGACGGCGACCAACGGCGCGCTGGTCGCATGCGGTGCGCGCAAGGTGATGCCTTGGGCTGCCACCAGAAGCTCAATGCCCAGAATGGCGGCGAGATTGTCGGCCATGTCGGCGAGGCGCCGGGCCGCATGCGCCGCCATCGAGACATGGTCTTCCTGGTTGGCGCTGGTTGGCGTCGAATCGATCGAGCAGGCGAGCGCGCGCTGCTTGTTCTCGGCATAGAGCGCGGCCGCCGTCACCTCGGCGATCATGAAGCCTGAATTGATGCCGGGATCCGGGGTGAGGAACGGCGGGAGGCCGAAATTGAGCGCGGGATCGACCAGCGTCGCGATGCGCCGCTCGCTGATCGCGCCGATCTCGGACAGCGCCAGCGCGATGGCATCGGCGGCGAATGCCACGGGCTCGGCGTGGAAATTACCGCCGGAGACGATCTCCCCGGTGTCGACCAGCACCAGCGGATTGTCCGTGACGGCATTGGCCTCGACGATCAGCGTGCGCGCCGCCTGTGCGATCAGATCGAGCGCGGCACCCGCGACCTGCGGCTGGCAGCGCAGGCAATAGGGATCCTGCACGCGTTCGTCGCCTTCGAGATGCGACAAACGGATGTCGCTGCCCTCGAGCAATGCGGTCAGCGTCGCGGCGGCAGCAATCTGCCCGGCATGCCCACGCAGCGCCTGGATTTCGGGGCGGAACGGTGCCGTCGACGCCATCGCCGCATCGACCGACAACGCGCCGGTCACGAGAGCAACGCGCGCCAGGCCAAAACCGCGCAGCACGCCGGAGATGGCATAAGCCGTCGAGAACTGCGTGCCGTTGATCAGCGCGAGCCCCTCCTTGGGGCCGAGCGTCAGCGGCGCAAGTCCGACCACGGCAAGCGCCTCGCCGCCGGACACCGTCTTGCCATCAACGATCGCCTGCCCCTCGCCGATCATCACCGCCGTCATGTGCGCGAGCGGCGCGAGATCGCCTGAGGCACCGACCGAGCCCTGCTGCGGCACCAGCGGAGTGACGCCCAGCGCCAGCATCGTCTGCAATTGCTCGATCACCTCGCGGCGCACGCCGGAGGCACCACGCCCGAGCGAGATAATCTTCAATGCCATCATCAGCCGCACGATGGGCTCCGGCGTCGCCGCGCCGACGCCGCAGCAATGCGAGACGATCAGATTGCGCTGGAGCAGCGCGGTCTGGTCGGGCGGAATGCGCTTCGACGCCAGCTTCCCGAAACCGGTATTGATTCCATAGACCGGCGTCGCCGCCTGGGCGGCCTTCGCGACGATCGCCGATGCCGCTTCGACGCGCGGCCAGAACGAGGAATCGAGGACGACAGGCGCGCCAGCGAGCACGCGCGCGAGATCGTCGAGGCTGACCGTTCCCGGCTTGACGACGATCGCTGCGCCCTGCTCGGTCACTGTCCCCTCCACACCCGGCGATGCAGCGGATTGAAGCCGATGCGATAGACGAGCTCGGCAGGCCGCTCGATGTCCCAGATCGCGAGGTCGCACCACTTCCCGGCTTCCAGCGTGCCGGTCTCGCTCAGCACACCAAGCGCCCGCGCGCCTTCTCGGGTGATTCCGGCAAGGCACTCGCCGACCGTCATGCGGAACAACGTCGCGCCCATGTTCATGGTGAGCAGCAGCGAGGTCAGCGGCGAGCTGCCGGGATTGCAGTCGGTCGCGAGCGCCATGTGCACGCCATGCCTGCGGAACGCCTCGACCGGCGGCTTCTGCGTCTCGCGGATGAAGTAGAAGGCGCCGGGCAGCAGCACGGCGACCGTTCCGGCCTTCGCCATCGCGGCGGCACCGGCTCCGTCGGTATGCTCGAGATGATCGGCGGACAATGCCGAGAATTTTGCGGCGAGCGCGGCGCCGCCGAGGTTCGACAGCTGGTCGGCATGCAACTTGACCGGCAACCCGAGCCTTCTCGCCGTCTCGAACACCCGAGCCGTCTGCTCGGCCGAGAATGCGATGCCCTCCATGAAGGCATCGACGGCGTCGGCGAGGCCGGCCTTTGCAACAGCCGGCAGCATCTGCTTGCAGACGAGATCGATGTAGCGATCCTTGTCGCCATCCGCTTCCACCGGCAGCGCATGCGCCCCGAGGAAGGAGGTGCGGATCGCAACCGGCCGCTGGCGACCGATGCTGCGCGCAGCCGCGAGCTGCCGCATCTCGGTTTCGGTGTCGAGGCCATAGCCGGACTTGATCTCGACCGTGGTCGCGCCCTCGCCGATCAGCGCATCGAGCCGCGGCAGTGCGCTTGCGACCAGCTCCGCCTCGCTTGCCTTGCGCGTTGCGGCCACCGTCGAGACGATGCCGCCCCCGGCGCGGGCGATTTCCTCGTAGCTCGCGCCCTTCAGGCGCAGCTCGAATTCGTGCGCGCGATTGCCGCCGTAGACGAGATGCGTGTGGCAGTCGACGAGGCCGGGCGTGATCCAGCGCCCCTCGCAATCGATCCGCTCATTCGCGTCCGCATCGGCAGGAAAATCCGCCTTTGCGCCCGCATAGGCGATGCGGCCGCCACGCGCGGCGATCACGCCATGCTCGACCTCGCCGACCTCAGGACGGTCGGCCTGCATCGTTGCAAGGCGGGCATTATGCCAGATCCGGTCGAAGCGCTCTGCCATGCGGGTATCCATTCGCCCTGGGATGCTTGACTTATATGTCTAGACATATAATCGTAAGCCCGTTCTGTCCAGCCGGCGTGTCATCAATCATGTCCCGACTGCATTTCGCCTCCGCGCTCCTGCCTTCGGGCTGGGCCAATGACGTGCAGGTGGTGATCACCGCCGGCGCGATCGCGGCGGTGACAGCGGACGTGCCGCCGGCAGCGGGCGACGAGCGCCACGCCATCGCGCTTCCGGGATTGGCGAGCCTGCACAGCCACGCCTTCCAGCGCGGCATGGCCGGCCTTGCCGAGCTGCGCGGCGACAGCACCGACACCTTCTGGACCTGGCGCGAGACGATGTATCGTTTCGCCCTCGCGATGACACCGGACGACGTCGCCTCCGTCGCGACGCTGCTTTATGTCGAGATGCTCGAGCAGGGCTTTACCCGCGTCGGCGAATTTCATTATCTGCATCACGACCGCGACGGCTCGGCCTATTCCGATCCCGCCGAAATGGCCGCACGGATCGCACAAGCGGCCGAAGCCTCCGGCATTGCGCTCACGCTGCTGCCGAGTTTTTATGCGCATGGCTCGTTCGGCGGCGCGGCGCCGCATGACGGCCAGCGCCGCTTCATCTGTTCAGTCGATCAGTTCGCCGCGCTGGTGGCCGCATCGCGCAAGGCGATCGGCGCATTGCCAGGCGCCAACATCGGCATCGCGCCGCACAGTCTGCGTGCGGTGACGCCGGACGAGCTCGCAGCGATCATTCCGCTGGCCGAAGGCGGGCCGGTGCATATCCATGCCGCCGAGCAGACCCGGGAAGTCGATGATTGCCTGGCCTGGTCGGGCCGGCGTCCGGTGCAATGGCTGCTGGAGCACGCGCCGGTCGACCGGCGCTGGTGCCTCATTCATGCGACACACATGACGGATGAGGAAGTCGACGCATTCGCCGCGACCGGCGCGGTCGCGGGCCTCTGCCCCATCACCGAAGCCAGTCTTGGCGATGGCATCTTCGCCGCGCGCGAATTTCTCGCCGCCGGCGGCAGGTTCGGCATCGGCACCGATTCCAACGTGCTGGTCGGCATTGCCGACGAGCTGCGCCAGCTCGAATACGGCCAGCGGCTCAAGCATCGCCAGCGCAACGTGCTTTCCAGCGGCGCCGGCCGATCGACCGGGCGGACGCTGTTCGATCACGCGCTTGCGGGCGGAGCGCAGGCGCTGGCGCAGACGCCCGCCGGCCTCGCGCCCGGCGCACGCGCCGACATCGTCACGCTCGACGCCACGCATCCATCGCTGGCCGGACGGGCGCACGACGCGCTCATCGACGGCTGGATCTTTGCCGCAGGCGGCGGCGCGATCGATTGCGTCTGGGCGGGCGGCCACAAGGTCGTCGAGGGCGGGCGGCACAGGCTGCGCCAGATCGCGCGCGAGCGCTTTAACGCCACGGTGCGGAGGCTCGTCGCATGAGCCTTGCCACCGACGCAGCCGACAAGCCCACGCTCTACAAGCGCATTCGCGCCGACATCGAGAAGCGCATCCTCACCGGCGAGTGGCCGCCGGGCCACCGCATTCCGTTCGAGCATGAGCTGGTCGCACGTTACGGCTGCTCGCGCATGACCGTGAACAAGGCGCTGTCGGAGCTGGCACAAGCCGATCTGATCGAGCGGCGGCGGCGCGCGGGCTCCTTCGTGCGCCGGCCGCAGCACATGTCGGCGGTGCTCAAGATCGCCGACATCCGCGCCGAGATCACCGCGCTGGGGCGCGCCTACGGCTACGAGCTGATCCATCGCAAGCTCCGCACTGCAACCACCGCCGACCGCGATCGTCTCGGCGTCAAGAAGGCCGGCAAGGTGGTCGCCATCACCTGCCGGCACAGCGCCGACAACGTGCCGTTCGCCGTCGAGGACAGGCTGATCGACCTGTCGTCCGTGCCTGATGCCGCGACCGCGGACTTCTCGCGCGAGCCGCCGGGCTCCTGGCTGCTTCATCACGTTCCCTGGACGGAGGCCGAGCACACGATCAGCGCCATCGTCGCCGACGATCGCACGGCGGACGCGCTCGGGATCGCCGTCGGCGCCCCCTGTCTCGTGATCGACCGCTTCACCTGGCGCAGCGCCCGTACGATCACCACCGTGCGTCTGCTCTATCCCGGTGACTCTCACCGCCTTGTCGCGCGATTCAAGGGAGGCTGAGATAATATGTCGGCACAAATCGTGCAACGCTTCGAGCAACGGCCCATAGGGCCGACATGAAGAGATCAACAGGACGTCAATCCATCGATCGGCAGAGGACGACAATCATGCGTAGTTCGACGATATTTGCGACAATCATTGCTCTTGCAGCCGCCACTCCCGTGCTCGCCGACGACATCAAGGTCGGCGTCGGCATCTCCGGATGGACCGGCTTCGCGCCGCTGACGCTGGCGAAGGAAGCCGGCATCTTCAAGAAGAACGGGCTCGACGTCACCATCAAGAAGATCCCGCAGAAGGACCGGCATCTCGCCGTCGCCTCCGGCGACATCCAGTGCGCGGCGACCACGGTCGAGACCTGGATCTCCTGGAACGCCAATGGCGTTGCGACCAAGCAGATCTTCCAGCTCGACAAGAGCTTTGGCGCCGACGGCATGGCCGTGCGCAACGACGTCGCCGCGATCAAGGACCTCAAGGGCAAGACCGTCGCCGCCTCCGCGCCCGGCACCTCGCCGTATTTCGCGCTGGCCTGGATGCTCAAGAAGAACGGCCTCACCGTGAAGGACGTCACCGTGGTCAACCTCGAGCCGGCCGCGGCCGCGCAGGCCTTCGTCTCCGGCCAGAACGACGCGGCGATGACCTATGAGCCGTATCTGTCGACGGTGCGCGCCGCGCCCGACAAGGGCAAGATCATCGCGACCACGCTGGACTATCCGATGGTCATGGACACCTTCGGCTGCACGCCGAAATTCCTGACCGAGAATCCCAAGGCTGCGAAAGCGCTCGCCGACAGCTATTTCGAGGCGCTCGACATGATCGCCAAGGATCAGGCCAAGGCCTATGAAATCATGGGCGCCGACGTGAAGCAGACCGGCGAGCAGTTCGCCAACTCGGCGAAGTATCTGCGCTGGCAGGACAAGGCCGCCAACCAGAAGTTCTTCGCCGGCGACTTCCTGACCTTCAACAAGGAGGCCGCCGAGCTCCTGCTCGAGATCGGCATCATCAAGGCTGCGCCGAAGGTCGAGGACCTCTTCGACGCCAGCTTCATCAAGTAAGTCGCTTCAAAAAGCTGCCGGCTCCCCCTCGCGGCGGGGCCGGCACGTCTCACCGGCCGGATAAATCGTCGATGCGTCCTCTTGACCCTGTTACATCGAAGCAGCGCCTGGCTTACGGCCTTGCGTTCTTCGTCGTGTTCGTTGCCCTGTGGTCGTGGGCGACCTTCGGCGGCCATGTGTCGAAAGTGTTCCTCGCCAACCCGCTCACCATGGTGCAGGAGGGCGTTGATCTCATCACCAAGCAGGGCTTCCTGTACGACATCGGCATGACGATCTGGCGCGTCGTCGGAGGTTTTGTGCTCGCTGCAGTCATCGCAGTTCCGCTCGGGCTGTTGATGGGGGCCTACAAGCCGGTCGAGGCCTTCCTCGAACCGTTCGTCTCCTTCGCCCGCTATTTGCCCGCCTCCGCCTTCATTCCGCTCCTGATCCTGTGGGCCGGCATCGGCGAATTGCAGAAGCTGCTCGTGATCTTCATCGGCTCGGTGTTCCAGGTCATCCTGATGGTCGCGGTGACCGTCGGCGCCACGCGGCGCGATCTGGTCGAGGCGGCCTATACGCTCGGGGCCGGCGACCGCGGCATCATCCGCCGCGTGCTGCTGCCCTCCTCCGCGCCTGAAATCGCCGAGATCCTGCGGCTGGTGCTGGGCTGGGCCTGGACCTACGTCATCGTCGCCGAGCTGATCGGCTCCTCCTCCGGCATCGGCCACATGATCACCGACAGCCAGGCGCTGCTCAACACCGGCCAGATCATCTTCGGCATCATCGTGATCGGGCTGATCGGCCTGCTCTCGGACTTCCTGTTCAAGGCGTTCAACGCCTGGCTGTTTCCGTGGAGACTCGCATGACGATCCTCAAGGTCGAGCAGGTCTCGCGCACCTTCCCCGCGCGCCACGGCAATGCGCCGACCAGAGCGCTGGAGCCGACCGACCTCGTCATCGGCAACAACGACTTCGTCACCATCCTCGGCCCCTCCGGCTGCGGCAAGTCCACGCTGCTGCGCATCGTCGCCGGGCTCGACCGCCCGACCAGCGGCCGCGTCACGCTCGACGGCCGTGAAGTCACCGGCCCCGGCGCCGACCGCGGCATGGTGTTCCAGTCCTACACGCTGTTCCCCTGGCTCACCGTGCGCGAGAACATCGCCTTTGGCCTGCGCGAACGCGGCGTGTCCGAGGCCGAGCGCAACAAGGTCGCAGACGCCTTCATCCGCCAGGTTGGGCTGTCCGGCTTCGAGAACCACTGGCCCAAGCAGCTCTCCGGCGGCATGCAGCAACGCACCGCGATCGCGCGCGCACTCGCCAATGACCCGAAAATCCTGCTGCTCGACGAGCCGTTCGGCGCGCTCGACAACCAGACCCGCGCGCTGATGCAGGAGATGCTGCTCGGCATCTGGGAGCGCGACCAGAAGACCGTTCTGTTCGTCACCCACGACATCGAGGAAGCCATCTTCCTCGGCAGCCGCGTCATCGTCATGAGCGCGCGCCCCGGCCGCATCAAGGCCGAGATTACCGTGGACCTGCCGCATCCGCGCTCCTACAAGATCAAGACCACGCCGGAATTCGTCCAGCTTAAGGAACGGCTGGTCGAGGAAATCCGCACCGAGGCGCTGAAGGTTGCCGAACATGCCTGACATCAAGCCGCGCGCCGACGGGAAGCGCGTTCTCGCCGATCTCAACGCGCTACGCGCCATCGGCACCTACAAGACCGGCGTGCACAAGCCGACCTTCTCCGAGCCGCACCGGCTTTCGCTGGACTGGCTGGTGCAGAAGCTGCCCGATGCCGGCCTCACTGCGGCGATCGACGGCATCGGCAACGTGTTCGGGACCAGCGCGAAGGCGGGACCGAAGCTGCTGGCCGGCTCGCATCTGGAGAGCCAGAACTATGCCGGCTGGCTCGACGGTCCGCTCGGCGTCGTCTATGCGCTCGAGGCCGCGCGCGTGCTCAATGCCGACCCCTCGCTCAAGGGCGCGGTCGAAGTCGCCGCCTGGTGCGATGAGGAAGGTCATTTCGGCAGCTTCCTCGGCTCGCGCTCCTATGTCGGTCAGGTGACTGACGCCGAGATCGACGCCGCGCGGGACCGCACCAGCGGCCGTACCATGCGCGATGCGCTCGCGGAGATGGGGCTCGCCGGGCGCCCGCGCGTCGGCGTCGAGCCGGGCCGCCATGTCGGATATCTCGAGGCGCATATCGAGCAGGGCGACACACTCGAGAGCGGCAAGCTTGCGGTCGGCGTCGTCACCTCCATCGTCGGCATCTGGCAGTACCGCATCAATTTCACCGGCGAACAAAATCATGCTGGCACCACGCGCATGGCCGTGCGCAAGGATGCCGGGCTGGCGCTCGCCAGATTCTGCGTCGCCATCGACGAGCGCTTTCCGGCCGCCTGCGGCCCCCGTACGGTCTGGACCACCGGCCGCATCACGCTCGATCCGGGCGCGCCGAGCATCATTCCCGGCGGCGCCGAGATGCTGTTCCAGATCCGCGACGACAACCCGGCCGTGATCGCGCGGCTCGAGGAGTTGCTGCAAGCCATGGCGGCCGGGGCCACAGCGAAGGGCCCCTGCTCGGTCAACGTCGAGAAGATCCGCACCGGTGCGCCCGCCATGATGAACCCGGGCATTCAGGATGCGATCGACGCCGCGAGCAAGGCTCTGGCCGGCGGACGTTCCATTCGTATGCCCAGCGGCGCCGGCCACGATGCGCAGATGCTCGCAACGGTCATGCCGGCCGGCATGCTGTTCGTGCCGTCGATCGGCGGCATCAGCCATCACTGGACCGAGAACACCGCGGACGCCGATATCGTCACCGGCGCAGAGGTGTTCGTCGATGCCTGCCGGCGGATCCTGAGCGCCTAGGATCATTCGGCACCCGGCGCAGAACGAGCCATATCGCATTTCCGCGTGAACCTTGAGCAGGATCGTGCAAGGCGCGACCGGTTTAGGAAAGACACCGGTTCGAACGACGCCTAGCCTGCCTCGCCCCACGCGAGAACGCTCACGATGTCCGACGTCCCTGCCGCAACGCCCGCCTCGATCGTTGACGCCCTGAAGGCCGTCGCCGGCAATCCGCCAAAGGTCCGCGCGAGCTTCGCCAAGGGCTCGTGCGTTCGCGGCACCTACACCCCGTCGGACCGGGCCGGGGAAGTCACGCGATCGCAGAGTTTTACGAAACCATCGCGCGTTCTGGCGCGCTTCTCGGTGGGCGGCGGCAATCCTGCAGTCGCCGACACCGACAATCTGGTGCTGCGCGGTTTCAGCTTCAAGCTCGGCGACGACGATCACCGCTCCGACATTCTCGCGGAGAGCGCGCCCGTGCATTTTGCGCGAACGCTGGACCAGATGCAGGCTTTCCTCGAGGCCCGCATCCCGGGGCCGGACGGCAAGCCTGACATGGCGAAGGTCAAGGCCTTCTCGGCGGCCAACCCCGAGACGCTCAACCAGGCGAGTTACGTCGCCGCACGCCGGCTGCCCGGAAGCTTTGCCGGCACGACCTATTGGGGCGTGCATGCCTTTCCGGCAACGAACGAGCAAGGCGAGACGCGCTTCATCAAGTTCAAGATCGTCCCGACCGGCGGCGAGATCACGCTGAGCGACGACGAAGCGAGGGCGAAGCCGGCCGACTTCCTGCGCGCCGAACTGGGCACACGCATCGCAGCGGGTCATGTCCGCTTCAACGTGATGGCCCTGCTCGACCGCCCCGGAGATCCCGTCATGGATGTGACCATGCGCTGGCCGGATGAGGATAGCCGCGACGAGGTGCGGCTGGGCACGATCGTGATCACGGGATTCGAACCGGACCCGGCCTGCGACGCCTCCATCTTCAATCCAGCCAATCTCGCCGACGGTATCGGCCAGCCACCGGACGAGATCTTCGCGGCGCGGCGCGCCGCCTACGCCATCTCGCTCACCAAGCGTCGCTGAGGACGAAAGCCCCCCGAATTTACGCTTCGCCGCTCGGAGCACCGAGCGCGTCGCGGCGCCAGACGGCCGGACTGACGCCGGCGATCGACGAAAACACCCGCGTGAAGTGACTCTGGTTGGCGAACCCGGCAGAGATCGCGATCTCCGACAGCGGCAGGTCGCGGACGGTCATCAATTGCTTGGCGGCCTTCACGCGCTGATGCAGCAGCCATTGGTGCGGCGGCAGGCCGACTGAGATTCGAAACGCGCGCGAGAAATGACTGACCGAGAGATCGAGCTCGGCCGCGACCTTCTGCAACGACAGCCTGCCGCCGAGATCCGACTCGAGCCTCTCGCAGGCGCGCTTCGCCTGCCACGGTGCGAGACCGCCGCGCGCGAGCGCGGACGTGCGCTGAAGCCCGCCATAGGCCTGGGCGACATGAGCAGTCAACCCGAGCATCATGTGGTCGATGAAGAGCTGGTTGGCCTCGTTCGGCCTGCGCAGGCCTTCCTGCAGCGACGCACCGATGTGGCGAATGATTCCATCATCATGCCCGACGCCGGCCTGACAGTCGAGCTCGTCGACCCGCGGCACCTTGCTCTCTTCGACGATGCTGTCGAGCGCCGAGCGCGGAATGTAGAAGAACAGCGAGTGGAACGGCTTGTCGATCACGTAGCGCGGATCGCGCTTGAGGTCATAGAGATAGGTCGCGCCGGCGCGAACGTCCGCCTTCATGACGGGCTTGCCGCGCTCCCAGAGCTCGCAATCCGGGTAGTCGTGCAGCTTCAGGCTGACCAGAAACGCATCTTCAGCCGCCAGCGAACCGGAGAGGCCGGGCACCGGGTGGTCGTTCCGTGTTTCGGTGACCGCGAGCTCGGCGCTGCGCAGCGAGCGCGTGACCAGGGCGCGCGGCGCTTCCTTCAGGTGCAGGAATTGCCCGAGCTTCGATCCGTAGGCGCCTGCCTGTGCCATTCAATGAGTCCTTCTGTGGCAATTCACGTGCAGGCCACAGCGTCCTGGGATTTGCGGAGCGGTATTATCCGGCATCCGCAAATGACTGTCCACGCGGCAAACGTTGCGAGCACGATCGCCGCGATGCTCGTGTCCCGCGCAGCGGAACGATTTCACAGCAACTTCAACGCGATGTCACGGCGCGGCGGTCTTCGGCCCCCATCACGCGTTTTCACAAATGCACGACAATGCGCGCGACCCGTGGTCGTGCCGCATCAGTTAGAACGACGTTCCACCGCCGAACCTGAACTCCTGGACGATGTCGTATTTGCCCTTGGTGATCGGCACGGCATAGTCGAAGCGCAACGGTCCGAACGGGGAAGCCCAGATCAGGCCGACGCCAACCGACGATCGCACCGTGTTGCCGTCGTCATATTGCAACCCGCAGGTCGGGCACGCCTTGGTGTTGACCTCACCCGTGGCCGACCACGAGGTGGGCCCCTGATAGCCCCAGAGCGAGCCGGCATCGGCATAAACCGCTCCCTTCAGGCCGACCTCCTTGGGCAGGAACCAGAACGGCATCTGCAGCTCCGCGGACGCGCCCCAATATTTCGTGCCGCCGAGCGCATCGCCGTTGGAGCCGTAGTTGTAGTAGGTGATGTCGCGCGGACCGATACCGTTCGATGCGAAGCCGCGCACCAGGTTCGGCCCCATCTGGAAGTGGTCCAGCATGCGCAGATCCTGGTTGCCGAGCTTGCTGAGAAGGCCGCCCTGGAGATGGATCACGCTGACGATGTCGGAGACGAGCGGCGTGTAGTACTTGGTGTCCAGCGCGGTCTTCAGATAGGTGACATCGCCGCCGACCCCGGCGAAGTCCTGCTTGAAGTCGACCAGCAAGCCGTCCGTCGGGTTCTTGGTGTTGTCGAGCGTGTTGTAGCTCAGCGTATAGCCGAGCGCCGAGGTCCAGGTCGCGCCGTTCGCCAGTTCCTTCCGGACCGGCAGACTCGACTCGCCGTCGCCATAGCAGCCGTAGCCATAGACTCCCGAACTCGTCGAGTTGGTCGGGTCCACGCCGGCCAGGACGTTCTGGATGTAGGCCGGCGTCGGATTGAAGGCCAGCGAGCTGTTGGACGCGTTGTTGTTGCAGTTGTTGTAGGCGCTGGCGAGCGTGATGCTCTGCTGATAGAGCGAATAGCGCAGCTGGAGCGAGAGGTCTTCGCGCAAGGCAAGGCCGATGCGGGGAGAGAAGCCGAGGGTCGTCACGCCGTAGCTCGTATAGCTGTTCGACTTCTGCTGCTTCCAATACGTGTCGAATCCGAGCGCCATCCGGTAGTCGAGCAGATACGGCTCGACGAAGGACAACGATATGCCGCGCGAATATTGGCCGTAGCTGACGGAGGCCTTGGCGTAGAGTCCCTTGCCGAGCAGATTGCGCTCGGAGACGGAGACTTCGGCGAGCGCCCCGTCGGTGGTGGAGTAGCCACCCGAGATCGAGAAGTCGCCGGTCGATTTCTCCTCCATCTCGACGACCAGGATGACGCGATCGCTGGAGGAGCCTGGCTCGGTGACGATCTTGACGCTCTTGAAGTAGTCGAGATTCTTCAGCCGTCGCTCGGCGCGGTCGACCAGCGCGCGATTGTAGGCATCTCCTTCCGAGAGGTCGAATTCGCGGCGGATCACGTAGTCGCGGGTGCGGGTGTTGCCGCGCAGGGTGATGCGCTCGATATAGGTGCGCGGGCCTTCGTCGACATTGAACACGATCGAGACCGTGTGCGCCTCGAAATTGCGGTCGCCGCCGGGACGGACCACGGCAAAGGCATAGCCGCGGCGCGAGGCCTCGATCTGCATCTCCTCGACCGACTTTTCGACCTGCTCGACGTTGTAGAGCGAGCCGGCACTGACACGCGAATAGGTGCGGAGCGTGCCCTCGTCGAAATTGGCAATACTGGAGCGGAACTCGACGGAACCGACGCGGTATTGCGCGCCTTCCTCGATCTTGAAGGTGACGTTGAAGCCCTTCTTTTCCGGATCGTATTCGGTGAGCGCGGCGACCACCTGGACGTCGGCAAAGCCGTTCTTGAGATAGAAGCGGCGGATCAGGTCACGGTCGGCTTCGACGCGGTCCGGATCGTAGATGTCACCGCTGGTGAGGAAGCTCAGCAGGTTCGATTCGCGGGTCTTGATGACGTCCCTGAGGCGATAGGACGAGAACGCGCTGTTGCCGACGAACTCGATCGACTTGACACCGGTCTTGGCGCCCTCCTCGACCGTGAACACGAGATCGACACGGTTGTTCGGCTGCTCGATGATTTCAGGCGTGACGCGGACGTCGTAGCGGCCGGAGCGCCGGTAGATCTCGGCAATGCGCAGCGTGTCGGACTGCACCAGAGCGCGCGAGAACGTCCCGCGCGGCTTGGACTGGATTTCCGCCGAGAGCTGCTCGTCCTTGATCTTCTTGTTGCCCTCGAAGGCGATGCGGCCGATCACGGCATTCTCGACCACGGACACCACGATACGGCCACCGGATCGGTCGATCTTCACATCCTGAAACAGACCGGTCGCGATCAGCGCCTTGAGCCCGTCGTCGATGGCGGATTGATCGAGACGTCCGCCCGGGCCCGGCCTGAAATAGGAGCGGACCGTCTCGGCCTCGACGCGGCGGTTACCTTCGACCACGACCGTTTCCACGCCTTGCGCCGCCGCCGGTTGCGGCAACAGTGCAAGCGAGCCTGCAATCGATACGGCACTCATCGCCACGGCGATCAGCCAGGCCCGCAAATACGACATTCCACACCTCGAACAGCACGTCACATGCTCTGAAACGGGAATGCTGTGGCGGCGATGTGGCTTTGAGATTTCCGGATTGTTTCTGCTCGTTGAATTTCGTGTGGGGAGAAGGGTGCAGGCCGCGCGTGTCCCGCACAGGCCGCAGCGCACAGCGTTGCGGCTCAGAGCCGGGACCCAGGTGGCGCGGCGCGATGCGGATGGATGGGCCCCGGCTCTGCAGCGCACCGTCCCCCGGACAATGCTTCGCAGCGCCGGGATGACGCTGCGCTGCGTCCGGGGCACGGGAGCGGAGGATGGGGCGTGCTGTCTCCCCGCAATGACGAAGTGTGAGTGACGGCCTGCTTCTCCAAATGACGCTGTCATTCCCCGCCTTGTGCGCAATTGCGCACTGGCCGGGCGATGACACTGAGTGTGTGGCGGCAGTGCCGTAGGGTGGGCAAAGGCGCATAGCGCCGTGCCCACGATCTTTCTCCATGAGCAACAGGACGTGGGCACGCTTGCGCTTTGCCCACCCTACGACATCGCGCGTTTGGCACGTAGCTCGGCTTGCAGACATACCTTCTCAGCCTCGCGGCTTGTTTTGCCCGAGCTTTGCTTCGTCTCGCGGCCCTCAAATCCAAGAGGGCACAGGGAAGGCCGGGTGCCGACAGGCACCCGCGGTCCGCTGCGCGAAATGCACACGCAGGAAGAACCGCACAGCAGCATACAGGTGGTGCCGATCACTCGGCCTTCCCTGCGCGATGGTCGGACGGCTTATGCCGTGCTCTCCCGGGAGCCGAACTTTCCTTCTGGCCTCCCTCGCCGTTCGAATTGGATGATGCCGTCCACCCGGTTGGGCTCGCGCACATCTTCGATCCGGCTTGACCGTAGCAACGACGGCCAGGACCACACGGTTTTGCCGTACGCGTTCAGCGCCGCTCGTCTGCACGCGGGGTTCGGGCTCACAGGGACTACCCGCCCTGCCCGTCCCATCTCGTGCCGTCGCTGCCGCGTCCACCGCAAGCCCGGCTCGCGATCAAGACGACGACGAGATCGCCCCTCTTGGTGAGCCGGGATGAGCGATGGATACGACAAAACCGAATTTCGGTAAAGTGGAATATTTTTATGTGGGCGAATTGACAGAGCGCGACCACAGGCACGGTGCCGTAGGGTGGGCAAAGGCGCGCGCTTGCGCGACGTGCCCACGATCTCTCTCGGTTCACAGGCAGAACGTGGGCACGGCGCAAGTGCGCCTTTGCCCACCCTGCGAGAGCCTCACCCCTTCCGCGACACCGGCCTCCCATCCGCCATCGTCGTCACGCCCTTCCGTTCCACGATCATGCCATAGGCATGCGGCTGGCGGTGGACGTCGAAATTGAAGGTGGTGCGCTTGTAGGAGTTGCAGAGATCGAGATCGCAGCGGGCGAGCGCGAGCTCGTCGCCCTTGGTCGTGCACCGCGCGATGATCTCGCCGGGGGGCGCGATGATGCAGCTGCCGCCGATATGGTCCACCCCCTCCTCGACGCCGGCCTTGGCGACGCCGACCACGAAGGTGCCGTTCTGATAGGCGCCGGACTGCATGACGAGATGATTGTGGAACAGCGAGAGATCGTCATGCTCGGGCGCGGGCGGATTGTGAACCGGCGTGTTGTAGCCGATCATCACCATCTCGACGCCCTGCAGGCCCATCACCCGATAGGTCTCGCTCCAGCGGCGGTCGTTGCAGATCGCCATGCCCATCACCCCGCCGAAGGCATGGACCACGCCGAAGCCGCGGCCCGGCTCGAAATAGCGCTTTTCCAGATGCTGGAATTTCCGCCACGGCTCGTGCTCGGCATGGCCGGGCAAATGGACCTTGCGGTACTTCAGGACGATCTCGCCGCTCTTGTCGACCAGGACGGTGGTGTTGTAGCGGCGAACGATACTGTCCTCGACGGTCAGCTCGGCGTAGCCGAGATAGAAGCCGATACCGAGCGCGCGGGCGAGATCGAACAAGGCTCGCGTGTCCTCGCCCGGCATCTCGCGCTCGAAGAAGCTGTCGATCTCGGCCTGATCCTCGAAATACCAGCGCGGAAAGAACGTCGTCAGCGCAAGCTCGGGATAGACGATCACATCGCAGCCGTTGGCGTGGGCCTGGCGCATCAGCGCCATCAGCCGCGCCACCACCTCCGTCCTCGTCTCGCTCCTCGCGACAGGGCCAAGCTGGCCGGCCGCGACAGTCACAAATCTTGCCACGCGTCATTCCCTCGTTGTCCGAAGTGCGCCCGGCCTGGACTCTATTGAGCGGCGCACCGCGCACACAGGCCGGTCCATCTCGTCGTCGTCAGGCGACACAATCAAATTTCGTGCCGGTGGGTATCATCGTGAGGCGGCTCGCGACCGCTCTTGACCAGATCACGGGAACTTCGTTGCGGATATGCAACGGTTCCCCACGGTCTGAAGCCCGACAAAACAAACTCCCATTCCGGCCACGAACCACTCTCACAAGGCCGTGAGACTATCAGGGGAACGACGATGCGTGCACAACGCGTTTGGAAAGTGAATGGGGATGCCAGCATCGGGCACCTCCAATCGAGACTGGATGACCTCAACAAGCGTCTCGGTCAGCTCGAAAGCCAGCATCCCGAGAGCTGGAAGCTCGAGGAACTCAAAGCCAGCGCGCTCAGCCTGTCGCGCGAGATCGACGACATCCGCTGCGCCGAGGCGACGGCGGCCTTGAGCGAGTTGCTGCGCAAGTAATCGGCACAGGCTGAACTCGTCGATTCCGGGCGCCGAAGGAACCAACGTCACGTGCCGCCATTTCCATGCAGAGCATGGAGCACGATCATGACCAGGCACCTGACGCGAACCCATCTCGCGCGCGGCGTGGCCGGCGCGGTGTCCACGCTGGTCCTGTGCGCGACGCTGGCCTTCGGCCTCGCGCGCCACTTTGCGCTGTGAGGAATTTTTCATGGCGTCCGATCCCGAGGAGCAGGTGCGGCTGCAAGGCTTTGGCGAGATGACGTTGCGCACCGCGGTCGCGACGCTGATGCAGCTTCCCCCGCGCGAACGACCGGATGCGGCGATCTTCCGCGTCCGCGATGGCGTGCGGCTGGCATCGAGCGAAGTCGCCGAGCTCGCATCAAGCTGGGGCATCGAGCCGGCGCCGCAGGTGCGATCGCCGCGGCTGGTCCCGGAGCAACACTGGCCGGACATCGTCCGCGGCATGGTGCGCGAGGCACCGCTGCCGGCGCTGCTGGTGGCGTTTATGGTGGGGATGGTGGTGACGCGGCGATGACCAGCAGGATGGGTAGACCAAAGCGAAACGCCTCACTTCCCTGCCCGTCGAAACCTTCGATGGGTTTCGCTTCGCTCCGCCCATCCTACGAACTGTAGTCCTCTGACGTACCAGGCAATGTCGGATCGTTAGCTCGCGACGAGCCATGCCGCCGCAGCAAGCCGCCCTGCCCGGCCAAATCGGCCGTGGACCCGCTTTGAAAATCGTTGCAAAAAGGTGTTCCGAGGCGGCGGCGGCCGGTCTGCCAAGCCTCTGGAAAACGTCGACTTTTGGAAGAATGGTCGGAGTGGCAGGATTCGAACCTGCGACCCCTGCGTCCCGAACGCAGTGCTCTACCGGGCTGAGCCACACTCCGACAAGAGGCCGGCTTATAGCGTCGGGCTTGGCGCACCGCAAGCGGCCGAGATGAGGAATTTTGTCCCTGTGAAAACGGGTGTTGAAACGCTGATTTTACCGGCCGGCGCGGCCGGCGCGAAGGCTGCCGCCCGCACCCTGGCGGCCGGCGGGCTGGTCGCGTTCCCGACCGAGACCGTCTACGGGCTCGGCGCGGACGCCGCCAACGCGACCGCGATCGCCCATCTCTACGCCGCCAAGGGGCGGCCGGCCTTCAATCCGCTGATCGCCCATGTGCCTGATATCGCCGCCGCCCGTCGGATCGGGCGATTCGATGCGCGCGCCTTGAGGCTGGCCGAGGCGTTCTGGCCGGGGCCGCTGACGCTGGTGGTGCCGAAGACGGAGGGCTGCCCGGTGGCGGAGCTCGCCACCGCCGGCCTCGACACGGTCGCGATCCGCATTCCCGCCCACCCCGTGGCGCAGGCGATCCTGCGCGCCTTCGGCGGGGCCGTGGTGGCGCCGTCCGCCAACATCTCCGGCCACGTCTCGCCGACACTGGCCGCCCATGTCGAGAGCGATCTTGCGGGGCGGATCGACCTGATCGTCGACGGCGGGCCCGTCACGGTCGGTGTCGAATCGACCATCGTCGGCTGCTTCGACACCGCGATGCTGCTGCGGCCCGGCGGACTGTCGCGCGAGCGGATCGAGGCGGTGCTCGGCGCAGCGCTGGCGCGACCGCCAGTGGAGGCCGAACGCGACGACAGCCAGCCGCTGGCGCCGGGCATGCTGGCCTCGCACTACGCGCCGCGCGCACCCGTGCGCCTGCGCGCGCGGGAAGTGGCGCCGGGCGAAGCGCTGCTGGCGTTCGGCTCCGAGCGGCTGCCCGGCATGGAGACCGCCGCCGTCATGAATCTGTCGCCCAGCGGTGATCTGGATGAAGCCGCCGCCAACCTGTTCGGCTATCTTCGCGCGCTGGACGCGAAGGGCCCGCTGGGGATCGCGGTGATGACCATTCCCGAGGTCGGCCTTGGCGAAGCGATCAACGACCGGCTGCGCCGGGCTGCCGTGGCGAGATGAGAGTGGAAGAAGAGACAAGACGATGAACATCAATCAATCCGCCACCCCTCCGCTTGCGCCCGAGCTGATCGCCCAATTCCGCGAGATCGTCGGCGACAGGCACGCCATCACCGATGCGACCGACATCCAGCCTTACGTCACCGAGGAGCGTAATCTGTTCCACGGCCGCTCGCCGCTGGTGCTGCGTCCGGGCTCGACGGCGGAAGTCTCGGCGATCTGCAAGCTCGCCTCCGCGCACAGAATCGCGCTGGTGCCGCAGGGCGGCAACACCGGGCTCGTCGGCGGCCAGACGCCGCATAACGGCGAGGTGGTGGTGTCGTTGCGGCGGCTCGACAAGATCCGCGAGGTCGACACCGCCTCCAACACCATGACGGTCGAGGCGGGCGTGGTGCTGCAGGTGGCGCAGCAGAAGGCCTCCGACGTCGACCGGCTGTTTCCGCTCTCGCTCGGCGCCGAAGGCAGCTGCACCATCGGCGGCAATCTCTCCACCAATGCCGGCGGCACCGCCGCGCTCGCCTATGGCGTGGCGCGCGAGATGGCGCTGGGGCTCGAGGTCGTGCTCGCCGACGGGCGCGTGCTCAACGTGCTGTCGAAGCTGAAGAAGGACAACACCGGCTACAATCTGCACAACCTCTTCATCGGCGCCGAAGGCACGCTCGGTATCATCACGGCGGCGACGCTCAAGCTGTTTCCGAAGCCGCGCTCGATCGAGACGGCCTATGTCGGGCTGAAGTCGCCGGCGGCGGCGCTGAAGCTGCTGACGATCGCACAGAGCGAAGCTGCGAACGCGCTGACGAGCTTTGAGCTGCTCTCGGAGATGGCGGTTGACTTCTCGGTCCGGCACGGCATCGACGTGCGCGATCCGCTCCAAGGGAAGCACCCCTGGTACGTGCTGATGGAATTGTCCGCGGCCAGCGACGATGCCCGCACGCCGCTCGAGACGATCCTCGCCCGCGCCATGGAGGAGGAGATCGTCGACGACGCCGTGATCGCGGCGAGCCTTTCCCAGCGCAACAATTTCTGGAGGCTGCGCGAGGAGATGTCGGCGGCGCAGAAGCCCGAGGGCGGCTCGATCAAGCACGACATCTCGGTGCCGATCGCCGCGGTGCCCGCCTTCATCGAGGAAGCCAACGCCGCCGTGGTCAAGCTGATCCCGGGCGCGCGCCCGGTGCCGTTCGGCCATCTCGGCGACGGCAATCTGCATTACAATGTCAGCCAGCCCATTGGCGGCGACACGGCCGATTACCTCGGGCGCTGGCACGACATGAACGCCGTGGTGTTCGAGATCGTGCTGCGCATGGGCGGCTCGATCTCGGCCGAGCACGGCATCGGCGTGCTCAAGCGCGACGAACTGCCTGACGTCAAGGACAAGACCGCGATCGAGCTGATGCGCGCGATCAAGGCGATGCTCGATCCGCTCGGCATCATGAATCCGGGGAAGGTGCTGTGAGCGCGCTCGCGATCGACGCCATCACCGACGCCGACGTCGAGGCGGTCGTCGCGCTGTGGCGGCGCTGCGGCCTGACGCGGCCCTGGAACGACCCGCATGCCGACATCGCGCTGGCGCGGCGGCGCGACAATTCCACCGTGCTGGTCGGCCGCGACGGCGGCGCGATCGCCGCGACCGTCATGGTCGGCCATGACGGCCATCGCGGCTGGGTCTATTACGTCGCGGTCGATCCCGACATCCGCAAACGCGGCCATGGCCGCGTCATCATGGCAGCGGCGGAGGACTGGCTGCGGGCGGCCGGCATATCGAAGCTGCAGCTCCTCGTCCGTCGCGAGAACGCACAGGCCAATGCATTCTACAACTCGCTCGGCTTCGAGCTGTCGACCTCCGTGATGTTCCAGAAGTGGCTCGACGGCCGCGCCACGCCAAGCAATTGAGAATCCTGTCATGTCCATTTCCGACCGCGTCCGCATCAAGGACGTCAGCGTGCTCTCGAACGGCTGGACGCCGCTGAAGACCACGACGTTCGAGTACCGGCGCGCCAGCGGCGAATGGCAGACGCAGAAGCGCGAGACCTATGAGCGCGACAACGCCGCCGCGGTGCTGCCCTACAATCTCGCCGGGCGCACCGTGATCCTGGTGCGCCAGTTTCGTCTGCCGGCCTTCATCCGCGGCTATGACGACCTCTTGATCGAGGCGGCCGCCGGCGTGCTCGACAACGCCGAGCCCGAGGAGCGCATCCGCGCCGAGGCGGAGGAGGAGACCGGCTATCGCCTGCATCACGTCCACAAGGTGTTCGAGGCCTTCATGAGCCCCGGCGCCATCACCGAGAAGCTGCATTTCTTCGTCGCCGAATACGAGCCTTCGATGCGGGTCAGCGACGGCGGCGGCCTCGCGCACGAGGGCGAGGACATCGAGGTGCTGGAGCTTTCGATCGACGAGGCGCTGGCGATGATTGCTGACGGCCGCATCATCGACGCCAAGGCGATCATGCTGCTGCAATACGCGGCGCTGCACGTGTTCAGGTAGATGCTGCTCTTACCCTGCCCTGGAGGGGGAGGGTCGGCTCACATTGAGCGCAGCGAAATGTGAGACGGGGTGGGGTGACGGTCCCTCTTCGTCCACGGTGCCCGTGTGGAGAGATCACCCCACCCCGCTCGCGCTTCGCGCGATCGACCCACCCCCCAGGGGAGGGTAAGAGGCACCGCCCCCTGTCCGCCATTCTCATCTGCAATTCTGTCCTGTGCCGCGGCTCCCCCCATTGAGCACCCCCGAAACTCCCTCTAGTCTGGTCCCAACCAAGAACCAGGAGACGCGCCCATGTCCGCGCCGCGCGACGATGAATTCGGCTTTGCGCCCGACTATGATGCTCCCATCCCCTACATGCAGCGCACGCGCGATTATTACGCGGCGATCGGCTACACCACGCCGTATCGCTGGGCGCATTACACCTCAGCGCCGTTCCAGCCGCTGAAGAAGCCGCTGGCCAAGTCGCGCGTCACCATCATCACGACCGCCGCGCCCTACGATCCGACCAAGGGCGATCAGGGGCCGGGCGCGGCGTATAATGGCAGCGCGAAATTCTACCAGGTCTATGACGGCGACACGTCGCAGGCGCACGATCTGCGCATCTCGCATATCGGCTACGACCGCAAGCACACCTCGGCGACCGACAACGGCACCTGGTTTCCGCTGCCGCAACTGTTGAAGGCGTCCGCCGCCGGACGTATCGGCGAGGTGGCCCCGCGCTTCTTCGGCGCGCCGACCAACCGCAGCCACCGCGTCACGCTCGACACCGACGCGCCGGAGATTCTGGCGCGCTGCCTTGCCGACAAGGTCGACGTCGCGGTGCTGGTGCCGAACTGCCCGGTCTGCCACCAGACCACCGCGCTGGTGGCGCGGCATCTCGATGCAGGCGGCATTCCGACCGTGGTGATGGGCTGCGCCAAGGACATCATCGAGCATGCCGCGGTGCCGCGCTTTTTGTTCTCGGACTTCCCGCTCGGCAACTCCGCCGGCAAGCCGCACGACGTCGCCTCGCAGGCGCAGACGCTGGAGCTCGCGCTTCTGCTGCTCGAGACCGCGAGCGGCCCGCAGACCACGATGCAGTCGCCGCTGCGCTGGAGCGAGGATGCCTCCTGGAAGCTCGACTACAACAACGTCGCGCAGCTGTCGCCGGAAGAGCTGGCGCGCCGCCGCGCCGAATTCGACAAGCAGAAGGAGATCGCGCGCGGCAACCGCGCCGCCTAAAGCGCGATGGATAGTCATCGCGCTTTAGATTGTTGTTTGCGCATGATCTTTCCGGAAAACCGCTTCGCACTTTTCCGGATCATGCTTTGACGTCCTCCAATAACAACAAATATCGGGGAGAGCGACGTGACGCGACCGTTCGAGGGCGTGAAGATCCTGGACTTCACGCAAGTGCTGGCCGGCCCCTATGCGAGCTACCAGCTCGGGCTGCTGGGCGCCGACGTCATCAAGGTCGAGCGGCGCGAGGGCGAGGACATGCGCCGCACGCCGCTCTCACGCGAATGGGCCGATCGCGGCCTGGCACCGGCGTTCCAGGCCATCAACGGCAACAAGCGCAGCCTGACGCTCGATCTGCAGAAGCCGGAGGCGATCGCGATCGTGAAGAAGCTCGCGACGAGCGTCGACGTCGTCATGGAGAACTTCCGCCCGGGCGTGATGGACAAGCTCGGCATCGGCTACGAGGCGCTCTCGGCGATCAATCCGAAGCTGATCTATTGCGCGGTGTCGGGCTTCGGCCAGACCGGCCCGGATCGATTGCGGCCCGGCTATGACGGCAAGATGCAGGCGCTGTCGGGCATCATGGCGATCACGGGCCATCCCGAGACGGGACCGACGCGCGCAGGCTTTGCGGTGTGCGACGTGCTCTCCGGCGCCACCGCCGCGTTCGGCGTCTCCAGCGCGCTGTACCAGCGCGACCGCACCGGCCAGGGGCAACTCATCGACGTCTCCATGCTGGAGGCGACGGTGGCGTTTCTGTCGGGCCAGATCGCGGACTGGTCGGTCGCCGGCCATCGCCAGACGCTCTCGGGCAACCAGGCGGTGAGCCGCCGAACCACGGCGAATTTGTTCAGATGCGGCGACGGCCACATCCTGCTCGCCGTCAACAACGAGAAGCAGTACCGCGCGCTGATGGCCGCGCTCGGCCGCGAGGACACGCTGTCTGATCCGCGCTTTGCCGACTGGTTTTCGCGCAACGAGAACGAGCCGGCCCTGCGCGCCATCATCGAGGAGGCGCTCGCAGCCAAGCCCGCGCGCGAATGGGAGACCATACTGGAAGACGCCGGCGCCCCCTGTGCCAGCATCTGGAAGGTCGAGGAGGTCATCGACCATCCGCAAATCAAGGCGCGCGGCGCGATCCAGGAGCTGGACACGCCCTATGGCCGCCTGCGCCTCGCCGGCAGCGGCTTCAAGCTCGCCCATGGCGGCGGCAGGCTCGACCGGATGGCGCCGGAGCTGGGGGCGGATACGGATGCGGTGCTGGACGAGCTGGGATTCGATGCCGCAGAGATCGCGCGGCTGAGGGCCGCGGAGATCGTGTGAAGGTATCGCCTCACATTCTCCTCGTCGTCCCGGGGCGCGCGTAGCGCGAACCCGGGACCCATAACCACAGGATCGCGTTTGACGAAGACTCGTGGTGCACAGTTCGCCCCATAACCTCACCCTGTGGCTATGGGTCCCGGATCGGCGCGCGCTTTGGGCGCGCTTGTCCGGGACGACAGCGGCGTGAGTGGTGGCACCGCTAGAACAACGACCCTTGCCCGTCATCCGATGAGCCGGCCGCAACCTTGCGCGTCGCCTTCTTCGGCTTCACCGCCTCGGCTTCTGCCTCCATCTCCTCCGCACTGATCGGCAACACGAGCTGCTCGTCGTCATTGGCGACGCGGTTGACGCGGGTGGAGACCGGGTGCCAGGCGAATTCGCCGATGCGCGGGGGCCTCATCAGCGGCAGGATCGCATCGACCTCGTCGCCTCCAGTGTCGAGCCAGCGCTCGAAATCACCCTCGCTGATGGTGACGGGCACGCGGTCATGCAAGCTCGCGAGGTCCTCGCCCGCCGCGGCCGTGACGATCGCAACGGTGTCGAGCTCCTCGCCGTTCGGCCCGGCCCAGGTCTCGAACACAGCGGCGAACCCAAGCGGCGCGCCGTCGGCGCGGCGGATGAAGAAGGGCTGCTTACGGCCGCCTTCCGACTTCCACTCATAATAGCCGTCGGCCGGGATCAGGCCGCGGCGGCGGCGGATCGCGCGCTTGAACGCGGGCTTCTCCAGCACCGTCTCGGAGCGGGCATTGATCAGGAGCGTAAAGCCCTTGGGGTCCTTGACCCAGCCCGGCAGCAATCCCCAGCGCATCAGGCGAAAATGGCGGGCGCCGTTCTCGACCAGCACCACCGGAATCGGTTGTGTCGGGGCGACATTGTACCGGGGCGGGAAGTTGGGCTGCTCGACATAGCCGAACAGTTGCCGCAAAGCCGCGGGGGCCGAAGTTATGACGAAGCGTCCACACATCCTTGGGCGTCTATATAGGGTCCGTTCAGGTCCTTTTAACCCCGAACGTTAACACTGCGGCAGATGAGCTCAATGGCCTCGCAACCCGCGCGGACGCATGTACAGACGGGCCCCGAGGCGCAAGCCTGGGCCGAACGGCTGCGCGTGGCCAACATCAACCCGCGGACCGGGCTTGCCACTGACTATCTCAACCATTTCAATGAAGCCGTGATGCTGCTGGAAATGGTTCCGGACATGCCGGAATGCGCGGATGATTTTTTGACCTGGTCGCCGCTGTCCTATGCCGAGCATTTCACGGCGTCGAATTTCAAGGCACGCGACCTCGCCATCGAGGCCTATGAGAAGGCCGATCCCAACGTCCGCGCCCAGTTCGACCACCTCACGGATACCATGACCTCGATCCTGACCGCAGTCGGCACGGCCATGCGCGAGGTCGAGAAGGACACCACGCGCATCCGCCTCGCCGAGCAGGCCGCTCTCTGGGTCAAGCCGCTGATCGCGGCCTGCGGCGGCATCATCCATGGCGGGGCCGAAGCCGACGTCGACACCATCATGGCGAACTGAGCCAGATCCTTTAAGAACAGGTCCTTCAAACGGGTCCTTTGAAATGGCTTCAGTCGTCCAGCCCACCCACCCCCAGCTTGCCGTCAGCGCCGCAATTTTCCGCGACGGCAAGGTGCTGCTGACCCGCCGGGCCCGCTCGCCCGCCAAGGGCTTCTATTCGCTCCCGGGCGGCCGGGTCGAATTCGGCGAATCGCTGCATCAGGCCCTGAGCCGCGAGGTCGACGAGGAGACCGGGCTCGACATCGCGATCGTCGGCCTCGCCGGCTGGCGCGAGGTGCTGCCGGCCGCGCCCGGCGCCGGCCATTATCTGATCATGTCGTTTGCCGCCCGCTGGGTGGCCAGGGAGCCGTCACTCAACGACGAGCTCGACGACTACCGCTGGATCTCCCCTAGCGCCCTGGCGGGCCTTGGTGACCTCAAGCTGACCGGGGGGCTGGAGGAGGTCATCCAGTCCGCGGCCCTGCTGCTCGGGGCCTGACTGCCCGCCTTGCGTCCACGGGCCCAAGGGGGCATACACGCCGCCGATGTCCACGCGATTTCTGGCCATTTTTGCCCTGATTCTCGCCTGCGCCTCGGCGCCCGCCAGGGCCCAGGACGTGGCGGCGCCGTTTGACGCCGATTTGCAGCGGCTGGCGGAGATCCTCGGTGGCCTGCACTATCTGCGCGGCATCTGCGGGGCCAACGAGGGCAACAAATGGCGCAACGAGATGCAGGCGCTGATCGACGCCGAAACCCCCTCCGGCGAGCGCCGCACCCGCATGATCGCCGGCTTCAACCGCGGCTATAACGGCTTCCAGCAGACCTACCGGAGCTGCACGCCCGCCGCGACGGTGGCGATCCGGCGCTATATCGAGGAAGGCTCGAAGATCTCGCGCGATCTGACGGCACGCTACGCGAACTGAGCCGTCATTCCGGGCTCGCGTGAGGGCCCGACGGGAACCCTGTCATCGACTTTGTTCACAGCCGTTAACCGTTCTTAAAGATGTGGCCTAGCGGGCGTTAATACGCGTGCTACACCTCTCGCACAGCGCATCGCCGTGGATCGCGCCCCAGCCCTGATCGAGTTTCATGAGCCAGCCGATTTCCTACGCACCCGACCGCGCGCCGCTGCCCGATCACGAGCAGAAGCAGGCCGCACTGAGTTATCTCAACGAGGCCTGGGCCGAAGCGCGCCATGAGGGCGTCGACGGCGACTGCCTGGCACAGGCGAGCCTGTTTGCGGCCTTTGCCGAACTCGTCGGCACCTATGGCGAGGACGCGGTCGCCAAGTTCGTCGAGGGCTTTCCCGGCCGCATCCGCAATGGCGAGTTCTCGGTCACGCTCGCAAGGCAGTAAGCCCGGCGAAAATGACCCCGCCACGCGGGCGGGGCCAGTCAACGGATGAATGACTTTGCAAAGCGGATTTTGCGAAAGGCTTCGCGAAGTCTGCGGCGTTTATCGCACGGAAGCCGCTTTCAGCGCACAAGCATTAGTCTCGCAGCCATCGGGAGATGTTCCCGCCGCGGGCGGGATCGCGTCTAATCCGTCTCGATCGGCAGTGCCGGGTCCCTCGCCCATTCGCCCATCGAGGCGTCGTAGAGCGTCAGCTTGTCGTAGCCGAGCTGGGTCAGCATCAGCAGGTCGATCGTCGCCGAGATGCCGCCGCCGCAATAGAGAACCACATTCTTGTCGCGCGTGACGCCGGCCGCAGCGAACTTGGCTTCGGCGTCGGCGAGTGTCGTCAGGGTCTTGTCGGCATTGGTGAGCGTGGCCGCGGGAACGTTGACGCTGCCGGGAACGCGGCCCGGCCGGCCGTAGCGGCTCGGCTCGAGGCCGCGATGAAACTGCGGCCCGAGCGCATTCACGATGACGGTCGCGGGATCGCCGATCCGCGCCGTCACGGCAGTCTTGTCGACGAAGAAGCCGGCGCGCGGCGCGGCCTTGAAGGTCGTCGCTGGATATCCCTTCGGTGCGCCCGTCTCGATCGGTCGCCCCTCCTCCTTCCATTTGTCGAGACCGCCATCGAGCACGCGGGCATCGACACCGAGCGAACGCAGCATCCACCAGAACCGCGTCGACCACATCATGGTGCCGATGCTGTAGAGCACGATGGTCTTGCTCGCATCGAGGCCGTGGCGGCCGAAGGCGGCCTCGAGCTGGGCGACGTCGGGCATCATGAAGAACTGCGACGACGAGGCGTCGGAGAACTCGCCCTGCAGGTCGAGGAAATCGGCGCCGGGGATGTGGCCGGCCGCGAAGGTCTTGTCGCCGGGCACGGCGCGGTACGGCACGTCGCTGCCCGGCGGCACCGGCTCGTTGTAAGTCGTGCAGTCGTAGAGGCGGAGATTGGAATCGCCGAGGATCGCGGAGAGTTGCTCGGTGGTGATGACGGGTGTCGGTTGGGACATCGGAATGCACTCCGTTCGAGAGGAAGTGTAGACTCCTCCCCTTGTCATTGCGAGCGCAGCGAAGCAATCCAGACTGCCACCGCGGATACAGTCTGGATTGCTTCGTCGCTCCGCTCCTCGCAATGACGGGGGATGGAGTGTCGTCCCCCGACGAGGCCCCCTACGGCTTCAGCGTCTCCAGAAACCGCACCGCCTCGCCCTGCGCGGGCGTGACGAGCTCGCCCTGCCACATCACGCGGCGGCCGCGGATGAAGGTGCCGACGGGCCAGCCGGTGACGCGCACGCCATCATAGGGCGTCCAGCCGGCCTTCGACGCCACCCATTTGTTGGTGATGGTTTCGCTGCGCTTGAGGTCGACGATGGTGAAATCGGCGTCGTAGCCGGCGGCAATGCGGCCCTTGCAGGCCATGTTGTAGAGCCGCGCGGGGCCGGCGCTGGTGAGGTCGACGAACCTTGCCAGCGACAGGCGGCCGGCATTGACGTGATCGAGCATCAGCGGCACCAGCGTCTGCACGCCCGTCATGCCGGAGGGCGAGGCCGGATAGGTCTTCTGCTTCTCCTCCAGCGTATGCGGGGCGTGGTCAGAGCCGAGCACGTCGATGATGCCCTGCTCGATGCCGCGCCAGATGCCGGCGCGGTGATCGGCGCCGCGCACCGGCGGGTTCATTTGCACCAGCGTGCCGAGCCGCTCGTAGCATTCGGGCGCGACCAGCGTGAGGTGATGCGGCGTCGCCTCGCAGGAGGCGACGTCCTTGTGGTCGCGCAGGAACTCGATCTCTTCCTTGGTCGAGATGTGCAGCACGTGGATACGCTTGCCAGTCTCGTGCGCGAGCTTGACGAGGCGCTGCGTCGCCATCAGCGCCGCCGTCTCGTCGCGCCAAACCGGATGCGAGCGCGCATCGCCCTCGATGCGCAGCGGCTTGCGATCATTGAGGCGATACTCATCCTCGGCATGGAACGCAGCGCGGCGGCGGATCACCTGGAAGATGCGGCGCAGGCTGTCGTCGTCCTCCACCAGCAGCGCACCGGTCGAGGAGCCGATGAACACCTTGACGCCGGCGCAGCCCGGCGCGCGCTCCAGCACCGGCAGGTCCTGCACGTTCTCGCGGGTGCCGCCGATGAAGAAGGCGAAATCGCAATGCATGCGGTGATGGGCGCGCTTCACCTTGTCGGTAAATTCGGTCTCGGTCACCGTGAGCGGCGAGGTGTTCGGCATCTCGAACACGGCGGTGACGCCGCCCATCACGGCGCTGCGCGAGCCGGTCTCGAGGTCTTCCTTGTGCTCCAGCCCGGGCTCGCGGAAATGCACCTGCGTGTCCATCACGCCGGGCAGGATGTGCAGGCCCTTGCAGTCGATCACCTCGACCGCGCTGCCTTGCGACAGCGGGCCCAGCTCGGCGATGCGGCCATTGCTGATGCCGATATCGCGAATAGTCTCGCCGTCCTGGTTGACGACGGTGCCGTTCTTGAGGATCACATCGAAGCGCTGGGTCATGGCTGAGGGCCTCTCTCATCCCCAAGCGCAGGGCTCGAGGTCTTGTCGTTTATGCCTCGCGGGCTTACGTTCCGGAGCACCATGTCGCAAGAGATTTTCGCATGAAATCAGCGTTTCTTCCTGACCGGGGCGTCGTCAAGGTCGCGGGCGAGGATGCGCGCAACTTCCTCAACGGCCTCGTCACGACCGATGTCGACAGGCTGAAGCCGGGCCTGGGGCGATTCGGCGCGCTGCTGACGCCGCAGGGCAAGATCATCGTGGATTTCCTGATCACCGAGGTGCCTGCGGGCCATGGCGGCGGGTTCCTGATCGACTGCCCGAAAGTGCTGGCCGAGAGCCTCGCCACCAAGCTGAAATTCTACAAGCTGCGCGCCAAGGTCACCGTGGAAAACCTCGATCTCGGCGTGCTCGCGGCCTGGGATGGCCAGCCTGCGGCGCAGCCGGACCTCGCCTTCGCCGACCCGCGCAACGAAGCGCTCGGCATCCGCATCCTGATCCCCGAAGACCTCAAGCAGAAGCTGTCCGATCTCATCGGCGCCGACCTGGTCGACGCCGCGGACTACGAAGCGCACCGGATCGCGCTCGGCGTGCCGCGCGGCGGGCTCGACTTCATGTACAACGATGCTTTCCCGCACGAGACCAACATGGACCGCCTCGCTGGCGTCGATTTCGACAAGGGCTGCTATGTCGGCCAGGAGGTCGTCTCGCGCATGCAACATCGCGGCACCGCGCGCACGCGCAGCGTGAAGGTGCTGCTCGACGACTTCTCGCCGGAAGCCGGCGTCAGCGTCATGGCCGGCGACAAGTCCGTCGGGACCATGGGCTCGTCGGCGCAGGGCAAGGGCATTGCCCTTGTGCGCATCGACCGTGTCGCAGAGGCGCTCGATGCCGGCCAACCCCTCACCGCCGGCGGCCTCGCGTTGCAGCTGGCAGAGCCTGATGTCGTCCGTATCCCTGCAAAACAGCCCATCGCATGAGCCGAGCCCCCCGCCTGCATCCCGACGGAAAGACCCGCTGCCCCTGGCCGGGCGAAGATCCGCTCTACGTCGCCTATCACGACACCGAATGGGGCGTGCCGGAATATGACGACCGCGCGCTGTACGAGAAGCTGATCCTCGACGGTTTCCAGGCCGGCCTGTCCTGGATCACGATCCTGCGCAAACGCGACAATTTCCGCAAAGCGTTCGACGATTTCCAGCCGGAGAAGATCGCACGCTACACCGACAAGAAGGTGCATGCGCTGATGAACGACGCCGGCATCGTGCGCAACAAGGCCAAGATCGACGGCGCGATCCTCAGCGCGAAATCCTATCTCGACATCATGGAGAAGGGTCCGGGCTTCTCGAAGCTGCTCTGGGACTTCATGGGCGGCAAGCCCAAGGTCAACAATTTCAAGACCAGCGCGAGCGTGCCGGCCTCGACGCCGCTGTCGATACAGATCTCGAAAGAGCTGTCGTCGCGCGGCTTCAAGTTCGTCGGCCCGACCATCGTCTATGCCTTCATGCAGGCGACCGGCATGGTCAACGACCATCTGGTCGACTGCCACTGCCACGCGAGCTGCAGCAAGCTGCAGCGCAAGCCGCGCCTCAAGGCCAAATGAGCGCCAGGAAGACGGCACACGGCGCGGAGTCCCGCGCCTGGCAGCGCATGCTGTCGGGCCGCCGGCTCGATCTGCTCGATCCCTCCCCGCTCGATGTCGAGATCGCCGACATCGCGCATGGGCTGGCGCGCGTTGCGCGCTGGAACGGCCAGACCACCGGTGCCCATATCTTCTCGGTGGCGCAGCACACGCTGCTGGTCGAGACCGTGCTGCGGCACGAGATGCCGAATGTCGATCAGCGCATGCGGCTCGCCGCGCTGCTGCACGATGCGCCCGAATATGTCATCGGCGACATGATTTCGCCGTTCAAGGCCGTGCTCGCCGGCAACTACAAGGCGGTGGAGATGCGCCTGCTCGGCGCCATCCATATCCGTTTCGGCCTGCCGCCGGTGTTGCCGGAGGAGATCACGCAGGCCATCAAGGCCGCCGACCGCGGTGCGGCCTATCTGGAGGCGACCGAGCTGGCCGGCTTCAGCGCCGCCGAGGCCAAGCGCCTGTTCGGCAAGGATCCGGGCCTCTCCGACGGCGTCCGGCGCGACTATCTCACGCCCTGGACCGCGGCGCGGGCGGAGAAGCAGTTTCTGGAGCGGTTCGGCGCGGTGTTCGCGTGAGCGTTGCTGTGGGCTGGTGGCGCTGCAAATTCCGCCGTCGTCCCGGCGCAGGCCGGGACCCATAGCCACTGGGAGAGGTTGCGGCGCAAGACTGGTAACCACGAGTCTTCGCCAAACCGCATTTTGTGGCTATGGGTCCCGGATCTGCGCGCGCTTTGGGCGCGCTCGTCCGGGACGACGATGTGGATGCTTTGCCCGCCCTACGGCACCGGCTATAATCGGCGCCAAAAAGGTTCGCCATGATCCACGTCTGTTCCCTCGCCGCGCTTCCCGAAACCGTCCGCCTCACCAGGGCCAGCCATGTGCTGACCGTGATGGCCAATGTCGAGCAGGTGCCGCGGCCGGTCTCGGTGCTCCCCGCCAATCATCTCAAGGTCTCGATGGACGACATCACCGAGGAGATGGATGGTTTCACCGCACCGTCCGAGACGCACATCGATCAGGTGCTGAATTTCGTGCGCGGCTGGGACCGCAGCGCACCGCTGGTGGTGCATTGCTATGCCGGCATCAGCCGCTCCACCGCGAGCGCGTTCGCGGCGGTCTGCGCGCTCAATCCCAACCGCGACGAGCTCGAAATCGCCAGGAAGATCCGCGCGGCCTCGCCGATCGCCTCGCCGAACCGGCGCATCGTCGGCCTCGCCGACCGTGCGCTGGGACGCAACGGCCGCATGCTGCGCGCGCTCGACGAGATCGGCCCGGGCGCGATGATGGTCGAGGGCCGCCCCTTCGTGATCGAGCTCGAATGACAGCTGGGCGCGACATCGCAGGTGCGCTCCCTCTCCCGCTTGCGGGGGAGGGTCGGGGTGGGGGTGTCTCG
>ERZ1034409.32-NODE-32-length-92602-cov-11.575210_pt1 | contig 92602 bp, 92 predicted proteins | sample MGYA00520610_ERZ1034409 | MGnify/ENA primary metagenome ERZ1034409 (study PRJEB33736, sample SAMEA104288480) | Azolla microphylla | place: Ecuador | collected 1982 | study: EMG produced TPA metagenomics assembly of the PRJEB19522 data set (Is there foul play in the... | reverse complement strand
CCGGCCATGACGCGGAAAGAGATTGCCAAACTGCCATGACAATCCACCTCGAAACCCAGTCCGATCTCGAAGAGGCCGTCCATGCGCTCATCAAGCGCGATCCACGCCTGAAACCGATACTCGAGATCGCGGGCATGCCGGCGCTGCGGCGGCGCGAGCCGGGTTTCGCGGGCCTTGCCCACATCGTCTGCGGGCAGCAGCTCTCGACTGCGAGCGCCGCGGCGATCTGGGGGCGGCTGTCGACGGCGTTCGATCCGTTCGACCATGCGGCGGTGGGCCGCGCCCGCGCCGACCGGCTGGGACGGCTCGGGCTCTCGGCCGCCAAGATCAAGACGCTGAAGCATCTCGCACGCGAGATCGGCGCAGAGCGGCTGAACCTCGACGTGCTCGCCGAGGAAGATGCCGACGCCGCACATCACACCCTGATCGCGCTGCCCGGCATCGGGCCCTGGACCGCGGACGTCTATCTGCTGTTCTGCCTCGGCCATGGCGATGCCTGGCCCGCCGGCGACCTCGCCGTGCAGGAGGCCATCAAGATCGGCCTCGGCCTTCCGGCACGCCCGACGGAGAAGCAGATGGCGCCGCTCGCCGAACCCTGGCGTCCGCTGCGCGGCGCGGCAGCGCATCTGTGGTGGAGCTACTATCGCGCCGTGAAGAAGCGCGAGGGCGCGCTCACGGCCTGACCGGCGTATTCCGCGCGAGCAGAGCCACATGCTTTTCCTGCTCGGGTAAACCGCTTTCGGCACATTCCCAACCAGTATAGCCTCGACCGTAGAGGAAACGCCGCGAAGACGGCCACGAGGTCGCATGCTGGACAGGACGAAGGATATTTCCGTCGCCGCGCAAGCCTGGCTCGATGCGTTCGAGCGCATGCTGGGCAAGCCCGAGCGCGCCGCGCTGAATCAGCTGTTCCTCGCCGACAGCTTCTGGCGCGACGTGCTGGCGCTGAGCTGGAACCTGCAGACGCTCGCTGGTCGCGAGGCGATTGCGCCAGCGCTGGCCGCGCTCGCGCCCAAGGCCGCACCAACCAAATTCGAGATCGCGCCCAACCGTGCGCCGCCGCGCCAAGTAACGCGCGCCGGCACTGCCAGCATCGAGGCGATCTTCCATTTCGAAACCGCGATCGGACGCGGCAGCGGCATCGTCCGGCTCGTCCCTGATGCCGCCGACGGCGAGCGTCTGAAAGCGTGGACGCTGCTCACCGCGCTCGACGAGCTCAAGGGATTCGAGGAGCAGCTCGGCACCTCGCGCCCGCGCGGCCAGGCCTATTCGCGCGATTTCCGCGGGCCGAACTGGCTCGATCTGCGCAACGCCTCGCGCGACTATGCAAAGCGCGATCCGGCCGTGCTGGTGGTCGGCGGCGGCCAGGCCGGGCTCGCGATCGCAGCGCGGCTGAAGCAGCTCCAGGTCGACACGCTGATCGTCGACCGCGAGAGCCGTATCGGCGACAATTGGCGCAAGCGCTATCATGCTTTGACGCTGCACAACCAGGTGCAGGTCAATCATCTCCCCTACATGCCGTTTCCGCCGAACTGGCCGACCTACATTCCCAAGGACAAGCTCGCCAACTGGTTCGAAGCTTACGTCGATGCGATGGAGCTGAACTTCTGGACCGGCACGGAATTCGAGGGCGGCTCTTACGACGAGGCCAAGGGCCACTGGGCCGTCACGCTGCGCCGCTCCCACGGCAGCAAGCGGACCATGCAGCCGCGTCACGTGATCATGGCCACCGGCGTCAGCGGCATTGCCAACATCCCTGCTATCCCGACCCTCGACAATTTCCGGGGCACGCTGCTGCATTCCAGCCGTTACGAGGACGGCGAGAGCTGGACCGGCAAGCGCGCCATCGTCATCGGCACCGGCAACAGCGGTCACGACATCGCGCAAGATCTTCATTCCAGCGGCGCCGAGGTGACGCTGGTGCAACGCTCGCCCACGCTCGTCACCAACATCGAGCCGTCGGCGCAGCTCGCCTATGCCACCTACAATGAAGGCACGCTCGAGGACAACGACCTAATCGCGGCCTCGATGCCGACGCCGCTGGCGAAGAAGACGCACGTGATGCTGACGGAGCAGTCGAAGCAGCTCGACAAGGATCTGCTCGACGGCTTGGTGCGCGTCGGCTTCAAGCTCGACTTCGGCGAGGCCGGAACGGGGTGGCAATTCAAATACCTCACCCGCGGCGGCGGCTATTATTTCAACGTCGGCTGCTCCAACCTGATCGTCGAAGGCAAGATCAAGCTCAGGCAGTTCTCCGACATCGAGGGCTTCGTCGCCGAGGGCGCGCGGATGAAGGACGGTGCGATCATCCCCGCCGATCTCATCGTGCTCTCCACCGGCTACAAGCCGCAGGAATATCTGGTGCGAAAGCTGTTCGGCGACGCCATCGCCGACCGCGTCGGCCCGATCTGGGGCTTTGGCGACGGTTTCGAGCTGCGCAACATGTATGCGCGCACTGGGCAGCCCGGCCTCTGGTTCATCGCCGGCAGCCTCGCGCAGTGCCGCATCAACTCGAAATATCTCGCGCTGCAGATCAAGGCGATCGAGGAAGGGATGTTGGGGCGTGAGGCGAGCACTGCTTGAGCCCCCCGTCATTGCGAGCGCAGCGAAGCAGTGAGGACGCGGATGCAGACGAGTACAACTGGAGACAGCGAGAGGAAGGGACCACCCATGCCAGCCATCCTCGGCACCGGCGAGCACCGCTACCGCGTCGTCGAAAATTTCGCAAAACTGCCGGAGGGATGGCAGCTCAGCGACGTCGCCTCGGTCGCGGTCGACAGCAAGGACCGCATCTACGTCTTCAACCGTGGCGCCCACCCGATGGTGGTGCTGGACCGCGAGGGCAATTTCCTCCGCAGTTTTGGCGAAGGGCTGTTCTCGCGCGCACACGGCCTGCACATCGACGCCGACGACAATCTCTATTGCACCGATGACGGCGACCACACCGTGCGCAAATGCACCACCGACGGCAAGGTGCTGCTGACGATCGGCATCCCCGAGAAGCCCGCGCCGTTCATGAGCGGCGATCCATTCCACCGCTGCACCCACACCGCCCTGTCGCCGAAGGGCGAGATCTACGTCTCCGACGGCTACGGTAATGCGCGCGTGCACAAATTCACCCCCGACGGCAAGCTGATCAAGAGCTGGGGCGAGCCGGGCACCGATCCCGGCCAGTTCAACATCGTGCACAATATCGCCACCGATGCCGACGGCTGGGTCTATGTCGCCGACCGCGAGAACCATCGCGTCCAGGTGTTCAACGGCGAAGGCAAATACGAGACGCAATGGAACAACCTTCATCGCCCTTGCGCGCTGTGCTGCTGCGGCGGGGCGAAGAGCCCGACCTTCGTGATCGGCGAGCTCGGCCCCGGCATGGCCGTCAACCGCAAGGTGCCTAACCTTGGCCCGCGGCTGTCGATCGTGGACGCCAAGGGCAAGCGCATCGCGCGGCTCGGCGGCGAGGACGGGCCCGGCATTGCCAGCGGCAAATTCCTGGCGCCGCACGGCATCGCGCTGGACTCGAAGGGCGACATCTATGTCGGCGAAGTCGGCGTCACCGACTGGAAGACGAGCTTTCCGGACGAGGAGATGCCGGCAATCGTGCGCGCGAGCAGGTGCTTGCAGAAGCTGGAGCGGGTACGGGAGTAGCTTGCCACGGCCACGCGCGACGAACGGGGCCGGCGGTTCCGCGCCACCGGCTTTGCCGTTAGCGGGATCGCGGCTTTTTGAGCGCTTTTGCCACCCCGCCGCCGCATTGCTTGCGCCTGAATAAGTCGCTCAACGGGCTTCACAATCCCGTCACGCTGCATGTAGTATGTCAGGACATGCTGCTTCGCAGCGTATATTGGAGGCCGGGAGCGTTACTTGAACGCACATGTCTCGCAAGGCAGTTGGCCGGTGTTGGTGCTGAATGCGGACTTCCGGCCGCTGAGTTACTACCCGCTGTCTCTCTGGTCGTGGCAGGACGCGATCAAGGCGGTGTTCCTCGACCGCGTCAACATCGTCGCTCACTACGACCAGGCGGTCCACAGTCCCACGCTGCAGATGCAGTTGCCGAGCGTCGTCTCGCTCAAATCCTTCGTCAAGCCGACCACGCATCCCGCCTTCACCCGGTTCAACGTCTTCCTGCGCGATCGTTTCGCCTGCCAATATTGCGGCTCGCCCGAAGACCTCACCTTCGATCACATCATCCCACGCAGCAAAGGCGGCCAGACCACCTGGGAGAACGTGGTCGCGGCATGCTCGCCGTGCAATCTGCGCAAGGGCAATTTGACGCCGGCGCAGGCCAAGATGTTTCCGCGCCAGAGCGCGTTCGCGCCCACCGTGCACCAGCTCCACCGCAACGGCCGCCTGTTTCCGCCGAACTATCTGCACGACAGCTGGCTGGACTATCTCTACTGGGATACGGAGCTGGATCCGTAGGGGTTAGCCTCACGCCCCGATCGCGTTCCTGGCGACCACGTCGCGATAGAACGCGGCGCTCAGTTTCGGCACTCTCGCCTGTGTCTCGAAGTCGACGCGATACAGCCCGAAGCGCTTGCCATAGCCGAAGATCCACTCGAAATTGTCCATCAGGCTCCAGAGGAAATAACCGCGGATCGGCACGCCTTCGGCGGTCGCGCGCTGCATCTGGGACAGGTAATTGCGCAGGAACATGATGCGGTCGAGGTCGTAGACCTGGCCGTCGGCGGAAATCTTGTCCTCGGACGAGGTGCCGTTCTCGCTGATGTAGATATTCTCGATGTTCCAGGTCTTCGCAGCAAGGCGCGGCGCCCAGTAGATCACCTCGGGCCCGACGCGCAGCCATTCCGAGTTCATGTGCGGGAACGAGGTGGGGAACGGCAGCACGCGAAAGCCCGGCGCGCGGTCGGAGGTCGTCACGTAATATTGCGGCGCGTAGATGTTGAGGCCGACGAAATCGTTCGGCGTGCCGATGATCTTCAATTCCTCAGGCGTGAATTTCGGCGCGTCCGCGCCGGCGTAGGCGAGGAAGCCGTCAGTGTACTTGCCTTCGAGCACCACACCGAGAAAGCCGGCGTTGAGCTCGCGGGTCGCAATCTCGGCCGCGTGGATGTTGTCCGGCGTCGCGATCGCCGGCACGCAGGCCGCGATGTTCTCGGCGGCACCGACGCGGGTGCCGGCCCGCCCCGAGGCGCGGATTGCCTGCACGGCAAGGCCATGCGCCAGCGCGACATGGTGGCGGGCCTGGTTGAGCTGCGCGGCCGGCAACTTCAGGCCGGGCGCGTCGATGCCCCAGCCATAGCCGAAATTCACGAAGCGTCCGACCTCGTTCACGGTGAAGACGTTCCTGACGCGATCGGTCAGGCGCGCGGCAACATGGGCGGCGTAATCGGCAAAAGCCTTCGACGTGTCGCTCGACGACCAGCCGCCGACGCGGTCCTGGAGCGCCTGCGGCAGGTCCCAATGGTAGAGCGTGGCATAGGGCTCGATGCCGCTCGCGAGCAGCTCGTCGACGAGGCGATCGTAGAAATCGAGCCCCGTGGGATTGGGCTGGCCTGCCCCATCCGGAAACACCCGCGGCCAGGCGATCGAGAAGCGGTACGCCTTGACGCCGAGCGCCTTGATCAGCGCGACGTCCTCCTTGTAGCGATGATAGTGCTCGTTGGCGCGGTCGCCGGTCGAGCCGTCCTCGATCTTGCCGGGCGTGTGGCTGAAGACGTCCCAGATCGACTTGCCGCGGCCATCCTCGTCGACCGCGCCTTCGATCTGGTAGGACGAGGTTGCCGTGCCCCACAGGAAATCCTTCGGGAATGGCGCCGGCGCGAAGGCCGGTTCGTCATCTGCGGCCCGGGCCCCTGCGGCTGCGCCCAGCGCGGCGAGGCCGGCGAGCCCTGTAAAACAGCGTCGCGAGACATCGGCCAACATCGCTATCTCCGCGCCTGCTCCAGATCGATCTGATAGACGGATATGCGGTCGATCTCGAATGCGACGCTCATTGGCGATTCCGCGTCGACCTGACTGACGCCAGGAAAGAACTTCGACCCGATCGCGAGGTTGACGATCATGTACATGGGATCGTCGAAGCCGATCGGGACCTTGATGTCGGACACCGGCCTGCGGTCGATGAAATAGACCAGGCGGTCCTCCTGCCACAGCACACCGTAATTGTGGAATGCGCTGGAGGCGTCGCCGACCGCGAAATCGAAGCCGCAGGACTGGATCTTCTGGGTCGCGGGAATCCGCCAATGCGTCGTCATCACGAGATCGCCCGGCCGCTCGCCGCGGCCTTCCAGCACGTCGACCTCCGGCGGCCAGCCGCCGTCGTCCGCCAGCATCCAGAACGCCGGCCATACCGCATGGCCGACCGGCACCTTGGCGCGAATTTCGAAATAGCCGTGCTTCTGGGCGAACGTGCCCTGGGTCGTCAGGATGCCCGAGATGTACTCGTTGTTGAACAGCACCGGCTTCAATTCCGGCGGCGTGCGGCTGGCGACGATCGACAGCACGCCGTCCTTCACCCTGAACGGATCGAGCCCGAGCGGCGCCGCCGCGCGCCCCGCATAGCGCGGATCGACATAAATCTGCTGCTCGCCATTGGCACTGGTCTTGCGCTTGAAGTCGGAGCCGTCGCCGCCCCAATAGCGCGCCTCCGGCCAGGCCGCTCCGCCCGCATAATGCGGGACCCAGCGGCCGCTCGACAGCGGATGCTCGTCGAAATCCTCGCTGAATGTCTGGCGCAGCGGCAGGAACACGAGCGAAGCCGGATTGACCTCATCCAGCCGGCGACAGGCGATGGTGGAAGGATCGGTCGTGACCTGCAGCGACATGCTCGCCGGCGCGCCATCGAGCTCATCCTGGGCAGGGCACGGCGCAGCCAGCACGCCGAGGCCGATCACAACCAGAGCGCCCCTCGTCCAAAGGTCGATCATCACCGCACCTGACGATGCCACGACATCCGCGGAGGTTAGCTCAGCCGTCTTCGCGCAGGCAACCGCGGCATCCAATGACAGCGGGCGATTTGGAAAGCATTTCTCCCGCCTTTCGCCCCCCCCTCTCGAGGCGCGGGCGAGGCTATCCCCGCTGCAAGGCCAGCGTCACGCCACCGAGCGTGAGCGCCATCGCCGTCCATTCGCGATAGCCCAGCGGCTCGCCGAGAATGATCGCGGCGGAGACCACGCCGATCACCGGCACGATCAGCATGCCGGTCGAGGCCGTGGTCGGCGGCAGACGGCGCAGCGTCTCGAACCAGGTGACGTAGCAGACGCCCATCGGCACCAGCGTCATGTAGACGAAGCAGCCGAGCCCCAACGGAGTGATCGCGGTGACGTCAGGACGCTCGAACAGCACGCCGAGGACCAGCATCGCGCCGCAGCCGAGCCCGACCTGCCAGGCGACGACGACCAGCGGCGGCAGCGGCAGCGGCTTGCGGTTGAGCACGTTGCCGAGCGCGAACAGGATGGCGCAAGATAGCGCGAGCGCGATCCCGATCAGCTTGTCGGCGCTGAAAGCGAAGCCATTGCCGCTCAGCAGCAGCGTGACGCCGGCAACACCGAGGACGAGCCCGAAAATATCCCGCGGGGACGGCCGCGTGTGCAGCACCGGCCAGGCAAACAGCATCGCCCAGATCGGCATGGTGTAGGCGAGCAGAGCGCCCTCGCTCACCGTCACATATTTCATCGCGACCGTGCCGAGCCCCATCCAGGCAAACACATTGGTGAAGGTCGCGAACACCAGCCGCGGGATGGCCTCGCGCGGAACGGCGAACGACTCTTTCCGGCTCAGCACCAGAGTACCGAGAATGAGCGAGGCGCAAACGCCCGCCAGCCCACGCGCGAACAGAGGCGGCCATTGCTGGAGCAGCAGCTTCATCAGCGGCCAGTTCAACGCCCAGCCGAAGGCTGTCACGCAGAGGCAGAGAGAGCCGATCTTCCTGTCGCGTCGTGCCGAGTCCATCACTAGCGCTTAGCAGGCCGGCGCGCTCGGCTCCACCTCGGCCGGTGCATGCGGGCCATCACGGGACAAGGAACCCGAAGCGCCCACGCCCGTTCAGAGTCAACGCCATGCGCAGCCGCATGCGCGTTTGTACCGAACGCCTTCGTCGGCCGCAAACTGAACCAGGGGAAGACCCATGCCCGCAACCGAGAGCGATCACGTCTACAAGATCCTGGACCTCGTCGGATCGTCCGAGACCTCGATCGAGGACGCCATCAAGAACGCGGTCAGCCGCGCCGCCAAGACCGTTCGCGAGATGAAATGGTTCGAGGTGGTGCAGACCCGCGGCCATATCGAGAACGGTGCCGTGCGCCATTACCAGGTGACCCTGCGCGTCGGCTTCACGCTGGAGGGATGACGCCGCGCGTTCATCGCGGCGAGCTGGCGTCACCCCGGATTTGTCACCTGCGTTCCCGCGGGATATGACTGCGATCAGCGCCGGATGTCCGGCTGATCGCGAGTGCCGCCGTGACTGACGCCATCAAGCTCGTCCTGTTCGACATGGACAATGTGCTCTGTGCCTACGACAGGCCGACGCGCGTTGCCTATCTGGCGGAGCTTGCGGGAGCCGCCAGCGAAGCCGTCCACGCGGCGATCTGGGATAGCGGGTTCGAGTTGCTCGGCGATTCCGGCGCGCTCAAGGCTGCCGATTATCTGCGAGGCTTCGGGACACGCATCGGCTATCCCCTCTCGATCGAGCAGTGGGTGGAAGCCCGGCGCCGTTCCATGCAGGCGGATCATGCGATGCTGGAGATCGTCGACCGCTTGCGACAGAGCGTCGACATTGCCGTGCTGACCAACAATACCACGCTGGTCGCCGACCACATCGACACGCTATTGCCGGAGCTGCGTCCGCTGTTCGGCTCCCGCATCTACACCTCGGCCCAGTTCAAGACGGCCAAGCCGGACCCGAACTGCTACCGTCTCTGCCTGTCGGAGCTCAACGCATCGCCTGAGACGGTCCTGTTCGTCGACGACCTCCCGGCCAACGTCGCCGGCGCGCGACAGGCGGGGCTGTTCGCGCACCAGTACACGTCCGTGGAGGCTTTCAGGCAGGCCCTGTCGGAGCAGGGCGTGCCGCTCGGCTAGATCCGCGTTTTCGCGTTTCGTCAGGCCAGGTGGCAGGCCACGAAGTGCCCGCCCGCGCCTTCCTTCAGCACCGGCGCGCTCTCCGCACAGCGCGGCTGGGCGATCGGGCAGCGGGTGTGGAAGTGGCAGCCGGACGGCGGCTTCATCGGGCTCGGCACGTCGCCCTTGAGGCGGATGCGCTCACGCTTGAGTTTTGGATCGGGCACCGGCACCGCCGACAGCAGCGCCCTGGTGTAGGGATGCTGCGGATTGCGGTAGAGGTCGCTGGCCTTGGCGAGCTCGACGATGCGGCCGAGATACATCACCGCGACGCGGTCGGAGATGTGCTCGACCACCGAGAGGTCATGCGCGACGAAGAGATAGGTCAGGTTCATCTCGGCCTGGAGGTCCTCCAGGAGGTTGATGACCTGGGCCTGGATCGACACGTCGAGCGCGGAGACCGGCTCGTCGCAGACGATCAGCTTCGGCTCGACCGCGAGCGCGCGCGCGATCACGATGCGCTGGCGCTGGCCGCCCGAGAACTCGTGCGGATAGCGCCGCATGTGCTCGGCCTTGAGCCCGACCTTGACCAGCAGGCCCGCGACGCGCTCCTCCCGCTCTTTCGCCGAGGTCGCAAGATTATGGATGGTGAAGGCCTCGCCGAGGATGGCGCCGACCGTCATGCGCGGATTGAGCGAGGCGAACGGATCCTGGAACACCAGCTGCATGTTCCGCCGCATCGCGCGCAAATCGTTACCGCCGAGCTGGCGCACATCTTGGCCGTCGAAGATGACCTCGCCGTCGGTCGGCTCGATCAGGCGCAGCACGCAGCGCCCCGTCGTCGACTTGCCGCAGCCGGACTCCCCGACGAGACCCAGCGTCTCGCCGCGATTGACCGAGAACGACACGCCGTCGACCGCGTAGACGGTGCCGACCTGGCGCGACAACAGGCCGCCGAGCACGGGAAAATGCTTCTTGAGGCCGCTGACGCGGAGCAAGGGCTCGCTCATGACGCAGCTCCCAGGTTCGGATCGCCGAGATGGCAGGCCATGCGATGGCCGGGCGCGATCTCGCGCAGCAGCGGCTCCTTCTCGGTGCAGACGTTCATGGCGAACTTGCAGCGCGGCGCAAAACGGCAGCCGACCGGCGGATTGATCAGGATCGGCACCGAGCCGCCGATCGCTTCCAGCCGCGTCTTGTGCTCGCTGTCGAGGTCGATGCGCGGGATCGAGCGGATCAGGCCTTGCGTATAGGGATGACGGGGATCGCCGAACAGATCGTCGACGGGGGCCTCCTCCACCACCTTGCCGGCATACATCACGACGACGCGCTGCGCGGTCTCGGCGACGACGCCCATGGCATGGGTGATCAGCATCACCGCCATGCCGAAGCGCTCCTTCATGTCCTGCAGCAGGTCGAGGATCTGAGCCTGGATGGTGACGTCGAGCGCGGTGGTGGGCTCGTCGGCGATGATCAGCTTGGGCTTGCAGGCGAGTGCCATCGCGATCATCACGCGCTGGCGCATGCCGCCGGAGAACTGGTGCGGATAATTATGCACGCGGCCTTCGGCGTTGGGGATCTGCACCAGCTTCAGCATCTCGATGGTGCGTTCGAGCGCCTGCTTCTTCGTCACCGCCTCGTGCCGGCGCAGGCTCTCGGCGATCTGCTCGCCGATCGTGAGCACCGGGTTGAGCGAAGTCATCGGTTCCTGGAAGATGAAGCCGATTTCCTTGGCGCGGATCTCGTCGAGCTGGCTGCTGGTCAGCGGCACCAGATCGCGGCCCTCGAAGATGATCTGGCCAGCCGCGATCCGGCCCGGCGGCATCGCGATCAGCTTCAGGATCGACATCGCGGTCACGGTCTTACCGCAGCCGGATTCGCCGACGACGCAGAGCGTCTCGCCCCGGTTGATGGAGATGTCGATGCCGTCGACGGCCTGGAGAATGCCGTCGTCGGTGGAGAAGTGGGTCTTCAGTCCCTTGATCTCGAGCAGCGGCGCCATCAGATCACCCGTCGCGCATCGAGCGCGTCACGCAGACCGTCGCCGATGAAGTTGATCGCGACCACCGCGATGAAGATCGCGCCGCCCGGAAACAGCGCCCAATGCGGGCCGATGTCGAGGAAGTCCTTGGCATCATACAGCAGCCGGCCCCAGGTCGGCGTATCCGGCGGGAAACCGAGGCCGAGGAAGGACAGTGTCGATTCCGCGATGATCGCGGCGGCGACGTCGATGGTGCCGGCGATGATCACCGGGCCGAGCGCATTGGGCAGGATATGGCGCACCACCTGCCGCACCGGGCTGGCGCCGAGTGCGCGGGCGGCCTCGACGAACTCCTTCTCGCGGATCGACAGGAACTGCGCGCGCACCAGCCGCGCCACCGGCATCCAGCGCAGGCCGCCGATCACCAGCACGATCAGGATGAAGATGCCGCCTTCGGGCCCGAACACCTGCTTCAGCCCGTCGCGGAACAGATAGATCAGCAGCAGCAGCAGCGGCAGCTGCGGCAGCGACAGGAACAGGTCGGTGAGCCACATCAAGCCGTGCCCGAGCGCACCGCGCGACATGCCGGCGAGCGCACCGATCAGCGTGCCGATGAAGACCGAAACCAGCATCGCGGCGAGGCCGACCGCCAGCGAGATGCGGCCGCCATAGATCATGCGCGCCAGGATGTCCTGGCCGAGATCGTCGGTCCCGAACGGATGGGCCAGCGAGGGCCCTTGGAGCCCTGCGACGATGTCGATCTCGTTGATCTTGATGCGCCAGACGAAGGGGCCGACGACGACCGCCAGAATCAGAATGAGGAGCAGGAAGGCGCTGACCACGGCGAGCCGGTGGCGGCTATAACGCCGCCACGTCTCGCGCCAGGGCGAGTAGGCCCGCCGCTCAGCGGAAGGAGATGCGAGGGTCAAGCCAGCCATAAAGAACGTCCGCGATGAGATTGAACAGCACGACGAGGCACGCGAAGACGAAGGTGACGGCCATCACCACCGGCGTGTCGTTGGACAGGATCGAGGAGATCAGCAGCGAGCCGATGCCGGGGATGCGGAAGATCTGCTCGGTGACGATGGCGCCGCCGAACACCGCGGGCATCTGCAAGGCGATCAGCGTCACCACCGGGATCATGGCGTTGCGCATCACGTGCTTGATGATGACCTTGGCCTGCCCGAGCCCCTTGGCGCGCGCCGTGGTGACGTAATCGAGCCGGATCACGTCCAGCATCGCCGAGCGCACGAAGCGCGTCATCGACGCCGCCTGGAACAGGCCGAGCACTGCCACCGGCATGATCGCCTGACGGATCATCTCCAGCACCCAGTGGATGCCGGTCGCCTTGATGTCGGTAGTGTAGACGAACGGCAGCCAGTCCAGCGTGACCGAGAAGATCAGGATGAACAGGATGCCGGTGAAGAAGGTCGGCAGCGAGAAGCCGACGAAGGCGAGCGTGTTGGCGATCTGGTCGAACAGCGAATAGGGCTTCGTCGCGGCATAGACGCCGACCGGAATCGCGATCAGCAGCGCCAGGATCTGCGCCGAGCCGATCACGTAGAGCGTGGCCGGCAGACGCTGCAGGATCAGCTTGTCGACGTCCATGCGGCTGACGAAGGAGAAGCCCCAGTCGCCGTGGACCATGGCGTTGAGCCAGTGCAGGTAGCGAAGGTAGATCGGATCGTCGAGGCCGAACTTGGCCCGAAGTGCGGCCTGCACTTCGGGCGGAACGTTCGGATTCGTCGCCAGCTCCGAGAACGGATCGCCGGGCGCAAGCGCGAGCACGAAGAACAGCACGGCCGAGATTCCGAGCAGGCTCGGCAGCGCGATCAGCAGGCGACGCAGAACGTATTGACTCATGAGGGAACGCCCCGTCTAGAGCTTGGGGATCATTCCTCGCGATACCAGTCGAACAAATTGTCGGTTTCGTTGGCCCAGCCCGAGATCACCGGACGCAGATTGTTCGCGGCGGCCTCGACCTTGAGACGATGCATCACGGGGATGAACACCGTGTCTTCCCACATCAGGTCGTTGGCCTTGATGTAGAGCGCCGCGCGCTTGACCGGGTCCATTTCCATGTCGGCGGCGTTGATCGCGGCGTCATAGTCCTTGTTGACCCAGCGCGGGAAGTTCGTGCCCTGCCACTTGTTCTCCTTGGTCGCAACCGCCGTCGAGAGATAACGGCGCATGTGCTGCGAGGGATCCGGCTGGCTCAGCGGGATCTGGAACATCTCGAGGTCAGCGTAGAACTTCGGATAGGTGTCGGGATTGGCGACGTCCGACGAGAAGAACACCGAGGCCACCACCGACTTCAGCTCGACGTCGATGCCGGCCTTCTGACAGGCCTGCTTGATGATGGCCTGGGTCTTCTGGCGCGGACCGTTGATCGAGGTCTGATAGACCAGCTTGAGCTTCTTGCCGCCCTTCTCGCGGATGCCGTCGGCGCCGGCCTTCCAGCCGCCGTCTTCGAGCATCTTGGCGGCCTTCTCGATGTTGAATTCCCAGCTCGTGTTCTTGGACACGAACTTCTCGGGGCCGTTGAGGAAGTTCGCGGTGGTGCGGCCGGCGCGGCCGTAGATCGCCTTCTTGACCGACTCGCGATCGACCAGCAGGGACAGCGCCTTGCGTACCACGGGATCCGAGAACAGCGGATGCTTGGTCTTCATCGACGAACGCTCGCCGTCGACCTCGACGTTCGGGTCGGTGAAGTTGAGCGCGATGAACTCGGTGTCGCCGCCCACGGCGTAGACGGTCTTGCCCTTGCCGCCCTTCTCCAGGCGCAGCAGCACGTCGTCCTCGACCTGGATATTCCAGCCGAAATCATATTCGCCGGTCTGGATCACCGCACGCGCGGCCGAGACGGCGTCACCGCCGCCCTTCATCTCGAGCGTATCGAAATAGGGGCGGTTGGCCATGTGATAGTCGGGATTGATCACGCCGCGGATGAGATCGCCCGGCTTGAACTCGACGAACTTGTAGGGACCGGTGCCCACAGGTGCGAGATTGGTCGGAGCCTCGCGCGATTTGGAGCCGATGAAATCGGCGAACAGATGCTTCGGCAGGATCTGGCCTGCGCCGGCGCCGACGAAAGCGTCGGCCCAGAACGGGGTCGGCTTCGGGAAGTTGATCTTGACCGTGAGATCGTCGATCTTCTCGACGACGATGTCGCGATAGACGCCGATGGTGATCGCCGCGGTCGCAGGGTCCTTGGCATACTGCCAGGTGAACACGACGTCGTCGGCGGAGAACGGCTTGCCGTCATGCCACTTCACGCCTGGCTTCAGCTTCCAAGTCACCGACTTGCCGTCCGCGGCGAGCAGGCCGTTCTGGATGGACGGAATCTCCGTCGCCAGCACCAGCTTCATGTTGCCGTCCGGATCCCAGCAGGCGAGCGGTTCGTAGAACAGGCGCGAGCCGTCCTGGTCCTTGGTGCCGGTGGCGAAATGCGGATTGAGCAGGGTCGGGCCCTGCCACCACAACAGCTTCAGCGCACCGCCGCCGCCGCGCTTGGTCGGCTTGTAAGTCTGGGCGCCCTCGGCCATGGCGACACCGCCGAGCGCGAGGATCTGGTTGGCCAAGGGAGCGGTGAGACCGACCGCGGCCATGCGCGTGATGAAGGCGCGGCGATCCATTCGCCCGTCCTTCACCTGGCCGATCATCGAACGCAGTTCTTTATCCAGCATGGTTGTCCCCCGTCTGGTTCCCATCGTGATGAAGACGGCCGCGACAGTCGGCCGCCCAATTAGCTGGCAGTAGATGGCACACCGAATGGGGGGCGCGTCAACTGGGACCGTGTGTATGCAAACGGTCTTCTGGCTGTCCGTTGGGCAAAACTGCGTTCCGCAGCCCATCCGTTCGGCAATCCAGCATCAAAACATGCCGGATTGCACGCTGCACTGCGGAAAATTTGTTCGTCGGATCAGACGAAGTATCGAGGCGAAATTCTACGCCACGGACATGGTGAGCGGCGGCTCGACATGATCCGGCAGCGGACAGACATACGGCGTCCTCGCTGTCCGCTTCTTCAGGTCGGCTTTCGCCGCCTTGATCAGCTCCGGATCCGTCAGCGCCTTGATGCCGAGACCGGCCATCGCCTTGGCCGCCTGCACCATGGCCTTGTGGGCGTGCGAACTCTTTCCCTGCGCCACCACCTGCCAGGTGTGGAAGGGCGTGCCGATTGCAACTGTGGGTGCGTGCACCTGCACGGTCGGCACCACCCAGCTGACGTCGCCGACGTCGGTCGAACCGACCAGTGGGTTGCGCTTGGCATCGAGCGGCACCAGGAAATCGGCCAGCGGCCGATCCGTCGGCTCCATGCCGATCGCGTAATAGACCGACGCGATGTCCTTGTCGCTCAGCGTCGCGCGGATCTGGCCGGCAAAGCTCTTGTCCGCGTCGTCGAAATGCGGCGGCCCGAGCTCTTCCATGACCCGGTGCAGCGCCTGTTCCAGCGGCGCGTTGGGCAGGATGTTGGAGACCGCGGAAATGATCTTCATCTCCACCTTGGTCTCGGTCATCAGCGCCGCGCCCTCCGCGATCTTGCTCACGCGCCCGACCAGCTCGTTCATGCCGGGCAGATCACGCGCGCGGATCGAATAACGCACCCGCGCATGAGCCTGCACCACGTTCGGCGCGATGCCGCCGGTATCGAGCAACGCATAATGCACGCGCGCATCGCTCGGCATGTGCTCGCGCATGTAGTTCACGCCGACATTCATCAATTCCACCGCGTCGAGCGCGGAACGGCCGAGATGCGGCGAGGCCGCCGCATGCGAGGTGCGGCCGGTGAAGATGAAGTCCGCGCGCGTGTTGGCGAGCGACGGCGTCACCGCGACTTCCCAGAAACTGTGCGGATGCCAGGTGATGGCAATGTCGGCGCCCTCGAACGCGCCGGAGCGCACCATGAAGGCCTTTGCGGCGCCGCCCTCTTCAGCCGGGCAGCCGTAATAGCGCACGCGCCCGGCGACCTTGTTCTCGGCAAGCCAATCCTTCATCGCGGTCGCCGCAAGCAACGCCGCGGAACCGAGCAGATTGTGGCCGCAGCCATGGCCGTGCCCGCCGGTCTCGACCGGACGGTGCTCCGCGACACCCGCTTCCTGGCTGAGGCCGGGCAGCGCGTCATATTCCCCCATGAAGGCGATGACCGGACCGCCCTCGCCCCATTCGCCCATCACCGCGGTCGGAATGCCGCCGACCTTCTCGGTGATGCGGAAACCCTGATGACGCAGCTCGGCGAGATGCTCGGCGGCGGACCTCGCCTCGGTGTAGCACACCTCGGGCATGCCCCAGACCCTGTCGCTGAGGTCGATGAAACGCGCCTTGATCGTGTCGACGCCACGCCAGATGTCGCTGCGGTTATCCATGCTTCGATCCGTGATCCCTTGGTCAAACGAAGCGGCAATGGTTAGCAGCTTCACCGCACGGCGCCTAGCACCGCGCCGGACACCAGCCATGCGGCATGGGCCGGATCGGGGGGCATCTGCCGCCCATGCGCGCGGTGTTTTGCGTGCCTTTCGAAGATTTCACGCGGCGTTCTCCCGAATAGTTGGGAACGAGGCTTTCAAGACGGCCTCCCACGGCCTAAATTATGCGTGCTTCGCGCGTCACTCTGCAGCAATCCCGGAGCGATGCACCCAGCCAGGAGAACTCGATGTCCACCCTGACCGAATGGAGAGTGCCGCCGGCCAATCAGCCGCGTGCGAGCGATTACGGTTTCGATCTCGACCGCGCGCTGGGATCCGTCGTCGGCCTGCACGCCATCATCCCTCCGGACGCCTTCAGCGCCGAGACGCTGGGCACCGAACGCGCCGGCAATGGCGTCGTGATCGACGACGGACTGGTGCTCACCATCGGCTATCTCATCACCGAGGCGGAATCGGTGTGGCTGCACCGCGCCGACGGGCGGGTGGTCGAAGGGCATGCGCTCGGCTTCGATTCCGTCACCGGCTTCGGCCTGGTACAGGCTCTCGGTGAGCTCGACGTCGAGCCCTTGCCGCTCGGCAATTCGGCGGAGACCCGGGTCGGCGACCGCGTCGTGGTCGGCGGCGCCGGCGGCCGCACGCGCTCGGTCGCGAGCCAGATCGTGGCCAAGCAGGAATTCGCCGGTTATTGGGAATATCTGCTGGACGAAGCCGTCTTCACCTATCCTGCTCATCCGAACTGGGGCGGCACCGCGTTGCTCAACGAGCGCGGCGAGTTGATCGGCATCGGCTCGCTTCAGCTGGACCGCGAACGCGACGGCAAGGCCGAGCACGTCAACATGATCGTGCCGATCGACCTGTTGAAGCCGATCCTGGACGACCTGCGCAAGTTCGGCCGCGTCAACAAGCCGGCGCGGCCCTGGCTCGGGCTGTTCTCGACCGAGATCGACAACCGCGTGGTGGTGATCGGAATCTCCACCAACGGCCCGGCGGCCCGCGCCGAGCTCAAGACCGGCGACGTCATCCTCGCCGTCAACGGCGACAAGGTCACGAGCCAGACCGCGTTCTACAAGAAGATGTGGGCCCTCGGCGCCGCCGGCGTCGACGTGCCGCTGACCGTGCACCACGAAGGCGTCACCTTCGACGTCACGGTGACCTCGACCGACCGCTTCAAGCTTCTGAAGGCGCCGAAGCTGCATTGATCCCAGGCTCGAGGAAGCCGCCAAGGAAGCTGCAATGAGCGAGGCCGTGATCGACGACATCGTGGCCGTGCTGCCGCCGCTGCTGAACGCGCTGGAGGCGCTCGGGTTCTTCCAGCGAAATCTGCATCCGCCGGCCTTTGCCTCTGTCATGAACGCAGTCGGCACACCGGACGAGACGCTGCAGGCGGCGCGGGCTTCGATCGGGGATTGGCCGGAGCAGTTCGCGGGCTTGCGCGCACGACTGGATCGCGCCTGCGACGAGACGCTCGCCGCCTTTGCCGGCATCCGCGAGGTCGAGCGCGGCAACGGCGATCTCGTCGCGGTTTTCCGTGCGCTGCGCCACCTTCCGCGCGCGCAGGAGGCACTTTATCCGCTGTCGCTGCAGTTTCCACCGGTGAGCAGCTTCTTCCTCGACGCCGGCAATCGCGACAATGCGGATCTGTTGTCGCGGCTCGAAGCCGGAGCGAGCGAAGATACCGGCATCTTCCACGATCACAACGAACCCGGCAGCCGCGGCGGCTTCTCGGTCTATGTGCCCGAATATTACACACGAGGTCGCGCCATGCCGCTGGTGATGGCGCTGCATGGCGGCAGCGGCAACGGCCGCGGCTTTCTGTGGAGCTGGCTGCGCGAAGCCCGCAGCCTTGGTGCGATCCTGGTGGCGCCGACAGCGACCGGCCCGACCTGGGCGCTGATGGGCGATGATGCCGATACGCCCAATCTCATGCGCATCCTCGAGAGCGTGCGCGGCCGCTGGAGCGTCGACGCCTCGCGCATGCTGCTGACCGGCATGAGCGACGGCGGCACCTTCTGTTACGTGAGCGGGCTCGATGGCGCCTCGCCCTTCACGCATCTTGCGCCGGTGTCCGCGACCTTCCATCCGCTTATGGCGGAGATGGCCGACGCCGTGCGCTTGCAGGGGCTGCCGATCTTCATCACCCACGGCAAGCTCGACTGGATGTTTCCGGTGCAGACCGCGCGCCAGACGCAAGGCGCGCTCGCGGCCGCCGGCGCTGACGTCACCTATCGCGAGATCGACGACCTCAGCCACACCTATCCGCGCGAGATCAATGCGGAGCTGGTGCAGTGGCTGAATGCGGGATGAACAATTTCTCTCCTTAGATGCGCCGCATGGCCGCGGAACCATCACTGCGGGCCAACGTTATCGCCCGTCACTGGAGGTTCGCTATGAGAACGTTTTTTGGAATGATTTTGGGCGCCCTGCTGCTTGCTGGCGGCGTCTATGTCTACGACTCCATGCAGACCTCGTCCGTCGCCAATGGCGAGGTCGCAACCACCAATCGCACCATCGTGAACTGGGATGTCGCGAAGGCGGATTGGGATGCGCTACGCGATCGTGCGCACAAGGACTGGGTCCGCATCTCGCAGAAGTAACGCCCCCGACCAAATGAACAAGGCGCCGTCGCGGATCCGCGGCGGCGCCTTCGTATTGGCGGCAACGCCGCGCGTCAGTTCATCTTGGCCTTGCGGGCATCGGCGATGACCTGCTCGAACTCGGCCATGCTGAGCACGCCTGGAACGCGATACTTGCCGACGATGAAGGCCGGGGTGCCGCGGAAGCCGAAGGCCTCGGCCTGCTCGTTGTTGCGCTTGAGCAGGGCGTCGATGTCGCTGCCGCGGCCGGCGAGATCGCGCTTCAGGCGGTCCATATCGACGCCGGCGGCCGCCAGCAATTCATTGATGCGCGACTCGGTCAGGCGCGAGCTGACGCCCATCATGGCGTCATGGGCCTGGTGATATTTATCCTGGAACTTCGCCGCGAGCGCGGTTCGCGCCGCCGTGACCGAGACCGGCCCGAGGATCGGCCAATCCTTCATCACCAGCCGCACCTTGCCGTCGTCCTGGACGACCTGGCGCAGCTCGGGCTCGAGCTTGCGGCAATAGGGGCAATTGTAGTCGGACCATTCGACGATGGTGATGTTCCCGTCGGGATTACCGGCGACGGGCGTGTCGGGATCGCGCAGCACCCTGGCTTCGGTCAGCACCTCGTCGCTGTCGGCGGCAGCCAGCGCCGAGGTGATCCCGCCAACTGCGAGGGCGCCTGCCCCGATCAGCGTCAGCGCAGCGCGCCGCGTCGGCGCAAGGCCCTTAGTCCCAAATCCAGCCATATCTCGTCCCGTTTCGGTCCCATCCTCCCGAATACGGCTCGGGATCGGGAATTGTTACCGGTCATATAGAGTGTCGCGGCGGCGATGTCATCGCACCAGCAGCGTGACCGCCAAGGGGACCAGGAACGAGGTCACCAAGGCGTTCAGGCTCATGGCGATACCGGAGAAGACGCCGGCGATCTCGTCGACCTGGAAGGCGCGCGCGGTCCCGATACCATGCGCCGCAAGGCCCGCCGCGAATCCGCGTGCCCGGTAATCGGTGACCCCGGTGCGATTCATCAGCGGTGTCACGATGATGGCGCCCATGATGCCGGTGAGGATCACCGCCACCGCCGCCAGCGACGGATCGGCATGCAAGGATTCGGCGATGCCCATGGCGACGCCGGCGGTGACCGATTTCGGCGCCAGCGACAGCACCACCTCCCGGGGAAGGCCGGCGAGCTCGGCCAGCAGCACCACCGACACCACGGCGGTGACCGATCCCGCCAGCAGCGCCACCAGCATCGGCACGATCGAGGCAACCACGCGCTTGCGATTCTCGTACAGCGGCACGGCGAGCGCGACGGTGGCGGGCCCCAGCAGGAAGTGCACGAACTGCGCGCCGGCAAAATAACTCGTGTAGGACGTGCCGGTCAGCAGCAGGAACGCGCCGATGATCCACATCGCGTGCAGCACGGGATTGGCCAGCGGATGCCGCCGCGTCGCCAGCGACACCGCGTCCGTGGTCGCATAGACCAGCAGCGTCACGGTCAGCCACAGCAGCGGCGACTGCGAGAGATAGACCCACAGCGAGAACGGATTGTCCTTCATCGCGCATCCCCATGCCGCAACAGGCGGCTGACGAGGCGGAAGGTCAGCACCGTCGCGAGCAGCGTGACGATCACCGACAGCGCGAGCACCAGGACGATCGCGATGCCGTGGGACGCGAGCAGATCGAGCTTCTGCACGACGCCGACGCCCGCCGGGACGAACAGCAGCGACAGATGTGCCAGCAGGCCCTTGCTTGCCGTCTCGACGCCGGCGTTGCCCAGCGGTCCGCGCGCGAGCAACGCGAAACGATCGCGAGCGAGGAGGAGCACCAGGAGCAGCAACAGGCCGAGCACCGGTCCCGGCAGCGGCAGGCCGAGGCCGCGCACGACCGCTTCGCCGATCAATTGGCACAGCAGGATGAGACCGAGACTCGCAAGCATGATCCTCGCATCAAGGGATGCGTCGGCAGGCTTGTCAATCGTCGCTCGACGTGAGAGGCGCACGGCACACGCTAGGCAGCATTGCGGGGCAGCATCGCCATCAGCGTCGCGGTCATGGTGGCGATCAAGCTCGTCTTGCCCTCGTGCTCGGCAAACGCCTTGGCCTCGCAGAAGGTGAGCGTGCGGCCGGGCTTGACGACCTCGGCCTTGAACACGAACCGCCCGCCGCGGGCGGGGGCGAGCAGCGTGGTCTTGAACTCGACGGTGAGGATGTCGGCCTCGCGCGGCATCAGGCTGAAGGCGGCAACGCCGCAGGCGTTGTCGAGACCTGCGGTGATGATGCCGGCATGGATGAAGCCGTTCTGCTGCGTGAAGGCGGCCGAATGCGGCATCGCCAGCTCGACCGCGCCGGGGGCGAGGCGGACGATCACGACGCCGAGCGTATGCATCGCCGGCTGGCGGTCGAACATCGCGATCGCCGCGGCCCGATAGCCCGGATTTTTCGGCTCGAACGCAGCCATGGCTCAGGCCCTGGTCGGCTCGGCGAGATGCAGCAAGGCGATCTCGCGGATGGCATCCGCGAACGAAGCCGATTTGCGCTGGCTCCGATCCATGTGCACGCCGATGATCTCGCAGATTGCGGCGATCTCCCCGGTCTCGGCGTTCGTCATGTCATGCCGGAAGCGGATCGACTTGTCGCTGATATCGAGCAGATGGCTGCGGATCTCGACGATGTCGCCGGCGAGCAGCTCGCGCCTGTAGGTGATGGTCTGCTGCACGGCGGCCATGCCGCGGCCCGAGGCGCGCAGATAGCTCGGTGTCAGGCCGAGGCGGGCGAACAGATTCCAGTTCGCCTCGTCGAACTTGCCGACATACCACATGACGTTCATGTGGCCGACATGATCGCACTGCCACGGATAGACCGTGCCGCGATAGGTTGCCTCCCGCTCCATCGCCTCTCCCCGCTTTTGATTTTGATACGGTAGCGTATCAGGCACGGGACGGGTTAGCAATACGGCACCGTATCAAGAATCGGAGAGCTCGTTTCATGAGCGATGGCAAGGGCGATGTCTGGGTCGAGGCGGGGTTTGCCGAGCTCGCCCGCTCGGGAGTCGAGGGTGTCAGGGTCGAGGTACTCGCCAAGAATCTCGGCGTCACCAAGGGCGGCTTCTACCGCCGCTTCGCCGACCGCGCCGCGCTGCTCGACGCCATCCTGCAGCGCTGGCGCGAGGGCCGCTCCGCGTCGATCGCGCAGCAGACGCGCCTCGACGGCGAGGCGCCCCGCGAACGGCTGAAGGCGGTGATCCAGCTCTATTCGGAGCGGCTCAATCCGGAAGCCATGGCGATCGAGCTCGCGATCCGGCAATGGGCCCGCTCGGACGAAAATGCCGCATCGGCGGTGGCGAGCGTGGACGCGGCGCGGCTCAAGCACGTCGCCGAGCTCTATCGCGCCACCGGGCTTGCAGCCGAGGAGGCCGACGCGCAGGCCTTCCTGTTCTACTGCTTCATCTTCGGCCAGAGCCTCTTGTTCGTCGAGCGCGGCCCGCGCAAGCGATCGCAGCTGGTGGCGAAATCGGCCGAGAAACTGCTGGACTAAGCGAGATGGCCGGAGCGTTGCTCCGGCCATCGTATCCATTCGAAGCTCAGGCGGCGCCCTTCAGCTTCTTGGTGCATTCGCTGTAATAGCCGCCGCCCTTCTGGATCCACTTCAGGCCGCCATTGCCGTTGGTGGTCTTGTTCGCATTGTACTGGTCGACGCAGGTGTGCATCCGCGCCTTGCCTGGGGTCTCCTTGGCATATTTCGGATCGACCGCGTTCGGATAGATCGCAGGTCCGGCCGGCAGGACCGGCGCGGCGGCGGGAGCTGCCTCTTTCTTCGCCTGCTTCGGCTCGGCGGGAGCGGCGGGCGCAGCCGCCGCCGGCGCGGCAGCCGGCGTCGCGTCCGCGCCGCACTGGGCCTTGCGGAAATCATTCCACTTCATGGTGCCGAGCGAGCCGTCCTTCTTGGCCGCCTGGTACTTCGCGCTGCACTCCTGCGAGGTCAGCGCCTGCGCCGGCGCCGACACCGCGAGCGCAGCAAATCCCGACAACGCGATCGCGCACAGCAGTTTCGATTGGATGGTCATCCCTTGGGTCTCCTCCTTGGCCTTTCCCCGACGGGGAAGTGAAATGAGATTGCTATCCTAGCGTGCCGGCCATTCGCGACAAGAAAGCGATGGCGTCCGCCGCCAAAATATAGTGAGCGCGTCGTTCGGATTATTCATGTTGCGTTCAGCAACGCGAGCCGACCGTCCCACCCCCTCACAATTCTCAAGATGAGTGCAACAACATGACCCTCGCCTCCCGGCTCGCCGCCGTCGCCCTCGCCTCCCTGCTCGCCGCCGGCACCGCTTTCGCGCAGACCGCCGCGCCGGCGGCCAAGACCGATGCCGCTGCCACCACCGACAAGAAGGCAACGAAGGAGCGTACGGCCGAGTCGATCGAGTGCTCCAAGCAGGCGGACGCCAAGGGACTGAAGGGCAAGGAGCGCAAGAAATTCCGTCGTGAGTGCAAGAAGGAAGCAAAGGCTGGCGCCGCGGCGCCCGCCGCCCCTGCCGCCGACAAGAAGTAAGCCCGCCGCGATCCTCCGCGCGCGTCAGCGGGAGGCGCGCGCATTGCGGCATGACGAGCCTGCAATTGTGCGCCTCCCGCCGATTTGCGATAAGGCGGCGTGAAGCAAATCGTCGCCTCCCTGCCGTTCGAATGGCCGAGCCGTGCCAAGCTCCTGAGCACGGCGGAGACGCTCGTCATCGGCACGGCCGGCGGCCTGGTGTTTCTCCTCGCCGGCCTTCCCGGCGGGCTGATCTCGGGCTCGATGATCGCGGTCGGGATCGCCGCCATCGCCGGCCGCCAATTGGCGCTGCCGCCGCTGTTGACCCAGACCGTGCTGGTGCTGCTCGGCATTTCGCTGGGCTCGGTGGTCTCGCGCCATCTGCTGCAGCAGGTCGGTGCCTATCCCGTCACCATCGCCCTGCTTGCGCTTGCAACCTTCTGCTCGACCTTCGGCTCCAGCTATTACCTCCAGCGCGTCCATGGCTGGGACCGCACCTCGGCCTTCCTGGCCGGCAGTCCCGGCGCGCTGTCGCAGATCACGATCCTGGCGGTCGAGCGCGGCGCCGACCTGCCGGGGATCGCGGTGGTGCAGACCATGCGCGTCATCATCCTCACCGCCGCCCTGCCGATGGTGCTGGCGATCGCGGGCGTCGCCCCCTCCGCCGCGCCGTCGCTGACGACGACGATCGCCTCGCCGCTCGACCTCGTGGAGCTGGTCGCGGCCTCGCTCGCCATGGCCCTGTTCCTGCGACTGATCAAGTTTCCGGCGAGCTGGATGTTCGGCGCCATGATCGCCTCCAGCGTGCTGCATGGCGGCGGCTGGGTCGAGGGCGGCCTGCCGGACTGGGTGCGCGGCGTCGCGCTGGTCGGGATCGGCGCGCTGATCGGCAGCCGGTTCGCGCGGATGCGGATCAAGACGCTCGCCGGCCACATCAACGCGGCGCTGGGCTCGTTCACGGTCGCGATTGCCGTCTCCGCCGTTTTCGTCGGCATCGTCGCGCTCACCACGCAGGTCAAGTTCTCAGACGTCGTGGTTGCCTTCGCGCCCGGCGCGATGGACGCCATGCTGGCGCTGGCCTTGACCTTGCACATCGACCCGATCTTCGTCGGCGCTCATCACCTCTCGCGCTTCGTCTTCGTGACGATCGCAACGCCGGGCATCGTGCATCTGTTCGGACGCACGCAGGACGACGTGGACGATTGAGCCTAGCCTCTCGCCGTCCTCGCGAATCCCCACGCCGCGATCGCGGCCATGAACAGCGAGATCAGCACGTTGTAGCCGGCGAGCGAGAGGCCGAGGAAGCGCCACTGCACCTCGTCGCAGCGCACCACCTTCACGGTGTCGAGCCGTGAGAACAGATCGCCGGCCTTGCCGAGATTGACGACGGGACCGGTGCAATCGGTCGGCCCCTTCCAGAATCCCCATTCGACGCCGGAATGGTAGGTGCCGAGACCGGCATTGGCGAGCGTCGCCAGCGCGAGGATCGCGAGCCCCGCCAGCAGCAGCGGCCGCGGCGCGCCGCTTCGTGCCGCCATCGCCGTCAGCGCCCCGAGCGGGATCGCGACGTAATAGGCGTAGCGCTGCTCCAGGCAGAGCGGACAGGGCAGGATCTCCAGCACGAGCTGGAAGAACCAGGCGCCCGCGATGGTCGCCGCCGCAATCAGCGTGACGAGCAGCGAGGCCGTCAGCGCAGGGCCGCTGGCAGCCGGCTTGAATGCAGGTATGGCGGCACTCTGGGTCGTCACGGCAGCCTCTTTCCGATGGATCGCGCCCTCAAGGCTGTAGCTCCGGTCCATGCGGCTGTCGAGAACGGCCGGGATCACTTTGGCGCGGGTTGACCCCGCTTTGTCCATGGCTATAGTCCGCCGGCTTCGCGACGCTCCTCATCAAGAGCCGACCGAGGGCCCCTGTGGCGGAACTGGTAGACGCGCTCGACTCAAAATCGAGTTCCGCAAGGAGTGCTGGTTCGATTCCGGCCAGGGGCACCACGGAAAAAATCCTAATAGCAACAATAACTTAAGCTACTGGTTTGATTCCGGAGTTTTCCGGAAAGCTTTCGCGATGCATTGAAATACAAGCAAAAGCCGACTGCAGCCGTCAGCTTTGCTGGCATTTTTGCTGGTATCGCCAAGCCAAACGCGCCGCGGCGGATTTCGATATTCCCGACGAAGAATTCAGCGCGGGCATGCCCCGTTCGCCGCTTTACGCGTGACGTTCGGACGTCAATCTCAGTGACCCTTAGAGGAACGCGAACGCGTTCACGATCGCTTCGATGCTGATCAGGCCTTCTACCCGGCTGGCTGCATGTAGAAAGCGAGTTCTGTCCTCGGCGTATTCCTTTCGCCATGACCCGCGCGAGCGCTCGTGACCCAGCCTTCGCTGAGTTCAACGTGCATAGTTCGGCCTGCCGCGAAGCGATGCGCTGGCGTGGCTCATCAAGTACTGGCCCACCTTTCGATTTCCGTTCGGGTGCTGGACAGCGTGGTTGTTGGCGTTTGCCCTCCGAGGGCAAAGGTCACACGTTCGAATCGTGTCGGGTGCGCCTTGCCGACACGACTCCTTGAGCGCGGGCCATCCGGGCCCACTGACTGCTCGTTGGCACCCGCCAGCCCAAATTGGCGCCGCCGCCAAGGACCATCACGCCATGCTTTCTGTTCGTGGAGTGTGTCGATCAATCAAGATGTCTGCAAATCGTCAGCACTGAAGACTTGCAGTCTCGACCGCTCCAAAGGTTACATGCCGCACCCAATTAATCGTCCAATTTCTTTCAGAATTTTGTGACTCTCCACTGTCTTGCTGCAGCGATCACCGCGTCCCAATTTGATTTGGTGATCAGATGCGGAGAACGAAGAAGATGCGTGTACCTTTGGTGATGTTTCTCGCGGTGACCTCAGTCACCCAGGCCCAGGCAGAGGCGACGATCAAGAGTACGGACACCGCTTGTCGCTACACTTTAACAAGCGGCGAGACGTACCAGATACCCGCCGGCCAGACTCTCTGCTGGCGCGTACCTCCTCCCTCATACAAATCATACACGCTGCTGCGTTGTGATCCGCCGTTTCAGGAATTTAACCGGGTCCAATTGGGCGATGGCCGCTGCAACAGGTACGAGGAACGTCAATGACCCCGGCCGAATACGCACTTCGATCTCGGTCCTGATCGCGGCGATGAGTTCAGGTTACGCGCTTCCCGCCAACGCCTTGCGCAACCCGGCGGTGCTCAGCATGCGATGGACGCCCACGCGTCGCAGCCGGGTACGACCCGGCACACTTTGCCGGTGCCGCCGCGAAGTCGGCAATTTTTTCTCTCCGCCCAAGGCGGCCCGAACCAGTTAAAGGCGGGAAACACCGAAATCCCCACAAAAGCAATTTGGCACACGCGTTGCAAACCCGAAATCGTCGCAGGGGCCAAATATGCAAGTTTCGACTGGATCATCACTCTTCGCCTACCAAGCCGCGAAGGCAAGCTCTCCGACTATCGCCACAAAGACGACGGAGACGTCCACTGGCGGAACCGTGCAGGCAAACGAAGACGGCGCATCGGGCGACAGCAGCGCAGTCGCGGACTTCCTGAAATACGCGAAGATGAATCCCTTCGATCGTATGCGGGCCGGCATTTTGAAGAGCATGAATCTCACCGATGCCGACCTCGCCAAAATGTCCCCGGACCAGCGAACGGCGGTCGAACAGAAGATTAAAGACGCGATTGAAGAGCAACTTGAAAAGAAGGGCCAACAACCCGGTAGTCTGGTCGACCTCTCGGCATAGTGCGCGTGCAAGAGACCGGCGCAGGAAGCCAGAGACTATCCGCCCGTACTCAACTCCATCCTGTTCGAAAGGCTTGGCTCCTGAACTCGACGACTGCGCCTGAAGGTCGCTATGCCGAGACGGCCAACATGCCGCAAGCCGCCGGCGAGGTCCATTCCACTTCTCTGTCCAGAGAGAGAAGTCGTTTCGCAGCTACCAATGGAAAGTCGCCGCTTTCCCGATCTCGCAATCAAATGAAGATTCCTTGAGTACCGCGAAATTGACAGCGCCAAGAGTCGCCGTACGGACGTCGATCTTCCCGTTTGCATGCACCCTGAACGACAGGAATTCTCTGACCGACCTGTCCGACCTCACCGTCATATGCGTCGTCGCGAACGCGATCGTTCCATCTGCCTGGATCATATATCCATCAAACCGGATGCTCGCCTTGATTGGCGGCCCTGCGATATCCGCGCCGTGGACTTGACAAGCGGAGAGGTCGATCAGCACCCGGGGCTCCTTGCCCTCGAGGATTGCCTCGCTGAGGGCTGCATAATCGGCACTTTTGGGCTCGGCCGCGACTGCATCGCGCGGCAAGGAGGCGGATACGATCATCAGGGCGACGATCAAACTCGTGCAAAGGCTCGTCAAGCATGGCTCCCGAAGGTACAGGTTTCTTCTCATTTCATTGTTGATCGAGCACGTGACTACGTTCACGGCCTAGGTGGTTCTCGATCTGAACTTTATCGCCTCATGATTGGCGACAACTTCGCGGACGATCAAGTCGTGGAGCTTCTGAATGAACTCCGGGTCGAGCCCGCTCTGCCCGGCGAGGGCTCGCAACCGTTTCAACTGCGTTGATTCACGTCGGGGGTCTCGAGATGCCAATGCATGTCTGGCCTTGAAAAGTCCGATTGCATCGGTACACCGAAAGCGCTCTGCGAGAAGGTGCACGACCGCCGCGTCCAGATTGTCGATGCTGCGGCGCAGCTTCGCCAGATCGTCAAAACGCTCCTGATCATCATCCGTCATCGCTACTTTCCTCCTTGCACGCGCACAGCTCCAGCGGCTCCTCAGACGGCACGATCCTGTGCGGTCAACGTTCAATTGTCGCGGCAGGATTACGAATGCCAAGTTTCCTTACGGGCAGCGCAAAGGCCTCTGTCATCGACAATCATCCTCAGTGAACGTCACGGAGGACAGCCCGCCTTTGTGCAGGATAAAGTCTGCGATTTCAGCGACAGCCTGGCCGACCTTCATGTTGGAAAAGATGAACGGCCGCTCCCCTCGCATCCTCCGAGCGTCAGTTTCCATGATCGTCAGATTGGCGCCAACCATGGGAGCGAGATCGACCTTGTTGATGACCAACAAATCGGATCTCATGATCCCGGGCCCTCCCTTGCGGGGAATCTTCTCACCCGCAGCCACGTCGATCACGTAGATGGTGAGGTCAGCGAGTTCCGGGCTGAATGTGGCAGCGAGATTGTCGCCGCCCGACTCGACGAAACAAAGCTCAGCGTCCGGGAATTTCAAATTCATGTCGCGGATTGCTGCCAAGTTCATCGACGCATCCTCTCGTATGGCCGTGTGCGGACAACCGCCCGTTTCCACCCCCACGATACGGTCAGCTGGCAGTGCCTGCGCGCGTGTCAGAATGAGCTGATCTTCCTTGGTATAGATGTCGTTTGTGACGACGTAGATCTGGTAGAATTCCCGGAGATGCTTGCATAAAGCCTCGATCAGCGCCGTCTTTCCGGAACCGACCGGGCCGCCTATACCGACGCGTAACGGACCATTCGTTGACGGAACGCCAGAAGTACGGAACGAGCGGGCCGCGCCTGTGGTCGTGCTCATGAGCGAAACAACCTCGTATATTGCAGTTCGTGGGCGATGGACGCCAGCTCCGTCATCACACCCGCCGAACCAAGATCGTCAATGGTCTCGCGAGTTGCGATTTCACTCCGCGACAGGATCGCCTGCTCAAGCGCCGCGATGGCAAGCTGGCCGTCAGTTTGACCAAGCGGCACCAATCTCACGCCGGCACTAATGAGATTAGCGACGTAGCTGTGCAGGAATGCCGGAAGGGCAATGCTGACGGGTATCTCCAAGCGCGCCGAGCAGGCGCCGAGGATGACGGCCGATACAGGTGGGCATTTCGGATCCGAGAAAACATCCAGAATTCGATCCGGCCACACGCGACGCAGGGTTGCAAGATATGCACCCGACTGCTGTGCGGCTTCGAGCGCAAATTCCGAGGTCCCGCGCGACGCTGCGGCGAGTTCTGCCAGATGCGGCAGCCTGTCTTCCGCTGCCCCGATCACACGACGATACGCTTCGATAAAGAAGATGGCCTCGTTCCGACCCGAGCCATAGCAAAGGTCGGCCTCGAGCCAGTCAATGAGGCTGCGGCGGCTGGTAACGTGGCCGGCCTCGACGGCCCACTCCAGGCCGTGCGAATAGCTGTAGGCTCCATTCGGGAATGACGGTGAAAGCCAGGCCAGCAGTCGCAACAATGCCGACGCAGATAGTTCGCGATTGTCGTCCGTCATGGCACCACCATGCAACATCAACTCGTCAGTACATGAAGTAGCGCTGCGCCATTGGAACGACATCCGCCGGCGGGCACGTGAGGATTCGTCCGTCTGCCCGTACCTCGTAGGTCTCGGGATCAACTTCCATCCGAGGCAGCGCGTCGTTGAGGATCATGGAATGCTTTCCGATCGTGCGCGTTCCCGAGACCGGCAGGAGACGCTTTTCCAGGTTCACCGAGATCGTCGTTTCGAGCGAGGCTTTGCTCACGAACGTTACTGAATTCTTGGCAGGCGAACGGCCGTAGGCGCCGAACATTGGCCGGTAATATTCCGGCTGAGGCGTTGGTATGGACGCGTTGGGATCACCCATGATGGCGGCGACGATCATGCCCGACTTCAAGACCATATCGGGTTTGACCCCGAAGAACGCCGGGTCCCAGACAACGATGTCTGCAAGCTTCCCGACCTCGAGCGAGCCTATGTAGCGCGACATTCCCTGCGCGATCGCCGGATTGATGGTGTATTTTGCGACGTAGCGCCGGGCCCTGAAATTGTCGTTCTGTCCGGCCTCCTCCGACATCCGACCGAACTGCTTCTTCATCTTGTCGGCGGTCTGCCAGGTACGCGTGATCACCTCGCCGACGCGTCCCATCGCCTGGCTATCAGACGATACGATCGAGAACGCCCCGAGATCGTGCAGGATGTCCTCGGCGGCAATCGTCTCCTTCCTTATGCGGCTTTCCGCAAAGGCAACGTCTTCCGGGATACGGCGGTCGAGATGATGGGTCACCATCAGCATGTCCAGTGCTTCGTCGAGCGTATTCGCCGTATACGGGCGCGTCGGATTGGTCGAGGCAGGGATGATGTTGTTCTCGCCGCAGACCTTGATGATATCAGGCGCATGGCCGCCGCCCGCCCCTTCGGTGTGGGCGGCGTGGATCGTCCTCCCCTTGAACGCAGCGATCGTGCTCTCGACAAACCCACCCTCGTTCAGGGAGTCAGTGTGGATCATGACTTGCACATCCATGTCGTCCGCAACGGAGAGACAGCAATCGATGGCTGCCGGCGTCGCACCCCAGTCCTCGTGCAGCTTCAGGCCGCAAGCCCCGGCTTCGACCTGCTCGACCAGGGCCTCGGGTGCGCTGGCATTGCCTTTACCGAAAATGCCGAAATTCATGGGGAAGGCGTCCAGCGCCTCAAGCATGCGATGGATGTGCCACGACCCCGGGGTACAGGTCGTTGCCGTTGTTCCCGCGGCGGGTCCGGTGCCTCCGCCCATCATGGTCGTCACGCCCGAGAAAAGCGCTTCCTCGATCTGCTGGGGGCATATGAAATGAATGTGAGTATCCATCCCTCCGGCGGTGATGATCTTGCCCTCGCCCGCGATGATTTCCGTCCCCGGTCCAATCGCGATCGACACCCCTGGCTGGGTGTCGGGGTTACCCGCTTTGCCGATACCGGCGATGAGCCCGTCCTTGATCGCAATGTCCGCCTTGACGATTCCCCAATGATCCAGGATCAGCGCATTGGTAATGACCGTATCGACCGCTCCCCGCGCGCGCGTGAGCTGCGACTGTCCCATGCCGTCCCGAATGACCTTGCCGCCGCCGAACTTCACCTCCTCGCCATAGATCGTGAAGTCCTTCTCGGGCTCAATGAACAGGTCGGTGTCCGCCAGACGCACCTTGTCGCCGACGGTCGGGCCGAACATCTGCGCATAGGCTCTGCGGCTCATCGTGACGGACATCGTTCTCTCTCACTCGTCGAGGCCAAAGGCGCCGGAACGCGATTCAAGGGGGCCCATCACACCGCCGCTGAAGCCGTAGATGCGCCGCGCCCCGGCAAACGGGATCAATGAGACCTCGCGCGACTGCCCTGGCTCGACCCTCACGGCAGTCCCGGCCGGGATATCGAGGCGGCAGCCACGGGCAGCGGCCCGATCGAACACGAGTGCAGCGTTCACCTCAGCGAAGTGATAGTGGCTACCCACCTGGATCGGCCGGTCGCCTGCGTTGGCTACGTTAATCGATCGTCCCATTCTGTCGCGGTTCAGGACGATGTCGCCGTCAGCCGGAATGATTTCCCCGGGAATCATGTCGCGCCTCCAGCTCCTATCGAACCGGATTGTGAACGGGGACAAGCTTGGTTCCGTCAGGAAACGTCGCTTCGACCTGGATCTCGCGGATCATCTCCGGAACACCCTCCATGACTTGATCGCGGCGGAGAAGCCTGCCGCCTTCCGCCATGAGATCCGCAACCGACCTCCCGTCGCGAGCGCCTTCCATGATGGCGTCGGAAATCAATGCGATGCTTTCGGGATAGTTCAGCTTGACGCCCCTCCCGAGCCGGCCGCGAGCAACGATCGCAGCAAGAGCGATCATCAGCTTGTCTCGTTCCCGTGGCGTCAGATTCAAGTTGGTTCTCCCACTTTGCTGCGCTGTTAACAGGACCACATCTTCGGCACGCCGAAGGGACCTGTTCCCAGCTCGCGATCGAGCTGATCGAGGAAGCGGCGCAGACCCCGCTTGAGATCCGCACCGGCAGCTGCAGCAACGCGGACTACGATGATCGCGCCCACGAGAGTGACCCCGCACGCGCATCCCAGAGAGGCTGCGATCTGACGAAATCTTTCGAGCCGCGTCTCCATGCTCGGCCCGAAGTAAATCATTGTCGCGATCGCTCTCCAGTTTGAAAGCAAAGCCATTCTCCGCAATTGAGGGAATGTCTGGTCGCACGAAAGGAAGCCGTCCGCCCAGACGAGATGGCCGTCGACCCTGATGCGCCACGTGTCCAGAATATATCCGGCGATGACTTCTTCACCGCTCTCGGCGCGACCGAAAACCAGCCACTCCAGGGCCACCAGTTCAGCCCCCGATCCCACATCGACCTCCGTCTGCCGCACGATGCGCGCGTTGTTGAAGACGATCGTCTCTTGCGGAAGCCATGCAAGTCGAGCACCCGTCTCGGCCCTCAACCGCGTCAGGATTCGGGCAGGACGGTCCAGAGCGCGATAGACCTTCTCCGCGGCCTGCGTGGTTATCGCGACCGAGGCCTCGTCACGCGCAACAATTTCGATGTTGATCTCGTCGCCGCCCGCGATACCGCCTGATGTATTGATGAGAACGGTCTCCCTGTGTCGGCCATTGTCGACGTTCGGAAACAAGACGGCCATCGGAAACTTCCGATAAACATCGTTGACCTCGGTGCCATCTCCGGCACCGGAGAATGCCACCCGCGCCGCACCCGCAGCGCGCTGCAAGTCAAATTTCTGCCCGGGGCCCTCTTCCTCGCCGATGTGACTGCAGCGAATGACCGATTTGTCGCGAGCGCGCTCGTGATTTGCTTCAAACATCCGTCTTAGAACTCATGTCGCCCGCTTCCCGCGTTGGGCAAGAGAGATGCCGGACGTGGACCAGCGATGAGAACCACGCCCGGATCTTGTGTTCTCGAACCAGGTCAGAAGCCGGCGAGTCCCTGCGGGCTGTTGTACGGAATCTTGACGCTGCCGATCTCCTTCAACGAGCCGTCCGACTGAGTGCTGTAGCCGACCAGCTTCGAGGCGTTGCCGTAAATCTGATAGAGAAAGGCGCCGTCGGGGGTGAGCCAGCTATCGCTGGGACCGCTCGTCACGGTTCCGTTCAAACCCCTTGCGGTGCCGTCGCCGGGCACCCTGGGGCAGGCCGGATCGCTCGCAATTTCGAGACCGCCGCCGTTGATGCGATAGCTGCTGATGTTGCTGTAACCGAAATTCGTCGCGTAGATCGTGCGATCATCGGGGGAAATCGCAAGCCAGCACAGCTCCGACGGCAGGCCTGCACTCGTATCGATCTTGACCAGCGGGCCAATCTTGATCGCGCCGTTCTTCTCGATGGTACAGACCGAACATCCGTCGCCAACGGCATAGCCGATCACGAAGGTATCCGGTCGCTTGTTCAGGAACGCGATAAAGAACGGAGAACCGCCCTTTGCGTCGTAGAACCTGGCCGTGCCAAGCGAACCATCCTTCTGCAGCGCGAAGACGGCAAGGCCGTCCGGATCCGGCGCATTCGAGGCAATGGAATGCAACGCGCCGCCTGCCCGCTGGACCCAAAGAATAGGCGAACCGTCGGGATACAACCCAGTGTGCGCGATCGGCTCGTCGAATGTGGTACCGACCAGCACCATATCCTCGTTGGGCGAGACCACGACCATGGTGGAGACCCGATTCCGCTTGCTGTAGGTATTGACCGTGTAGCGCTCGGGCCGCGGCTTGAGCATGCCTTCTGCATCCACCGACATCAACCGAAGATGATCCGGTCCGAACGAGTGCAGAACGAAGAGCGTCCGCGTCGAAGGAGCGAAAGCGAGCGATTTCGCCGTACCACTTCTTCCATCGACTGGATTGCCGGTCGACTTCACGTCGAGCAGAGTAAGCCGCCCGTCGCTCTCCAGGCGGAAACTCGAAACGGAATTGTCTCCACCATTGGTCGCAAACAGAAAGCGTCGATCGGATGTGATGATGACGCTACCCGCACCCTCGAAGGAGTTGGGAGCGCTGTCCTGGCCGCTGATCGGCTTGAATTCGCCAGATCCGGCGCCGCCGGTCTTGATACGAGCGACCTCCACAAGGTTGCCGTCCGCTTGCCGGGCGTAGTGGATGACGGCATTCTCGATCTCGTTCGTTTGGGTGTAGAGATGACCGGCCTGTCCTTTGGACATTCCCATCTCGTTGGTCGCCTCTTTAGCCATCTCTCGCTCCTTTGATTGGCTTTTGTTGAATCGAATGACTTTCGACCGCCCGGCCGGCGCTATGGCTCTAGCGGCGGGTATCCATCGACGTAAACCCAGTCGGACGCCTGCGCTGGCACGTGGCAGCCCTGACATTGATCCCTGTAATTAGTCGTGGTTGTCTTTGACCGATCGCCCGCGTCGAACCAGGACCATCCCCAGCCATCGCCCCACAGCGCGCTATCCGGATGCCTGTTCGCGGTGTCCTTCATCATCACGAACCAGCCCTTCAGGACATCGGCTCGGCTGACAGTGCCGGTCGTCATCTCGGCGGTGGCGGACTTGAAAACCTCCTTGATCAACACCGCGCCATCCGGAAAGCGCTTGGTCTTTCGATAGGCATCGATCGTCCCGGGCGAGGCGTAGACGACGTGAACTTCCTTCGAGCCCTTGCCCTCGTCCGCCGCAATCGCCCAGCTTCCGAGGAGCTGATAGGTGGTGCGATAGTCATCGGGCACATGCAGGTGGCCCTCCCGGTCGGCTGCTCCTGCGCCGGTCGCGATGCCATCGGCAGCGCTCGCCCGAAACTGGGATTGCCTGAGCGCCGACCCAATCCCGATCGCCACGACCAGAGCGATACAGGCGATTTTGGGGAGCCTCATGCGCATCATCGCGCGTCCTTATTGTCCAGCAGCGGGTAGAATTGCGTCCAGACCTCATCCTTCTTGGCGTTGGCAATGTGGCAGTAGGCGCACTCGTCCTTCGACTTCACCTTGGCCATCGTCGCCTTTGGTTCATGATGATTGAAGTTGAAGTACCCCCAGCCATTTGTCTCGGCAAAGCGCTTGGAGTCCTTGACGGTCACGTCGGCTCCGTTCCACTTGCCCGGAAAATACCCGCGTCCCGACGCTTCCGTCCGCGAACCGTCGGCATTCTCCTGCGGCAACGTGAGCTGCAATTCCTTGAAGAGGATCGTCCCCTCGGGGAATTCGCCGGTCTTCTTGTAGATCTCGTACGAACCGGGCTCGATATAGACGTTGTGAAATTCCGGAAAGTTTGCTTGCCCCGCGTTGAGGGCATTTGGCGTCAAGGGTGAACCGACATAGACCCACTCGTGGAAATTCTTTGGCAGGAGCAGCTGTCCGTCCGCCGTGTATTGCGGCAAGTAACGCGCAGTGCTTTGAGCGCTGCTGTCCTTCAGCGATCCGAAAAACAGCATCGTCGCAACCGCACTGCCCGCGATGACCACCGCTGCTGCCTGAGCTCCAATCCGCATAGCTTTCTCCCGCGATTGCAACCGAGCGCGCATGGCGTCGGCACGAATGATCTGTCGGGGTCCGGGATAACCAATCGCAACAAGACTTGCGCGTCGGCGATTGCCCTCTCTTTTTCTATCTTGATGTATTCTGTTCGCACGGCGCCGCGCTGAGATCACTGGACATCGCGCACGGTGATCAGGCGGTCAGACCCGAAATCGAGGGTACTCTCAAGTGATGGTCCGTACGGCTCTCAAATGCTTGCCCGACCCGCAGAATGGCTTCCTCCTCAAATGGCTTGCCGATAATTTGAAGACCGATCGGAAGCCCATCGGGCGCGAAGCCACACGGAATGGAAGCTGCTGGAAAGCCCGCCAGATTGAAGGGAGCGCAGAATCTCGCAGAGACCTCGAAGACCGTCTCCTCCTTTGCGCCAATCTTGCTCATAGTCTGGCCGACCTTCATCGCGGTATTCGGCAAGGTCGGGGTGACCATGACCTCCACGGCTTCCATGGCGGCGCGCAGTGACGACCTCCAGGCATGCCGGACGCGCTGCGCATTGATATAGGTTGTGGCAAGCGTCAGCTCGCCGGCCTCAAGCAGAAATCGCACATCGCTCGCGTACAAGTCGCCTTTCGAACGGAGGCTCTGCTGATGATAGGTCGCGGCCTCCGCCAGGGCGATGGCGAGCCACGAGTCGATGATTGCTTCCATGCTCGGGACGGTTAGCGGGACGATCACTGCTCCCAGCCTCTCGAGCACGATCACGGCTTCGCCGACAGCATGCGCCACCGCGGGCTGGACGTCATCGAAGAAGTAATTGCTCGGCACGCCGATGCGGATCCCCCTGACGTCGCCGTCCAGAGCCTTCGTATAGTCCGGCACCGGAAGGTTCCTGCTGCTTGGATCATTCGGATCGACCCCGCTCATGACGCCGAGCAGAACCGCAAGGTCTCTCACGGTCTTTCCCATCGGGGCGGGATGATCAAGCGACCAGCTGACGACGGTGATGCCCGCCTTGCTCACGCGACCAAAGGTCGGCTTGATGCCAGCGACGCCATTCGCCGCGGCCGGTGTGCGGATCGAACCACCGCTATCGCTGCCTACGGCGGCCAGGCACAGCCGGGCCGCGAGGGCCGCCGCCGCGCCGCCGGTCGAGCCCGAAGGAATGTGGTCCAGATTCCACGCATTGCGCGTCGGGGGAGCGTCAAAGCCGAAGGCAAATTCATAAGTCGTGGTGGTCCCGAGCAAGACAGCTCCGGCGTCCTTAAGCTTACGGATGACGGCGCCATCGGCCCGTGCGGCATAGTTTTCCCGTACCCGTGAGCCGGAACGGGTCTTGACGCCGGCAATGTCGTACAGTTCCTTGACCGCGATCGGGATGCCATGCAGCGGACCGCGATATTGGCCGTTGCGAATTTCGGCATCGGCTTGCTTTGCGGACGCCCGCGCCTGCTCAGACAGCACTTCGACAAATGCCTTCAGATGAGGATCAATCCTGGAGATCCGCCCCAGCATGTGCTCGGTGAGGTCGATGGGCGAAAGGGACCGGGACAGTATCGCTTGAGCTGCCCCCGTAACGTCCAGACCGGCAATGTCCATTCTTCAAGCTCCGTTATCGTGGATCAAACACGAGTGCCGGAGGCGATTCGATTGGCAGCGTGTCCGCTCGCCGAATGACTGCCGCTCTCGCCGACGCCATCAACGCAGCGATCCCGACTCGGTCCACCTCTGCGATGGAGAGGTTCACTGTCGCTGCCAGTTCGCTCACGATTGCCGGATTCATCGGATCATCGCTCATTGAAAATCTCCGTCGCTCACAAGGCCTCGTCGGTCACGCCTGAAGGGGGCGCTCACGGCAAATTCGGTAATTGTCGTGCCATGGCCGAAGCCGCTCGAACGCAGCGCTCGCCGCCAGCACATCCGAATCGGCATTTCTCCGGCCTATGATTTGCATCCCGACCGGAAGTCCCTCGGACAGACCCGCCGGGATCGACGCCGCCGGATGTCCCGTAAAGTTGACAAAGTAGGTCAGGCACCAACCGATAAGAGGATCTATCTCCACGCCGTTGATGGACGTTGGACCGATCGTATTCCCGTCGCTTGAATTATCGACCGGCGGACACGCGAGAGTGGGCGTGACGAGCAGATCGAACTCCTCGAAAACACGCTGGAAAGCGTCGTACACCTCGGTCCGGACGGCCTGGTCTCGAAAGAAATCGAGACCAGACATCCGATTGGTCTTTTCGACCCAAGCCAGATATTCAGGCGGAAAGTCAGCGCGATGCTGCCCGAACAGATCGATGCCATCGCGCCTGATGTTCTCGATCGCCTGCAGGTTCAGAAGCATGTAGAGGCGAGACCAGACGTCGCTCAATTCCCGCTGCGAACGGGAGATGCCGAGCTTGACTTCCTGAACGTGAGCTCCGGCTTCCTCGAAGGCCATCAACGCGCGGCCAACCGTCTCCGCCACCTTTCCGTCGACCGGAAAGACATCCAGGTTCGGACTATAGGCAATCTTGAGACCGCGAATGGAACGTCGGGTCGCCGCCGTGAAGTCGACCGCCGGATCGGTCAGGCTGAAAGGATCCCGCGGGTCATGGCCTGCAAGGACGTTCAAAGCGACGGCTGCGTCCTCGACCGTCCTGGTGATAGGACCTTCGAAGAGGAAGGGCGAATCAGCCGCGCCGAATGCGTTAGGGCGCACCAGGAACGGCACGCGGCCAAAGGATGCCTTGTAACCGTAGACGCCACACCAGGCGGATGGAATGCGTATTGATCCGCCGGCATCCGTGCCTTCTGCAATGGGCAGCAGTCCATCGGCCACCGCTGCGGCACTGCCGCCGGAGGAGCCGCCGGAATTCTTGGAAAGATTGAAAGGGTTGCGTGTGGGACCAAATAGGTAATTGTCGCAGGTTCCCCGGAAGCCCATGAGGGAGCTGTTAGTCTTGCCCAGAAACACCGCTCCGCCACGTTTCTCCATGCGCTCGCAAAATGCGCAGTAGCCGTTCACGACGTGGTGCTTCAGCGCACGGATGCCGCCAAGGCTCGCTGGCCAACCCGGCTTGAAGTCGAACAGATCCTTGAGCGCCGACGGGATGCCATGCAGCGGCCCCAGCGGCTCGCCGGCACATAGTGCGCGTTCGGCCTCTTTCGCACTTGCACGGGCTCCCTCGAAATCGAGATAAACGAGCGCGTTGAGGCTCGGATTGCGCACTTCAATGCGCCGAATGAAGTCGTCGATCACTTCAACCGGCGACAATTCGCGCCGACGGATGCGAGCTGCCAATTCCTGAGCGCTGAGGTAAGCAAGCTCGTCCGAATGCAGCGCCCGCCTCACGTCCGACATCGTTACCTCCTGCTCGAACCACTCAAAATCGCTGGGCTCTAGATATTGAAATGAGCCGTGGCTGCGCTTTCGCGATTGCTCTGTCTTTCTCGATCTTGATGCATTCTCCGCAACGGCCATCGACAAGCCATCAACCGAGGTGCATCTGCGTTGGAGCGGGATCCACGGCACACCGATATCTCGTCCGGACTCCTGCGCGTCAGACACAAGGACACGCATCCATGGACCAGCCTATTGTTTCCCGTGGCTTCAGATCAAAACGACAGACTTCCGGAGCGGCCGAGTTGCCGCCCGGGCAGTATCTAACGACCGACTTCCCCGTGCTCTCCGCCGGACCGACACCGGACATCCGTGTCGCCGACTGGAAAGTTGCGCTTCAACTTGGCGGAACGTTGCTCGGCAGGTGGACCTGGGACGAATTCGAAGCACTGCCCCAGACCACGATCAAAACTGACATTCACTGCGTCACGAAATGGTCGAAGCTCAACACGGTTTGGCAGGGCGTCACGTTCGACGACCTTCTCAAGGTGGTCGGACTGGACGAGCCCCCCAATACGTTTGTCATGGCGCATTGTGACGGTGGTTACACAACGAACCTTCCCCTTGCGGACCTGGTCGGCGGAAAAGCGATGATTGCGACCCGCTATGAGGGCTTGCCGCTCGCTCCGGCTCATGGAGGCCCTGCGCGGCTTGTTGTTCCTCATCTATATTTCTGGAAGAGCGCAAAGTGGCTCCGGAGACTGCGCTTCATGCCCAAGAACGAGCCGGGGTTCTGGGAGTCGCGTGGCTATCACAACTACGGCGATCCCTGGAGGGAACAGCGATATGACGGCGATTGACGCGCCTCGGTTGCGGTCCCGGATCGAATGGCAGATCGGACGCGTGCAGGCTATCGTTGCCGAAACAAGCCGGGTGAAGAGCATCGTCCTGCAGCCCGCCCGTTGGCCCGGGCACCAGCCAGGACAACACGTCGACATTCGCCTCACAGCCGACGACGGCTATCGGGCTGAACGAAGCTACTCGATCGCATCGCCTCCGTCGGAGCAGCTCATTACCCTCACCGTGGAGCGGATCGAGGACGGCGAGGTCTCCTCCTATCTGCTCGATGAGCTGCAGATTGGTGACGCTCTCGAGTTTCGCGGACCGATCGGCGGCTACTTTACCTGGAATCAAACGGCCAATCACCCCATATGCCTCGTTGCCGGCGGCAGCGGGGTTACGCCGCTCATGGCCATGTTGCGTCACCGACGAGCATTGCGCGTCCCCATACCTGCATCGTTGATCTATTCGGCTCGCAGCCTGGACGACATCATTTACCGGGATGAACTCGATGCGATGTCATACAGCGATGCGGATCTGCGCGTGATCTATGCTCTTACTCGCGAGGGTCCTCGCGATTGGAACGGACATAAAGGACGGGTCGACGAAGTCCTGCTCGCGAAGAACAGCTTTGCGCGCGAGGAAGACCCCTTGTTCTTTGTCTGCGGTCCCGCAGGGTTTGTTGAGAGCATCTCAAGCATGCTGGTGAAGCTCGGCTTTGACCCGCTCGCCATCAAGACTGAACGCTTTGGACCATCAGGAGGATAGTTGTTCCATGTTCAACACTATCTCTGACCTCATCATCGGCGGCGACCCAGCTACACACCTACTTCAGGCACCCTTCGCATTTGACATCACCCTGACGAAAGTTCAGTGCGACGCATGCTGCACGATGGTCGGCCTTGGCTCTCTTGTCGCAAGCGGAGGGCGCTCGGAGGCGATCGTAAGGTGTTCCAATTGTGGAAACGAGCTGATCAGGGCGGTGCGTACCCGAGAAGGACACCTGCTTGAACTGAGCGGGGTGCGGCACCTGCGCTTCTGAACGCTAGCCCTGGTTCGCATACTCTTGGCGCGACTGCGAAGCGGCCCGCCACCGCGGTGATCGCAGCGGCAAAGTCCCCCGGAAAGCGCCGGGCCTCCTCAGCGATCGACCGCTACGGAGAACAACTTCGAAATGCTCGGGGTAACCCATGCCATGCTCTGCCGCGAAAGCCGGTACACGCGATCGGCGGCCGAATGGCATCAGGCCTTCCAAGCGCGTGCTTTCCGCCCTCGAGGGCATGCACCGAACTCAAATCGATTTCACCTCACCGCCATCCATTCGCAAGGCCGCCCCGGTCATCCAACGCGCGCCTGGCGATACCAGGAACGCCATCAGTTCAGCGATCTCTTCCGGCTCACCGTAGCGCGCGATACCGGCATCCCTGGGGAATTTCGTGGTCGCTTCCTCGACCGTCATGTTATGCGAAGCAGCCCAATGCTCAAGATAGGAGCGGCGGCGCCCCGTCATGACCGGGCCGGGCAGAACGCTATTGACTTGCACTCCATCGCCAATCCCCTTGTCGGAGAACGCCTTTGCCAGGGCGATGATCGCGGCATTGATGGTACCTACCGCGGCATAGGGCGCTTTGGGGAATAGGGCGGAGTTTCCGGACATCAACACCACGGCGCCCTTGGTTGCCATGAGCGATGGCCAAGCGGCGATGGTGAGCCGCCGGGCGCCGTGTAGTTTCAACGCCAGTCCGGCTTCCCACTGTTCGTCCGTCGTCTCGAACAAGTCGACCTGCGGCACCGCGCCTGCAATGTTGAGGAGAGCATCGATGCGGCCAAAGAGAGCCAGAGTCTGGTCGACGACAGCTTTCGCAGCGCGAGGTTCCGACAGATCGGCCTCGATCACCAGAGTTTCTGCACCGGCAGCCCTAGCCATCGCCGCAGTGTCCTCCAGATTGGAGCGATTTCGTGCAACGACAACAAGCGCCGCGAAATCGCGCGCCAGGCGCACCGCCGTTGCGCGGCCGATGCCCTGGCTTGCGCCTGTAACGATAGCAACTGTCCTTGACATAGCAGGTCCCCACGATTCGCCTTTGTTCGTCAATCGATCACGACGACCATCTTTCCGATCGCCTCGTTCGCTTCCATGACGCGATGCGCCTCGTGGATCTCGTCGAACCGAAATATCCGGGTTGGCTTGACATCGAGCCGCCCAGCCGCGGCGTCCGCGGCAATTTCTCCCAGAGGTACGTCGGAGAGAGGAAACCCGGGTGTCCCGAATACGAAGCTGCCGAAGAAGGTCAGATAGACCCCGCTTGCCATCTGCAATAAGGGGTTGAAATCGACAATCGGATCAAGTCCACCCAGCCAGCCCGCAAGACATGATCGGCCTCCGCGACGGAGCAGGCCGAGCGAATCGAGGGCGGCACTGTTGCCGACGAGATCCAGAACAGCATCTACCCGCTTCGCTTCGGGAAGATGCTGTGAGAGATCGCCCCGTTCGATTTCGCAACGGGTCGCGCCAAGTTTCTCCAGCATGGCAAAGCGCTCCCGGTTGCGGGTCGTCGCAATGACTCGCGCGCCGGCATTGATCGCGAGCTTGAGTGCGGCTTGACCGAACGAGGATGTCGCGCCGCGGATGACGAGAAGCTCACCGCGGCGAAGCGCCAGGTTGCGGAAGAGACATGTCCATGCCGTCGCAAAGGTCTCTGGTATGGCTGCGAGCTCTGCCCAGGGCAACTTCGAATCAAACAGGGCGACGTTCGAGACCGGAGCCCGCGTATACTCGGCATAACTTCCATTAATCGTCCGACCGAGACCGCCCATCAGTGCGGCCACCTTCGCTCCGACAGGGAATTCGCCGCCCGGACACGACTTCACGAGGCCCACGCATTCAATTCCGCTGATCGGCGCCGCTTCAGCCCATTCGCCTCGGCGCATGTGCATCTCCGCGTGATTAATGCCGAATCCCTTCACTTGGATGACGGCATGACCGTGCGAAGGCTCTGGCTCCGGAACATCCCGATAGGCCAGGCTGTCCAAGCCGCCGAATTTTTCAAGGACGATGGCGCGCATCATGTTGTCCTGGCGCTCGCTGCTGCAAGTGCATTCATTCGAGCGTCTGACGTTTGCCGCACAAGAAACTCGCCGATCACGGCCGCGATCTCCGTTGCATGTGTTTCGAGGGCAAAATGGCCCGTGTCGAACAAGCGCACCTCCGCGTTTGCGATGTCGCGCTGAAACGCGTTTGCGCCCGCTGGTAGGAAGAACGGATCGTTCTTGCCCCAGACAGCGAGAAAGGGAGGCTGATGTTTGCGGAAGTAGGCCTGGAATTCCGGATACATCGCGACGTTGGTTTTGTAATCCGCGAACAGATCGAGCTGTATTTCGTCGGCACCGGGACGCGCGAGATAGTGATTGTCCAAGGTGTATCCATCGGGGGAGACCAGCGAGGCATTCGGCACCCCGTGGGTGTATTGCCAGGTCGTCGTTTCCGGCGAAAGCAATACGCGCAGCGCCGCCCGGTTCTCCTTCGATGGGTCCATCCAGTAAGTCCGGATTGGATCCCATCCGTCGCTCAGCCCCTCTTCGTAAGCGTTTCCGTTCTGCGAGATAATGGAAACGATGCGTTCGGGGTGGCGGACGGCCATTCGAAAGCCCGTCGGCGCGCCATAGTCAAAGACGAACAGCGAGAAGCGAGCGAGGCCTACGACTTCAGTGAACCGCTCGATCACCTGCGCCAACGCCGCGAATGTGTATGTGAAGCTTGCGCGGCCGGGCATGTCGGACTGGCCAAATCCGGGCAGGTCCGGCGCCACAACCCGGAAGCGACTTGACAGGGCCGGGATCAGGTCACGGAACATATGGCCAGCTGTCGGAAAGCCGTGCAGCAGCAGCAGCACCGGCGCGTCGGTCGGTCCAGCCTCGCGATAGAATATCTTCAGTCCATCCACGTCAGCTTTGCGATATCGAATGCCTGTCATCCGCAGTCCCTTTCTGTTCGCCCTTCAACGCCCGGGCGGCTGCCAGAACGCCTAAATGATCATCCGCAAGCGGCACTCCGGGCGTGCCGATTATTTCGCGGCTCGCAATGCCCTGGTTACAAGCCTCCCGGCGATTCGCTTCATTTGAGCTCCCTGCGATAATTGGTAGGCGTCCAACCCGTCGCTTTTCGAAAGGCCGAGCTGAAGGAGCTCGTCTGCGCATAGCCGAGACTGAGCGCGATGTCGGTGATCGAGGCCGCCCGATCAGCCAACCGCAATTTCGCGAACTCCATGCGTCGAAGAACCTGGTATTGATAGGCGGGCATCCCGAAAGACCTTTTGAACGCTCGGCAAAAGTGGTGAACGCTCAGCCTGGCGAGCTCGGCGAGCTTGAGCAGGCAGACCTGCTCTCCCAAATGCTCTTCCACGTACTCGACGACGACGCGCTTCTGCCAACCTGCCAAACCTCCACGACTGACGGGTGTCGGCTCGCGAACCAAGTCGCCATCGGGCATTGAGAGCTCGTGGGCGAGCACGCCGCAGAGGGCTTCCAGATAGGGCGCGCACTCCGTTCCGCAGCTTTCTATAGCCTTCTTCAACTTGAAGGCCGTTTGCCAAACGAGCGCATCCTCGAAGTACACCCTCGGCAAAAACTGAGCGTTGGTGGCTTCCGATAGGCGAAGCGCAGCGGGATCGAAGTAGAGAAATGTCACCTCTGTAAAGGAGGCTGTCTCATGCCATTCCCGGTAAGCGCGTCCCGCCGGGACGAATGTCAGAAGGTGGTCGGAACCGCGCAGCTTCGAGCGACATACACCGTCGACGGACGCCTCCCCTCTTTTCCCGGCGCCTTCGTTGTAGAGTGCGAGAAGATGCCTCGACCCCTGAAAGCGAAACTCGGCTCTGCTGCCGCAAGGCAAGTGAACACTCTCCGAAACCCACCAACGCCGCCCCATCTCGAGGCGCGTCACCGGATCGGCAGGGGTTATGCCAACTCTTGAATCGAGGGCGACTGTGGAAGACTTGACCGCCTGCGCTTCGCCTACCAATCGCGCCGGTGAAGCTGAGGCTGCGCCTCGTTGCTTGCTCTCACTCGAATTTGCTAGGTTCATTCCCATCATCGTCGCCCTACCTTGTGCTCCGGATGGCAGTGTTCGCTCATCAACGAACTTCCGTGCCGAGGGGATGCTTGGTTGTCTGTTCGCAGGTGTTGAAGCCGCAAGCTGCAAGGGCGGCATCGCTTCTCCGGCCAGGTGCGCTGCCAATCAATGGAAGCACCTCACAGGGAGAGCATGCTGTTCAAACGCCCTGTCAGCAATCTCACGGTTGTACGGGCTCAGCCCATACCTAGGTATGGGTGCCGGGGCGTGAGTCGCGCCGGCGATTTCAGCATCGGCTGCTTGTCTAGCGCAACGATCTATCGCTGGAGTTGAAGCGCCTCAGCCATTCGAACGAGCATCGCCGCCGTTCTTGCTCCCAGCTTCCGCATGACGCTTCCGCGGTGCATTTTGACCGTAGCTTCACTGATGGAGAGTTCGTTGGCGACCTGTTTGTTCATCAACCCGGATGTCACAAGCGTCATCACCTGCCGCTCGCGAGCGGTCAGCAGCGAGAACTTTTCCTGCAATTGCGCAATATGTGCACTGTCGTCGCGTCGATCGATATCCTTTCGAATCGCGGCGGTGACGGCATCCAGAAGATCCTGGTCTCGTATCGGCTTGGTGAGGAAATCGACCGCGCCCAGTTTCATGCCTCTGACCGACATGGGGATGTCGCCGAAAGCGGTCATCAGGATCACCGGGATTCCGACATTGATCTTCGTTAGGTATTCCTGCAACTCAAGACCACTTGTTCCAGGCAGTCTGACGTCAAGCACCAGACACGCCGGCGCATCCGATAGCTCGACCTTCAAGAAGTCCGCTGCAGACGCGTATAGCGCGACCTTGTAGTTCAATGATTCGAGGAGATCCCCGAGGGACTCGCGGACAGCGCGGTCATCGTCAACAATATGGACGATCCCGGATTGAGACGCGTCTACTGGATTCTCGACCCCCGAACTGCTTGGCGGCGCGGGAGACTGAACGTGAACCTCGCTCCGCACCTCCCGTTTTCTTCCACCCATAGCTTTCCTCCGTGAAGCCTGACTATCTTCCGGCAGATCGATAGTCCCAGACCGAGCCCGGCTCCCTTCGTCGTGTAGAGAGTCTCAAAGACTCGATCTCTATCGGCCGGATCGACACCCGTACCCGTATCCGCGATCGCAACCGAGATCATATCATCAGCGATCCACGATGAGATGGTCAAAATGCGGTTCCCCTCTCCTACTTCGGTCATCGCCTCTATGGCGTTGCGCACAAGGTTAAGAGCAACCTGCTGGATCTGCACTCGATCCGCCTCGAGACGAGGCGCCGTCCGGTCGAAATCCGTACGTACGACGACACCAGCTCGCTCGACCTCTCGCTTTGAAAGCAGAAGGACTTCTGCAACCGCGTCGTTGATATCGAATTCTGCAAAACGAACCTGGGCGCCTCGTACCAGGGACCTGACCCCTGTCACCACATCTGCGGTTCGGCGCGCCTGCCTGATAATGCGTGCAATCGATTTTCGCGCTTCCGCAGCCTCGGCGGGATCCCTGTCGAGCCACCGCGCGCAAGCCTCTGCGCTTGTGAGTATGCCCGTCAGAGGTTGATCGATCTCGTGAATGATGGAGCCAGCGAGTTCACCAAGCGAGGTCAGACCCGACGCATGCGCAAGCTCATTCCGCGCGTCTGCAAGCGCCTGCTCCGCCGCCTTCCGCTGTGAGATGTCAGTGATGATGCCCTCGAGCTCCAAATCTCCCGTTGGCCCCTCGTCGAATTGCCCAACAGCGACGACATGCAAGGATTTTCCGTCCCTATGAATGACGCGATATTCGTGAGCAAATGGCGATTTGGTGCTGATGGCCTCGCCAAGCGCCCGCTCCAACGCAGGATAGTCTTCCGGATGGATTCGACTTATGAACATTTCGAACGGCACGGGATTTACATCCAGATCAAGATCCAGGATGCGGTAGCACTCGCGCGAACCTCGGGAGAGGAGAGTCCTCGTATTCCAGCGATAGCTACCCATGCCACCGATCTGCTGACCTCTGACCATCCACATGTTGGTCTCACGTAGTGCCTCGAACAGCCGAACCGATTCGAACGAAATGGCGGCTTGACTGGCCAGCATCGAGATCACCCGCACGCACTGGGGCGTAAAGATCCCTACATCGTCGTCGGACTCGAGATAGATTACGCCGATTGCCCAATTCTGATGAACCAGCGGCACGCATAATTGAGCTATCTTGCCGGACGATGGCTTCGTCGCGTCAATGAGCGCCGAGCTCGCAGCTCCGGCAACCCTCACCACCGTCCCTTTTCTCCCGAGGACCTCTTCGGCGAGATCTTCAGGTAGACTGAATTGCGCGCTTTGAGGGAAGGAGGCAAGAAAGTTTGCCCTCTCGCGAGGGAAGCTCGCATCCGCCTTGGCGAGCATATCCCGTTGTCCGCTGAGCAGGATCGCGCCGCGGGTTGCACCGGAGTAGCTTAGCGCCTCGGCGAGGAGGGCTTTGGCCAATCCCTGATAACTGATTTCCCTCGAGATGACCTGGAATGCCTTCGCGACCAGCTCAAGTTCGCTCGTCTCGCTTTCCCGGCTCATGCGAGTTGCCCCTGGTGACCGCTGGAGCCGTTCGGCGAGACGCGACGCATTCCGGTCGAGGTCGAGCGCTCCAGAGAAGGGGCCCTCATCGATAGCGGCGACATGCCGCTCTTCGCTACGACTGCGCCATTGAGGTTGCAGGAGGAGCCTGCCCTGCAGTCCTGAGCGCGCAGGACAGGTGCATTGCATCTCGCGCAGCCTTTCTCTGCACGCGCGTCGAAAATGCCCATGAACATCCACGAAACCGCAGGCGACCCCACCGGATTCATTTCGAACCTCGTTACACAGACTTTGGTTGGTGAAGGGAAGGAACAACGAGCATCGGTCAACCAACCTCGTGCCGGCCGGCCGCTGCGTGGTCCAGATCGACCAGCAACCGACAGACGAGACCATCGGGCGCGAAGTCAAGATCGACCTCGGCGTTCGGCAAGGCCCTCTCGATCAGCTTCGTCCCAAAGCCTACGCGGCCCGGCTTTCTAACACTTGGTCCGCCGCGCTCACGCCACTCTATCGCAAGGGCCTGCCCCGTGAGGTGGGGCGGCCGATCCCAGCTGATTTCCACCGCGCCTACAGCTGACGACAACGCACCGTGCTTGCTGGCATTGGTAGCCAATTCATGAAAGATGACGTGCAGGGACAAGGCAACGTGCGGCTCCAATCTCACGTCAGGCCCGGAGAGAAGGATGCAGTGGCGGTGCGACATCGCGTGCGGCCGGAGCGTGCGCTCTAGAAGCCATGCCAGCAACACCCGACGCTCTTGCGCGCCCTCAATCATCCGATAGGCGTCCGACAGGGCTGCGATTCGAGCCGAAAGTGCTAGACGAAGTTCGGAAGCAGTATCCGCGTCAGTCGTATCGACGAAGCACAGAACGACGCTGAGGAGATTGCGCATTCGGTGCTGCAACTCCCTGACAACGAGCCCGAGCGTGTCGCTGCTCATTTGAACCGCCCGCCCACAACCCGCGTATCCAGTTTCGGCCTTGGCTGAGTATGTGTCAGTGCGCCTCATGTTCGGACCTACCATCTGCCTTGACGTTGGGAATTCAGCACCCGCGACATATCTTCAACTTCTTGTCGAGCTCCGCATCGAGGTCCTGCTGCTTCTGATTGAAATCGGTTATGCGTCTCTGCAACGCGTCAACAGCCTTTGAATTGGGCATGAAGGCACTCCCGCGCGGCTGCACATGCACGCTCTCGGCCATACCTGGTTCAACGGACGATGGGGGCGTGGAGACTGGGTCCGCGAGGGCGGAGAGAGGTATCGCAGCGAAGCTGATAAGAAGGGATGAGCGGAAATGCATGGCCTCACCTCGGTACGGTTGGTTCGCGTGAATGCTCTCTCATTATGCAGCACACGGACCGATCCTGCTGTTCGTGGATTGCCGTAATTGAGGTTACATTGTTTGAATCACTCCCGTTGACGGACGGCCTATGGTGCCGCTTGCGGCGGCTCTTGCTCCGCGAGAACGACAGAGAAGAGTCCTGCATCGTCCGTCCAGTCCGCCACCGGCTTCCATCCCCCAGCTCGCAAGAGGATGAAGGCCTCGCCTCGCCCGTATTTGACGCTGTTCTCGGTGTGGATGGTCTCACCTTCCGCCAAGAAGAAGGCGCGACCGCCGACATCGAACCGGACGTCTCGGATCGCCTCCAGATGCATTTCGATACGAAATTCTGTATCGTTCCATCGTGCCACATGACGAAATGCGCCCAGGGGAATCGACCCACCCAGCTCGCGGTTGATCCGATGCAGGAGGTTAAGATTGAACGCCGCGGTGAGTCCCTGCGGGTCGTCATACGCCGGCAGCAGAACCTCTCGACCCTTGATACGATCGATGCCTATGAGCAGCATGGATCCGGCGCCTAACGTCCCGGCCAAAGCCCGCAGCAGATCGACCGCTGCATGCACTGTCAGATTACCGATCGTCGAACCGGGAAAGAAGCCAAGGCGGGGACTCCTGGCAATCTGCTTCGGCAGCGCGAAAGGGCGCGTGAAGTCCGCCTCGGTTGGGTAGATCGGAACTGTTGGAAACGCAAGCGACAGGCCTGCTGTCGTGTCCCGAAGAAACTCTCCGGAGATATCGATCGGAACATAAGCCGATGGCTCGATGTCTGCCAGCAACAGCCTCGTTTTGGCCGATGAGCCTGAACCGAACTCAACAAGGGCGCGGCCCGGCCCTGCGATGGCAGATATCGCCGGGAGCGCGGAAGCAAGAATCGATCGCTCGGTCCGGGTTGGATAGTATTCGGGCAACAGGGTGATCGCTTCAAACAGAGCCGACCCGCGGTGGTCATAAAGCCACCTCGCTGGAATTGCCTTTGGGTTTCGAGTCAGCCCTTCAAAGACATCGTTGCGGAATGCGATCGTCGCGTCAGCCATCTCGCATGGCAATTCATTCTGGAGTGGGAACAACCTCAATTTCTTCACACCTTTGTCTTGGTCCGAAAGCCCCGAAATATCTCAAGAGACCATTGCCGCCAGTTTCTTCATCCCGCGATGGATATTGATCTTGACGAGCTCGACTGACTGGCCGGTCGCACCGGACGCTCGGGCGATGCTGAAGCCATTCAGCTTGACGAGGCGGATCACGTTCTCTTGCGCGGGCTTCAGTCGGCCGAGCAACTGATCGATCGCGACGACGCTGATTGCTGCGCTCTCGTGGCCTTCAGTTGCAGTCTCTTCCTCTGGCGCGAGGGCCTTGTAGCGCGACGCATCGCGGACCAGATCGACCCACTTGTAGCGGGCAATGGCCGCAACCCATGCGCCGAACGGCTTCGACGGCTCGAACGTGTGGCGCTTGGCGTGAATGGCCATAAGCACCTCCTGCCTTGCGTCTTCTGCAGCGCAGAATGGGAGCCGCCGAGCGTAGTAGGCACGCAACCACTGATTCAACTCGCGTAGCAATTGTTCATATGCCGCTTCATCTCCCGAGCGTCCCGCGAGCATCAGCTCGGACCATCGGCGCGAGCGATCTCTCCATCTATCTCCGGATGCAGCGTTGGACCGATCCAGTCTTGCGCGGGCGACGTTGCTTGGGGGCCGCCTGCCAAGCGACTGCGCGGACATGCCTGCTACAGCATCGTAATGCGAGAACGCGTTCATCGTCGAAAGCTCTTGTCGAGACACTCGAGCAGGACGCTCGTTTCAAACGGCTTTCTGATAAGGCAAAATGCGCCGATCGATCTTGCTTCCTCGTCCAGCTGCTTGTCCGGGAGACCGGTGATGAGGATCACCGGCGATCCTATCTTCCGTCGCTGGAGCTCCCGAACCAGGTTGAGCCCACCCATACCCGGCATATGAACGTCCGCTATGATGCAATCAAAGCTCGAAACAGCCGTGTAGCTCAGCAGGGCTTCAGCTCTGTCAAACGGTTCAGAGCGGAATCCGACAGATCGCATCAAATCCACCAAGGACAGGCACAGAGCCTCGTCGTCATCGACGACTCCGACAAAAGGGACCTTCACCTGACTTACCCTCGCAAGACGCGATCATCATCGAGATGCGATCGTGACGTGGTCGATCGGCGCACAAGCCGCCTCCCCGTCGACCAGGCTATCGATATCGCGGCGTTCGACAATGATTCGCGAGAGGCGCATGTTCGATGCCCCGTATAAGAGCTTTCCAGCAGCTCCGCGGAGGCTTGTTGCGCAGCTGAGCCTGGAGCATGCGGTCAGTTGATTTCCTCCACAATCTCACGATTGGGATGCACAGACCCATACTTTGGTATGGGTTTTGCCGGCGCGGGGAACCAGGCGGGCATCGCATCAAGGCCCGCACGAGCGAGTTGTGCGCCGATGCTTTCAATGCAACAGCGCGTTCATTGCCCTGTCCTCGTGAACCGGCGCCTGACAAGGTCAGCGTCGCGCCGCGTAACGAGCGATGAGTTGCTGGGCGACATCGGTGAGATCACTGCCAATGATTTGCGGCTGAGGACCAACTCCGATGAGTTCGTTATCGGCCCGTCTGACAAAAGCGGCGCTCCAGCCTGCCGCTACTGCGCCTAGCGTGTCCCAAGCGTGGCAGGCGACCATGCAGAGCTGCGACGGCTGAACCGCCAGTTCACGCGCGACATGGTCGTAGGTTTGCGGCCATGGCTTGAAACGATTCACGCTGTCCACACTGAACAACCCTTCAAAGAACCCCGCGATTCCCGCGCGTTCGAGCTGGTGAGCTTGAACCTCGGCCAGGTTGTTCGTCAGTGTGAAGAGCCGAAAGCCGGCATTGCGCAGGCTCTCCAGTGCTCCCGGCACCTCCGGATAGGGCGGCATCGTAGAGAACTTCTGCCGAAGTTCATCGCTATCCGCCCGCTCGAGCCTGACGCCTTGAGTATCCGCAAGCATTTTGAATACGGCGGCGCCGATATCCGTAAACGGCACATACGAGCGCGCTGCCGTCAGGGCGAGCGAATACAGCACGAGGTTCGCGAACCAATGCCGCACATCGACTTTATCTTGGAATACTCGCTTGAAGACCGGCTCCACCGTCCGGATATCCAGTAGCGTTTCGTTGACATCGAAGACGATCAAAGGAAGGTCAGACATGGTGCAAGCTCCATCTTCGCTTCAACCGGTTCACCTGATCTGCGCAGATTCTGGCTGGATCAGTACACGGTGCCTGGCGTCATTCGCGGCAGGGCACGGCTTGGTTACAGCGCGACATGAAAGACCGTCTGACGCGGCGAAGGCTCGTTCACGCGGCAGTTACCGGTGCCCCAGATAGATTGCAATGTGCCGGCAACACGCATAGCAAGGTCGTCGAGTACACGAGGTCCAGGATTGCGCTTCCGGCGCCCCGCAGCCATCCCAGTGAACTGGTCGGCTGGCGGCTCGGGAACCTGACGAGCCAGTTGGGTCCATACGATTGTGGGAAGCCGGCAGATGAACGGCACTTTGGAAAACGGGGTAACGTTCCCGGAAGTGGCCAACTCCAGAGTTCGCCAGATGCATGAATGCTCAACTCCTAACGGAGGTGCCAGTCTCGAGATCTTGTGCGATGACGGAGCGCGTGTCCTTTGTCGCCAGTGGTCCCGAGACGATGAAGGCAAAGTCAGCAGTATCCTCGTCGTAAGAGCCACTCTGGAGTATCCTCCGGCCGAGGTCCTTGAACGCTTCGCCCACGAACTCGCTTTGCGCAGTGAGCTCGACCGTAGCTGGGCCGTGCGGCCCCTGGAATTGATCCGCAGCGGCGGCCGAACTCTATTGACGTTAGAAGATCCTGGCGGCGAAGCTCTGGAGCAATTGCTCATCGCGCCGATGAAGCTGGATCACTTTCTACGGTTGGCTGTCGCCATCACGACGAGCGTCGAATATCTCCATCGACGCAACCTGGTTCACAAGGACCTGAAGCCGGAAAACATTCTGGTGATTGGGGAGAATGAGGTCCGAATTACCGGATTCGGCCTCGCATCTCGCGTGCTGCGAGAGCGACAGCAGTTTGAAGCAGCAGAGACCATCGCAGGAACGTTGGCCTATATGGCCCCCGAACAGACCGGTCGCATGAACCGGTCCATCGATTCCCGCAGCGACCTGTACGCACTTGGCGTGACATTCTACCGGATGCTCACGGGTTTACTGCCGTTTAACGCCGCCACTCCATTGGAATGGGCGCATTGCCATGTCGCAAGACTGGCAATTCCGCCCCACGAGCTGACGAATCGCGTACCGGCAGCCGTATCGGCGATCATCATGAAGCTTCTCGCCAAGACGGCCGAGGACCGCTACCAGACCGCCGCCGGCCTCCGGAACGACCTCAATCACTGCCTTGCGGAGTGGGCCACGCACGGACGGATCGAGCAGTTCCCTCTCGCGCAATCGGATCGGTCGGACCATCTTCTGATTCCGGAAAGCCTTTATGGCAGGGAGCACGAGATCGAGGCCTTGCTCGCCTCGTTCGATCGCGTTGCCCAAAGTTGCGTGCCAGAATTGGTCCTGGTGTCGGGCTCCTCCGGAGTGGGCAAGTCCGCGCTTGTCGACGAGATGCAGAAAGCGATAGCGCAGTCTCGAGGGCTGTTCGGGTCCGGCAAGTTCGATCAGCACAAGCGCGACGTGCCCTACGCATCGCTCGCACAGGCATTCAGCGGGCTTATCAGGAACCTTCTTGCCAAGGAAGAAGCCGACCTTGCACCCTGGCGCAACGCATTGCGCGAAGCGCTTGGCCCGCTTGCTCAACTCATGGGCGATCTCGTGCCGGAGCTGCGCCTTCTCATTGGAGATCAACCATCTGTCCCCGATGCATCACCGCGAGATGCGCAACGGCGTTTTCAACTTCTCTTTGCCCGCTTTATCGGTGTGTTCTGCAAACCGGCCCATCCGCTCGTTCTCTTCCTGGATGACCTGCAGTGGTCGGACATGGCCACGCTCGACCTGATCGAATATCTGCTGGCCCGGTCCGATCTGCAAAATCTACTCTTGATCGCCGCGTATCGTGACGGCGACGTCGAGATGGGACATCGGCTGGCCGCACGACTCGCCGAGATCCGCCAATCCGCCAAGAACGTTCAGGGCATCAATTTGCTTCCCCTCACCCGGGAATCTGTCGGGCAATTCGTGGCCGATGCGCTTCGCCGCGATCTGCCATTCGCTTTGCCAATCGCGGATATTGTCTACGCGAAGACTCGCGGCAGCCCGCTCTTCTTTACCCAATTTCTACGAACACTGGCGGAAGAGAACCTGCTTCTATTTGATCACGCTGAGGGAGAGTGGCGCTGGGATCTTGCTGGCATCAAGGAGAAGAGCTACTCCGACAACGTTGCCGATCTAGTCGTCGGAAAGTTGAGCGGCTTGCGCGACGACGCTCGTGCCGCGTTGTTGGAGCTGGCGTGCCTTGGCAATGCCGCCGAGATCGAAACTCTCTGCCTTGTGCACGGCACGTCGGAGCAGGCTCTCCACTCGGACTTGAATGAGGCGACACGTCTCGAACTGGTCCGACGCCTCAACAATTCATATGCATTTGTGCACGATCGCGTCCACGAGGCGGCCTATGCGATTGAACCGCACCTAGACAAGCAAGCCGCCTTGCATCTCCGGATCGGCATGGCTCTTGCCACACAACTGACACAGGCCGAGCCGAGCGAACGGATCTATAGCGTAGCCAGCCAACTCAACCGCGGCGTCGCCGCTGCGAAGACCGGCGACGAGAGAAGCACGATCATTGCCATCAATCTCGCCGCAGGTCAGCGCGCGCGCGGTGCGACAGCTTACCATGCCGCCGTAGTTTACCTTGAGATGGCCCGCAGATTGATCGAGGAAAAACGGTCTGCGCAGCATAGCCAGATCGCCTTTTCGATCGGCCTGCTCCACGCTGAATGCAAGTTTCTCCTTGGCGATCTAACCACCGCAGAAGCAGAGTTACGGGCCTTGTCGCAGAGTTGGTCCGATGTTGTGCGGAGTGCGGAGGTCACGAGCCTTCGTGCGCAGCTGTACACCGCTGCGGGACAACTGGAGCCGGCGGTCGACGTCTGCCTGGCATTTCTCCGGAAGGTCGGAATTGACTGGCACCCTCATCCGACTCGCAGCCAAGTTGACGAAGATCGTCGACGATTGCGAGCTTTGGCCGAAACATCGTCTGACGAACAGCTTCGCACACTCGCGCCGATGGCCGATCCGGATCATCGCGCGATCATGCGTGTCTTGGCCGACCTCGTCACACCTGCGTTTCTCACCGATCGCAACCTATCTGACATCATGCTCATGGAGGCCACCCGGCTGACCCTCGAGCACGGGATCAGCCCTGAATCGTGCTATCCGCTGACCGCCATATTCGGTGTGCTCGCGAGCGATTCGACCGACGCGGAACTTGCCTTTCGCCTCTCGCAGTTCGGCGCATCTCTGGCTGAGACACGCTCGGAGACAGGACTGAGCGGCCGTGCTCTCCTGGTATTTGGTCTCCATGTGACTCCATGGATCCGTCCCGTCCGATCCGGAAGGTCATTCGTTCAACGCGCCCTCGAGATCTGCCTGACCACCGGAGATCTCGCCTTCGCGGCGTATTCGCATCGGGGGCTTCTGGCGCTGGATCTATTCAGCGGCGAAGCACTTCCAGGCGTTCTGTTGCATGCCGAGCAGGCGCTGGGATTTGCGGAAGCCTTGGGTATCCGGTTGAATTCCGAATGCCTGGCGACGCAACGGGCGCTCGCGCTCAGCCTGATGGGGCGTGATGCGGATTTCGATCCGAGCAAGCCGAGTTCAATTGAGGCCCCGGCCACAACGGAGCCGTTGAGTTCGTTCTTCGACTATGTCGTGCGGGTCCAGCTCGCGGTTCTTGCCGGACGTAGCCATGACGCTATCGCTTTGGCCCGATGCGCAGCCGAGTACGCGTGGTGCGCCAGAGCCTATTGTGAGTTCGCCGAGTACCGGTTCTATACAGGGCTTGCCCACGCCGCCGCCTATGACGAGGCGCCGGAACAGGATCGCGAGCAACACGTCATTTGCCTTCGCGAACACTACCGCAAGCTGGTTGCATGGTCCGACCGCTGCCCGGCCAATTTCGCCGCCCGTTGCACGCTGATTGCCGCGGAGTTGGCGCGGATCGAAGGCCGCGAAATCGAAGCCGAAAGGCTGTACGAGGCAGCGATACAATTGTCGCAAGAAGGTGGGTTCCTGCAGATCGAGGCTATTTCGGCCGAGCGCGCGGCTGCGTTCTACGAGATGCGTGACATTCGTACGGTCGTACTGTCGTACGTCACGAATGCACGAGACTGCTATGCGCGCTGGGGCGCGAGCGCAAAGGTCTACCAGCTCGAGGAGCGCTATCCGAGCATCCGAGAAAAGGGACATGTCGTCCACGCCGCCAGTACTATCGGCACGCATGTCGAGCAGCTGGACCTGGCGACGGTTCTCAAGGTGTCCGAAGCCGTCTCGGGCGAGATCGCGCTGGATAAGCTCACCGAAACCCTATTGCGTTCGGCGATCGAACACGCCGCCGCAGAACGCGCCGTGCTGGTTCTGCCGCAGGGCACGGAACTGAGAGTTCGGGCGCAGGCAGCGATCGGCGACGGCTCTATCGCCTTTGACTTGGCAGATTTGCCCCTCTCTGGCGAGGCATTGCCGCTATCGATCGTACTTTACACGGCTCGTACGCAGGAAAGTGTCGTGCTCGACGATGCGTCGACGAGCAGCGCGTTTGGCGGCGATCAATACATCCGGCAGAAAGGTACCCGGTCAGTCCTGTGTGTCCCACTCGTCAAGCAAGGTAAGGCGGTGGCTTTTCTGTATCTCGAGAATAATCTTGCTTCGCGGGTCTTCACTCCCGGCCGGATCGCGATCCTCAGATTTCTTGCGTCCGAGGCCGCGACGTCGCTCGACAACGCCCGGCTGTACCGGGAGTTGCAGGAGCGGGAGCACCGATACCGGGAAGCGCAGATGGAGCTGGCTCACGCCAACCGTGTTGCGGTGATGGGGCAGCTGACTGCATCGATTGCCCATGAGGTTAACCAGCCGAACACAGCCGTCATCTCCAGCGCCCAAGCTGCATTGACCTGGCTGAATCACCAGCCCCCCGCACTGCAACAAGCGCGGAGGGCGCTGACGCGCGTTGTCGAGAACAGCGTCAGGTCAAGCGAGGTCATTGGGCGAATTCGAGACATCGTGAAGAAAGCGCCTCCCAGGCGGGATGCCCTGGCGATCAATGACGTCATCGGTCAGGTCATCGAGCTCACACAAGTCGAAGCCGCGAGAAACCGGGTCTCGATTCGGACCGAGTTCGCCGACCGCCTGCCCAACGTCATCGGAGATCGCGTCGAACTGCAGCAGGTGACCCTTAATCTGATCCTGAATGGGATCGAGGCAATGAGTGAGACAACGGAGGCCAGGCGAGATCTGCTGATCCGAACCGCGAGAGCGGACGACGAAAGCGTACTGGTATCAATTGCGGATTCAGGGCCGGGATTGTCTCCCGAGAGCCTGGCCCGCCTCTTCGAACCCTTCTACACGACCAAGCCGACTGGTCTTGGCGTTGGGCTGTCGATATGCCGATCGATTATTCTTTCGCATGGCGGCCGGCTGTGGGCGGACACCAGCGAAGCCCGAGGAGCCGTCTTTCAGTTCACAGTCCCTGTCGATGACGGGCTGAGCGTGATCTAAGCTCTCGAAAAAATGTCGTCGGATGGAAACCTGCCACGACACACTTGCCGCACGCCCGCGTGCTTTCGCTTCACTCGCTCCAATCTGGAAATGGTCGGCTCCAATAGGCCGCCCTAAGCATCTGAATGCTTGGCACGCCTCCACTCGCCGGGTGTTAGCCCGACCTTTCGCAAGAATACGCGACTGAGGTGGCTCTGATCCGCAAAGCCGCACTCCAACGCGATTTCGCTGATCGATTTTTTCCCGCGTAGCAGATACCTGGCACGGTCTATCCGTTGCTCAACGAGCCACTGGTGTGGCGACGTTCCAAGCGTCCTCTTGAAGGCACGCGAAAATTGCCCGGCGGACAGTCCACACGCCTGCGCCAGCTCGGCTACCGAGCGATCCGCACCGACATCGTCGAGAAGCAACTCCTTGATCCGGGCCACCTCGTGGTCGGACAGCTTTGGGCCGGCTGCGTTGCCAGTCGGATTCAGGCCGCAATAGGCGACCAGCAGACGCGAGCGCAGCGCCGAGAACACGTGGTCGACGAACAACATGGGAATTTCGGCCGGGCTATCCAATGCGGGCAGCACGGCGCGGGCAAGCGACGTCGCGACATCATCCCTGTATTCTCGCGCCACATCGTAGTTGAAACCCGAGAAAGTCGAACCAAGCTCGCGTGCGGTCTCGTCAAAGGCAAGATCAGGGATGAAAAAGTTCAATGCCTCGAACGGCGCCATATTGTCCCCTTCCCAATGATAGCGCATGTCGAAAAGAGAAATCGCTCCTGCTCGCATCGCCGGTCGCATCGCGTGATGGCCGTCTTTCCAGACATCTTGCGCCTCGGGATGATCCGTAAGATATACGGTCACCATGTACATATTCTCGCGGAGATGCATTGAAGTCATCTCCGATCCCTGTCGACGCCTGAGCGTGTGAACGGCGTTAAGGCCGGCTTTGGCAAACTTCGCGCCAGCGACCTCTCGAACCAGGCAGATGCCGTCCTTGGGGTCGGACAAGAAGTCCGACGGCTTCTCTTCCACCATCCTCCTTCGACTTCTCACGCTCTGCTCCGCTTGCTGATGAAGATCCGTCCGCTAACTCATGACTCCCGCTTCGTTGAGAGACGTCTTGACGGTCATTGGAATGAAGCCGGTCATCGCGCCGATCAGATTCATCCAAAACGAACGTCAGGTCTTTTCAAGAACCACGACGTCGCCTGCCGTACGATATCTCCAGAAGGCGAATGGGTCACCAGCATCTCGCATGCTGCATCGCGACAACGAAGCGGTGGGTGCTGAACGGCCACTCGAAGCCACGGTTGCGGAGCATCGGGATGGATTTCTTCGAACCAAGGACGGCGGCCAATCATTCCTTTGATGGAACCGACCTCGAACACGATCGTCAAATGCGGCTGGCGCACCTCGGGGAACTCGCCGGAACAATCATTCATGAGGTCACTCAGCCTCTCGGAGCCGTCATTTCCAGCGCCGACGCCGCTTTGCGCTGGCTCGACCGCGAAACGCCCAACATCGCTTGTGCTGTGAAGTCCATCCAGCGCATCCGCGTCACAGTCGGCCGATGCGGGCGGACCATCGCGGAGTTGCAGCAATTATCGGCCAACATTTTGACCGACCTTATGGAGCAGTCTCTGAATGCCATAGTCGACGAAGCGCTTGCCTTATCTGAACCCCAGATCGCCCTCGCAGAGATCGTAACGAACATCAGCTTTGATCCTGATCGCCAGGTGACAAAGGCGAACAGGGATCTGCTCCTTCAGGTGATGTTGAATATCATTCAGAACGCGATCGACAGCCTGCTTCACGTTACGGATCGCCAAAGAACGCTGAACATTCGAACGTTTACCTCGTCGAACTCCGTCGTGCTCGAAATCGAGGACAATGGCGTTGGCCTTCCCGACGGGACAACAGACATTTTCAATCCCCTCTACACTACAAAAGAGGGCGGCCTCGGCCTCGGCCTCGCGCTATGCCGGCGCGTGGTGGTTGCTCATGGCGGGGCTATCCAGGTGAGGCCGAACGCCGACTGGGGGACGACACTCGTCGTAACTCTGCCGCGAGTGGAACCTTAGTTGCCGCCACACCTCTCGAGCCAAGTCAGCGAAATCGCCGAGCAGCACCGCCTGAAGGCCCCGTAAAAAATATCGCGTTGCCTGTAACTCCGGCCCCTTTGCGCCCGAAATAGCCGGACGAGACCGGATTGGCCTGAACAGGCGGTCCTTTGACGAAAACGAGGAGGCAGATGTGGGACTATCCTGGCAACAAGGCCCGCTATCAGCCGGCGCGGTTGGACGCTTTCTCGTCCCCGAGCCGCTGCCCAAACGGCTTTTGTACATTGAGCCGCTGCGCCGTCGCATGCGCGTGCGCTTGGGCGAAAGCTGGATCGCAGATAGCGAGCGGTGCCTCCTGCTCTTCGAACCAGGTCGCTACCCCGTAGCGTACTTTCCTGAGGCCGATGTGTCGCAACAGCTCATGCAGCGAACCGAGCATATCACTCAACACGCCGACCTCGGCCCCACGTCCTGGTACAGCGTTCAAGCAGACGAGCAGCGCATCGCGGCGCGGGGAGCATGGCAGCACACCAATCTGCCCGCCTATGCGGGCGATTTGCGGGGTCATATCGCTTTCGCCTGGCGTGCCATGGATGCGTTCTATGAGGAAGATGAACGCATCGTCGGTCATGCCGCCGATCCCTATCACCGCATCGACATCCGCCAAACCTCTCGCAATCTCGTGGTCAATCATGAGGGCCGGATCATTGCCGATACAAAGCGACCGCTGGTGCTTTACGAGTCCGGCTTTGCGCCCCGCTGGTACGTTTCACGTTCCGATATAGATGAGTCCGCCCTCACCCCAGTGAAACTCCAGACTTTCTGTCCATACAAGGGTCTCTGCAGCTATTACTCCATCGGAGACGCGCGCCAGGCGGCATGGTCCTACCCCGAGGCCTATTCCGAAGTCGGTCGGATCTCGAATTTGGTATCGTTCGAACCAGATATCGTGACGGTTCTTCTCGATGGCAACCAGATACGTCTCGAGCCGGGCCAGTCGGTCGTTCCACATGGGCCCGACCGGAATCTCGACGTTGCCGAGATAGTCCGCGAACCTGGCGCCTGAAACCCAGTCCACGGCTCATAAGCGGCAAGAAGAACTGCTCGCCAACAGAGAGCTGCATATGGCGCATCTTGTGTCAGTAAACGTTGGGCTTCCGCGCGAAATCGCGTGGAAGGGCCGCACGATACGCACGGGCATTTGGAAAACCCCTGTGCGCGGTCGCTGTCGGGTTGGCCGGCTCAATCTAGAGGGAGATGGGCAAGGCGACCTTAGCGGGCACGGCGGTGAGCAGCGGGCAATCTTCGTCTACCAAATCGAGTCATACCGCTACTGGCAGATGCAACTGGGCCGTACCGACTTCGTACATGGACAATTCGGCGAAAATTTCACCATCGCAGGGCTACCCGACGATAGCGTTTGCATAGGCGATCGCTATCGAATTGGCAGCGCCGTCTTCGAGGTCACTCAACCGCGCGTCACCTGCTACCGCGTCGGCATCCGGACCAACGAGCCGAAGATGCCTGCCCTTCTGACATCCAGTGGACGGCCGGGATTCTATTTCCGTGTCCTGAGTGAAGGCGAAGTTGGGGTCGGCGATCAAATCGTGCAGGTTGGTGAAGCGTCCGAACGGATGACCGTCGCCGAAATCAGCGCGCTGCTCTACTCTCCAGATCACCCGCGTGATCGGCTGGAGCGGGCATTGAGGATCGAGGCACTTTCGCCGGGATGGCGCTCGTCGTTTGAAGCATTGCTTCAGAGCCAAATGGCAGGTGCGGGAGGGAGCGGCAATGCAGGTCTTGCTCCGGCGACCGCTGCTAGTTCGACCGCGCCTGGATTTTCTTCGCTCTTGGTTGCGGCGATCGATCGGGAGACCGTGGACGTCCTCTCTCTTTCCCTTCAGCATCCGCATCGCGAGCCGTTGCCTCTGCCGCTCCCCGGCCAATACGTGGTCGTGCGCCTTCCGCGCGCCGATGGCCCGCCGCTCGTTCGCAGCTATTCGCTCTCCGGTCCTCGATCGACCGAGAGCTATCGGATCAGTGTGAAGATCGAGCCGAATGGAGCCGCTGGAGACTATCTGAAGAGGGTCCTCCAGACCGGCGATGTTCTCGAAGTCAGCTTCCCCCGCGGAGGCTTCATCCTGCAATCCCGAGAGCGGCCAGTCGTGCTCCTCAGCGCGGGCATCGGGGCAACGCCCGTTCTCGCAATGTTACACGCGCTTGCAGCGACCCACTCCGCCCGGCAGGTATTCTGGCTCCATGCCGCGCGCGACGGGCAGCATCATCCATTCGCCGGCGAAGTCCGCCGGCTCGTGCTTGCCCTTGCCCGGGGCCACAGCTTTATCTGCTACAGCAGACCGGCTCCGCGCGACAGGCTCGGCGAAGATTTCGATGCGCCAGGCCGATTGTCGCAATCGACATTCAAGGAGATCGGAATCCCGCACGAAGCGGATGTCTACCTCTGTGGGCCGGCCCGTTTCATGGCAGACATGAAGCAGGCGCTTGCAACGTTCGGCATAGTGCCCGATCGGATTCATGTCGAAGTCTTCAATGGCGGCGAGCCATTGATGCCTGGGATCGTCAACGCAGTTCCCCGAGCTCCTCATCTGCCCAGTGATGCCCGCGGCGGTGGTCCATTAATATCCTTCGCGCGAAGCGGCATCGCTGTCCATTGGAAGCCGTCCTCTTACGGGAGCCTTCTGGATCTGGCCGAAGCGTGTGACGTCCCGGTCCGCTGGTCATGCAGGACTGGCGTTTGCCACAACTGCGAAAGCGGCCTGATTTCAGGCGCAGTGGCCTATGATCCACTTCCGCTCGACATGCCGGCCGACGGCAATCTCCTGATTTGCTGCTCACAGCCTATACGAGACGTCGTCATCGATTTGTAGGTCACAGGCGATGCAATCAATGAGGCCCTCATGAAGTTCTCGGTCGAAGTGATCACCGTTCCCGTGAGAGATGTCGATCGGGCACTGAGATTCTATGTCGATCAGGTCGGCTTTGCCCTCGACGTCGATTACCGCCCCAACGACGCATTCCGCGTCGTGCAGCTCACGCCTCCTGGCTCGAACTGCTCGATCCAGATTGGTAAGGGGATCACCGACGCGCCCGTCGGCTCGCTCCGTGGCACTTGTCTCGTCGTCACGGATCTGGAGACCGCGCACCGCCACCTGCTGGGGCGCGGCGTCCAGGTCAGCGATATCAGGCACAAGACGCCGACCGGCGCATGGGACGGTGGCTTCGCGCCGGGCCTGGATCCCGCGCGCGGGGACTACGCCAGTTTCGCTGATTTTTTGGACCCGGACGGCAACGGCTGGGTGCTCCAGGAACGGGGCTACCGCGCGGCTTGAGGCGTGCGTCGCTGGACATCGTCATTCCATGTAGGCGACCGCTCCGGCCCACCCCAACGAGCCTCCGCCCGCAGCACGAAGAGCATCTGGCCTGGAAGACTGGCCGTGTCGACCGGAGCGGCCCTCTGAGCTGGCCGGCTTTCGTCCGACCGAATCGGTCATCTGCGAGTACCCCCGATCTACCTGCTACGCTGGCCTCACATTCGATCACTGCCGCAATAAGGCCGTGTCAACACCGGGCGGAGCAGTCCAGCTCCACCAATGGCTATGAGACGAACGAGCACATCTTAGAGATCGCCCGGCATTCGGTCTTTGGCGTGCATGACTATCGTAGCTCCCACGGAGCCGCTCATCACGAGCCTCCACCAAGGGAGTTCCGCCATGACCCAGATGTCGATCCAAGCACGTTCGAGCCACCCTGTCCTTGCAGGAATTCTTCTCGTCGCCTTGCTGTCCCCCGCATATGCATCCGATCGGAGCACCTCTCTCGACGCCCTCCACGGGCTGCAGGGACGCGCAGCCGAGCAGCTGGCTTCGGTCGAATTGACATCGCATCGGCCGTGGCTCGCGCCGGTTGGCCATCACCAGCCGAGGCGCGACGACGCACCTCATTCAGGCACTTTGTCAGCGTTGGAACGTGAGCAGCAACAGCGCGATCAGATACTGGACCGCAAGCTGATCATCTGCCGCGGATGTTGAGGTGGCCAACCATCTCAAGCACCTGCTGAGGTGCTTCCAATATCCGACGTCACCTCTGCGCTCTTCGTCAGCTCCAGTTCGTCAGCCGTCGCCGATGTTTGCGCTGCCTTTCGCCATTGCGCAGGCGTGATCCCCATGTGGCTCTTGAAAGCCCGCTGGAATGCTGCCTCGGACAGATATCCGGCCGCTTCCGCCACCGCTCCCGTCGAGATCGACGATCTCCTCAATTCGTTCGCTGCCAATGTCATGCGGATGTCGGTCAGCAGATCGCTTGGGGAACGACCAAGCTTCTCCTGAAACTGGCGCGCGAGTGTGGCACGCGACATGTTGGCGAGCTGTGCGAACTCCGGAAGCGTCCATGCGCGCGCCGGCTCGTTGAACATTGCGGCGACCACTGGCGCCAGGCGAGGATGTCCCGCGAGCGCAAGCAGTCCCCGAGACATATCCCCGGTCTCGCTGGCAAGGCGCAACACGAGCGCGAACATCGCAGTCGACAGCGCATTCAACATCGCGCGGCCTCCCAGTCGATCACTTGCCGTTTCGCCGCGCATCAAGGCAACGAGGCCCGCGAGTTGCCCCGCAGTCCCCTGCTCTCCATCCGTCGCGCCGGCGCTGACGACCAGCACCGGCGGCAGATAATTTCGTAGCAACCTGTCGTGCGGCGGGGCGATCGAGAAGTGCCCGCACAACAGATCGAGTCGCTGGTCGGAGCCGGGATTCTCGCTGATCATGAAATTGAGCGACGCGCGGTTGCGCACCGTCAGCGGCGCGGCGCCGCTGCCATCATGCATGATGTGCCGCGGGTTGCCCGGAAGCAGCACGATGTCGCCAGCCTTGAGGTGCAGCGGCCGGCCACTGGCCGGATCGTCCAGCACCGCCGAGCCTGCCAAAACGGCATGGTACGGGATCTCATTGACATTGCCCGGCCCCTGCTCGATCCGCCAAGGCGCCCCATAGGAGCAACGCAGGTCCAAACGGCCGTGGACTGGCATCATCTCGAACAGCCGGCTCAACCAATCCATCCAAACCCCTCACGACATCCAATTGAGACGAACAAGCATATATTTGCGCCGTATTGGCATTCAATATCTCATCTTGGGACCCCATTGTCACTCCGCAATCATTCACCGGCCAACAAGGAGTGCCACCATGTCCCGCCTTTCCATCCCGAACCTCGACGCTGACGCCGGCCCGTCTGGCCAGCTCTACGCCCAAATCAAGAAGGCCATCGGCAGCGTGCCGAATACGTTCGCGGCCATTGCCGCCCATGGCCCTGCGGCACTCAAGGCCGTCCTCGCTGCCGATACGGTCTTGGCGTCCGGCAGCCTGAGCAAGTCCGACAGGGAGATCATCAAGCTCATCATCAGCGAAGCCGCCGGCTGTGACTACTGTGTCGCCGCCCACAGCCATCTCGGGTCGCTCGTCGGCGTTACGCAGGAAGTGCTGAAGCAGGTGCGCGACGGTAAGCCCACGGGCGATGCCCGGCGTGACGCGTTGGTCACGTTCGTGCGCAAGCTCGCGCGCACCAGCGGCACCATCAGCGACCAGGACTATCTCGCGATCAAGGCCGCTGGCTACAGCGATGCGCAGCTCGTCGAGATCAGCCTTGCCTTTGCAACCACCGTCTTCACCAACGTCTTCAATCGTATCAACGATACCGAGATCGACTTTCCGGCAGTGGCGTAGCGCAACTGTAGCGCATCGTCATCTCGAATCAGGAATCAGGATCATGACTACGCTTGCCAATACCAAATTCGCCCAAAGCCCCGTTCTTCGCATCCTGCATGGATCCGGCTTACTCGCTGTGGATCTCGATTATCACATCGTTCGCGCCTCCATGGTGATCATGTTCTTCTTCTTCGGCTACCAGAAATGGTTTCCGTATGAATTCGAGAGACTGGTCCCGTTCATCGGCAACGGGCCGCTGATCTGGTGGCTTTATCCCGTGTTCGGCCACGCGGGCGCCAGCTACTTCCTGGGCGTGTCGGAATGGACGTTTGGCGCGCTGCTGCTCGCAGGCTTCTGGAGCAAGCGCCTTGGTGTTCTCGGGGCACTCGGCTCGACCGGCACGTTCGTCGCAACTGTCACCATCATTCCTTTCATGCCGGAGGGCTGGGATATTGCGGCAGGAGGCTTTCCAGCGATGACCGGCAATGTGCCTTTCCTGATGAAGGACGTCGTCCTGCTCGCAGTCTCCTTCTACCTGTTGAGACAAGATCTGGTTCGACTGGCACGTCGATAGCCATCGCGCCGACCCTGATCCGTCACCGGCGAGCACGCTGGCTCGCCGGTGAGGCACGAAGCTCGTGTCGAGATCACCGCTTCCAGCGAAGCTCCGCGGTGGCCGGTGTTCGAGCAACCCATACTTCAGTATGCGTTACTGCATCATAATCGCTAGGTTGTGAGCCGCCGTTTCAAGGGGCACCGTGCGACAAGGCACTGCATTCGACGAGACCTTCGGCGAGCCAAGATCCAACCGGGAGGGTTCTCGCGTTCCGTTGAGTTGCGAATCGGAAGCGCCATGGTCTCGCGTTGGGGCACGCCGTCAAAATATCTGCCGCCCAAGGACAGCACAACCAGACGAGGCGTACCATGAACACGGGTCAGAAGGTTGTCGTCGTCACTGGAGCTTCGGGAGGCCTGGGCGAGGCAATCGTCGATGGGTATCGAAGCCGCAATTATTGCATTGTCGCGACTTCTCGGTCGATTGCACCGTCCCGCGATCCGAACTGCCTGGCAATTCGCGCCGATATCGCAGATCCGGAAACCGGACGACGCGTCATCGAATCCGCTCTCGAGCGGTTCGGACGTGTCGACACGCTGATCAATAATGCCGGCATCTTCATCCCTGGACCGTTCGAGAATTACACCGAGCAAAACTACAGAGACGTTCTCGCGACCAATCTGAACGGCTTCTTCTTCATCACCCAGCATGCCATCAAGGTGATGATGCAGCAGAAGAGCGGGCACGTCGTCCAGATCACCACGACCCTGGTCGAATACGCCAACTCGAATGTTCCTGCCGTTCTGGCATCGTTAACCAAGGGCGGCCTCGCAGCTGCGACGCGCGGTCTCGCAATCGAATACGCCACCCGCGGCATTCGGGTAAATGCTGTAGCTCCCGGCATGATCAAGACGCCGCTTCACGCTCCCGAGACATACGAAGCCGTGGCGTCGCTGCACCCTCTCAAGCGCATGGGTGAACCCGAGGATGTCGCGCAAGCGATCCTCTACTTGGAAGATGCGAAATTCGTAACCGGAGAAACCATTCACGTCGATGGTGGCCAAATCGCAGGTCATTGACTGCGAGCGCCACTGCATTTGGCGATCGCATCCTCCGACCTATCCCCTGGTGCCGCACCATCATGGCGCGGTTCCTCATTCATTCGTCAACAGGAGAAAACACGCCATGAACTTCATCATCGACACGCTCGGCCGTTCAGTGCTGCTACGGCGCGATCTCGATTACCATCTGCTCCGCACATCGATGGTGATCATCTTCGCGTGGTTCGGATATGACAAATGGTTCGATTCCGAGATCAGAGGTCTCGTGCCATTGATCACCCACGGCCCATTTATCTTCTGGACGATCCCGGTCCTGGGTATCGGCGGCACGAGTGTTCTTCTCGGAGCTTCAGAATGGACTTTTGGTTCGCTATTGCTCCTGGGATTTTGGAATAAGAAGCTGGGCGTGCTTGGCGCCCTCGGTTCTTGCTGCACCTTCATTGCAACCGTTACGATTTTCCCGTTCGCGCCAGACGCCTGGGATGCCGGCGCCGGAGGGTTCCCGGCCATGGGAATGGTCGCAGCTTTCCTCCTGAAGGATCTCGTCTTGCTGACCGTCTCTGTTTATCTGCTGAAGCAGGATGTCGAGCGGGTTATCGCGGCGCGCGACAAAACGACATTGTCCCGAGGGCGTAGCGTCCTGTCCGCTACGAGCTAAGAAGTTCGAATCAAGATCCCTCCCGACATCGTAACAACGATGACGACATGCATCGACCGATTTGGAACACGATGAGAAAAAGGACAATCGCATGATATCCGCAGCATTTCCGTATGTGAAAAAGCGACAGCGGGTTCTGAATCGGGAGATGGCTTATGTGGAGGTTGGAGAGGGCGATCCCATCTTGCTGCTACACGGCAATCCAACCTCCTCGTACCTCTGGCGCAACGTATTGCCACATGTCGAGCCGCTTGGCCGCTGCATTGCTCCCGACCTCATTGGCATGGGCGATTCAGACAAATTGCCCGACAGCGGCCCGAACTCGTATCGCTTCGTTGAGCACCGCCGTTACCTTGATGCCTTGCTCGACGCTCTGGATGTGCGCGAGCGTGTCACCCTGGTTCTTCATGACTGGGGCTCTGCTCTCGGCTTCGACTGGGCCAACCGCCATCGGGAATCGGTGAGGGGAATTGCATTCATGGAGGCGATCGTAGCGCCCCAAGGCGACGATCATTGGGACAAGATGGGCATGCGCTCGGCCCTGGAGGCCCTTCGTTCGGATGCCGGCGAAACGATGGTCCTGCAGAACAATTATTTCATCGAGCAAATCCTGCCGAACGCCATCATCCGGAAGCTCTCGGCTGAGGAAATGGCGCACTACCGAAGGCCGTTCCTGGAGCCTGGGGAGGGACGACGTCCAACATTGACCTGGCCCCGGCAGATACCGATCGAGGGTGATCCAGCCGATGTGGTCGCGATCGCCACTGATTATGCGAACTGGCTGGGGACGACCGATGTACCGAAACTCTTCCTGAAGGCAGAGCCGGGTGCCATTCTTGACAATCATAGACTGGTCAACCTCGTGCGCAGTTGGCCGGCTGTGACTGAGCGGAGCGTGGCGGGAATCCATTTCGTTCAGGAGGACTCGCCCGACGAGATCGGACACGCGATTGTCGACTGGATGAACACGCTCGCCTAGCTAAGGAGAGCCACGGTGCTCCGAGGATTGGCGATCAAGAGCAATTCATCTATTTGTTGATCGGCGCCTCGGATCAATCCCAACCGTAGCGGCACGCGGTCGGTCCGCGACCAAGGCGTTGAGCGGCCTGGTCGCGCAACGCCTTGGCGGCAATATTATGGGCGCCAAAGGACTCCCGCGTGCGCAGGAGACTGAGGTAGGAAACACGGCGAGCCCTATCAGCTGACACAGTCTCGGCCGGTACCGATGAACCTCGTGCCCACTTCATTAGAATGCGAGCTGGGTACGCATTGCTACCGCGTCAAACGTCGCGCCCCGATCTGCCGTCGAAGTCGGCGATTGTTGCCTGGCGACGTCGCCGTGCAGATAGTCCAGCATGAGACGAAGATTGCCGTTGATGTACCAGTTCAAGGCCGCCGTATAGACGGTCTGCCGACCACCTGCGACCCCGGTTGCGGTCGCCAGCCCGTCGTTGAGATCGATTGTTGAGACGCGACCCGCGACTTCCCAGGCGCCCCAGCCGCCGCTCCGCATTGAGAACGGATCCGCCGGCTTGATGCCGTTGTATGAGCCGGTCGATGCATTGTAGGTGCGGGCCTCGCCGGTCAACACGTAACTTGCCTGGGCATAACCACCTTGAAAATGCAAACTCGGAGCACCGATCGGTGGCAGTCCCGTCGATGCGCCGCGATCGACATTGTACCAGTAGTACTCGCCCTGGAAGTAGAGCGACCCATAGCTCGCAGCCGCTTCCGCACCGTAGACCTGTGCACCCGAGGCGTTGGCAATTGCGCCGGTCGAAATCAGCGCCGTTGGATCGATCCGAAGTTCGGGACGGTCACTGAACGAAACCGTCTGCGCGTTGGTCACGAGATTGCGCGACGGCTGAACGAGCCACTCGGCATTGGCGCCAAGGTGTAAGGAGTAGTTGTTGCCGCTGATGAGCTGGCCCGCAACGCGCGCCACCGCACCGAACTGCTCGGTGGCCCCCGCAGGCGCGACGCTCGAGGCCGAATGGATGGAACCTGTGGTCGGACCGGTCACATAGCCACCGGCCCAGAATGAGTCGTTCCACCAGCGTGTGCCGAAAGTCGAACGAAAATCGCCGGCGGCCACGTTGACCGCGATGACCTGGGCTGATGAGCGTTCCATAAACGTGATGTCGTTCGAGCTGGTGGCCTCGTCGATCGTCCAGGGGATGTCCATAATGCCGCCTTCGATTGCCATCTTGCCTCCGAACGGCTTGAGCCCCGTGTAGCTCAGGTAGGCATTCTCCAACCCCGAGAGCCCCCCGCCGGGAAGAGATCCCGCCGCCGCGCCGCCGAAGCCATCTGACGAACCACCGAAGTCATAGACCAGGGCAAAATTCCAGTCGCCGAAGAACTTGCCCGCGAGACCGATGCGCGCACGGCGGACATTCTCGCCGGAATTCAGTCGCTGCGGGGAGGTCGCCGCGGTATTGGGATGATAATCGTAGCCACCGACGTCCCAGTGGACGCGGCCCGTGATACCGACACAGTTCTCGCCGTCGTCGGTGCAGATGGTCGGTCGGTTGTTCGGCATCGACACGAGCGCGCCCGCCGCCAGCGGCGGCGCTTTCGCTCCGTTAGAGGTCGTTAACGCGGCTCTTGCTTGTGAATTTGCCGCAACCTTTGACTTTGTGGCCCCCGCTGCGCTCCCCTGTTGCAGCTTGTCGAGCCTTTGTTCGAGCAAATGCAGTTGCCGCTTCAAGGAAGATATCTCAGCACTGGTCTGGCCCGCGCCGGCCGCGCGCGCTGAATGGAGTGAAGCCGACGTGAGCGTCGTCGCCGCGAGCATCGCAGTGGAGAAGAACCTACTGATTTTCATTTTTGGCTCCCAACAGGGTATGGCTCAAGACATCATCCGAGGATGGCGAGGACGCACCACATCGACGATCGGGCTTGGCCCACGAAACGCAAGCTTCGCGGAGCCCCGTCTATCCCTTTGCGGACTTTAGACCGGTGCCAGGATTGACCGGCTTAGCGATGGGCGGCACGATTGCTCCACGGCCTTCACTGGCCTTGTTCCTAGCTTCGCCACAACCGGATGGCTTGGGCCGCAACGCCAGGCAAATCGGGCGCAACGATTTGGGGCTGAGGAAGCTGATCCACGAGAAGCGGCGCGTTCCCGGAACGGGTGATCAAGGCACCCGAGTAGCCGACGCTCTGCGCCCCGATCGTGTCCCAGACATGAGCTGCGACCATGCAGAGCGAGGATGGCGCAACGTTGAGTTCTTCGGCCACGAGATGATAGCCTTGAGCAGCCGGCTTGAACCTGCGGACCCGATCTACACTGAACGATCTCTCAAACCATTCAGAAAGACCCGCGTGCTTGAGGGGACTGGCCTTTTGGTCGGGCGGGGAATTCGTGAAGCTCACCAGACGGAAGCCCGCATCCTTCAGCCGCTTCAATCCCGCGAGAACGTCGGGATGAGCAGGCATCGTCAGCATTCGCGTGCGAAGATCGTCGATATCCGACGCAGTGACCTTGGCGCCATGAATCGTGCCAAGCATCTTCAGGATGCCCTGACCTAGATCAAAGAAGGTAACGTAGGGACCCGACAACGTTACTGCGTCGGAGTAGAGAATAAGCTGGTTGAACCATTCGCGCATGACCTTGCGGTCATTGAACACTCTTTCGAAAACAGGGCTGATGTACTCGATATCGAGAAGTGTTTCGTTGACATCAAACACGAGGATCGACGGCGCGTCGGACGTGTCTCGAGCCGCAGCGGCATTCGCAGGCCCCGTATGACCCAGTAGTTTCGCAGTGACACCGCCCACTGCTGCCGTACCTAGTCCCGACAGGAGCTTACGACGATCCATCGGCGTGGGGGCTTCGTTCTGCATCATGGTCTGTTCCATCTGGTTTGACTGACTTCAGCTTCCGTGCGCCGCAAACTGCGGTCTTCCCATCAATCTTGATCGCCTGAATTGTCGGTTCGCCTCGACTCCTGAAGCTTCAGCTGCTTGCGCAGGACGGCAACGTCGTCCGGGTCGATTGCGGAAGCTCGATTGCCCCAATTGTTCCGGACAAAGGTCGCAACATCCGCGATCTCCCGATCGGAGAGCTTCCACGAAAACGCGGGCATGCTCAGAGGCGAGGGGCGGCTCGGTGTGGCTGCAATGCTCGTCCCCGCCAGGATCAGTTGCTCCAGGCCAGTGGCATCAAGTTGTTGCACCATGGCGTTCTTGCCGAGAGGCGGAAATAGTCCCGGCTGCCCCTTGCCGCTCTCCAAATGGCATGATGCGCAGGCATCCGAATAGATCTCGCGCCCGCGAGAAAGCGATGCCGCATCCACCAGCACTGTGGGAGATTTAGAAGGACTTCCCGGAAGATCCTTGAGATACACCGCGATGGCTGCGCGATCCGCATCGGTCAGGAGCGATGTGGAATAGGTTACGACATCGGCCATTGCGCCTCCCGCTCCCGCGTGAGCGTTGCGGCCAGTCTTCAGATATTCGGCGATATCCGCCTCGCTCCAGGCACCAAGCCCCGTACGAACGTTGCCGGTCAGATCCGGGGCGGTCCAGTTGTCGACAACGGCACCCTTGAACTCCTGACCGGCTCGATCGGCGCCGAACGCGTTCTTCGGGGTATGGCAGGCACCGCAGTGGCCGGGCCCGTTCACCAGATACGCGCCCCTGTTCCAGGCTTTCGATTTTTCAGAGACCGGCGCGGCCTGATCATTCTTGAGGAACAACAGGTTCCAGCCGGCAACGAGGCTCCGGTAGCCGAGGGGAAAGATCAACTCGTTTGCCGGCGGCGTATAGCGGACCGGCGCTGTCGTCTTGATGTAGGCAAGCAGTGCATCGTCGTCCGCACGGCTCATGTTGCGAAACCACGGGTAAGGAAAAGCCGGGTAAAGGTTCTCACCATTCACCCCATGACCATCGTGCATGGCGCGATAGAACTGGTCTGGCGTCCACCGCCCGATGCCGGTTTCCAGATCCGGAGTGATGTTGGACGAATAAATAATTCCGAATGGGGTTTTAAGTCCGAGTCCGCCGGACAGCGGCTCACCGCCTTTGCGCATATGACACGACACGCAATCGCCGGCACGCATCAGGTCCTGTCCGTGGCGCAGCTTCTCGGCATCTGCGCCATCGGGGATCTGCGCGGTTAGAACCGCGAGAGCCGTGACCGCTGGCGAGCGATGCCGGGGCAGTGCCGACGTCTGACCTTCAGCCCAACCGATCGCAGCGAGTGCTGCGACACCGAGGCCCAAGGCGGTGGTCATGAAGTACAGTGAGCGCTTCATGCGTGCACCATAGGACCAGGGGCCTTCAGATAGCGCGCTATGATATGTTGAGCAGCGTGATAGGTAAGCGCTGCGACAGTCGCTGTCGGATTGTAGCCGGGGTTCTGCGGGAAGGCGCCGGCGCCCATCGAGAATACATTCGGCACGTCCCACGACTGCAGATACTTGTTGATGACGCTGTTCTGCGGATTGTCGCCCATGATGGCGCCGCCCGTGTTGTGCGTTGTTTGATAGGGAACAACGCTCCAGGATCCTTTCCGACGATTTTCCTTGATCTCCCGGGGATTCATTGCTCGCGCAATCTCTGCCGTCCTGTCGGTGAGGTAGTTCGACATCTTCAAATCGTTTTCGTTGAAGTCGAACGTCATCCGAAGCATCGGCCGGCCGAATACGTCACGGTAGGTCGGATCGAGATCCAGGTAGTTGCCACGCGAGCTCATGCTTGAGCCGTGGATGCTTAGATTGAACGAACGCAGATAGTTTTTCGCGGCGGAATGCTTCCACTCCAGGCCCCAAGCCGGCGTACCCTTCGGCGTGTACATCATTTCGATGGGACGCCCGCCGGTGACCATGCCGGCGATATAGGCACCACCGATGAAGCCCAGGCCCGAGTGATCGAAGTTGTCGCCGTTGAAATCGTCGACCACCGTCGCCAGCGCACCGGCGCCAATGAACGGATTGATGATCTTGTCGTCGAAGAAGACATTCACAGACGACATTGTCTGGTAGGCGTAATTCTTGCCTACCAGGCCCTCGCCTGTTCTGGGGTCGTATGGCTGCCCAATGCCGGACAACAGTAGGAGCCGTACGTTGTGCAGGATATACGCTCCCAAGAAGACCATCTCGGCCGGCTGGAAGAACTCCTCGCCCGCGCTGTTCACATAGGTAACGCCAGTCGCTCTCTTCTTGTCTGGCGTAAGCTCGATCCTGAGCACCTCGCACTCCGTGCGGAGCTCGAAATTCGACTTCCGCATCAGATATGGAAGCACCGTCGTTTGGGGGCTCGCTTTCGAATAATTTCCGCAGCCGAACTTCTCGCAAAAGCCGCAATAGGTGCATTTCCCCAACTGGCAGCCCAGCGGGTTCACGTAGGATTGGCTGAGGTTGCCTCCGGGATGCGGGAAGGGATGACGGCCGAGCGAGGCTGCAGCTTGGCCGAACAGAGTAGGGCCGTAAGTCTGCTTCATTGGCGGAGTGGGATATTCGTCCGAACGGGCCCCCTCGAATGGGTTGCCCCCGGGCTGAATTTGTCCCCTCAGATTTCCTGCCTTGCCGCTGGTGCCACATAGCTTGTCGAACGCATCGTAATGAAGCTCAAGCTCATCGTAGGTCACACCCCAGTCCTGCACGGTCAGGTCGTAGTCTGTGACCGCGTTCCTGCCATAGCGCTCCTGGTTGTGGCTCTTTGTCCGAAAGTCGCTCGGAAGAAAGCGCCATATCTGGCCGTTCCAGTGCACGCCACCTGAACCGACGCCCGTTCCGAGCAGGAATGAACCCAGATGGCGCATCGGCAGCGCTTCCTGGCTCAGATTGTTTCGAATGGTGAGAGTGTCATCCGAAACGTTCTGGAACAGGTGGTGGCGCCACATGTAACGCAGCTCATCCTGCGCGAAGCCCGTAGCAAATTCGGTGGGCGTATCTCGCCAGGGGCCGCGCTCGAGTCCGAGCACATTCAAACCTGCATCGCAAAGTTGTTGGCTCATGATCGCGCCGGTCCAGCCAAACCCGACCATGACCGCATCAACGGGCTTCAGAGTGGTAGCCATGCTCAGGCCTCCCGCCAGCCAGGACGGCCCTTGAATGCCACCGGCGGATAGGGCACGCGCTCCCCATGCCGCTCCACCCACTCGCTATAGTCGTAGTGCGCACCAGGAAAGCCGATCATCTTCCAGGCGGCCATATCCTTGTTGCCGCCATAGATCGGATCGGAGAAATAGCCCTCCTTGGTATTTTGGAGGAGCATCGCAAAAAATATGCGCGCATTGACTCCGCCATCAAGCGCGATGCTGCCGTCCTCGAGCCCCTTCAGAACACGATCCCTGTCGCTTCCGCTGAGTTGAGCGAAGGAAGCTCTGTTGAATTGTTCGGACGTATGGCTGTTGATCGCCTTGATCGCAGCTCGATACAGTTGCGCCGGCGAGAAGCGTAGCTGATAGCCCTGCTCCGGGGCACCTTCCTTCCAAGGTCCGCCGAGATAGTAGTGGTCGCCGCGCCCAAACGGGCCCGCCAACTGCCGATCCAAGAAGAACGGCACATTTGCTTCGACTGCACCTGGTCCAACAGCATCCGGCGGGATCAGTCGGTCGACGGCCGCCTCGACAAATTCCCGCTCTTCAGCTGTAAAGAATTTGTAGTCGGTGCCGCGAACCTCAGGTGGCGAATCGGCTGCGCCCTCTTGAACGGGCATCGATCCACGATAAGAGCGAGGGGGTGCCCCCAGTTCGCCATCCCGTATTGTAGCTGCCGCTGCCGTAGCTGCTCCAATCATTGCGCCGCCCAGGACAAAGGACCGGCGCGCGAATCCGGGAGTCTGTTTTGTCATTCGCCATCTCCGCGACTGGCCGCGTCTCGCGTTGAAAGACAACGACAACCAGCCAATACAATTGATGGCGAAACATTGGGATCGGCCTCGACAGCTTGTCAACGAAGCCTATGTTGACCCACGTCGATTGCAGCAAGTTTCGCAAAGGCACGCACATTTAGAGACGATTGCGGTCGTTGTTGCATCCATCGACGTTACGGATCCCGAAGTCTAACGAAGACATAATCAGATATAGCAGCTTGGTGGGCGGTCACGTATGAAGCAATTGTGTGCGCGCGCTTAGCAAGATATCGGTGTCGAAATAAGAACCCATTGAGCTGGCTGTCGGCAATGGGCCGATCTCATTCTAGTTCTGGTTCGCTGCAATCGAATCGTAAAGGCACTTTGTTCGAGGCGCTCGCCGAGCCTTAGAATGGCCTGCCAGGAAGTTTGGTCAGCACCGGGCTCGATTCCCGTCGGGACAACTGTCGCGACGGAACGGCATGGGCATGGCCGCTACTGTGAGCCTGCTGAAAATTTCTTTATCTGTTAATGGCGCGGCCACTTGCTGGTATTTGTGCTGGTATCAGCAGCAATTGACGATGAAATTGACTTCAAATTCAATTGCTTACGGTACTAAGCGATTACCGGCCAGGGGCACCACGCTTCGCCCTTCGGGCTTCGCGTGGCGCAGCCCCGCTAAACCGAAGGGCGAAGCGCGTCCGGCGTAGCCTCTTGGCGAAGACGGACCGGCTCAGCAAGCTCTGCTCTCCCTTCCCATCCCCGCATCCCCCCTGTATAAACCGGTAGCTTCTTCCGTTATTCGAAGGAGCAGATATGAACGACCTGCACGCGTGGCTTTCGCAACAGCACCACGGTTTGCGGACCTTCCAGACCTTTCAGCACAAGCTCGAGGCGCTCGGCCGGCGCGATCCCGCCCAGCGTGGGCTGTGCCGCCTGCTCAGCGGTATCGTCGGCAGCTATGTCGAGGCCTTTGACGAGGCCCCGCTTCCGGTCGAGACCGCCGACGGCGCCTATCGTCGCCTGCTGACATTGGTCGAAAGCCTCGATCTGCACGGAGATGCCGCGCGCCGCCTCGCCGACATCAACCGCGTGGCGACCTGCGAACTGTGGCAGTGATCGGCAGGATCGGCGGGCACGCCCCACGATTTCAAGCAACTGGACATGCTTCCGCGCTCTCGCGGCGCCTGACGCCCGAGTCCTGTGCTTCTCTTGACGCCCTCTCCTAAGCAAGGGCGCAGGGAAGGCCGGGCGCCGGCTGGCACCCGCGGTCCGCTGTGCGCAAATTGCGCGAAAACAGATGCACAGCGGCATACAGGGCAGCCCGGGACATCCCGGCCTTTCCCCGCGCGATGGTTTGACGGCTTATGGCGTGCTCTCCCCGGGGAGCGATGCACTATTGCCCCCGTCGTCTTGCGGATGCTCGGTGCACGCCCGGTTGGGCCGCTTCACCACCGCAAGCCTTGACGCACAGACCCCGGGCGTCAGGACGACACGCTTTTGCCGTACGCGGACCGCACCGGTCGTGTGCGCGCTGCTCAATTGCTCACGGGCCAAACCCGCCCTGCGATTGCTGGCGCGCCGATGCACTCCACGTCCACCGCCACCCCGCCCGCGTATCGTGACGATCGCGAAACGCCCCTTTTCCTTGGGCCGGGATGACGGAGAGATACGACATTTCCGAATTTCGGTCAAGCAGAATTTAGGCTTATGGCACGGCCGGCGCGTCCCGAGGCATTCGACTTCGCCCCACCACTCCCTATATCCTGTGGCAACCGATGTGATGCAGTGGACAGCTTGATGGCCAGGAGACGCACGACGGACACGGACGCCGACGACCTTCCCCGCTATTTCGTCTGGGTCCGGGGGCTCGAAGGCCCCGAGCCGCAGAAATGGACGGCGATGGATTTCGGCATCGGTGACTGGAAGCGGCCGCTTGTGCTGGCCTATCTGGAGCTGCCGGCGGACGAGCGGCGTCTGTCGCTGTCGATGCTGGCCCGGCGCTATCCGCCGCCGCGGGTGGACGTCTAAACCGCCTCGGCGCACCATTCAGCCCGAGGCTGACGCGATCCCGCTTGCTACCTCGACGGGATTGAGTGCAGAATACACCTGCTTTTCATGACGCAGCGATTTTTACACCTCGGGAAGTCCAGCCCGGCTTGAGCCTGACGCTTTCCCGGTCGAGTTGCCGGAGGGCCCATGACGCATCATGATATCGGCCGCAATTCCGAGTCTCCCGAGCCGCAACGGGCGTCCAGTGCCGCGAATGCCCGCGGAAATGCGGCTGCCGGCCAATCAAATCGCAAGCTGGTGCTGTTTGCCGACGGCACCGGCAATGCGTTCACCACCCAGGAATCCAGCGTCTGGCGTCTCTACGAGGCGCTCGACCACACCCAGCCGGACCAGATCGCCTACTACATCAAAGGCGTCGGCACAGCCGGCTGGGCGCCACTTGCCGCGCTGGACGGCGCCACCGGCATCGGTGTGCCCTCCAACGTCCGCAAGCTCTATCGTTTCCTGTGCTGGAACTGGCGACCGGGCGACGAGATCTACATCTTCGGCTTCAGCCGCGGCGCCTTCACCGTGCGCACACTGGCTGCGCTGATCGCAAGTCAGGGCCTCGTGCCCGCGGAGATCGAGAACGTACCGGTCTCGCATGCCGAGATGGAGCGCAACGCCATGGCGGCGTGGCGGGCCTATCGCAAGAAGTCGGTCGGCTATTGGAGCCTTCCGACGATCTGGTTTGCACGCTGGATTCGCGACCTGCTGCTTCTCCTCTATCATTTCATCTGCGGTCACCGCTCCTATTGCACGGTCCGCAAGGCCATGGCGGGCCGGAGGAACGTCAAGATCGAATTTCTCGGACTGTTCGACACGGTCGAGGCATTCGGCGTTCCGCTCGAGGAGCTGCGCGTCGCGATCGACTGGTCCGTCTGGCCGATCTCGTTTCGCAACCACGAGCTCTCGCACGCAGTGAAGCGCGCCTACCACGCGCTGGCGCTGGACGATGAACGCACCACCTTCCATCCGTTACGGATCGACCAGAGAAATCTGAAACGGACGCATCAGGTCGTCAAGGAAGTGTGGTTTGCCGGCGTGCATTCCGACATCGGCGGCGGCTATCCGGAATCGACGCTGTCCTTCGTTCCACTGGTCTGGATGGTCGACCAGCTCGACGGCAAATTGCGTTTCCAGGACGGCACGATCGAGCGGTTCCGCGACCGGCAATCGGCGCTCGGCCCCCGGCACGATTCGCGCAGCGGCGCGGCGGTGTTCTACCGCTACGATCCGCGCCCGATCCTGGAAAGCAAGGCCAACGGCGGCACGCCGGTGGTTCACTTCTCGGCGGTCGAGCGGATGCTGTTCGGATGCGACGACTACGCACCAATCATGCTTCCCGCGAACGCGCGCGTGCTGATGCCGGACGGAAGCATCCAGGAGCTCACCGACGACTCCACGCACAAGGCAATGCAAGACGCCTATCTTGAAAAGAAGGGCCCGGCAGGCGAGGCGGACGCCGACGCATTCACCGCAATGGCAACGCCCAACGACGAGATGGTCAAACTCGCGCACGGCGCCGTGTGGTGGCGACGCGTGGCCTATTTCTCTCTGCTCGTCATGGCGGGCGTGATCGTGGCCTGGCCGTGGATCGCGCGCAAGATCGTCGAATTGTCGGTGAATAACGGCCTGCGCGATACGCTCCTGCTGCGGATCGTCACCGACATCGACTGGGGCCTCGGTGCCGTGATCGGGTCCATCGCCAACCTGCTCAGGAACGTAATGCCGTCCTATGCCGGACCTTGGCTCGACATCGCGCTCTACTATCCCACGCTGACCTTGATCGTCGTACTCCTGACGCGGGGCGTCTGGCGTGTGAACGCCCGGCTGCGCGACGGCATCCAGGAGCGCGCGCGGCTCGCCTGGTACCGACCGGATCGCAAGGCGAGCCTGAAGAACCTCGGCAGGCTGAACCTGTTGATCAGATTCGGCGGCTTCATGCAGGGGAACGCCTGGTGGATACACGTCCCGTTCGCCAAATTCATCATACCGGTCGTCGCCATCATCGCGATCTACGGCTTGGCGCTCCTGATCGGCTCGAGCAGCTTCTTCACCTGGCGCCTCGCAACGGGGCAGGTCTGCGAGAGCCCGGAAACAAGAGCGAAAAGCGGGACAGGAGCAAAGGCGTCGGCGAATATCGCGCCGACGATTCCGGTCGGTGACAACGCCGTCCAGGCGACCGAATTGTTCAAGGTCGACCAGTTCTGCTGGGCAAGCAGGCTCTCGGTCGAGAAGGGCCGCAAATACCGCGTCTGGATCGACATGGAGGACCCCTGGTTCGACCGCACGATCATGACCGGCGTCAACGGATTCCAGACCTACGAAACACATCACTACGCCGCCCTGCCGTTTCGGCGGCTGTTCGGTGCGGACTGGTTCCAGCCGCTGGTGCGCGTCGGCGAGAAGGGCTTGAACGATCAACCGCTGCAAGCCGTGAACACGATGTCCGCCGACGAGCTGCCGCGCAGGATGAATCCGTTTCTCGCTGCCGAAAAGGACAATGACAAGTCGAAGAACAGATTTCCCGTGCACGTGGAAGATGCAACGGAGCTGCCGGATCCCCTCGACACGGAGAAGCTGAAGAAGCTCAGAAGCGACGTGGCGGGGATGGGCACGTTCGATGCGCTCCCGGACAGCGATACGGCCCGCAAGGTCTGGGACACGCAGAAACTGGCAAAGCGGATGGTCGCCGAATTCGTGGCGCCCGACTCCGGCGAGCTGTTCTTCCACGTCAACGACGCGGTGCAGATCCTGCCGGGATTCCTGCAGTGGGTATTCCCGGCGAGATACGCGGACTTTTTCGGACCGGACGATCAATACTACAAGAACAACAGTGGCACGGCGCGGATTACCGTCCAGCGGCTGCCGGCACCCGGCACGCCGGCGTCCTCGCCGGCGAACAAATAGCATGACCGGCGCGGTGGGCCGCGTTACGAAAGGCTTGCCGCCCCCATGATTATGGGTGTCGTGGCATCCGCGCGGCAGCTAGACTTGCCCTTGCGCCGCGGGGGACACGCGGGCGCGGGACCATGATCATGACCGAACAAGGCGAGACGGGTGACGTCATCACCATCCTCCTCGTCGAGGACGACGCGCCGACCTGCTGGCGGCTCCAGGATGCGCTGGTCAAGGCCGGCTATCAGGTGCGCAGCGCCGGCACGCTCGGTGAAGCCCGGTCGGCCCTGGCCGCCGGCGCGCCACGCGTGCTGCTGACCGACCTGCGGCTGCCCGATGGCCACGGCATCGAGCTCATCCGCGAGATGCGGCAGCGCTTTCCCGACACCGAGATCATGGTGATCTCCGCCCTCGGCGACGAGGAGAGCGTGATCTCCGCGATCACGGTCGGCGCCACCGGCTATCTGCTCAAGGACGCCTTCCCCACCGACATCGCCACCACCGTGCGCGATCTCGTTGCCGGCCATTCGCCGATCTCGGCCTCGATCGCGCGCTTCATCGTGCGCCGGACCCAGGGTGCCGCGCAGAGCTCGGCGGAACCGCCGCCAGGACCCGTGCTCAACACCGCGAAGCTCACGCCGCGCGAGATCGACATCCTCTGGGGCATCGCCAAGGGCTTCAGCTATGCCGAGATCGCGAGCCATCTCGGCCTCTCCAAGCAGACCGTGCCCGGCCACATCAAGAACATCTATCGCAAGCTCGAAGTGCACACGCGCAGCGAAGCGGTGTTCGAGGCGGTGCAGCAAGGCCTGATCAAGCTGTGAGCGAGGTCACGGCCAAAGCATCGATCAAGGCACCTGGCAAGGCACCTGCGCGTCCGCGGCGCCAGCTGATCGCCTCGCGCCTCGTACCCTATCTGCTGCTCCAGGTCCTGATCGTGGTCATCACCATCGTCGGGCTGGGGTTGCTGCAGCCGATCGACCCCGACGAGCTTGCGCTGAACGGATTTTCGCTGCGGGAGAACGGCGTGACGCGTCCGGTGACGCTGCCGCATTTCACGACGTCGCGCTATTCCCTGGACGATCCGCCGTTCTACACCGGCAGCTTCACGTTCCGCCGCGGCGATGCGGCGGCGGGGTGGTCGGTGTATCTGCCGCGCTTCAGCAACGCCGTGGAGGTCGCCGTCGACGGCGTCGTCGTGCTCGACTCCCGGCGCGATGCCAATGCCAACCGGCCCGACCGCAACACGCCGCAGATCGCGGCGATCCCCGCCTCGCTGCTGCGCGAAGGCGCCAACGAGATCACGGTGCGGCTGTTCGTGTGGGGACCCCTCAAGGGCTTTCTCGACACGGTCTATGTCGGTCCGGATGCCGCCTTGCGTCCGGCCTTTGAGACCCGCACGCTGCTGTTCGTCACCCTGCCGGTGGTATTCTCGGCCTGGCAGTCGATCCTCGCCGTCATCCTCGCGATCATGTGGCTGATGCGGCGTCGCGAGCCGGTTTACGGCGTGCTGGCGGTGGCGATGGTGCTCGGGGTCATGCAGGCCTTCATGCCGCCGCCGGTGCCGCCGGCCACCGTGTCCCGGCTCGCCGCCGTGCTGCTGGCCTCCGCACCGATCGAGAGTGCGCTGATCGTCGTGTTCGGCGTGCTGTTCTTCGGCTGGCGCTGGCCGCGCTACGGCACGCTGCTGTTCGCCCCGGGGCTGATCGTGTTCGTGGTCGGCCTGATCGCCGGGCCGCCACTGCCGCGCATCCTGTTTCTGCTGCTTGGCATCCCCACGGTCGGGATCTGCCTGTTCCTGATGGCCTGCGTCACCGCGGCCGCAGTGGTGCGGCGCCAGGACGCGGCGAGCTTCACGATCGGCTGCGCGGTGACCATCGTGCTGACCTGCTGGGTGCACGACATGCTCTCGGTGTCCGAGATCGTGACCAACGAGCGCATCTTCGTCTCGCGCCTGTCCTATTCGGCGATGCTGGTCGCGATCGGCGCCGGGCTGACCTGGCGCTTCGCCCGCGCGCTGAACCAGGTCGACAGCTTTGCCGGCCAGCTCGTGACGCGCGTGCGCGAGGCCGAGGAGCGGCTGAAGGCGAGCTTTGCCCGCGAGGAGGAGCGCGCCCGCGCCGCCGCGCTCGCCAACGAGCGCACGCGCCTGATGCGCGACCTGCATGACGGCCTCGGCGGCCAGCTCGTCAGCATCGTCGCACTCTCCGAGCGCGGCCAGGACGGCGCGACCATCACAGATGCCGCCCGGGCCGCGCTGAAGGATCTGCGTCTCGTCATCGATTCCATGGACGACATCGGCGGCGATTTGATGCTCGCGCTCGGCTCCTGGCGCGAGCGCGCGACGGCGCAATTGCGTCCGCACGACATCACGCTCGACTGGCGCGTGGCGACCCCGCAGGGCGTGCCGCTGCATCCCGAGCTCAGGCCATGGCACGTCATCCAGATCGTGCGCATCCTCGACGAGGCCGTGACCAATGCGGTCAAGCACGCACAGGCCCACCGCATCACGGTGACCATCGACACGTTCGACGCGGGCGAGGGGCCATACGGCGTGATCAGCGTGACCGACGACGGCCACGGCTTCGCGATTGCCGGCGATGGCGAGGCCGGACGCAACGGCCAGACCGCGCGCGGCCTGCGAAACATGAGAAACCGTGCCGCGCGCTGCGGCGCCGTGCTCGACCTGAGCTCCGATGCCTCGGGGACGCGCGTGCGGCTGCAATTGCCGCAGCGTTTTCCCGACAGCGACATGGCTGCGAGCTGAAAAACCCCCTCCCCGAACGTGTGGGGCGCACGGAGAGAGGGGACGGGCCGGGTGAAATCGCCTGCGGAGGACGGGGGGTGTTCGTCCGCAGGCCCCGTTGGCCCGAACTCTTCTCCCTCGCCCCGCTTGCGGGGCCGCGACGAGCTTCGCTCGCGCCGGGAGAATCGGGGTGAGGGGGAGTCTCCACAGGGACAGAGGCAGTTGGATTCGTGGAGAGTCCCCCTCACCCGAATTCGAGCTCCGCTCGAATTCGACCTCTCCCCGCAAGCGGGGCGAGGTGAAGAAGCAATCAGCGCACGCCGACGCGATTGACCGGACCGCCGCGATTCATCGGCGTTCCCGCGCGGACGCCGACACCGGGCGCACCGACGCCGGGCGTTGCGACCGCCGCGGCCGCAACCGGCGCTCCCGGGGCAACCACCACCGCCGCCGTCGGCCGCACCACGCAGCCCTTGGGCACGCCGACAGTCTTGCAATAGACCACCGCCTGCGCCGGGCTCGTGCCCAGCGACACCATCGCCGCGCCCGCGAGCGCCATGACCGTCAGTGCCGTGACCGTCAGCCTTGCGCTCAGCGCTCCAGCTCTCTTCGACATTCTTGCTCTCCTGCTTCCCGTTCGGCGTCCCGATGCAATCACCGGGTTTCGCAGCCGAGGTGCAGCCTGAATGACAAAAGACGGCGCGCGGATACATGCCATGAAGATGGGGGTACCGCGCCCCCCAGGGCCTGCCGGTGCCATGAACATGGCATGGACCCCCGCCCGGCCTTCGCGGGATGGTCCGGCCCGATTGATCCCGGTCGGGACCAACGAGGATTCCAGAAGAGGTGCTTTATGAAGATTACGGTTCTTGCCGCGCTGCTGCTCGCTGCTGCCGCCCTGCCCGCTGCCGCGCAATCCGGTCCGTCAGTCCAGGAGCAGATGGCCTGTCGCGGCGACGCCAGCAAATTCTGCGCCGAGCATATCGGCAAGCCGCCGCAGATGAACGCCTGCCTGCGCGAGAACAAGTCGAAGCTCTCGGACAGCTGCCGCAAGGTCGTTGAATCCCGCGGCGGCTGATCCGTCGTCGTTCTCGCGAAGTAAGAGAGGAGCGGCGCGCTGCCGCCCTCTCACCCCCCGGCGCTGCTACTCCTGCATCATCTCGCCGCTGCCGCCGAACTCGGCCGGAAAATCCTTCAGCTTGGGCAGGCCGTCGCGCATCGGCAGCACGGTCTCGGCATAGTTGACGTGAACGCCGGGCGCGAATGCGAGCGTCGGGATGGTGGCGGTGAAGACGTCGACCAGGCCGAGCGGCGGATGGTTGGTCATGAGATGACCGCCGCATTTCTTGCAGAACTGCCGCTGGCTCAGCGGCGTCTTGGCGAAGGTCGCGACATTCTCCGCGCCCTCGGTGACGCGCACGGCCTCGGGCTTCCACAGGCTGAAGGCGTTGACCGGACCGCCCGACCACGACCGGCAGGACCGGCAATGGCAGTAGCCCATCGCCTCCGGCGCACCCGTGACCTCGACCGTCACCGCGCCGCAGAAGCAGTTTCCGACATGTTTCATTGGGTCGTCTCCGTTTGATGGAAGGGGATCCTCTCCCCGCTCCTCGTCCACAATATGTCGGGACCGATGGGATGCGGGGAGAGGCGTCGGGATGAAGGGGGACATCACCCCGGGGGACGTTGGGGGGACGGGCGCGTGAGATGCTCGCGTACCGCACCCGGCGTGCCTGCGCGTCCTCCGTTCGGCGGACGCGCGCAATGCCGCGCCGAGGTTAGAGTGACCGGCGCCAGGGAATAAGCATCGACACCCGTTGTTTGTACTGCCGGTACTCGTCGCCGAAGAGTGCGACGAGATCGTGCTCCTCCAGTGCGATGCCGACGAAGATGTAGAGCGTGGTGACGACCGCGAACAGCAGATGGCCCGCGGTCATGGTCGGCGCCGCCCAGAACGCGATGATGAAGCCGAGATAGATCGGATGGCGCACGAAATTGTAGAGCAGCGGCGTCTTGAAGCGCGGCGGCGGCGTCTCCTTGCCGATCAGATGGTTGGTCACCTGATGCAATCCGAACAATTCGAAATGATTGATCAGATAAGTGCTGGTGAACACCAGGATCCAGCCCGCAAAGGACAGCGTGACCAGAATCACGGCGAGATCCGGATTCTCGACGTTCCATATGATCGCAGGCAACGGACGCCACTGCCAGAACAGGAGCAGCAATGACAGGCTCGCCAGCAGCACATAGGTGCTTCGCTCGACCGGCTTGGGGACGAACTGTGTCCACCACGCCTTGAACTGCTGACGCGCCATCACACTGTGCTGAACGGCGAAGATCGACATCAGGACGAGATCGATGACGACGGCCTCGATCGTCGGGGCCTGGGGTCCGATGTCAATGGTCTTGGGCACCACCAGGCCCGTGACGAAGCCGATGGCGTAGAGAATGGTGACGAAAAACACGAGATACGCCGCAATTCCGTACAAAAAGGCGATGAACTTGAAAATGCGAGAGCCCGCAACCTCCGGGTCAATCGAATGAATTTGATGATCGAGTTGGGTCATGAAAACAGCTCCGTTGTGCCGGAACGCCGGCACCTCGTTGGTTGCTCCACCATGCCCCTCGGACGGGTTTGAAGCTTTCGCGGACGATTGATTTTCGCCTGAGACGACTTTGATTTTTGCTTGAGACGAACAACGTGCGATTCCGTTTTGAAAACAACGTGCTCGACGGCAACCTGCGGGAACTCACCTGCGGCGGGGCGACTGTTCCGTTGCAGCCGCAAGTGTTCGATCTGCTGCTCTATCTCGTCGCGCAACGCACCCGCGTGGTCAGCAAGGATGACCTGATCAGCCAGATCTGGAGCGACCGGATCATCTCGGATTCGGCGCTGAACAGCCGGATCAACGCGGCGCGCAAGGCGCTCGGCGACGACGGTGCGACGCAGCGGCTGATCAAGACCATTCCGCGCAAGGGCTTCCGCTTTGTCGGCGAAGTCCGGGAAGAAGTGGCAGCATCGATCGTGCCGGCCGAGGCCAGGCCCACCCTGCCGCGCGTGGCGGACCGCCCGGCGGTCGCGGTGCTCGCCTTCGAGAACATGAGCGGCGATCCCGCACAGGATTATTTCGGCGACGGCATCAGCGAGGACATCCTCACCGCGCTGTCGAAGCAGCGCTGGTTCATGGTGATCGCCCGCAACTCGTCCTTCACCTACAAGGGGCGCGCGGTTCATATCAGGCAGATCGCCGAGGAGCTCGGCGTCCGCTACGTGGTCGAAGGCAGCGTGCGCAAGGCAGGCAGCCGGGTACGCATCACCGCGCAGCTCAACGATGCCAGCTCAGGCAGCCATCTCTGGGCCGAGCGCTATGATCGCGAGCTGGTCGACGTCTTCGCCGTCCAGGACGACATCACCAACGCGATTGCCGCAGCGATCGAGCCGCAGATTCACGCGGCGGAAAGTTTCCGCGCCCACAGCAAGCCGCCCGCGAGCCTGGACGCATGGGATCTGCTGATGCGGGGGCTGTCGCATTTCTGGCGGGTGACGCGGCGCGATCACGAGGCCGCGCGGACGCTGCTCGAACGCGCCATCGCCATCGATCCGAGCTACGGCCAGGCGCTGTCGCTGCTGGCGGCCAACCACATGTTCGGCGCGCATCTCGGCTGGGGCGACCTCGCCGCGGTGGCGCCGGTGGCCGAAGCTGCCGCGCTCGCCGCGGTGCGCTGCGACCACGAGGATGCCTGGGCGCATGTCGCGCTCGGCAGCGTCTATTTCTCGACACGCAGGCTCGCGGACGCGCTGTCCGGGTTCGAGCAGGCGCTCGCGCTCAACCCGAACTTCTCGCTGGCGCAGGGCTATTACGCGCTGGCACTGTCCTATGCCGGACGCTCCAGGGAGGCGTTCGAGGCCGCGCAAAGGGCGATCCGGCTGTCGCCGCGCGATCCCTCGCTGGCGATCTATCAGGGCATCGCCGGCTATGCGCGCTTCACCGAGCGCCGGTATGACGAGGCCATCGCGCTGGCGCGCGAGGCGATCCGCCATCGCGGCGATCTCACCGGCGCCTACCGCGTGCTCGCGGTCTCCGCCGGCATGACCGGCAACGACATGCTCGCCGAGACCGCGCTGGGCGAGCTCCGCCGCGCCCAGCCGGGCATCTCGCTGCACTGGATCGCGACCCAGCTGCCATGGGCCAATGACGCCGATCGCGCGCACTACCTTGAAGGATTCCGGCGCGCCGGATTGCGCTGAGGTGCAGCGGCGCTCCACAGAAGGTCGTCATGCCCGGGCTTGTCCCGGCCATGACGACGCGGAGATTACTGCGCCCAAAAGTGCACCGCTCATTTGCGGCGGCCCTCTCCGAGGGGAGATAATCGCTACACGCGCTTGCGGCGCAGATGGACGATGACGTCGAGCCGCGCGATCTCGTGGCCGGGAAGCGCCTCGGGGATCCTGGTGAAGGTGAGGCCTTCGGCGACGTCGACCAGCATATCCTCGCCTTCGAGATAGAAGTGCGGATGGATCGACGTGTCGGTGTCGAAGAACGACTTGAGGCCGTCGGCGGCGATCCGGCGGAGCAGGCCGGCCTCGGTGAACTGGTTCAGCGTGTTGTAGACGGTCGCCAGCGACAGATAGGCGTTCGCCGCCATCGCCTCCTCATAGAGGCTCTCGGCGGTGACGTGACGATGTCCGTTCAGGAACAGCAACTGGCCGAGCGCGAGACGCTGGCGCGTCGGGCGCAGGCCGGCGTTGCCGAGCAATTGCAGGCAGTGCTGCACGCCCGGATCCGGCGCCGCCTCGAGGCCGGCGACATCGGGTCCGTGATCGTCAGCCGCAAGGATAGTGGTGGCCTGAATGTCCATCGCTCGTCTCACGCCCAAGGGAGCGGGACACGCAGTGCCGGGCCCCCGCCAGTTGCTATTCGATCGCAAAAGCGGCGGCCTGACTTTGATCCGGATCAAATCCGGAAGCCGCCTCTGACCTATCGCAAGGCGGCCCGATCTATTCCCGGCGAGATTTGGCCGTTATCCAACGAGGCTCACATGTCCAGGCCGGTTCCCGACAAGGCAGAGGTCGCGCTCGAATACCCCGACAAGTTCTATGTCGGCACGTTCGAGCGTTCGTCGAAGTTCGAGGCGCGGCTCGACGGCAGCGGCGTTGCGCTGGTGCTGCAACATCCCGGCGCGGACGACGAACGCAAATCGGTGCATCTGCACCTCAATTTCGGCCTGCTCGCCGGCATCCTGCGCGAGCTCGCCGGCAGTGTCGCGGCCATTCCTGCGGACGACATCGCTCACCGCGAGCAGCTCGCGGAGGCGCTCGACGAGTTGCGGCAGGCGCTGCGGACCTCCTGAAGGCTACTTCGCTTTCGCCGGGATCGGCTTCGGGGCGGGCATCGCCGCCCATTCCCTGTCGGCGCGCGGGCCGTTGAGATCGCCGGTCAGGCCAATGAGCTGACCTGGCAGCACATCGAGCGTCTGCTGCCAGGTCTGGGTCTGGCACAGGAATTTGATCAGACAGCCTTTCAGCTTGAGCCGCTCGGCAGACTCGCGCCAGATCGAGACCGAATAGAACTTGCCGTCCTCGGCATTATAGATGTCGCCGGCGAAGCGCCCTTCCGGCGTCGCCTGCAGGCCCATGATGAGCTGGTGGCCGAGCAGTGTGCGGGCGCGCTTGTCCGGATCCGGATTCTGGGTGTCGCGATAAGGCTGGCCGCGCTTGTCGGCCGGCTCCTTCATCCAGACGATGAAGCCGCAAAGGCGGTCGCGCGACGGCCCGCAGCGCTCGAGGCGAATGCGGGCGCGGCCGTCCTCGACCAGCCAGGTGCCGCTCGGATCGGTCGGCGCAGCCGCGCCGGCGCGGCCACCGATGATCATCATCACGACGGTGATCGCCACACGCAGCACGAAGCGAAGGAGAATGTTCATCGGCAGCACCTTTCGTTGAATGGATCGCGGCGTCAGTTGAGCTGCGCCATCAGCGCATCGGCGCCCTTGTCGAGGCCGGCCGTGGCGGCCGCGAGCGCGCCGGCGGTGGCCTTGATGTCGTAGGCGGCTGGATATTGCTTGGTGACGTAGGCAGAGAGCAGACGCGAGGTCGTGGCGTCGAAGATTTCGACGCCGTAGATGACCGAACCGGTCATCATGCCCTCGCCGTCGCGCGCAGCCTGCACGCCGTTGTAGACCGCGCCGGCCATATCGAAACGCGACAGCGTGCCGAGCACGGGCGTGTTGGTGACGGCACCGGTGAGCGTCAGCCTGATCCGCAGCGTGTTCGGTCCACGCTCCTGCACCAGCGCGAAGCGTCTGCGCAGCCGCTCAGTGAAACAATTCTGCATGTAGGCGGCGAGCGTCGCCTTGTCCTTGGCGGACATATCGCCGAACTGGTGGTCCCGCCCGCGATAGACCACGACGGGATCGAGGATCACCTTGTTATAGGCGCGCCAATCGACCGGCGTGGAATAGCGGTAGGGCACGCGGCCGGAGGCGTCCGATTTGTCGGGAGCCATGTAGGCCGAGGACGCCATCTCCGAATAGGGCACCGGCGCGACCGAGGCGCAGCCGCCGACACCCGCGCAAAGCACCGGCGTTCCCAGACCGCGCGCAGCGATCGAGCTACTCATTCCAGACTCCTCTTGCCAGACGCCTCTTGGCGCTGTTCGGGCGATGGCGACCGCAGCCGCGTCAGGGACCGGACGCGGCTGCGGGGCTCACCATTGCCAACCCTCGGCTTCGTCCGGGGCCATGTCGGAAGCTTCGGGTTGCCTCAGTGTCCGGATCTATAAAACCGACTAGACGGTTTGTAAATAGCCGAAATGTGGACCTGATGCATTTCGCCGCTGGCGCGGCTTTGTGCAGGTCAAGACGAGCTTTCGTTAAGGACGAATCAGGCGCGCTTGCGCCGGGTTGCAGCCTTCGCGGCTGGCACCGTTGCGGATTTGACGGCGCGCGTTGCCGCCGGCTGTTCAAGGCCGCCCCATTGCGAATCGTCGACCAGACGCGCGAACAGGCGCTGATGCTCGTCCTTGCTGAGCGGCGACATGCCGAACAGCGAGGTCAGCAGCAGTCCCATCGCGCCGGCCCAGCGCAGCATCGCCAGATCCGGATCAGCGGCCTCGTCCCTGATCGCCGCCATCCTCTCCATCTCGCGCTCGCGGGGCAGCGCCATCAGATTGGGATTCTCGACCATGGCCGCAACCAGCGCCAGCGCAGCGGAATTCGGCGAGGTCGCCGCTTCGCGCACGGTCGCCAGCTGCGTCGCCAGGTTGGGATTCGCGGAGGTCTCGCTCGCCTTCGCCATGTAGCGCGTCGAGAACTCCTCGAAATGCGCCATCTGCCGGTCGAGCAGCGCCTTCAGCACGGCTTCCTTGGTGCGGAACTGGTGCATCACGCCGCCCTTGCTGAGGCCGCTCTCGCGGGCGATCGCGTCGAGCGTCAGCCGTCCGGGCCCGTCGCGCGCGATGATCGCGATGGCCGCTTCGAGTGCAGCATTGCGGGATCGTTCGGAGCGCGTGGCATTGTCCATGGCGAACTTGTCTCCCGTGACACGGGAATGAATCAAGTGAAAACAGGACGCGCTGTACATTTTTTGTGCGACCGCTGTCGAGACTTTCATCTTGCGGCGCCGAACGAGACTGTGTGAGCCTCGACACCGGATGGGGACTGGGATGGGCTGGCCGCAGCTTCGCACGTCGTGACGTCGCGAAGCGCTTTCGGCTGGTCGCGCTTGAGAAAGATACGACATGCCGAAACGAGTGTTGCTTGGTCTCCTCCTGGCTTGCGGGCTTGCGGCCCCGGCGCTGGCGCAAGAGCCGAAGACGGGGGGCGTGATCAATGCCGTGATCCAGCCCGAACCGCCCGGCCTGATGCTGGCGCAGGTCCAGAACGGCCCGACCCAGATGGTGTCGGGCAACATCTTCGAAGGGCTGCTGCGCTACAGCCCGAAGCTCGAGCCGCTGCCGGAGCTTGCCGAAAGCTGGACCGTCAGCGAGGACGCCAAGACCTACACCTTCAAGCTCAAGAAGGGCGTGACCTGGCATGACGGCAAGCCTTTCACCGCCGCCGACGTCCTGTTCTCGATGGAGATGCTGAAGCAGACGCATGCGCGTGCCCGCACCAATCTGGCGCAGGTCGACAAGATCGAGACCCCGGACGACTATACGGTGGTGTTCACGCTGAAGCAGCCGTTCGGTCCGTTCCTCGGCATCTTCGAGGTCGGCTCGATGCCGATCGTGCCGAAACATCTCTATGAAGGCACCGACTGGAAGACCAACCCCTACAACAACGCGCCCGTCGGCACCGGCCCCTTCATGTTCAAGGAGTGGCAGAAGGGTTCGTTCATCCGCCTGGTCAAGAACCCGAACTACCACGAAAAGGGCAAGCCCTATCTCGACGAGATCTACTGGCAGATCATTCCCGACGCGGCCGCGCGCTCGGTGGCGTACGAGACCGGCAAGGTCGACGTGCTGCCCGGCGGCTCGGTCGAGAACTTCGACGTGCCGCGGCTGTCCAAGCTGAAGGACACCTGCGTCACCGGCGCCGGCTGGGAGTTCTTCTCGCCGCTGGCCTGGCTCTGGCTGAACAACCGCCAGGGGCCGCTCGCCGACAAGCGGGTGCGGCAGGCGATCATGTACGCGGTCGACCGCGATTTCGCCAAGGACGTAATCTGGAACGGGCTCGGCAAGGTCGCGACCGGCCCGTCGGCGTCGACCATCAAATACTACACCGACGACGTGAAGAAGTATCCGTACGATCCGGCCAAGGCCAAGGCGCTGCTGAAGGAGGCCGGCTACAAGGGCGAGAAGATCCGCCTGCTGCCGCTCGCCTATGGCGAGACCTGGCAGCGCTGGGGTGAAGCGGTGAAGCAGAACCTCATGGACGTCGGCATGAACATCGAGACCATCGCCACCGACGTTGCCGGCGGCAACCAGAAGATCGGCGACTGGGACTACGACATCGCCTTCACCTATCTCTACCAGTATGGCGATCCCGCGCTCGGGGTCGGCCGCAACTACATCTCCAGCAACATCGCCAAGGGTCAGGTGTTCAACAACGTCGAGGGCTATTCCAACCCGGAGATCGACAAGCTGTTCGCCGACGGCGCGGTCGCGACGCCCGATTCCAAGCGCAAGGAGCTCTACGAGAAGGCGCAGAAGATCCTGGTCGAGGACGTGCCGGTGGCCTGGATGCTCGAGCTGCAATTCCCGACGATCATGCGCTGCAAGGTCAAGAACCTGATCACCACGGGGATCGGCGTCAATGACGGCTTCAAGGACGCATGGCTCGACAAGTGAGTTGTGACATTCGATCGATCGGCGAAGGCGGTGCACCTCTCCCGCTTGCGGGGGAGGTCGGCGCGAAGCGCCGGGTGGGGGCTCTCTCC